>Ga0307380_10000081_pt1 | contig 156014 bp, 154 predicted proteins | sample UN3MG_FD_202239 | JGI IMG/M metagenome (GOLD analysis project Ga0307380, IMG submission 202239) | Soil microbial communities from Risofladan, Vaasa, Finland - UN-3 | ecosystem: Environmental > Terrestrial > Soil > Coastal area > Acid sulfate soil | place: Finland: Risofladan, Vaasa... | reverse complement strand
GGTTGGTTCCGCCGGAGGTGTTGCCGTTAGCAAGTACCTCTGCCCAGGTCAGCGACCCGTCCGCATCGAGGACAACCTGCCTCCAGCCAGTCGTTGTGCCATCCGTGTTGACCCAAAGCTGGCCCGTTGATGCAAGAGTCCGCTCGTAAACATCGCCTTCATTGCCCGCAACGAGAGCTACATTTGGATCAGCGGTCCCTCGCTTGACGTTGTCGGCGGTGAGGATGCCTCCAGCTTGGAGCGTCAGATCTGTGGACAAGAACAGAGCATCCACACCAACGTCGATGGTGCGGGGGAGTCCCGTCGTGTCGTCGTCCAAAAGGACGTTATCGATCTGATTCGCCATCTAAAAGCTAGCTCTTGGTTACGGGAGTGACCGTGATCTCGTTGATCTTGACTTCCCACCCAGTACTGACGTGTTCGTTACCGACTTCTCTGCCCAGGTAGCCCATCACTCGGTTGCGCGTGATCCGTTGGAGCATCCCAACCATGTTGTTGTGCTCCTTGGAAGACAGCTCCTTGCCTTCCTCTGGAGTCACGTCGTACTCAACTGTGATTTTGACTTTCATGGATCACCTTACGGGCGTTTCGCCAAGAACTGCGGCTGAAAGATCACATTTGGAGTGGTGTCTGCTCCGTCGCCGCCTTGCAAAATACCGACCTTGTAGACGACGTTGCCGCCACCAGTCGGAGCCGTCAGGGTGGCCCGACCCCCGGTCGCACTGAGGAACACGATGCTCCCGTTCGCCGCCGCACCTGGCGCGGCGGAGAAAGCAACAGGGACGAGATCACCGGCGATCGTGAACACCCGAACCGGGTTGGTCGCCGTCGCGGCCGTCAACGCAATACCGATGACGTAGGCGAAAGTGTCGGTGCCCGTGTTCGAGTCTGCCAGGATGACATCCCCCGCCGTGTCGAGCGCGACCACATCACCAATGGCGATCGTGGCTCCCGCGGTGAGTGTGACGCCGGCACCAGAGCCCGTCAGATCGAGGAACTGATTGGCTTCGATGGCGAGGTCGCCAGTCGTGGAATCGAACGTGAAGAAGTTGTTCGTCCCATCGTCGATGACCATGGCCGCCGCCGTGTTGGTGGCGAAGGTCATGGCAATGTCGGCCGCGGAAGTGACATCCACTGTGCCCGACGTAGCGGTCGAAAGCGTCAGGTTGGCGCCCGTGACCGTGAAGTTCGAGGCAGAACTCGCGTCGAGGCTGATGGCCTCCGTACCCGAAACGTCGAAGTCACCCTCAGTCGCGTTGGTGACGATGGTGTTGCCACCGACATACGCGTTCTGGAGGGTCAGGCTGCCTCCTGCTCCCGACGTGACCACTTGATTCCAGACAGTGCCGGACCCGGTGCTCTCGTTGATGTAGAGCTCGCCGCCGCTGCCGGTGTCCCTCATGAACAACGAACCTGCGAGGCCGGTCACGGCGCCGTCAGGGTCGCTGTCGCCTACGAAGAAGTTGACCGAGTCACCAGAAGCACCGGTGGTGGCCAAAGTCATCAAGGGGGCCGTCTCAGCCACCGTCGAGTCGAACGTGTAGCCTCCGGTGCCCGAATCGAAGTTGACCGAGGTCGCGCCAGTGGCGTTACCCATCGTGATGGTGCGAGCTGCCGCACCCGTACCGATGTTGATGGCGCCCGTGTTGGCATCGTTGCCAATCCCGAGAGCTCCCGCGCTCGAGTTGATCTCCACCCCGTCGATGCCGTCCACAAGGACTGACCCCGTCGTCAGCGACGACAGGCTGAGGTCTCCACTCGTAGCGCTGACGTTGGAGGCGCCCGTTCCGTCGATGCTAAAAGCCCCCGACGAAAGCATGTCGAAAGTGCCCGTGACATCGATGTCGAGGCTTGCCCCGGCATTCATGTCCATAAGACCCGCGGAGGTCAGATCGAGCTCGCCGCTGGTTGTGGTCCCGATACTCAGGTCCGCGGAGTCGACCGTGAAGTTCGAGGCAGAACTCGCGTCAAGGCTGATGGCTTCCGTACCAGAGACATCAAAGTCTCCATTGGTGGAATCCATGAGAATGGTGTTACCGCCGACGTATGCGTTCTGGAGAGTCAGCCCACCACCGGCTCCCGTGGTGACCACCTGCTCCCAGCTCGTGCCCGAGCCGGTGGAAGTGTTCAGGTAGAGTTCGCCGGTCGTCCCGGTATCCCGGAAGAACAGAGAACCTGCAAGTCCCGTCACCGACCCATCAGGATCGCTGTCGCCCACGAAGAGCTGCGCCGAGTCGCCGTTGGTTCCCGTGCTCGTGAGTCGAACGAGTGCTTCGTCTTCGTTGTTGTCACCAACAATGTCAACGAAACCTTGAATACCAGTGCCGGTGTTAGCACCCACATCAAGAGCAATGACGCCGCCGTCCCCGTTGGTGGAAAAAGCATCGCCAGCGGAGAGGTTGACGTTGCCGCCGTTCCCCGTCGCGCCTCCCCCCGAACTACCGCCCGTGAGACTGACGGCGCCACCGTCGTTGGCCCCTCCGCCAGCACCGGCGTCGATCGTGACGACATTGCCCGCCGCCGCTACCTCGTTGCCCGCAGTGACGTTCACCGCATCGGCAGCCGTGACTTCCACGTTGCCCGCAGTTGTCGTGCTCAGGGTCAGAGCTGCGCTGGCAACCGTGAAATTCGATGCGGCGGCAGCATCAAGGCTGATGGCCTCCGTACCCGAAACATCGAAGTCGCCGTTGGTCGTGTCCGTGACAATCGTGTTGCCACCCACGTACGCGCTTTGAAGCGTTACCGCCCCACCAGCACTGAGGTTGGTCCAGGTCGTACCCGAACCCGTCGAGGTGTTGAGGTAGAGCTCAGCACCTGTGCCGGTATCCCGCATGAACAGCGAGCCGGCGTCGGCAGTAACGGACCCACTCGGGTCGCTGTCACCAACGAAGAAGCCCATCGAGTCGCCGGAAGTACCGGTGTTGGTGAGCGTAAGGAGCGCTTCGTCCTCATCCGCAGGGGACACGATGTCCACCGAACCCGCAGCGCCGGTCGTATTCCCATCACCGGGGGTGAGGATGATGCTCGCACCATCCGCCGTGCCCGCTGTCGAGCTCGCTGCCGTCAGGGTGATGTCGTTACCCGAGGCATCCGCGGCATCGGTGGTGTTGATGACGACCGTGGTGCCTGCGTCGATGTCGATTTGGCCGGCCGCGGAGACGTTCACGTCTCCCGAAGTGGTCGTCCCAAGATCGAGGTCGGCTCCCGTGACCGTGAAATTCGAGGCTTGGCTCGCATCGAGCGAAATGGCCTCGGTGCCGCTCACATCGAGGTCACCATCCGTGGCGTTTGTGACGATGGTGTTGCCCACCGCGTACGCGGCTTGAAGGCTGTTACCACCACCGGCAGCCAAAAGCGTCCAAACGGTGCCCGAGCCTGTCGAGGTGTTGATGTACGCCTCGGCGCCCGTCCCTGTGTCGCGGAGGAAGAGCGAACCGGCGTCTGCTGTGACACTTCCACCCGGAGCAGAGGTGCCCGTGAAAAAGGCAACCGCATTCGCGCCCGTGCCTGTGGACTCAAGCTGAAGAAGGATCTCGTCTTCATCTGCCGGGGACGTGATGTTGACGAACCCCGCAGTGCCGGTCGTGAAGCCGTCACCGGGAGTGAGGACGATGGAAGCGCCATCTGCCGTACCTGCCGTCGAGCTACCAGCGGTGACAGTGATGTCGTTACCAGAAGCATCTGCGGCATTCGCAGTGTCGAGCGTCATGCTCGTCGTGGCGTCGATGTCCACGACTCCTGCCGAGGACATGAGGACATCACCCGAAGTGACCGTGCTCAGAGTCAGGTTCCCCGCCGTGACGCTGACATTCGAGGCAGCCGTGCCGTCGATCGAGAACCCGTTGCTCCCCGTCATCTGCACGTCGAAAGACGAGCTGTCGAAGTCGAACGGAGCATCGAGGTTCACGCCGCCCGTCGTCGTGATCGCCAAAGTCTCGGTGCCACCGATGATGACATCGCCCTCGCCACCAGAAGTCGTGATCGTGTTGCCCGCCACATAGGCGACTTGAAGATCAACGACACCCTGTGTGGTGAACGTGTTGTAGGTGATGCCGGTCGTGGTGGAGACCGTAGAGGTGCTCCAGTTACCGCTTGAGTCACCCTCGATGACGTTGACGGTCACGATGCGGACATCGCCACCTGCCGTGGCGTCTGCCGTGAAGTCGTTGACGACCCAAGAAACGGTTGCCCCCGTAACACCGATGCCGCGGATAGTCAGCGTGGTCCCGATATGGCTCAGAACCTCGAAGATGCCGTCGTTGTCCTGATCGTTTGCCCCCGCGATCTGGATGATGTCCCCGGCTGCGAACGTCGCTGAACCCGTGGTCTGCACCGTCGGGTTACTGGTCGCCGCAACGCCGGCAACGAAGGTGCCCGCGATAGTGTCGGCCGTAGCCGTGGGCAAGACGTTGATGACGAGACCACCCGTCTGCGCGATAACTGCGGTGTAGTCCGCGTTCAAGTACAGGTGGTTGTCCCTGATGTTGACTTGTTCGCTGTGGATCGTCGTGGTCGTGCCGTTGACGGTCAAGTTCCCATCAACGAGCATGTTGGCGCCCGAGATGAGTTGAACGTCTGTGGAAAGCTGGACCGTATCCGGCGTTCCGCCTGTTTCTGGAGTACGCGGCAGACCTGTAGTCAGGTCAAGCAGCATGAGGTTATCGGTTTGGTTACCAGCCATGGTGACGTTCCTTTACGAGCGAAGAGCGATGAGTTGAGGACGAAAAACGACCGTAGGCGTGGTCGTTGCACCGTCTGCGCCCTGGAGAGTTCCGATCGTGAAAATGGCGTTGCCGCCGGTTCCGGGAGGGGCTGTGGAGGCAAGCCCTGCGGACGTGGAAAGAAAAACAAGACGACCGTTCAGCGCCCCTGCGGGAGCTGCCGTGAAACGCACAGTGGGAACAGCCCCAGAGTGCGTAATGACCTGAACCAAAACGCCGATCCCGACGGTCTCTGCGGAAACTCCAATCACTTCGTAATTGGCCGTCCCTATAGACGAATCCGCGCGAACTACGTCGCCCGCGCTGTCGAGCGTCAGGAGGTCTCCTGCGGTCAGCGCTTCTCCCGAAGTGAATACCTCGATTGAGGCCAGACCTCCCGTCAGGATGTCACTGATGGCGTCTTGGACGTTATCAGCGGTCAGGGTCGGGAGACCGCTGCTGTCGAAGGTGATGTCCTCGGCTCGACGGCTCTGATTGATCTGCCACTCAGAGTTCGTGGGGTCTGCCACAAGCCAGAGGGCATCTCCCTCGAGGGCCAGAACCTGCGTGATCGCACCATCAATCGTCTCGCCGCCTGTGCGGCTCACCGTCACGGTGTTGGCCGAGCTGTCGATCTTCTGGACTTGAATGTCGTTGCCGAGCCGATCCGCGGTCAACGGCATCGTGACCGTGATGGGCCCCGTCGTGGCATCCACCAGAACAACCTGTTCGGTGCCTACGGAGTACGGACCACTGGTGATGACAACCGTGGGTCCGGTCGTGTCGGGCAGGTAGCCCTGCTGCTCCATGTAGTCGTCGAGGTCTACATCTCGCGTGCCGTCAACGACCGTGATCTCAGTCCAAGGAGTGCGTTGGAAAAACTCAAGCGTCGCCCCAGATCCCGCCTCGATGATGTTGTCGAGATCGCCGGGGAAAGTCCCTACCCATCGGTAACGCCTAGTGCTCACGCGGCCACCTCCAAGCTCACTTCAGGTCGTCGCGAGCCACCGCCAGCAACGGCCCCCTTGGTCACCACGATGCGCACCCGATCCCCCGCAGACACCGCCACCGTGTTCACCGTATCCGCCGCTTGTGCGGCAGTACTGGCAAGCCCGATCGTGATGGCCGTCCCCACGCCGTTGACAAAGACTGTGTATGTGATGGTGGCCCCGGTCCCACCAGGGTCGTTGTGCTCCACGTAGAGATTCCGCAAAGTGCCGGCTCGAGGCACACGTACGTCGATGATTGACGTAGACGCGGCAAGCGGTGCGGTCCGATTCTCGTAACCAGGATCAAGAACTCGAGAGGCAGTGCTGTTGGCAACGCTGTTGTTTCCCCACGTCAGGATTGCTGTGGTGCCCGTCCCGGCAGCCGTGCTGAGCTGTGTCCAGGTCGTGCCCGATCCAGTGGATGTGTTGAGATAGAGCTCGGCTCCGGTCCCCGTGTCTCGGAAGAACAGAGAGCCCGCCAAGCCTGTGACAGAGCCACTCGGGTCGTTGTCACCGACGAAGACCTGGATGGAGTCTCCGCTAGCCCCCGTCGTGGTGAAGGTGGCGATAGCCGCCGTTTCACCATTCGTGGTGGTGACCTCGAGGGCTCCGGTGCCGGTGTTGATGTCGACTCCCGTAGCTCCCGTCGAGTTGCCGATCGTGATGTCTCGAGCAGCAGCTCCCGTGCCAATGTCGATGTCCCCGGTGTTGGCGTCGTTGCCGAGCTGGAGACCACCCGCGCTCGAGTTGATCTCAACACCATCGACACCATCGATAAGAACCGACCCACTCGTGGTGGTGGCCAAATCAAGAGTCGCACCCGCAACGGTGAAGTTGGACGCGGCCCCAGCATCAAGAGAGATGGCCTCCGTACCAGAGACATCGAGAGGACCTTCCGGCGCGCTCGTGACGATCGTGTTGCCGCCTTCGTACGCCGTCTGGAGATTGGTGACGCCACCGCCGCCACCAGAGATGGTGACATCCACGGCTCCGGCCCCTGCCGAGCTCGCAATGACACCGGCTCCGATGAAGTCGATGGTCGTAGCCGCCGCATCGATGAGGATGCCCTCGTCGTAAATAGCGATCGCACCGCCGCCACCACCGCCCGCGTTCGGGAAAAGCTGACCTCCGATGTAGCCGAAGACGTTGGAGCCCAGACCTCCAACATCTCCCGTGCTCCCGAACTGCGCGACAACGCGGCCCTCAGTCAGACACAGATTGGCACCGGCCAAGGTGGCGGCCGCGATGTCGGGCCCAACCGAAGAAGCCTCGAGCAGGTAGCTCCCAACAGCCGCGCCTGCGAGACCGAACCCCGGGGCCACCGAAGTGAGTTCGTAGGTGCCGTTGAGATTTCGGAAGACGCCCGTGAGCCCGGTGATGGTGACCGGCTCCCCCTCGAGGAAACCGATGGAGTCGAGCAACGTCGGGATGACGTTGTCTGGGATGACCATCCGCAGGACGTTGCCCACGCGCTCGATGTTGAGGACGGCAGGCTGCAAGGCCTGTCCCGTACCGAGTGGGCCTCCGCAATTTGCTTTGTCCCGAAGCTGGAGGATGATCTCTGACCGGATCAACCCCTGCATCGTGAACGTGCAAATATCCCCTTGGTGCCACGAGATGAACGTCCGCGTGGACATGGGGATGTCCACCGGAGGCCGGGTCGTACCTGCGCCGAAGGGAACCGGAACCGCGCGGGTTCGGTTCTTCTGGATGGTGATCTCGTCTAGGTCATAGAGAGTCACCGACGCCGGATTAGGGCGCCCGTCGGCGTAGACCCCAGTGTGGGTACACCGGACGATCAGAACGGCGACGATGTTGCTCATGGCGCAGGTCCAGGTGCGGGATGCACGAATCCCTACCTACGCCTGCCTATCGACCAAAAACCGATGAAAAAGATGAGGCGTAAACTGCGCCTATCGAAAAACTCGACTAGACGAAGGAACGAGGAGAAAGAACGCCGCGTCCGACATTGGGGCCGAAACTTGAGCGCACACCGAAACCGAATTTCGGTTGCTGGAGACCACGAATGAACTTCACGGTGCGAGCTTTGGCCTCTGCTGCCTTGTCCTGCTGCCCCTCAGCGTTCTGTTTGAGGCTCTCGTACTTGCTCGAGCGGTCGATACTGAGGCTGATGCCTCCGATGCTGTAGTCGAACTCGTCGTGGACCCAGTTCACACTCAGAGCGAAAAGAGCGTGAACAGCAGCACCCCACAGGATGAAGGTTCTCCACTGAGGCCGTTGCTGACAGAGCTGATTGAGTGTGCCAATGCCAGTTGAAGGCGGCATCGAGTTGAAATAGTCGAGCGACATCTCGAGGTAGCACAGAAGTTCGTGATCCTCCCAGACGTACCCGAAGACTCGATTGTACTTCTTGACGACGCCTTCCTGCTCAGGAGGACGGAAATGGTAGTTCCGGTCGGGGTTGTTGTCCCGAAGCATGACGCGGAGCTTGTCGATCAGGCCTGACTCACACTGAGAGAGCCGACTCATGCCGTTACTCAGGGAGGCCGGGTTCGTCACTCCGAACTCTTGGACAACCACTTGGTCATCACCGTTCACGGTCTTCTTGAAGGTCCACCGAATGCGGTAGTCACCTTCCGAAGCCCCCGGAGGGACAAGGAGCGCGGCGTAGTACTCGCCCACAGAAGGATTGACGGGCGTGCGGGCAGCAGGCCCGATCGGCACCTCGATACCGGGGGGTCCTGAGCTCGGGTCCACGAAATAGATGGCGTAGGAGATCTCAGCCGCGTTGCAAGGAACACCGAGATCGTCAACGAGGAAGATGGAGAGGTCGTTACGACCCAGCTCCGAACCGACGTTGAAACAAACCGGCACGACTACAACCTCACATCGGCCAGTTCAAACAGAGCAGCAGGGTCGACTTCGATCACGGGGCCTCGGTCACTGTCGCTGAGTTGCACGTCTTTCACGGGCTCCTGCTCGACCTTAACCGTGACCTCAACCTCTTGCTTCTTAGATTCGGTTTGGACCTTCTCTTGCGAATCGTCCTTGAGGGTTGCCCTCGTGTGGCGCAGCCACTCGTCCATGACAACGAGAAGATCCACAAGGAACTGGCCGTCCCCCTGCTCGATACCCTTGTGGCTGACGAGCCTCGTGTAGAGTTGGTTCTTGTACGAGAAGGCGGCCTCGATGGCCCGCTTCGTTTCCTCGCACATTTCCTCGGCCGCTTCGGCCGAGATCACACTCTCCTCAATTTGCGGAAGAATCTCGAGCTTGATCGCCTGGCGAGCCTTCGGGGACACGGCGACCAGACCCTGCTTCTCGCGCTCAGAGGCGAGATGCTGCTGGACTTCGTCGTTTCCCGTGATGAGCTGCTCGAGGCGCATGCGTCAATTTCCCCTGTCGTGGGTGAGGGCCTTCATGACCTTGATTTCATCAGCATACGTCAAAGCGGCAACTTTGCTCGTTCGGTTGTAGTACTGCTGTTTGAGTTCTTTGATCGCCACGGGGCCGCCTTCCTCAAAAAGGAAATAGACCCGACCACCGTCGCGGCTTGTGCCCGCGAAACTCACCCCGGCCACTTTGAGGTAGGCCGCGTAGTACAGGTCACTTGTCCTGTAGTGCCCATCCGTTTGTTGCTGCTGTTGATTTTCCATTTTGTTTGTCTCCGTTGGTTTGAGCCATCCCTTGAAAGGGAGGAAAAAGCACGAAAGGGCGGCGAGGTCACAACGACCAAGCCGCCCCTACTGAACTAGAGGAGCGTGCCGGTGGCGCTGTACACGGTCACCGCAGCGCCCGTGGTCTCGTCGTACGTGAAAGTCGCCGACTTGAGCAGGGACACGTTGCCGTTCAAGTTTGAACACTTGAACTGCCCAATGTCGTAAAGCTGCTTGTAAACACCTTCAACAAAATCACCCACACGACCAGCGAACAAACCGCCACCGTCTGAGATTTCAGTACCGGCTTCAATCATGTAGCCATTGCCCGCCATGACGCTCAGAAGCTCGCTGAGGACGCCTGTTGAGCCGCCTCCCGAGAGGGAGGTGCCAGCCACAAAGACTGCCAAAATAGCATCCACGGCCGCTGCGTCGAGCACCGTGCCCGCTTGAGCGATGGCCACCAAAGCAGCAGCCGCTGCGTCTGCCTGAGCGCCGGTGTATACCGCTCCGCCTACGCCAGCAGTCGTGTCGAGGTTACCGATCAGGTAAGCCGCAAGACCCGTCAGGTCAGCCGTAGCTGCAACTGGAGGTCCGGCTGCCACACTCGCCGCGATGGCGGGTGCCGGAATGTTGTGAATGTACCCGGTCTGGCCGAGGCCAGGTTGGTAAATGTAGTTTTTGCTCGAGGTGTTCGGCCAGAGATCGACCACCTGCAACACCCCGTCAGGGATGTCGGCACGACGCATGATGAGGAAAACTTCAGCCATCGTTGTATCTCCTACGGGGTGAAGAAGGTTCCGTCATCGTTGTAAACGACCACGGCCTCACCGTTGGGGTTTCCAGCAACGCCTGCGTAGACGAAGCTGTTGGAAGTGAACTCAGCGAGCTCGCCCATCACAAAGGAGAGGGGCAGTCCGTCGTTCAGGAACAGGGCACGGTTGCTACCCGCAACGAATCCGGGGCCGCCAGCAGCACCCACCGGGGGTTGGATGTCCCAGACACCGCCGCCGTCTTCGATCTGGACGCCTCGAGGCACTTCGTACTTGGCACCCGCGAGCAGATTCAGAACCACCGGGAGCTGAGCAGCCGTGACGGCAGCACCGCCGACGAGCGCGCCGTTGATGTCGCCGATGGCCAAGGTTCCCGCCGCGCTGGTGAGATCACCGAAAGCGTAGAGAGCCAAGACCGCAGCCGCACCCGTGTTGGCATCCGCAGCCGTGACGGCACCTGCGTCAACACCACCGGCCATTCCGACAGGGGAGAAGCCAGCACCGTTGCTCGATGCGAGCACGAGGTTGCCTGCCGCGCCATCCATGTTGGCGGTGATCGTGACGACCGCCGCAGCCGGAGCTGCGGTCACCAGAGGGGGCAGAACGCCACCACTGTTGAGTGGATCGTTGATGGCCGCCGCCAAATCCGTAGCGATGCCCGCGTCGGTTCCCGAAGCGATACTGAAATCGTTCGAGCCCGGGGTTCGAGCACCCGCAACGGCAGTGAACAGTTGAGGACCCACGGTGACGGTGTCACCCGCGATGATCGGGGTGGCAAAAACAACCGTGAACGTACCAACAGCGGCGGCGCCGGTGCCGTCGTTGAGGTTCGTGATGATCCAGCCAGCCAGACCGTCAGCGGCCCGGTGCATGACAATGGGTCCTGCACCAGTGGTCACGACAGACTCGTTCACAGCCGCGTTGACGTACTTGGTCTGACCAGGAGCGTCGATAGTGTAGTTCCGTTGCGACGTGTTGGGCTCCATGTCCAAGACTTGGAGGGTCCCATCAGGGATGTCGCTACGCTTCATGATGATGTAGGGCATCGTCAGTTCCTCCTACAGGACGGTTCCATCGTCGGCGAGGACGAGGAGAGCCGGTGCGAATACGCCGTTGTATTCAAAGTTGGCCTTCTTGTAGCCGAACAGGTCACCAGCACCATTGCTGACGTTGAAGGCACCCGTGGCCTGGATGTGCTTGACCCCCGGCGTAGTGGCAAATGCGCCAGCTCGCACAGGGTCGAAAGCGTTGCCGCCATCCTCGACCTGAGCACCAGCGGGAAGCTGGTACTTGGCCCCGGACATGATCTCGAGCACTTCGGCAAGCGTGGCCGTCGAAGCACCCGCGGTCAGACCGGTACCTGCGGTGGCACCGGCGGTAACGAGCTCAGCGTCCACAGCAGCGAGCGTGAGCGCCCCACCTGACTGTGCCAAGCTGATGACCGCAGTCGCAGCCGCGTTCGCGACGGCAGCCGTGAGCGCGGTGCCCGAGCTGTCTTCCACGTTGTCGATGAAGTAGGCCCCGAGCCCGCACGCATCACGCACAGTGACGATGGGACCTGCTCCCGTCGTGATGACGGTGTCGGAGGTTGGGATTTGACGGACGTATCCGCTCTGACCTGGAGGATCGAGCGTGTAGTTCCGCTGGGAGTCGTTTGGCTTGAGATCGTCGACTTGCAGCACCCCGTTGGGGATGTCGGCTCGACGCATGATGATATACGGCATCGTGAAAATCCTCCGGTGTCCGGTACGAGGGCCCTTCTCTGTATTAGGGGCGCCTATAAAACGAAAACCGATAAGGCGCTGCTAGCGCAGCCCCGTCACGGTAGAGATCAGAAGCGAGAAATTGGGGTTGCCACCCGTAGAACAGATGACCAGGTCGTCTTTCATGCCGCTTGCGTGAGAAATGCTCGTCTGCGGATCGATCTGAATCAGGGGCTGATCTTCGGCCACTGCGAAATACAGCGGAAGTGCCGCATCGTGATTTGTGATGACGATGGCATCGGCAAAAGCAGGGACACCAAAGACAAGGGCCTCAGGCGGTGCAGGAAGACCCGGAACCGCCGTTGCCAAATCAGGAGCCGTCCCGTACAGCGACAGAGCCGGCCGGGGGACGCTCTGGAAGTCGGGGTCGCGCATGATGAGGATTTTCGACTGATTCGTTGCAGTTGCGACGCCAGGGAAGACTCCACCCGGGAAACCCGCAGGAATGCTCCCGGCCGCAGCCGCCGTGGCAACCGTCGAAACCTGCACACGCAGGAACCAAAGATTGCTGTCAGGAGGTACCACCGGCGAGACACCGAAGTACTCGTTCGGGTCGAACTGCGCACGGGTCTGACCTCGAGTGATGTCTCCCGAAATGCCGAGCCCCTTCCCCCGAAGCGTCTTCGAGATGAAAGTGCGCCCACGACCAACATCGAACAATGCAGTCGTACCCACGCCACCGACGCCGTTGAAGGCACCATAGGCGTTGTCGAGGCTGTTGGAGACCCTGAGGCGGTAGCTCAGGATGTTCTCGTCATTGATGAACTGGACCTGCGCGAGTCCCTTCGCACGATCCAAAATGTTGGGGATGGGGATGCCGATCATGAGCTACCTGGCCTCTCTTTGCGGGCGCGAGAGTCATAGCCACTCGTGTCCTTGCCCTTGGACTGGGCGAGCTTGGCCGCTTCGGACCACGAACCGACGCGCTCCCCTCCGACATTGGGAGCAAGGGAGGGAACCATGCCGTCTCCCTTCTGCTCACGCTCTTTCATTTTAAGACGCTGGTTCTTCGCCCGCATCTGGCCGGCGATACGGTTGTTCTTGGACGCCCACCCGTCCCCTGAGAAGTTGATCATCGGGGGCGTGAAGATGCGTATGGACTTCTCCTCCGCACCACACTCGGGGCACGGGGGTTTCATCTTCGTGTCGTACTCGGACATCTTCATCACGAGCTCGAACGGGTGCTCGCAGCTCTGGCATTCGTAGTCGTAGGTGGGCATCAGGATTCCTCCCCTTCAACGTACCGGTGAGCCACGCGTCGAATGACGTCGCGCTCCATCGACCGTTGCGCCACGCGCGCTGCCATGTGTTCTTCCTCGATCACGACTTCAATTGCGTCAGGGCTATCGACTGAAAACCGGGAACCGAGCTTTCTCAGGGGACTCTTCTTGGGCCTCACAAAGAAGTCTTGCGACTTCTCAAGGACGGCGTAGGCGTGCTTGCAGACGGGCCTCCAGTGCGCCGGGTCTCGGATCTGAGGGTACGCAGCCGTCCCTGGAGCCGTCCCCTTCTGATAGTCCGTCTTGGTCGCCCAGTGGGCCGGCCCCCACCACCGCCAATAGGGGCACGAACATGAAACTCTCAGATTGAGTTTCGGAAAGTTTGAGGCATTGCCTCGTTTGAATGCCTGAACGCGGACCGTGTGGTCTCCGACGCTCCAGTGCCAGATCCAATTCTTGGTGTCGGTGCGGGCGAGTTTCGGGGTGTACTCCTTCGACCGCAGTTTGATCTTCTTGTCACACCGCTTGAGGATGTCAGCGACCGTCATGGCGACGCGCTGATGACCCCCCTCGGGCCCGAAGCTCGAACGAACCCCCACACCAAACTCAGGGTGACAGAGCCCGTGGATGAACTTCCGCGTGGCCTGCTTGACGTCGAAGTTGTTGTTCCGCTCGTATCGATCTTGGCGGCCGTCGGGAATCGCCTGCGTATTGTTGACGGCATCGGAGTACCACTCCATCGGGAGGACCTTCCCCGAGCCATCGGTCGGGTTGTTGGTCGTCGGTATGTCAATCGCTCCCGCAGCCGGGGGCAGATTCTGCGTATACAACCCGGGCTGATGCTTGGCAGGCAGGTTTGGGGCACGAAGGCTCCCGCCCTCCTGCTTGGAAGGATCTGTGCGCGGCGTCCCGGTGCCTCGATCAACACCTTTCCCGTGGTTCTGGTCGAGCTGTGCCGGGGGTCCTGTCTGCTTGGTGGTGGTGTTCCAATCAATGGGCCAGTTCGCGCCCATGAAATCGAGCCCGAGTAGGTCGAACGCTTCCGCAAGAAACTCAAGCCCAGCTTGCTTTTGCTCAAAACGATCCTTGAGGCGTTTCTCCTTCGCCTTCTGACGTTCCTTACGGCCCTTTTCGCCACTGCGAATGTCGTCGGCCTTGTTCTCCTCGCGCCACGCCTTCGTACGCTCTGCGGGGGTCGTGAAACCGATGCCACGCCGTTTGAAGCGATGCGGGTACATCCGATAGTACTTGTCCTTGAGCTTCTCCTTCGGCTGTCTTTTGTCGCGCATCTGATACTTACGCTTCATGCGCATGCGCTTGGAGGGGTCACGGCGATAGTTGACCCTTGAATCGATCTTCGCGCTTCCTCCTTGGTTCCTCTGGTGCTCTACCGGGAAGGGGCCTTGACGGCCAGCGTTGGCAACCGGCTCGAGCTCATCATCGGTTCCTGCGAGCGTCTCGTTGCGCCTCGTAGGAAAGTTGTAGTCGTACTTGGTCGGGTGCCCATACTCTTCGCCAGGAACAGACAGGGTGCGGTCTGGGACGTGACGTGGCTTGTTGATGGTCGTGGGGCCGATCCGTTTTTCACGGTTCTTGCTGTGGTTCGAGGGCAGGGGAAGGGCGCGCTCCTTCTCACGCGACTGCGGGGCCTGCACGGGCCACGACGAGTCCATGTTGTCCTGGCCGCGGTCCAGGTCCGTGCTCTCGGTCTGTGAGGGGGAAATGCCCTTCTCAGAATCGATGTCAACGACGGTCTTGTAGCCGGGGGTGTCCTGCCAGAGTGGGCGATAAGCTTGGCGAAGGTCTGCGAGGACACTTCGCATGTCATCGCCCGCAGCCGTCCTTGAGGCGAACATGAAAGGCTTCCCGCTACCGGGTTTCCCTTTGCCCTTCCCCTTGTCCTTGTCCTTCTTTTTGGGGGGCAACTTCAGGGGTGCTTTCTTTTTCTTCTTGGGGAACTCGAAGTCCTTGGGAAGGCGCATGGCCTTCCCATCCTTCATGTCTGCATCCTCAAACTGGATGTACTTGAGAGTAGTGAGACGGCCGTTTTCGGGGTGAACCGAGTCAACAAGGATGCCGCCATCTTTCGTGCGACGGTCCACACGTCCCACGTACCAATGGCCCTTGAACTCGTATCCGAACAAGTCGCCCTTCTCGAGCCCCTCGGTGCTCTCGAGAACTTCGCCTTGGAACGTCGCGGGCTTCTCCTTGGGGGGCTTCTCCTTCGTCACCTTCGGCTGCTGACCTTGAGAGGGCCACAAAGATTGCTGCTTCTTCTTGCGTTCTTCCTCAGCCTTGTCGTGAGCGTCCCACTCCGCCTTCGTCTTGATGATGGCGGGGATCTGTTTCCAGTCGGAGATCTCGGCGTTCTTGTAGGTCGAGTTGCCGTCACGCACCGTGTAGGTGCCGTCCTCGTTCTCGATCAGGCTGATAGGAGCACGTTTGCCCCCATGGCCTTTTGCCGCTGATGCGAGCAGGTCGTTGCCGTTGAGGACACCCTTGAGCCGCACCTTGGCCGGCGTGATTTTTTCAAGGTCAACGAGCTTCGCGTCCTTGTCGTCCCGGAAGTATTTCTTGGCGTCTTCTTCGAGTTTGGGGAGACCCTCGTACAGCGCCTGCTCATTGGCTTCAGCAGGGTCTTCGGGGACGTGCTCCTCGTCGACTTTGTGCATGTCGCTGCCCTTGAGCGAGTGGCCGCGCCATTCCTCAAAGCCATGCTCCTTGAGTTCACCTGTCTTGGGGTCGATGTCGATCGTGAAGAACTCGTGGCCTCGCGCATCAACGACGCGCCCGTGATAGACCTCGCCTTCCCAGTGGTAGGAGACAACGTCCCCGGCTTTGATGTCCTTCGTTTCCTTGAGGGGCTTGCCCGTCTTGCCCATCTCTTCGACGGCCTTCTTGCGTGCAGCAGCCTTGGCTGCGCGCTCTTCCTCGAGCTTCTTCTTTTCCTCAGGAGTCAGGGGCTTCGGGGGTTTCTTGGGCTTCCCGCCGCTCCAGCCACCCCAACCCGATTGCCACGCACCGCCGCTTGAGTAGTCACTCTCTGAGACCCCGATCTCGTCCCAGATATCCTCGTCCACGAGCTTCGCGTCACGCTCCGTGATTTTCGATTGGTCGAACGATCGCTCAGTCTTGTCCTTGACCTTGCCCGTTCGCGGATCGACTTCTTGAATCCAGAACTGGCTGCCGTCTGGGGTCGTGCGAGTGACCCGTCCCATCCGGTCCTTGCCGCCGACGCTGTACGCAATGACATCGTCTTCGTACACATCATCGAGCACAACGGATTCCCACGAGTCCCGGTTCTTGAAGGGATTCTTTTTGGGCTTGCCTTGGCCTTTGGCACCCTCTCCATCGCGCTTGCGAACCTCGAACGCGTCCAGAGCCTTCTGTGAAATCGAGAATACAGGGTCCTTGGTAGGCTTCCCCGTGCGGGCGTCAACCTTCTGCGCCGTGGGCTGCCCGTTGTGCATCCCTACGATGCGTGCGTGCAGCAGACTCTGCGGCCCCTGGACCGTGATGTAGTCGTCCTTCTTGAGCTGCTTGATGTCCTCTACCTTGGCCCCTTCTTTCGGGGCTTGGTCGAGCAACGTCTGGTAACTCTGCCACTGCTCGTAGATGCGGTGTTGCTCCGGCATCGGCAACGAGGTGTACAGCACTTGATTGCCCGTTTCGGGGTGCTTAAACTTCTTGCCCTCGACGGCCTTGCCGAACTCCGACAGAGCCGTTCGGATACCGAAGTCAGGCACCGGCTACTCCCCCTCGGCGTGTCGCTTCGCCACTCTCTGGGCCAGGTACTTCTCGAGTACACGCTCAGCCGAGGTACGCGGCATCGGAGCTCCGAACGCCCGCGCTCCTTCGACTGTCTGATCCACGATATTGCGTCGGGACAGTGGGAGGCGATCTTTGAGATGGTCCTTGCCCATCACCGAAAGCGCGTAGCCAGTCTCGTCAAGCTGGTGCTCGATCTTCTCAACGCACTTCGGAAAGTTCACGATAAGATCGCCGGCAACCTGGTAGAGGTGCTCCTTTTGAGGACTCGACTCCACGAGCTCGAGAACCTTGTTGAGGAGCTGATGCAGACGGTGAACCTCGACACGGGCGGTGTTTACGCCACCCGTGATGAGAGCCCAGCCTGCTTGGCTACCGGCATTTCGTGAAAAGGACATGGACCGCCTTCACAGGGGGCGGCCCATCGGCAGAAAACCGAACCGCAGCTATGCTTGGGCCTTTTTGGCCTTCGTCTTTTCAAGAAGTGCCGATAGCCCCTTCTTGATCTCTTCTCGAGCCAGTTCGGTCTCGACCGCCAAAATGCCCTTCACGTACATGGGCTCCTTGACCTTCTTGAGGGCATCTGCGACCCGTTCTTTGACCGGACGGTCCTTGTTCCACTTGAAATCAGGGATCAGCATCCTGATTGCCTCGTAGGCCGGATCGTTCTCAGGGCGCCTGTAGACCTCGGCCGCGGGCTTGGCAGCATCGGGGAGCAACTCCTCAAGGGTATCTCCAGCTCGAACCTCTTGAACGTCCCCTGTGGCCTTGGCTACGACAACGGGGGCGTCCTCGCGCTCGACGGCGTACTTCTCTACTTTCGGGCGACCCCCTTCAGCCGTCCGCTGAATCGCTGAGGCAGACGTGTTGCGGGAGTCCGCCGTGAAGCTCTGATGCGTAGGAGTCAAAATGCGACCCACCGCAACGCCCTGATCCGTCTGGATCACCTTCCTCGCAGTCTTGTTGTGAGGCCCCACCTGAGCGCTGTCGCTCATGCGAATCGTCTCGCTGGTACTGCTCGAGACTGCGGCAGACTCATCGAGCTTGATCGCAGGGGTGTTGCTCGACAGGGAAATCTGCCCCATGTCGCGCTGCTCATCGTGAACGATCGCGCCCACCCCTCCGAACCTCGGCTTAGGGGCCGGGCTCTTGTTCTCCGGGGTGGCCCTCGCCACATTAAGCGCGAACTCCTTCTCGCGTTCAACGACGATCTTGTTCTGATCGCCGACCCTGCCAACGACTTCCCCGGAGTTCTCCGACACGTTCTCACGAACGATAGGCATCACGGGGCGCGCATCTTGATTGTCAATTGGCATCCCTCGAGCCGAGGGGCCGGCCGCTTGCGGGGTGGCAGGAAGCGGGGGCCGCGTAGCCCCCCTCTGACGTGGCGCGGGGGTGTCGTTGTCCTCGACGGCATTGAGCATCTCGAGGATGTCAGCTTCGGCCTGCGCAAGCACTTCGGCTTCGGAGTCGTCTTCCTCGATCTCCTCCTCGGGCGCGCCGTCCTCGGATTCAAAGACAGTCATCTCCTCATCGAAGAGACCCGCGAGCTCGTTGATCTCGTCGTCTCCGCTGTCCCAACCAGGCAGGGCTGCCGGCGGGGCCTCCATCGCGGTTCGTGCCTCTTGCGATTGGAACGGAACCTTGCGAGTAGCTTCCGCGTTGACGGCCTCTCGATTCCTCTTGCGCTCTGCCACTGAAACCACCGTGCTCTCTTCGGCCCGTTCGGTTTCGATGGTGGTCTTGATAGGGAGATCTCGGCCGCGAGACTCAGCAGGACGCACTTGGATACCGGCAGCCTTCGGGCGATAGGTCGTCACCTTGTCGCCGACTGGTGAGATCCATCCTTCTCGGATGGCGCTCCTGAGCTGCGGCGCATCCGTGAACTCGCGTCCATCGTGGAGGATCACAGTCGTCCCGTCGTATTGGAACTTCTCCCCCTGATTGGGGTTGTATCCACCACGCGCGGTGTCGATGAACCCGAAAGAGATGCCGCTACGCACCACTTGGTACGTTCGGAATTCGTTGACTTGGAAAGGAATCTCCGACATGAGCCTCGTCCTGGTTCGTAAAAACCAGCCTGGAACACCTTACCGGCCTTCCTCGCCGGGGTTCAGTGCACAGGCTCCTTAGCCTTTCGATAAGCAATTTGAGGCCCTATGCCCTCTGGGGCCCCCTCTGAGAAGGTCACCATCGCATCGCCCAGTTTGTCCCGGATGCCATCCAAAAACTCCCTGCGGACTCGTACTCGGGCTACCACGGTCGCCTCGTGCTCTGCTGCCGAATACACCATGAAGTCGAGAAAGCAGTCGGGGCCCGCTTCTTCGACAACACGGAAAGCATTTGCGAAGACGCCGAACTTGACGCCTTCCTCGACGTTCACGTCGATGTGTTCTGGATTAGGCATCTGAAATCTCAGGTCTGCTTGGCACTGTACCCTCGCCTTTGATGTCGAGATCCTCGACACTCCAACCCAACTCACGAAGGCGCTGGACCCGATTACGAGGGATCTGGAAAACGAAGGTGAGCTGTCCGTTGATGAAACAAGTTTCAGGGGTGTAGCTCGCGTCAGGGCAGTCCTCGAACACTCGAGCAAGACCATCGAACTGTTCCGCGACGCGCTCCATCTGTGTGGCTATCGCAGACAGGCCCGTGGGCACATCCTCCTCGAGCGCGATGACGTTGTCGAAACGCGGCACCGTCAGATGGCAGGTGACCTTCTCTTGTGGGACGGGCAACCGCAGTACTTTGGACTCGACACCCATGACGCTTACTCCTGGCCGCGTATAGGCACGCTACCGTTCGCCGCGATGAATGCGTGAATCTCAGGCGCGTTTCGGAACCATTCAGCTTCCATGCGTAAGTAAGCGAACTGTGCGTGCAGCGCAGCCTCTCTTTCCATGGTCCCGGCCACGGTCCCTAGCAACACGAGCTTGTGGGCGTTTGCAGTCTGGAGTTCCGCGATACGGCGCTCAACATCTTGCGACCAACCGATCTTGATTGGAGCCGCAGGCCCTGAACTCTGCACGAAGTAGACGTTGCCCATGCGGTCGGTAGGCAACACGTAGTCGGGGACGTACTTCACCACTCGAGCACGCACCATGCCGTGTCGCTCAAGACACTGCCAACGCTCAGGAGGGATGCAAGCGTACTTCGGCTCTTCAACTCTTGGTGTGTGTGCGTAACGGATGCCGTGCTGGCCCTCGGGCTCGCCGAGAACAACCGCGTCTTCGTGCAGCACCTTCCGACTTCGACCGTCTAGGACTTCGACCCAATGTGTCGGCACAAAGCCCTCGAGGTCAGCACCGGGGTACAGACGTTCGAGGGCTTTGCGACTGATGGTGGAGCGCGAAGCCACCGTAGACACTACCGACGCTACGGGGCGTCGAGCATCCAGATCTCGACAGCCTTGTCGAGCGCGTAGTCCTTCGGCATCGTCGAGAGATCGTAACCCACGTAGAGGGACTCGGCACGAGGGCGCATTTGCTTCTGGATCTCTTCCTCGGCCATCCCGAAGAGACGCATCACTCGGAAGCTCTCTCGGTACGCCTGCACTTCAAGTGCCCATCGAGCTTCCGAAACGCTGAGGTAAATCACTCCCATCACGAGCGGCGTGTGTGCGTCGTACTCACGCAGGTGAACGATCTCGTGCCACAGGACGATCGCCTGGGTAGCTTCGCTTTTCTCGTCCCAATCCTTGGAAACGAAGATCTTGCTCGGGAACGTGGTCGTGAACTTGTCCCACTTCTCAATCCCCTCGGCTTTCGGGACGATACGAATTCCGTTGTCCTCGATCTCCTGCATCGCCAGGAGCCACGCCTCATGGGGGTCCGAAGGGATGGCCCCCGCGGGCGCCATCTCGGACGTGCGCATCGCCATCTCCTCGTAGTGAGGATCTTGCGGAGCGCCGTTCTCGTAGGAGGGAGGGCCAGCGATCCCGTCAGGGAGCCCGTGAGGGCAACCCGTCATGAAGAACATGAGAATGACGGTGAGCGAAGTGAGTACCTTGTTCATGGATGCCTCCATCCAACCCCTCCCTATAGGGGGAACAGCGCCATGTGGTGGGTCTACGTCATACAAAGCGAGCAACCGAGATTCACGAAGGGGAAGCCGGCACCGGGGTTCTTCTACGTGGGATCTACAACGGAGCCCTCAAGGCGCCTGAGGCAGCACAACGGCGAGATCAAAGGCGGCGGGCGCTACACCTCCACCAAACGTCCGTGGAGAATGAAAGCGATTTACGGACCGTACAGCAACCGTTCGGAGGCACTGAAGGCTGAGTACACTTTGAAAAAAGGGAGACGAGGAGAGGCACGCTGCCGTTGGTCCCCCGAGAACAGCCCATGGTGTCGCGGGCTAGGGGCCGGCGATCCTCGGGTTGCCGAAATCAACGATTCCGATATTTCCGACCCTTAATCCATCCCTGTCCCAGAAGAGCAGGGACTTTTGACGGCAACACACGTCGAGAACTCGACTCGTTGCAAACCCAAACCAGCTTTGAAACCACTTCGGAGAGATGCTGCCGTACAGATTCTGACCGGGTCTCACCGCGTCTAGCTTTGTTGGATGCGATGGTGGCTTCTCTCATGCTGTCCGTGATGGGACTCCCTTTGCGTGCGCTGGACCGGGACATGTTCTGGCGCGCCTCCAGAGACATTTTCTTGCCGGTCTGCGCGCGAGAATTGTTGTGCCGAGCCTCCTCCGATGCCTTCATTCCGCGCCGCGACTCGGAGCTCCTTCGAATCGCTTCGGGCGTATGTTTGCGACCCTTGTGGGCCTTCGAAATCTTGCGCCGAGCCGCTTCACTGACATGCGTGTTGTTCACAGGACTTTGGCTAAGATTCACACACCCTGTCTTGCCGAAATGAGAATCGAGCCACCCCTTCTCCGCTGTCACTTGTTCGTTAGTAGGCAACGTCTGGAGGACCTCGGGCACAAATTTCCCGTGCTTGTCAAACACCGCTTGAGCGTATCGGTTGGGATGTTTCCCTTGCTCAAATTGAGTCAGGTGACGGCGCCACCGGGCCCGAAAATACACGGCCCTTCCTCCGTAATAGTGGGTGTCCGAGAGCCAGACCACATACAGACCACCACGTCGTGTCTGTACTGTAATCGGTGGAAGTTCGATGCGTCTCACACGACATTCTACCGAGACTTTTGAGCCTTGTACGGCCCCTACGAGGACAGGAGCGAAGCCTTCAAGGCCGAGATGGCTCTCAAGCGAGGGAAGCGAAGTACGGGGCGCACAAAATGGACGCCCGACGACCACGAACTGTGCCGTGGCGCCGGGCCTGACCACCCGTGGGTGAAAGACGCGAGCTGGAAGGACGAAGACTAGATCCGCGAACGAACGTGCGTGATTTTGAGCAGAGGACGGGCCGGCCCTGAGCTCGGGATGTAGACCACCCCTTCATTTTGTCCCCGGTCCTCGAGCATCGCACGACCACTGCCCTCAGTCGAAAGTTCGACGCCCCGGTTGGCGGGGTCGTAGTCGAACAAAGCAACACGCGTCTCTTCTTCGGCGGGCGCGTTCTCGGAGGTTCGGAAAGCGAATCGCACAACGTCGCCAGCTTGCAGGTGTGCGAGCAGAACCTGCTGCGCTTCTTGTTCGACGGCGAAGTCTCGAGGGGCATTGACTCGACGCATAGCGCCGAGCAGCTCATCACGGAACTTGTCGTTGTTCTTGGCGAGCCGCAAAATCCTCACAGCGGTTTTCTTGTTGGTACGGGTGTCTTCCATGTGCTTGCTCCAATCTTCGTGGTCGTCGTCCCAATCCTCATCCTCATCCGCGGCGGTCTTCATTGATGCTGCTTTCTTGGACGGGGCGTTCATGACAACCGGGTCGTAATCCGACATCGACGGGGGCATCCTTTGGACCCCATCTCCCGCAATGCCGGCAACGATAAATTCATTCTCGCCGTATCCTGAGCCCGACCCACTTCCGGCACCCAATTTGGGGTACGTGATGGGGGAGAGGAAAAGACGGCTGATCGGGACACGGGACCTCATTTGGTACATTCCGAACCCGTAAGCAGTAGAAGGGCTCGCGCTGAAACTGGTCAGTTCCCGAGCATTGGGGAGCGCCACCATCTGTCCAGCCTTGGCGGATGACAGGCTAGAGGTCGATGATTTCCCTCCCCGATACAAAGTGATCTCTTCCACACCAAGCGCATCCCCTACTGCTTGCGTGTACGCCATGGCCTTGGCGATGGCAGTCTGGAGCACCTTGTCTTGGGCGCCCTCCGCACGGTAAGGCTCTTTGCCCTTGTCATGGGCCTTCATCTTGCCCTCAACTCCCATGGCCTCGAGCGCTCCCATCAGCTTGTGGCCCCCGGCGGAGCCCGAAGATCCCTGCCAGTTGCCAATGTAATCGTAGAACTTTTGGCGCTCTGTAGGAGTGAGCACGTCCTCCATGAACTTGTGCCCGAAGTCATGAGCACCGATGGCGAGCATCTTCTCGCCCATCGACCTCTCATCCCACATCTGTTTCGCGGCTGTAGAACTGCCTCCGACGGTTGAAGACTGTGCCTTCTTCTCGAGTTCCTTGCGCTTCTCAGCGAAGAAGCTCGCGTACTTCGTCGAGTATTCGTCCACGAGATCGAATGCCTGCTCCATGATGGGATGATCGTGGTCCCACGCCTCGGGCGCGCTCGGGATGTTCTCGCCCTGCTCGCGTTTGACGGGACGCTTGGGCACCCACGATTTGCCCTCAATCTGGTCCTTCTGTGTCTGCCAAGCAGACATCGCTTCCTGGAACTTGGCGTCCTGCTTGGCGACCGCCTTCTGATGGGCACCCTGCAGGTCAGAGACCTCCTTGTCGTGCTTGGTCTTGACCTCGTCGTACTTCGCCATCGCCCCGGGGTCGATGACCCTGGTGCCGCGATCGACGATCTTCTTCGCATCGAAACTCGGAGTTTTGCCGAGGCTGCCCGTACCCTCAGGCCAGTCGATCTTCGCACGGAACTTCCCGTCCTCATCAAATGAGACGACCTTCCCGCGGTAGGTTTTGTCCTTGAGCTCCCACTCGACGTAGTCACCGACCTTGACCTCAGAGGGTTCTGTGATCTTTTTCGACTTCGGAGGCTCAGGTGCCTTCGGGAGCTTGGGTGCTTCGGGGGGCACCGGTTTCGTGGGCTTCGGAGCAAGCTTGGCTTTCGCAGAAGGGGGCAAATCAGATTCGCTGATCTGTGCCACCGGGAGCCGTAGAAGATCGTACTCACCGAGCGCGAAAAGACCATCCTGCACCCCCGTCTTGGGGTCCACCGTGGCAACGTAGAAGTTCTTGCCCTCTTGGTCGGACACACGCCCGACGTAGGTTTTGCCTTCGTGCTCCCATGTGATTGCATCACCGAGTTTCACGGAGTCCAGAGCAGTGACGTGTTTGCCCTTTTTCGGCTTCGGGCGGTTGGCCTCGATCTTCTTGGCCTTCTCAGCCTTCTCCTTTTCCTTCTTGGCCTTAGCCTTGGCATACTCCTCGGCCTGAATCTTGGCCTTTGCCTCAGCCTCCTCTTTGTCCTTCTTCGCCTGGATATCGGGGTGCTCGATGATCTTTGAATCGTCCGAATTGAACAGTTTTTTTGCCTGGTGTGCGCTCCACTTATGGGGCCCATACCAAGTGTCCCCACTCCCGTGTCGGTAGATACGCAACGAGCCGTCAGCCATGACCTTCTCGATCTTGTAGGCGTAGTCGGTGCCGTAGGTCTTGACGGACACGATGTCACCGGGCGACAAATGAAAAGCGTCAGGCACCTTGTCGCCGACCTTCAATTTCTCCTTAGGCGGTTCTGCCTCTTTGGTGGGGTCACCGATGACTTCCCACTCCTGCGCGGGCATTGAAATATGGGCCCAAGTGGCAGGCCAGTACTTGGTGCCCTTCGCCCAAGTCCCGTCTTTCTTGAAGAGACGGATACGAACTCGACCGTCAGGCATCCTCTTCACTACCTGGACCGTCTGGCTTCCACGACGGAGGATGAGATCCGGCGTGAGCTGTGAACCAGATGTCACCTTGTCACCGTGCTCAAGGGGGGTAGCCTCGTCCTCCGCGAAGACCTCGATCTTGTCATCGAAACCTGGAGACCACTTTGAACCGTCATCGAACTCGATCTGCAATCCGTCTTTGAAGGACACGCTCTTCACCGTCTTCGGCTTGCCGTCCTGCTTGACGGTCATGCCCGGAGCGAGTCCCCATCCTTGGACCTTCTTGATCGGCTTCTTCGGGAGTTTCTTGGGTTTGTCCTTCTTGGGCTCGGGCTTCTTCACCTCAGCTTCGGACTTGCTCTTGAGTCCGTCGATCTTCTTCTGAACCTCCTCGATCTGCTCTTCGTAAAAGCCTGTGCCGTCACCCTGGCTTTGAGCATCTTCAAGCGCGTACTCGAAATGCTCCTTAACCGTAGTGAGCATCTCCCCGTGCATGTCGGGGTTCCACTTGTCACCCCAGAACTTCATGCCAATGCTTTCGAGTTCTTTGAAGTCCCCGTCGGTGCTCTCCCACTCATCGATGATGGAACCGAGTTCGTCATCGTACTGTTCGTTCGTGTACGAATCGTCCTCAGGTTCGGGAGTCGTAGGCTTGCTCGCGGGCTTCTCGCCTCCCTGTTGCAGCCACGCCTGAAACTCCTTCGCCACCTGAGCCGAGAAGGGCTTGAACTTCATGGCCGTGGTGAACATGACCTCCGGGTACTTCTTGGCGGTCTTCGGGTTCGGGTTTTTGACCGTCTTCTTGCCCTGCTCGTAGAAGATGCCCAAAAACTCAAGCCACTTGCTCCCTGACGGCTTCTCTGCCTTGGGTTTGGCAGGCTTCTCTTTGGGTTTCGCCGCATCAGGGCTCGGGGCATCGAAGACACTCGCGGGAGGCTCTGCCTTCGGAGGCTCAGGCGCGGGCTTCTCTGCCTTCGGAGGTTCGGGCGCGGGCTTCTCTGCCTTCGGAGGTTCAGGCTTCGGTTCGGGTTTTTCCTCAGACTTAGGCTCAACCGAATCTGGCGAGTCAAAAATCGAGAGCGCAACTCGAGCATGTGCGACCCGCGTTTGCGTTGCAGCTCGGCGAGGCGCCCTCTGCAAGAAAAAGTCGGTCCAGTCGTTCATCCCCGAACCTCACGCAGCAGCGCCTTACGGAACTCAGGTCGTCGGAGTGCGGCCATCAATACCCTGGCTGCTGCCTTCTTCTCGGCAGCTTTCTCTGCGTACTTCTCACGCTGCTTCTTGAGGCTCTCTCGACGAGCCAGGAGCGTCTTGAACAGCTTGTCCCTCTCCTTGCCCTGCGGTCCCCACTGGTCCACCAGCTCCCGGATCTTGTCTTCGGGGATGTCGAGCACGCGGTCAATGCTGTCCACGATCTGCTGCGGAGTAGCGTGGTGGAAAACACTCCCGGACTTCCGATCCGGGTCCGTGAAGGTGTCGAGCTCGGTGACCTCATCACCGAACGCATCACCCTTCGGGGCACCCATCGCTCGGTATCGGAGCGCGCCGCCGGTATCCACGCGGCGACCATTGCCTTCCTCGTCCACGAGCAGGTTGTCGTACTCGAGCCCCACCACATCCCAGTTGCCGAGCCATGCGTCCACGGCAATGCCCTCGAGCACCCCCGGCACGTCGCCAGAGCGAAGTTTGTGGGCATTCTCGCTGAGGCCTGGGACGATCTTGCTAGCGACGCTGAACTTGCCGTCGCGGGTTGCAGGAGTCAGTTCAGGGATAGCGATGTCCGCGAGTCCGTAGAGCTTGCCGGCCAAGATCTCGTTGCGTCCCCTGTCCTCAGACTTCGGCGTCTTGACGTAGTAGCGTTCGCCTTGCTTGTCCTCGTAAAGGCCACCGGGGTTGCTCCCGGTCTGGTGGCCGACCTGCTTGAAACCCCCCGCGTCGATGTCGAGCAGTTCCTGAGCCTTGGGCTTCTCCTCTGGCTGAAGGCTATCCCGAAGCTTTTTCAGTTTCTCGACTGCGGACGGAACGTAGTCCTCGTCCAGGTCCGGGTCTTGATTATCGTCCGCGATACTGTGCAGCTCGTCGGCCTCCTCGAAAGTGAGCTCCTTCCCCTCGTAGAGCTTCGCCTGGAGGTCCTCATAGTGCTTCTTCTTCTCGGGCTTGCCGTCCTCCTCGGCGTTGCCCATCACCGTCTCGAGCCACGAATAGATGTAGCTGTGCTCATCCTCCGTGAGGCCGCCGGCGTATTCTTTCTTCTTGGGCTTCTCGGGAGCCACCTCCCATTTGCCGCCACTCGACCCCTCCCAGTTCCACTCCACGCCGGCGGTGTCTTTGAGAATCCACTTGCCTTCGTCGTCTTGGTACTTGTCGGCAACCTCAATCACCTGGCCATCGAGATCCTCGTCGGGCACGACGAGCCTCACACCAGGCTTGATCTTCGGGGGAGGAGGACGGTGCCAGTCGTCAGCACGTTCTGCGCCCCACTCTTTGAGCTTCTCCGCGTTGATCGTGACCGGCTTGAAGCGCAGCTTCTTGCCCGTCTTCGGGTGATAGAGATTCGCTCGAACCTCCCCGCCTTCTGCGGAGACGATATCACCGACGAACTCGTTGCCCTTGTACGAGTAACGGATCTTGTCCCCGGTCTTGAGATCGGAAGGCTTGAGCGCTTTGGGTCCCTCCTCTGGAGGGGCAACCTTGGGCTTCGGGGATTTTGCCTTTGGGGGAGCAGCCTGAGGCTTCGGCTGCGCTTCCTGTCCCGTCTCTTGCTGGTATTCAGCATAGACCTTGGCCGCGAACGCCTTGTCCTTCATCGCCGTTGACGTGGCGACCTCAGGGTACTTGTCCTTGGTCTCAGGGTTGGGGTTCTGAACCTTCTTCTTGCCGCCGTCGTACTTCTTGGCGAACCACTCATCGAAGGTGCCTCCGTTCGAGGGAGGCTTGGGCTTGGGCCAGCTTGCGTACCCCTTTTCCCCCAACGCCGTGTAGAAATCATGTGCCTTGTCGGCGTCCACCTCGACCTCGATGCGGCCCTTGATGGTGCCCTCGTCGTAATCACCCTCAATGTGCACGTCGGTCACTTGGCCGTACCCAAGACTCTCTGTGAGATCTCGAATCACGTCGGCGTCTCCTTCGATGTCCGACTCCTTGTCGGGATCGATGGGGTCAACAATGAACTTGTGCTTCTTGGGGGGCCCCTGTTTGGGGGGCTCCTGCGGCTTGGTCTTCTTTGGGGCAGCGGCCGAGTCAGGGGCATCGAAAATCGAAACCGCCATCTTGGTGTCGGGAGCGTCGAAAACCGTCGTGGCCTTCTTGACGGGATGCAGGACCGCAAGGAGTTCACGTCGGAACCCCGAGTGCTGACGAGCCAATCGAAGGATCTTGGAGGCGACTCGAGGCTCGTACTCCTCAGCCCACTGATCGTACTGGTTGCAGTAGCTGGGCCACCAGGTCTCTTTGACCGGCGCCCGCAGCCACGCATCATCCTCAGGCTCAAACTCGATGATCAACGCCTCATCATCAAGGACAGGCCCAAACAAGGGGCGGCGCTCGTAGGCTGCGAGTTTCATCTTCGACGAACTGAACGAGGACAGGCTCTGGGGCATCACCTTGCCCTCCATGCCATCCTGGCCGGCAACGACGTACTCGTTCTCGCTGTGCGGCGACTTCGCCGAAGAAAGCGGGGCGAACGTGATAGGCGAAATGAACAGGCGAGAAACAGGCACGCGATATCTGACGACTCGCTTGTCTCCGCCCGCAAAACTGTAAGCGACTTGAGGATCGATCGAGAAGGATGCAAGTTCACGCGCAGTGGTAGTCGTGATCTTCTTGCCCTGCTCGGCCCCTTGAACCGGTTTGGTCTTGGTACCGCGGTAGAGGGATACGTCCTTCACGCCAAGAGCGTCGTAGACGAGCTGGCTGTACGCCATCGCCTTGGAGATCGCGCGATGGAGCGCCTCGTTCTTGCGCCCCTCTTCCCGGTAATGCTGCACGTTTGAGGACTCAAAATACTTGGGGCCTCCCTCGACCCCGAGGTTTTCAAGGCCACCCATCAGCGTATGTGCGGTCGAGCCTCCGCTCGAGCCCTGCCAAGTTGAGAGCGCGCTTTGCCACGCACTCCATTCCTCCGTAGTCAACAGCTTCCTGAACTCAGGTGCCGCATCGTGGGCCGACTGCGCGAGCTTACGCTCTCCTTCGGACATCTCGTCCCACATGGCAGATGTCCCCGACCAGTAGGACTTGCCCGAGGACATCCCGCCCACAATGGACTCGATCTTATCTCCAAGCATCGCCTTGTACTGCTCAAAGAATCGGTCAGCGTCATGCGCAATGGTGCTGTCGTGGTTCCAATCCTTGGGGGGTTCAAGGTGCTGAAGCGGCCCCGTGGTGACCGTTTCCTGACCCGACATCGCGGCCTCGTACTCCGCCACATCTTCGGAATACTGCTTGTCGATGTCCTTGATCTTCTGCGTGTACCCCTTGACCTTGGCGTCGTACGCCTTCATCTCATCCTTCGAGAGGATTCGAGGCTTGCGCTTGTCAATCTTGGCTTGGTCGAACGAAGGGGTCTTGAACTTCTTCTCACCCGTCGCCTCGTCGTAGGTCTCGTACTTGGCGACGTATTCAGGCGGATAGATGATGCGAACGCGGAACTTCTCTCCAAGGGTGTCCCACGAGACAACCTCACCACGGTAGGTGGTGCCGTTGTGCTCGTACTCGATGACATCGCCCTCTTGAACAGTATCCGCCTTCGAGACGAGTTTCCCTTGCGGACGTTCGGGAATCGGAGGTGCCTTAGCCTTCTGTGGCTTGTCTCCTCGGGAAACGGTGAACTGACCCTTGTCTTTTTTGAGCTGGCTCTTCGTAAGGACAACGCCACTCTCAAGGCGTACGCCGCTTCCCGTATGGCCCACGACGCGCTGCGGCCCGTAGTCCGCCGTGTGGACCATGTCACCGACTTTGATGTCGTCCCAACCGACTTGCTCCGTCTGGAGCTTCCACTTGCCCTTGTCGACCTTCTTGGTCTTGCCTTTGGGCTTGTCCTTTTTGGGCGCAGCAGCCGGAGGGTCCGCGTCCTCTTGAAGGTCTTCGGTCTGCTCCTTGCTCTTGGCCTTCGCCTTGGCCAGCTCCTTCTCGGCGTGCTGCTCCATGACGAGCGCGAACGGGTTGACGGAGCCGTCATCGTTCGTCTTCGACATCGGCTTGAGCTTCTTGGGGACCTTCGACGCAGGCAAACGTGCAACCTGGAGCTCGTCCGCAAACGTCTGCGGTGAGACCGTGCGAGTATCCGAGACCTTTCCGGTCTTGGGGTTCACGATGTTGTAAACGATCCAGCCGTCATCGTTCTTGATGACCTGGGCCGTGTACGTCTTGCCACCGTCGTACTCATGGATACGAAGAACGTCGCCTTCTTGGAGCTTCTTGGAGTCAGTGACCTCTTTGCCCGTCAGTCCCTTCTTGACCTTCGGAGGCTTGACCTTCGTCGTGTCCCCTTCTGGCAACTTCTCATCTGAAAGGAACCAAGGCTTGCCCGACATCTTCCCGGTCACGGCGCTGTAGTCTTGGATCATGACCCCAGGGCCATACTCCCCCTTCTCTCCGAAGGGACCCCCCTCAACCACCTCAGTGACCTTGCCGAGATACTTTTCACTCGGGTCATCGGCGTCGAAGCTCTCAAGCCAATCCCCTTCGGTGAGCTGCGAAGAGGTCTCAACCTTATCGCCAACGTCAACCTTCTCCTTCTTCTTGGGCTTAGGGGTTTCGGCCGAGGGCTCTGGCTCCGGTTCGGGATCACCGGGCTGGTGGTAGACGTACGAGTGTGGGGACTCCATCTTGGGCCCCTCCACGTCGTGCATGTTGACCCAAGTGCCGTCCTCTAGCTGATACCGGTAGCCGTGCTTGTTCGGGTCCTCCTCAACCTTCTTGACCTTGCGGGGGTCACCGTTGAACCAGACGGTATCCCCTGGCGTGACATCAGTGCCGTGAACCGTCGTGGAGCCCTTCGGGATGTCTTGGGCCGGATCCTCAGTGACGGTAAACGACTGCCCTGAGAAGTACTGCTCGGCCTTCGCCTTGTCGATCTTAGTCGTGCCCTTCCACTTGTTTGTGATCTTGTCGAACTGCCGATAGCGAAAACCGCCATCGGGCAGCATCGAGGTGACCTTGCCGACCGTCCCCCATGCGTTCTCAATGAACATGCCTGGGACAACCTGGTCCAAGCTCTCGACCTTCGTGCCGACTTTGGGCTTCTTTTTCTGCTCGGACTTCGGCTTCTCTTCAACCGCAGGGGCATCGGACGCGGGATCGTCTTCTTTGCCCTGCTGTAGCCACGCATGGAACTCTTGCTGAATCCCATGGGCGAACATTTGGTCTTTGAGTGCCGTGCTTAGCTGAACCTCGGGATACTTGTCCTTCGTTTCCGCGTTCGGGTTCTTGACCTTCTTTTTACCGCCCTCGTAAAACAGGTTGAGAAACTCCTCCCACTTACCGGAGTCCTGTGCGCCCGCAGGAGGGCTGTAAGGTTGGCCCCCTTCTTCGGGCGTCTCCTTAGGCTTCTCTTCGGCAGGGGCTGCCGGCTCCGCAGACGGAGTCTCAAAGATGCTCGCAGGCGCCTCCGGTTTGGACTCTGCCTTGGGCTCCTCAGCTTTGGGCTTGGGCTCTTTCTTCTTCTCAGGAGGCTCAGATTCCACTGAATCTGGCGCATCGAAAATAGACAGCGCCACCTTCGAGCGCGGGGGCTCGGGCGTCACATCAAGGAAGAAACTCTGCCACTCGAAATCCGCCATCAGGGGTTCTCTTTCCGTGCCCGCATCGCCTTCTGGAGCGCGCTTCGGAACTCGGGATCGGTTGCGGCACGGCGTCGCATGGCCGCTAGAAGATGCAGGTCTCGCGCCGCCTTCTCGCTCTTCTCGCTCTTGTCGTCTTTACCCTTCGGAGGCGTCTCTTTGCGGGCGTTGACCAAGATCTCAAACTCGTCCTTCGCAATAGGAACGGCGCGCTCCATGAACCAAGCGAGATCTTGGACTTTGCGGGGCTCCCCGCCACCGTGGATCTTCGGGATCTTGGGGCGGTCCCACGACACAGGGAGGCCGTCCACGTCAAAGTAAAGCGTCTCTTCTCCCTCTTCTTCTCCCGCTCTTTTGCGTCGCTTGGGCTTCTTGGGTTTCTTGGACTCCGAGAAGAGAGGAGCATCGAAGATGGACTCAGGCTCTACCCCCTCCAAAGACATCTCCCAAGCGGCATCGAAAGAAGCCCGCTGCACCGCTGCAACCCGGTCGAGCAAAGCTTGCTGCTCCTCGTTGAGCTCGTCCTTGTCCTTCGTGTCGAGCCCTCGAATCTCTTGGTAGAGACCATGGGTCTTGTCTTTGGCCTTGATCATCGGCTTCACATGGAGTTGAAGCTCCATGATGTGGCCGTTGGGAAGTCGGGCGTTGAGCACAACATCTCGATACCCCGAAGCGGTGGCCTGGCGAAACCGATTTCGGGGTTTCGATACGAGTTCGATGCCGCTTTCCTTGAGCTTGTCCACGACGCCAGCCAAGTCATCGTAACGATCCACAGCGATCGAAGCACGGATGAGGTCCACAGCTCCCTCGCTCCAATTCGGCACTCCTCGCGGCGAGTACCGCTCCCGGACCTTGTCCTCCATCGCCTTCTTCGTCTTGGGAGGTCCAATCACAAGAACAGGACCCTTCTGCGAAAGGTCGATCTCAGCTTTCGGGTCTTCATCACGACGCACGGTCGTGGCGCCGATAGCCTTGTCGATGCCGCGGCCTCGGTTGAGCCAATCAATCATCAACGACTGTGACTCTTGAGCTTGCGCCATGATGCGCTCAGGGTTGTTGCTCGTTTGCGCGGCCCACTTCGGAAGGTGCCGCGTCTCCCGGGTCGGGAACAACCGCTTGGGCATCGACCCCGTCGTTTGGGTAGCCTCCCAGAACTTCTTCCCACGCTGCCGACGCCGGTTTTTGATGAACTGTTTAACCCGACCCATCAAACGGTCGCTTCGCTTCTCCTCCTTCGCATCTGGGTCGGCTTTTTCGCTTGGCCGCTGCTCCTCGGACTGCTCTTGAGTCGGAGCCTGTTCAACAGGCTGCTCAGCAGGAGCTTCGTTCGCGGGCTCCTTGCCAAAGACGTATGCCTCCCAATCCTCTTCGGAAAGCCATTGCGAGGCGCCTTCCTGGCGCTTGCGCTGGATGTACTCTTGGTACTTCGGCTCAGCTTGAATCTCGCGCGCAAGAGATTCACGAAACGCAGTGTCACCTTCCGCGCGGGCCCGCAAAAGGCGCACGAGGTTCTGGTCGGTTGCAGATCGAAGCTGAGCCATGAGGGGCGTCCCACCTATGGACCTCGATAGAACGAAAAACCAAGACCTGAGGCGTTTAGGAGCTCTTTGGCGGACCGCCCCGCTGCATCCACGCAGCAGCCCACGCAGCAGCTTCCTCTGGATCGTGAAAATCAACCTCCACGTCGGGCTCCTGCCAATTTACGACCAAAGCGTCAGGCCCGTCGAGATTCCAGAACTTGATCGTCTCTTCGTAGTCCTCGGGGAACACCTCCCGCACCGGTCGGCGTCGAAGGGCTTTGCAGGTGTAGACGTGGTGGTTCCCATAGGACCCGATGTCGAGAACCCACTCGTCGCCAGTCGCGCCCCACATGTCCTCGTTCCAGTGCATCTGATCGGAGCTCTCCCACAACTCACCTCCCTCAGGTGACCATCCAGGGTAGATCTTCCATCCAGGTGGAGTCTTGATGGGGATCGACCGTGAATGTTGCGAGTGCTTCACGGCCTCCTCTTTCCACCACTGCTGTTCCTTCGGCCACGGGCATCGTTCCCCGATCGGCCACGCATCGAGTGGTCCGTGCATCCGCAGATACAGGGCATCGAATTTGTCGAGCTTCTGAACTCCGCAGTGGCTCGCGCTGCAACACCCGATCTTCCCGGTCACAAGCGAAACACCGGTCAAGTCATCGCCGTCTCTCCAGACGCAAAGCATCGGGTGGTAGCGGCAGTCTTCGTAGAAGTCGCCCATGCGGACGACACCGTCTTGTTGTTGTTCGTTTTCCATCACTGAATCGCCTCCCCTGCATCGCAGGGCGGAAAAGGGGTCTGTCAGATTCAGCAGCCGCGGCACCACGGAGGGCGCGACCTCAGGACCATACCCACCTCGAGGGTAGTGTGCAACGTGGCCGTCCTTCTACCGGGCAAATTCCTCTTCCTCGCCCACCCCCACACCGGATCAAGCGCGATGGTGCTCGCGCTCCAAGATGTCTTCCCCGAGGCGTTCGATCTGCGACCTCAGCACATGGGCCTCGCCGATGTGAAAGGCGCACCAGGGGCCGTCCGCATGGAACAGATCAGTAGGGCTCGCACACGCATCTGGAAACCCTCCAAACCGGGCGAATGGAACCCCGAAATCGTGCACGAACTCGTGACCGGCGACGAGCATATCTTCGGAGTCGTACGCAACCCCTACGACTTCCTCGTGAGCTGCTTCGTCCGTCGCGGAGGCTCCAAGACTTTCGTGGACTTCGTTCGCAACTACCACGAGTCGCCGTACATCGAGGATGGGCGCATCTACTACCTCGCACAGGACTGCCAAACCCTGATTCGGTACGAGACCCTCCAGCCCGACCTCGATGCCCTGATGGGTACTCTCGGGCTACCCACGGTCCCCCTCGAGCGACACAACGAGACGAAGGACAAAAAGCCCTGGGGAAGCTACTACACCCCCGAGGCTTTCAAGATCGTCAACGACCGATTCGGCGCTGAGTTCTCGAAGCTCTACACGCCGCGTGATCGGTAGAGTGAAGGATGCGTAGGCGTAACTTCCTCTCGGCTTTTGGTCTCGGCGGAGCTGTGGCCGCCGTTGCTGCTCCTTCCCTTGCCCACGCAGCCCCGGGAACACGGGACCTCAAATGGGCTCGGAGACAATGCGAAGCCGGCCATCGTGTTCGCCTCGAGAAATGGCGTCTGCCGCTCTCAGAGCGCCCCGAAGTCGTACATGGCCCTGCGGTGGCAACCTCGCGAGGAGGCTCTCCTCAGGGCGTTGAGAGCGTTGAGGAGCTGATCATGACCGTCGAAGTCATGGAGGGACCATGGGAACGGGTGCCCGAAGCCGACATGCCGAAGCCGCCGCCGCCACCGCCGCCAGTCAGTGATGGGTCTGTGTTCCTTACTGCGGGCAACGGCATGTCAGGAGGCGACATCACGTTTATCTCCGGCACTGGCTCCGGCTCAGGGCAAGGCGGATCGATCAAGATCTACGGCGCCTAGAGATTGGGACGGTGCCCCGGCCAGACGATGTAGTCGGTCGGGACGTGGTCCGTGTACCAGACGTTGTTGCCGGTCAAGTAAAACGCATGGCCATCGTCGTGCATCTGCTTTGCTCGGATCATCAGGATCGCGGGCTTGCCTCGCCTTGAGCCCACCCGGTCGGCGGTCACCGTGTCGGGCGACAGGTGAACGGCATGGCGACTCATCTTGAGCAACCCTCCTGACCGAATCGCAGCGACGAACTTCTCAGGGGTGCCGTGGTAGAGAAACTCGGGAGGCTCCCGCTTCTCGTCCCCGAGCTCGACCTGGACACTGTGTCCCTGACGTGCTCGGATACGGCGTCCGTCCTCGGAGATTTCAAACCGCTTCTTGTCGTTCTTCTCGACAACCTCGTGGAGGATCTCGAGCGTGAGCCCGCGACCCCTCTTGACCTCGACCGAGTTCGCCTGTCGCACGAGCTTCGCAACGTCAGTCCACCCAGCGTCGTCTAATTCAATCCCGATCTTCGCCGGGTCATGTCGCAGCACGAGGCTCATCAGCTTCGAGTACTGCTTCAACTTGTTCGCTTCCATCGTTCTATCCTTTTAGGGTGAGTTAGCCCATATTTAGGGTAGCGTCAACCCTAATCGAGAACCCCAAAGCTGGGAACTGGCGAGGCTCTGCGCAAGTTCTCGGTTGGAGAACCCGTTCTCGCCGGTGACCTCGCGTTCGATTTTCACGAACGGGGGAAGCGGGATCGTGGCATCCAAACTCTCGGCATCGACTTCCAATTCCAACACGCAGAGCGGCTCCCCGTCGGCGTGCTTGCCTCGGCGCCAGTCGAGATACGTGTCGAGCTCGAAATACCGGCCCTCCCAGATGAAACACGTCCGTTTCTTCCGAATGGTCGCGCACAAAGGGTCGCGCCGCTCCAGGGCCATCAGGTGCTCGGCCGGTGTGATCATGCGGTCGAGTTCCGCGGCAGAGCCGGGACCTTGGCGCCGTTTGGTCGTGTGCGTGTAGACGAAACTCCCGTCGCGCCCCCTCTTTCGGACGCGCTCCTCGACGGCGAGGGGGAGCCCCGGAGGACTCCCCTCAGTGGTGAGGTACACCTGCTCGATGTCGACGGTGACGTTCTTGACGGGGATCTCATCAACGGAAGTCACAAGGAACTTGCGCTCGTTCTCTTGCGGCTCCGGGATGCCCACGACGTTGCACACGGCCGCGATGGCCTCGCGCACCTTGTCATCGAAATCCGAACTGTTGTCCACGACACGCAGGTGCGGGTGCCCAACCCAAGCATCCTGCGTCTTACGGTCAAGGTCACGCGCCTGCTCGGGCGTCTCTGTGCGGGCGGTGTTGTTGGCGAGGGTGTAGTGCTCCTCTGCTCCGATCGCAGCGGTGACCATGTGGATGACCGCATCGTATCGCTGGTCGCGGAGCTGCACCTCAGTATGTCCGAGGTTGCTCAGGATCGTCTGCCACATCTCGGCAGAAACGTATGCCTTCGTGTCCATCATCCCGCGGTCGCAAAGGAACACGGTATCGGGGTTGGCGTAGACGCTCGCGATACGTCGGAACGAGTCCTCGGTGTTCATCACCGTCGTCAGCAAGACCGTCTCGAGTTCGACGATCTGCGCAGGCGTAACATCGTGCAGAGAGAACCCTCCCTGGAACAGCATGGTCGGAGTCTCAGGAACCATGAAGACTCGGAAGCCCAGGTTCTCAAGGCGCTCGGCGATGCGGGACATCGCTGTGGTCTTGCCCCCGCAGGGGCCTCCAGTGAGGACGATTCGACGATGGGTCATGTACCGGTCTCCCGGTATTCTACTCAACGTCCCAACAAACGGCTCAGAAGGGACTTTTTACGACCCATCGGGATCACCGCCTCACCTTGTTCATGAAGCAGGCGGTCCATCTCATCCCACGAGACCTTGGCGTCTCCGCCGTTCCCCCAAGCTGCTCCCCACGAGTTGTGAAGCGTGAAGGTGCGATCCTTGACGTTCACTCCGTTGCAGAGAATGGCGTGGCCTCCCATCAACTCCCCCTGAACATGAAGATGACCACACGCCCACGGATCGAACATGCCTTCGTACCAAGGCACCCCGAGCACCGCAGGTCCGCAGTAGCCCACAGCCATGACCAGATCGTTCAAGCCAAAGGCCCATTTGTACCCCTCGATGTAGCCCATTTTCTGGAGCACTTTGATGCCAGCCAGAACCGAAGTCCCTTCGTACGTCGGAGACGCTCCAGGATAAGAACCGCCCTCCCACTCGTCGATCCGCTGCGCCTCCCAGTAGACTTGCTCCCTCGCAAAGGGGGCGCTGAGATGTTGAACCTCGGCAGGGCGAGCGATCAGCTCGTGCGTCATCGAGAAGCCAACACAAGCCCCCTCAGAGCCTTGGTCGAGATGCTGCGCGCAGGACCAAGAGTAGCTCCGGGGCTTCTTCTTGGTGCCCACAGCGGCCATGATGGGGTGGTTCCGAGACCGCTCGTCAAACTGCACGAGACGCGCGAGTCGGGTGTCTTGGACTTCGGAACCGTCTCTGAGCGTAACCATGCTCAGGGAGAGCTATAGGGCGCTTACCACGAGCTCAGTCCTCGGGTTCCATCGTGAGCTGGAGGGGATGCTCGTTCTGGGCCGCGTAGGACAGTGCGATGGCGCATTTGGTTTCGGCAATCTCGTGCGTGTAAATCCCCGCCACTGCCGCACCTTTCTGGTGAACCTCGAGCGTAATCCTCGCAGCATCCTCGTGGCTCTTGCGGAACACGTTGACCACAAGACCCACGACGAACTCGATAGGCGTGAAGTCATCGTTGAGGATGATCACCCGGTACTTCCGAGGCTTCTTGAGGCGCTGCTCGTCGCGCTCCTTGAGCTCCACGCCCCCTTTGCGTTCTTCGGTGCGATCTTCCGCTGCCATCTTCCCTTATACCCGTGGGGGAATAGACAAATTCACGAAGGCTTCTTGCCCGACGTGAGCCTCACGTTCCCGTGCTCATCGACAGTGGTTTCGATCCCATCGGGGCTCGAGAGGCTCCCCTTCCCACAACCGGCGGTGTCACACCGGTAGTTGCCCGTTGAAGGGTCGCGCACAAGACTCTCGCCGCAGTAACGACAGCCCATGGAGACGCCGCCGTGACCGCCTTTGATGTCGAAACTACCCACCGGTCAACCTCCGAGCGATGCCCGCGTTGGCCCACATACGCACTTCCTCGAGATGCGTCATGGCGAGCGCCTGTTCTCGCGAGTCGGGACAGAGTTCGACGATGAGGTCCGCAAGTTCGCGAACCTTCGCGCCGATCTTCGTGTACCGCTCGGGCTGGTCTCCGGTTGGAGGATGGTAGGTGAAGCGCTTGTCCAATTCCTCAGGAGTGATGGGCATGCTTCACCGTACCCGCCTCACTCCTTGAGCACCCACCGGTAAAGGGGCACCTGGCGCATGGCCGGCTTCGGGTCTCGTGGCCCCTCCTGTTTGATGTCCCACCGACAGAAGTGGGTCTTGCGGCCCTCGGGGAGCCGCAGGAAACACTTGCGGCACCGGGGCCCCTTACTGATGGCGTTCCACCAAGCGGTCCGGGGGTCCGTACGACCCTCCATCTCGGAGATTTGGTCCACCTGGTCCGCCGTCATGGCTACCAGACGGTAGCCAACGATTACCCGCTTGTAGCGGGGATCGTTCTTCTTGCGGGGGTTGGGGTTGCTGTTCTGGCTCTTGTGAGTGTTGGACTTCGACATGACGTAGTTGCAGAGCAGCTACGTCACGGAGGTCCCCTCTCAGGCAGATTCAGTTGTGGTGCGAGTGGCACGAGATCCCAAAGTAGGGGTCGAAGCCGGTCGCGTCAAGTCGGTATGGTCGATTCATGAGAGAGCTGCGAGAAGCCATCAAAAAGCGCCTCGAGGAGCGTCGCAACCAAAGCGCTTCTGCGGGAGACCGCCGGGACTGGGACGCCTCCACGGCTGCGGACGCCGCCATCGGGGAACTCGACTGGGTACTCCGCGAACTTGAGAAATCGGGCACAAACCTCCAGGTCGAAACCGTCCATCTTTTCAAGGAGCCCGTCACCTACGAACAAGGCGCCACGTTCGACGGGGACGTATTCGTGGGCGGCGATCTCGTTGTCAATGGCGTCCTCACCTGCGTAGGGTTCAACGTCTCATGAGTGCCCCCATCGTCTGTCTGAACGGTCTCCCGCACTCTGGCAAAGGAGTCGTGGCCGACTACCTCATTCGTGAGTACGGGTTCACCAGGCACAAGATCGCCACCCCGCTCAAAAACATGCTGCGCTGTCTGGGCCTCACGGAGGAACACATCGAGGGTGCTCTCAAAGAGTTGCCCACGGACCTTCTTGGCGGGAAGACTCCTCGGTGGGCGATGCAGACCCTCGGCAAAGAGTGGCGTGACCTCATCCACCCGGACCTCTGGCTGATGGCCTGGCACAACACACGACCCGATGGCCCTCTTGTGGTCGATGACCTGCGCTACCCCAACGAGATTCCCTTCTTCCGGGGGCACAAAGCCAAGGTCCTCCGTATCACGCGCCCCGGCGTCGAGGCTCCTGACACCGGACACGAAGCAGAGAAACACAAGCTCCCGGTGGACGCGGCGATCACCAACGACGGCACCATCCAAGACCTCGAGATAATCGCTTTCAGGTGTCTACGCGAACTGGGCCTCGACCTCAATCACTGAACAGGTCAAGCACCGAAGGCTGGTTCTCGCCAGTGCCCTCACGGATGTCGTGCTCCGTCGCCAGCTCACCATCCCCCAAGATGTGCACGAGCTCGTATCCCCGGCTCACGAGATCGACACCAACAAGGCGTCGTCGATGACACCCTGATGGGTCCTGCTCACTGCACATGAGCGCCACCGGGGTCAACGGGGACTCCAGCCCTGTCACAAGGTCCTCAAGCCCGTCTTGGTACGGCTGAGAGCGACGAATCTTCGCGTAGTCTGCCCGGCCCCCTATCTTGAGCGCCGGATCGTCAGGCATCCCCCCAAGCGCGTGCCCCATCCAGACGTAGGGAATGCTCGCTTGGCGCAGAACCTCTGCGATTTCGTAGCGGTTGAACTGCGGGTTGTGACGGCTAAAAGGTCGGCTGCGCACGTCCGCGAGAACCTTGACCCCATGGCGCTTGAGACGAGCTACGAGATGCTCGGTGGGGCGGTTGCTGTGCCCGATGGTGTAGACGCGTTTCACAGCCTTCCCGCATTGTACTCGTCCCACATCTCTTGCCAGTGCTCCTCGTACTCTTTGGCGCAGGGGAGACAGTAGGGCGTGGGATGATTGGGATCGGGGTTGTCCTCGGTCTCGGTATACGAAGTCATGGCCCCGATGAGCTTGACCCCCTCAGTGGCCCCGCAGCGGTCGCACAAGAGTCCGGCTCCGTGAAGTTGTCCGTCAATCCAGAGGCCGTGGAACATCTCGAGCAGGTCAACGGAGAACTCCGCGACGCGATCCCCGAAGTGAGCCACGAGGCGCTCGTGGAACAGGTGGTCCTCGGTAGACTTCAAGCGTCGTTGAGCATGTCGGCGATGCTCGGCCCATCGACGAAGTCTGGCTTCTTCCGCCACGTCCATGATTTGCGTGCCTCCGGTGGAAGGGTTCCGTGTTTGGCCTCGTACGCCTCAAGGAAATCTCGACTCCCCTTGTTGACGTAGCCGCCCCCTGTAATCTTGCCGTACTCTGTTTCGTACTTGCAGACGATCTCGTCCATGAGCTCGTCACGTCGGACCTTGGCGAGGATGGAAGCCGCAGACACGCAGACATACTTACCGTCAGCCTTGTTCTCTGCCACCAGCTTCGGCCACCGGTGCTGGAGTCGAGCGAAGATGGGTTCTCCGTCGCAGATGATCTTGTCCACGGACGTAGCGCCGATCTCAGCGAGAAGGCGTTCGGCCCCTTCGCGCTCAAGATCGTCAAGGCGTCCCTGCTCCACGTAGCGATCGATCTCCTCAGGGGAGAACACCACAATCCTGTGCTCGCACCTGGAGAGCACCGCAGGACGAGCTGCGAGACGAGCCTGCTTGGCCTTTTTGCCACTGCCGTACTTCTTGCTGTCTTGAATACCGAATCCCTCAAGTTCCGCTTCCTGCTCGGGCGTGATCATCACGGCCGCCATCACCAACGGCCCAAGCACGGGGCCACGTCCAGCTTCGTCGATTCCGATTACGAACCCCATTCGATGCCTTCCTTCCGTCCCCACTCAAGCCAGTCTTCGATGATGAGCCTCAGCCTGCCGGCGTGTTCCTGCGGAATTGGGCTGGCCTTGGTCAACGCGTACAGGGCTGAAATGGCGTGCCAGATCGACAAGTCGCCGGGGTCGTGGAACTCCTCGAGCTGACGTAGGAGCGCCGGAACGATCTCGGGGCCCATGCCCACGAGTTCGGCATAGCAAGGGTGGTCGAGCGCAGGGTCCGACCGGAACATGGTGTCCTTGTGGATCTTGCGCAGAAGGTCTTGGACCTGTTCGTAGTGCTCCATCACAACCGGCGCCCCCTGATGTGCTCAAGGTCGAGTGCGAACCCGTCGTTCTCTTGAAGCCTCCGCAGTGCTGGCGTCAAGTGCTCCCGAATGAGCCTGCGGATCTCGGGGTTGCGGAGCTCGTTTTTCGTAGGCGTTACGAACTTGGGCTGCGGGACGAACACAGAAATGCAAACGTAGTAGGGCACGTCCTCAAGCCCCGTTTCCCGCAACGCGTCTTTGAGCCCAAGGACGTGGGACCCATCGCGCGTTTCGACGGTGTTGGCCCACGAATGAATGCGTCGGGACGCGCTCTCCGCAGGAGGGGGAACCGATCCCCACTGGAGGGCTACGTCGAACGCAAGCCCATCTTGCTGTACACACAGACGCAAAGGTTCCTTGGGCCTCTGGCCGTAAAACCTGTCGTCCTTGGTGATGACCTTGAGCATATCGGCCATGCCATTCGGCATCCTGATGTGCTCGTACTCCAGGGGTTCGTTGTTACTGGGCTCGTAGACGAAGTCCGTCAGCAACTTGGGGTACGTCGCCGCCATGTGTCGGAGCCGAGTTCGGATACGGTCCCATACGAAGTCGGTACGCTCGAAGATCTCCGGGTCGGGTTTGAACCGGACCACCATGTTCGGATTGAGGAGACTGCGAACCTCCGTCGTCTCCCATTCCGTCATGGGGACGCCTGCGGCATAGGTTCGCGTGTAGTACTCAGCCCCCACACGCGCGGTGATGGTGAACATCTCGGACAGAGCTCGGATGACGACGAGCCAATCGCGGAGCTGGACTTTGGGCGCCGTGCCTCGAGTGTCATGTCCCGCGTGCATCTCAGTCACGAGATTGTCCAAGCGGTCTGTGATGCCTGCACCCCTCTCGTCAGGAGACGGCATAGTGTTACCATCATCAGAGATCGTCAGGGAGCCGTCGTGCGAGTGCTTGACCTGAACGAAACTCCCTCGACCGGCGCGCGCGTTAGCGAGGATGTCGTCGAGTGCCCAGTAGAGCATGTGGTGAACCCCGGTCTGTCCGAGATCCCCGACGTACATGCCCGGGCGCTTTCTGATGTGTTCGACACCACTCAGAAGCTCGAGGTCACCAGGAACCAGTGCCTTGTCTGCCATCCATCATTCTACCCCTCAGGGGAAATGGTCAGATCTGGTCGAAGATCCAGATGACAAAAATGCCCGTGACAGTCACCGCCACGGGGGCCCATACAAACGCCCACAGCCCTGCAACACTCGTGGCCACGATGATCCCGGCGTAGTGCAGGAGCAACAGCACTGCCGCCCCGAACATGACGAAAAGAAGGGCGTACCCTGCGACCTTGACGAACTGGTCCATCTACTTGTCGGCTTCGGGCTGCTTGCCGAATTCGTCAAGCGCCTTGTGATGGTCGTCCTTCGCGTCCTTCATCGGATCAGGCTTGGCAACGGACTTGACCTCAGGGACTTCGATGGGCTCCTTCGGCCCCTCTTTGGCGGGGAGTTCCGCAGCAGGGGGATCGAATGGTGTCTCGATTTTCACGAAGTAGTTGTTGACGATCCCTGTGACGCCAAGCACGACGGCGAAGAGACACCCGGCCACACCGAGTTTGAGCCCCCATGCGATGTCCTCGTCCGGCTCCTCCTTCCGAAGCGCGTTGATCTTGAGGGCGATGACGACCAAGAGCGCGAGGCCCCCGAACATTCCCAGAACACTGACGATGCCCATGACTACTTGCCTTCTTCTTTCACAGCCGGAAGCTGCGGTGCGGGAGCTTGAACGATCACGTCATGGTTGCCTTCGGAGATCGCCTCTGCCATCGCGTCGGCGGCGTCCGCGAAACGCTCCTGAACCTTGAGATGCTCGTACACGTCGTAGGGGACACCGGCGATCTTGGCGTTGAGCACATCGTTCTCGGCACGAACCTTCTGCACCGCTTGGCGTTGTGCCTCGACCTCAAGTTCCGCCGCGAGCGCACGAACGGTGCGGGCCTTCTCCTCATCCACCGCGTAGAGACGGCGCTTGGCTTGGATGACTTCGCGGGGCACCTCACCGATGCCGTTCGGGAACCCGAGTTCAGTGACTTGGATGGGGGCGTCGCCCAGCATCTCTTCGATGGCCGCCTTGGTGGCCTGTGCAATCTCGGGCACGTTGCTGAGCACGTCCTCGACGGTGTGCTTGCGCAGCTCGGTGACGATGGCGTCGGGAGCTTTGCGAGCAAGGTATGTCTCGTAGACCTTCTCAGCCGAGATCAACATGATCTGTGACTCGACAGACTCAGGGCGCACTTCTTCGTAGATCTGCGCGATGCTTTCCTCGTCGGACTTGACCTCGTAGACGATGCCCACCTGCACGTTCCTGATGTCCACGTTGGACTTCGGGAGGTAGAGGCTGTCGATGGTGAGAACCGTCGTGCTCTTGCTGACCTGGAGACGGACGAGCTTCGGACACGCACTGACCCAACAGGTCTCCATGCGAAAGCTGCTCGGCTGCTGTACCCGATCTGCAAGACCGCTAGTGCCGAGGACCTTCCCGACTTCTCCGGTTTCCACAGTGACACGTTGACCGCAAGCGGCGGTGAGGAGGGCGCTGAGGGCTAGCAAGACGAGGGGGCTCTTTTTCATCAGGATTCCTTGGAGGGCGGGTGGGTTATACGCACCCACGGGGGATACTACCGAGGCACCCCGAAATCCATTCCCAGAAGCCCTGTGCGCCTCCGTGAGAAGCTCGGGCCCTGATCCCCGGCCCACCTCCCGGGCCCCTCAGAACGCCTGAGAAGCCCTCTGGTACGCGCACCCCCACTGGAGGAGTTCACGGACCTCGTAGTCCACTCGAGCGTGGGTCTCGATGCCTTTGTGGGTGGCCGCGAGCGCCAAGTTCGTGGCCGGCGGCCCGATGCGATACCCAGACCGGAACCCGTACTGATGAAGATTCACGATGCGGTCGATCGTGGGGATGGACTTCGTCTTCCGCTGCAGCTTGTGAAGCGCATTGGCAGGGTCCACCGTAAGTGCCCCGACTGCTTTGAACTTCTCGAGTTGCTCGCGCTCGGCCATATCCCAGAGCATTTTTACGATCCAATGGGCCCCGAAACTCTTGCCCACCAGCAAGAGCACACGATCCTGCGAGGCCAACCCTCCAACGCGTTTGGCGAGCTTGTTGAACTTCACCGGGCCGGCCCCTCCTCGACCGCGGATGACGCCTTCGGGCCGAACCTTCAAATCGGCCACGGCCTTGTCCACGATCTCGGTGACATCGAGCCGTGTACGTCGGGCACCAAGAAACCCGTTGAGAACTACGATGACCACACGGAGGTGGTCGCATAGGAGCGCTACCGCTGAGCCGCCCAGGCCTTGATGGACTTCAAACCGCGCTTGTCGGCGTACTCGGACATCAAGACGCCATCGAGATGGTCGTTCTCATGCTGGACTGCCAAGGAAAGCAGGTCCGTTCCCGTCGTGTCCATCGTGAACTCCACACCATGGCGGTCAAGGGCCGTGACCCTCACCCACTTGGGACGCTTGGCGAAGATGAACACGCCGGGGAAACTCAAGCAGCCCTCACGGCGGCGCTCAATGTCCTCGCCGAGAACCTCGACCTTGGGGTTCACGAAGACCCATGGATCGCCCTGGCTCCCGTTGATGGGCTTCTGGTCAATCGTGAAGATGCGTACGTTGTTGCCGACCTGCGGGGCCGCAAGCCCCACACCCCCTGAGAAGAACATCGTGTAGATGAGATCGTCGATGAACCCCTGCATCGTCTCGAGCTGCGCGACGCCAACAGGAACACAAGGGGCGGTCAACCGAGGGTCGGGGTACTCAAGGATTTCAAGCGAAGTGGCGGCCATCTATCTCTTCTACGCCATCGCGCCCATCTGGTCCCAGAGGCGCTTAGCCTCTTCGGCATCTCCGCGCTGCTTGGCCTTCCAATAGGCGCCTGCGAGGTCGCTCATCTTTTGATCCCTCTGGCGCCCTTCGTCGTCGTCCTTGTCCTTCTCTTCCTCCTCGAGACGCATGGCCTGGCTCAGAAGTGCGTGGTACTTCTTGCGATGCTCGGCCTTCTGAGCGTCCGTGTAATCGGTCTCTTCCCAATCCATCTCGCGCATCAGCTTGCCCGCTTCGGCCAGCTCTCCGCGAACCTTGTGCAACTCATCGGAACCCCCCGCATCGGGCGCGTCAATCCGAGGCTTTCGCACTTCCTTGCCTTGAGGGTCCAAACCTGCGCTGTCGAGGATGTCTTTGAACCGACGGGGTGACATCCACCCCTCCTTCATCGCCCGGTCGTACTCCCCGCTTTCAAGAGCCTCGCGCACAAAGTCCTGGTAGACACGTTTGAAGGTGGAGAGTCCCTGGTCGCTGAAACCACCCGAGCTTTTGAACGGGAACGCCTTGCGCCAGAGTTTACTCAGGAACCTGCCGATGCCTTTCTTCTGATGCTCCTCGGCAACCTGCACCAAGCTCGCGCCCCACTCGTCCGCTACGGAGCCGATCGGTGTGTCTCCATCATACGCACGGACAGTGGTCCCGAACGCGGGGAGCCCACGGTCGAGCATCTCTTCGTCGCTCAGATACGTGGCCAGACCTGTCTCTGGATCGCGAACGATCTCATCGTTCTCGTCCTTCCTCGTGTACTTGTTGCGCTCGGTGCTGCGATAGAAACTCACCGTCGTGTCGCCAAACTCTCGCTCTCCGATTTTGACATCGCTCTCTTTGGGTTCCCCCATCCACTCAAGACTCTCGACGGTTTGCGTCTTGATGTCGCCAGGGGCGTGGTGCTTCTTGCCCGACCCTTCTTGGACGCGAGTGTAGTACTCCCACAAAGGGATCGCCCACGGGTTGCCGCTCTCGATGGTCTCGCGGCGCTCCTCGAGCTTCTTGGGATCGGCCTTGGGCTCTTTGTCCCGTCGCTGAGCGCGCCACCATTCCAAGTACACGCGCCGCTGGTCCGGTTCGGGCAGGCTCTCGAAGAGAACCTTGTTGCCCGTTTCGGGATTGTGGAACCGTTTTCCGTCCACATATTCACGAAACTCAGGGCGCGTCTTGAGCTCGGCAACGAGCACCCGTGCAAACGCAGGGTTCTCGAGGGCAAACCTCAGGAGCTGGGCCGCAACGCGCTGCACACGAATGGCCTCCTATAGGCTCAGAACCGGCCTAGTCTACGATTCCGATCATGGCGCGATCCTCATGTTGCCGTGCATCGTCGTCCCTTTGACCCGGAACCGAACCCACACTTCCTCGTAGTCCTCCGGGAGACCGTCGGCCGTGATGTTGTCGCCCGGCGCTGGCTCGACGAGCAGAAATGCGTGGAACTGCTTCTTGAGGTTGAGCCACATGCCCGCATTTGACTTCCCCTCAGCCTTGCGCTTCTCGAACGAACGAAACGCGGCGTCTTTGTGCTTGCGCAGTGGAGCGAGTTCATCCTCCGTGAAAGGGCGCCACGAAACCGGCTCACCGTTGAGTCGGATGACGGGGACACCCCCAAGCATCAAGCGACCTTTTCACCCGGGACACTGCTGCGATGAAGCTCGACCACGACGAGTTCATCGTCAGAGTCCCCCGCGGCCAGGACCATCCCCTGACTCTCGATGCCTCGCATCATGCGGGGCTTGAGATTGGCAAACACGACGACATGCTTGCTCACCAAATCGTCGGGCTCGTACGTCTTCCTGAGCCCACTGAGGATGGTGCGCTTGCCCAGAGGGCCGAGGTCCACTTCGAGTTTCAAGAGCTTGTCGGCTCCTTCCACGAGCTCACAAGCGGTGACTTTGCCAACACGGAGGTCAACACCATCGAGGGCGCTGATCTCCACTTCGGCTGCTAGGGGGGGTATTTCGTATTCACTCATCTCAGTGCACCTTAGGTCCGCTGTCGGAACTGTCGGAACTGTCGTCGGAGTCGGGGACATCGCTGACGCCGATGTCCATCTTGCCGCCGCCTCGCATGCTGCCGATGGCGGAGCTGTACGCCTGAGACATGCCGCGCGTGTTGGACTTGTCGTACATGAGGCGCTTGCCCTTCGTGCCCTTCATCATGGACGCCCCGTCCTCAAACCCTTGCTTGTCCGCAGCGAGGAACAGGAACTCCCAGTTGTACTTGTCCGTCACGCGATCGATGATCTTGTTGGCGTCCTCCCGAGTGTTCTCGCGTGACGCGTTCTCACGGCCGTCCGTGATCATCACGACGATCACGTTGCCCGGACGCTCGTCTTCGGCCTCAGCAAGAATCCGTGCCTCGAGCGCGGACAGGGACTTCACGGCTCCGTCAAGGAGCGCGGTCTGACCACGAGGTACGAGGCGACAGTCGTCTTGGCAGATCTCACCCGAGGGCTTGGCCTCGAAGACCGTCTCCCATTTGTCATCGAACTGGTAGAGACTCACCCGGCACCGGCCAGGAAGCCCGTTCTGTTCGGTGATGGTGGTCCACAAGCCGCCTTCCATGTCGTCTTTGATGGAGGACATGGAACCACTGCGATCGAGAATGATGGCGACCTCGGTGAGATCGTTGGCGGGGGTGGCGGGGGTCACGTCTGTCATGGCACTCCTTTTACCCCTCAACCCTACCCGTCTGACGGTAAGGGAGGGTTCTCAAGTTCGGCCACGTCAACGGTCTCCCAGGTGTAGTCCCCGAACCGTTTCTGCATTTTCTCAACAGGACCCCACCAACATTGGCATCCCCAGATGATCCCACCCCCGTTGAGCATGATGCAGGGGTTCGTCCAATCCGCCGGGAAACTGTCGTCCACAGGCCCGAGCATCGTCATCGTTCCGTGGGGAGGATGCAGGCTTCCGAGCATCACGCCCTCTCCGTAGACGTAGGCGATTTTCTTTTTACCATCCGCGTTCCGCATGGCGACGACGCGCTCCAACTCCTCAGCCATCAGACCTTACTCCTCGCAAACTCCAGCGCGTCGTTCCAGCCTTGGTCGTCAGCCGGAAACCTCGCACGGGGAGGGGGCGCTATCCTGCGCATGACGTTTCCGGGCTCGTTGAAGTGGGGGTCAATGTGATTCCAGAACGCCGCGTCCTTCACAGTGCGGTTGAAAAACACCATGACCTTCTTCGCGTCGAACGAGCACTTCGTACACGACGAGTACTGCGCCATCACGACAAGGTGCGGCCCCACTTGCTCAAGTTCCACGAGCTCGTAGTCGTCGGGGTTGGGGGTGCGAGAAAGCAGCTCCTCCATCCGCTCCTTCGCCTTCTTCTCCCGGTAGTGGTGGGCCTCTGCCTCAGCTCGAGCGCGGCCCTGAGGGGAGGAAGAGCAGTTGGGATCTCCGGGTTGATGTCGGCAAACCATCGTGAACCTCTACCTCTTCTACCCCACCAGATCACGGTCGGGTAAAGTGGCTCATGGATTCCAAGCCCCTCGTCGTATTTGACCACAAAACAGGCATGGGTCAGACCTCCCAGCTCACCGAGGGAACTATCGTGAATCTCCTTCGGATCGTGGTCTTACAGTCGGTGGTCATCGGGACTCTCATCGTGCTACAGGCTCTCTGATGCGCGTCGTGTTCCTAGACATGGACGGGGTGCTCAACAGCGCCGAGTACTTCGGGTCCAATCCAGACCTGGACGCGGACACGTCCACAGCACCGGACCCCAAAGACGACTACTGGTGGACCCGCATGATCAACCCCACCTCCGTGGAGCGCCTCAACGCCATCGTGGCCCTCGGTGACGCGAAGGTCGTCATCTCATCCTCGTGGCGCTACCACTGCACTCCCGAAGACATGCAGCGCTACCTCAGTTCCCGAGGCTTCACCGGCGAAGTCATCGGACGCACACCACTCTCCAATGAGATGCCGCCAGGCCTGGCGAACCGTGGGCTCCGTGGACTCGAAATCGAAGTCTGGCTCGTAAAGAACAAGCACCTCAACGTCGAGAACTTCGTCATCCTCGATGACATGGGAGACGGTGCTTTCGCCCACATGGCGCCCTATCTCGTGCGCACGAGCTGGGCTCGAGGCATCCAACCAGAGGACGTGGCGCGAACTCTAGCTATCCTCACCGGCGACGAACAACAAGAGCCTCAAGCTGACGCCTGACACCGAGAGCGTCGGCTCCTCAGGCTCTTCCTCGACCAGGAACGGACTCGGCTCGGGCTTCTTGAGCTCGGGATACGCAGGAACTTCCCATGGTTCAAACGGAGAGGGGCCAATCGGAGGATAGTGAGGTGGCGACCAAGGCTGGCCACAGCACGGGCACGACCCAAGTTCAGGCCAAGGACCCGAGGGCGGGCCATACGCTCAGGAGGAGCAGGAGCGCGACAACGCCGAGAACGAATGCCCAGATCTTCATGCCGTCACTCTACCTCGGCTTGCGGAAGATGAGGATGGGCTCGGTGGCGGACTCAGGCGCCCCTGTGGCGCGGGTTCCCCTTGATCCTCGCGTACCCAATCAAAGAACTCAAGGCAGTCCCATCTCATGGCACAGTTTCGCCACGGTCGAGCGCGGGGTCTGGACCAAGAGCCACTTATTGAGTGGCCGCAGCTCCTTCGCCATGGGGCGCCGGCCGTGCTCGTCGAAAAATGCTTGAATCTCTTGGCGCGCCCCCTCCATCGTCCGATCGAGCACCAGACCTCCGGGGAGCCCCATCTCATTGCAGAGTTTGGGGATAGAACTTCCGTGACGAAAAAGCCACTGATCGAGGGTGTTGAAATGGCCCTCTTTCTGCTTTGGGCGGCGGCCATGCTCCTCGAAGAACGCCTGAATCTCTCGTCGAACACCCTCTATCGTCCGGTCATAACGGCGATTGCCAGGGAGTTCCAACTCATCGCACAGCTTGCGCAAAGTCGTGCCCTGCGTAGCCGACCAGTTCGACAGGCCACCCATCTCGGCGCAGGCAGGGCGGCGGCCATGCTCCTCGAAGAACGCCTGAATCTCTTGGCGGGCCCCTTCCAGCGTACGTTTTGAGCGCGATCGTTTTGGAAGCCCCATCGCTTCGCAAATTTGGGGGATGGAGGAAGCACGCGATCGAAGAGTCGCGGCGAGTGCCGCTCTCTCTCTCACCGAAGGGCGGCGGCCATGCTCATCAAAAAACGCTTGGATCTCTTTGGTCGCTTCGTTGACTACTTCTTCCGTGGACGCGTTCCGAGCCCGAATGATCTTCGGGAGGCCCATCTCGTCGCACAGTTTTCGTAAATTTGTTCCTTGTCCCCGTAACCAAGATGCCAGCGCCTTCTTGTCAACCACTCTAGGACGTGTGCCATGCTCCTCGAAGAACGCCTGAATCTCTTGGCGGGCCCCTTCCATCGTCCGATCGAGCACCAGACCTCCGGGGAGTTCCATCTCATTGCAGACATCTCGAAGGGTCGCCCCGACCCTCCGCAACCAGAGGCTGATGCCATTCACCTCCTTATCTATCGGGCGGCGTCCGTGCTCATCGAAAAATGCTTGGATTTTCGGGCGTATCTTCTCCCTCGTGTACTTGGAGCGGGAAGGCCAAGGCAACCCCATCTCGTCGCACAACTTGGACAAGCTCGTGCCACGTCTGGTCAGCCAGTGCCCCAGTGCTGTGTTCTCTTTTACCAAAGGGCGCCGACCGTGCTCGTCAAAAAAAGCCTGGACTTCTTGGCGTGCTCTTTCTGCTGACCAACTGTCCCGATGCTTCGGGAGGCCCATCTCGTCGCACAGTTTTTGTAAACTTGTTCCTTCCTTCCGCAGCCAAAGACTGGCGCCATTCAAATCAGCCTCGTAGGGGCGGCGGCCATGCTCCTCGAAGAACGCCTGAATCTCTTGGCGGGCCCCTTCCATCGTGCGACCGAACACCGCACCGCCGGGGAGCCCCATCTCGTCGCATAACTTGCGAAGAGCGGTGCCCTGCACTCGGAGCCAGCGGTCGGTAGAAGCCATTTCGTGACAACTCGGGCGACGACCGTGTTCATCGAAAAACGCTTGGACCTCTTGGCGGACCTCTTCCATCGTGCGACGCAGGTTCTTCCCCCCAGGGAGTCCCAGCTCATCGCACAGGTCAGGCAAATTCGTCCTTTTCTTGCGCAGCCACGCGTCCAAATTCATGAGGTCTGTGCACCAAGGACGACGACCATGCTTCTCGTAGAACTCCCGGACCTCCACCCGCGCCCCCTCCATCGTCCTGCGCTTCGGAAGCTCGTGGAGGCCGAGGATGGCCGCGATCTCAGTGCAGTTACTCGCGTGTCCATCCAAAGAGCTCAAGGCACCCCCATCTCATTGCAGAGTTGCTGAAGCGAAACCCCAGGCACATGCCGCAACCATTCGTACCAATCAGGAAGGCTCGCTTCGGACGGTCGGTGCCCGTTTTTCTGAACGAAAGCTCGAATTACATGCTGCGCCATTTGCTTGGTTCTGGGCACCCCGGGACCGGGAAATTCCAGCTCGTCACAGAGGCGGGAGAGGGAAGACCCCTGCGCACGCAGCCAGCGGGCCCACTGCGGTAGCTCCGTGGACTTCGGGCGTCTCCCGTGCTTGTTGAAGAACTCTTGAATGGTTTTTTTCGCGTCGCCCCAATCAGAGGGGAGGCTTAACTCGTCGCAAAGAAGAGACAACACCAACGCGTGCTTATGTAGCCAACGATCCAGCACAGGAATCTCTCCTGGCTCGGGGCACCGGCCCTGTTCCTGGTAGAAAGCTCGGATCATCCTTGTTGCGCTGCTTTTCCTTCGGATGATTCTGGTGCGCTCAGGAAGCCCCATCTCGTCACAGAGGACGACAAGCGAAGACCCCCGCCCGCGCAGCCACGAATCCCACGCACGAAGATCTTGTGCCACAGGGCGGCGTCCATGCTTGTCAAAAAAACCTTGAGTTACCGTTTTCGCTCCCTCCTTCGTTCGGCCTAGGTTGGTCCCACCAGGCAAGCCCAGCTCGTCGCAGACACGCCGGAGAGATGATCCGCGATACCGAAGCCACTGACCCGTGGCACTCAAACGCTGCTCCGAAGGGCGTCTCCCGTGCTTCTCATAAGAGGCTAAAACCTCCGCACGCGCGCTCTCCAGCGTCCTCGAGCGTATCGGTCGCTCGTGGAGCCCGAGGAGTGCCGCAACCTCAATGCAACTTCGAGCGCGGAGTTCTTGGGTGCTCATGGCCGGCGTCCCTTCTTGGGAAACCCAAGTTCGTCGCAGAGTTTCGAGACGGACAGACCGTGGTTGTTCCGTAGCCAACCGTCCCAAGCCCAAAGGTCCGACTGTACGGGACGGTGCCCGTGCTCCTTGAAAAATGCCTTCATCGCGATGCGTGCCTTCTTGAGGGTCCTGTCGTACTCACACTCCTTCGGCAGACCAAGTGCATCACAAAACTTGCGCAATGAAGATCCTCGATGCTCAAACCATCCCTGCCACACCGGCAGGTCAACCTTGCGCGGGCGGTTTCCGTTCTCCTTGTAGAAACGGAGCACCACCTGCCGTGCTTCTTCCTCAGTGCGATCCCTTCGCATGAGCGGTGCGTACCCCATCTCGTCGCACACCGCAGGCAGCCCCGTACCCCGGACCCGCAGCCAACTGTCGATCTTCTGCATGTCATGGACGCCCGGTCGACGGCCATGTGCCTTGACGAATTTACGGATCTCGGCCCGGACGGAGTTCATCGTCCTGCCAGAGACCTCTTGGCGTTTCGCAGGGAGCCCCATTTTTTCACCGAGCCGAGGCAACGAAATGCCCTGCGACCGCAGCCACCGCGCGAGTTTGGGGAGATCCTGGTGTCTCGGCCGATGCCCGTGGGTCTCGTTAAATTTCCCGAGTTCCTGTCGAGCAATCTCCATGGTGTACCCGTCTGCGGGGAGTCCCATCTCATCGCACAGCTCTCGAAGACTGCTGCCACGTCGCTTGAGCCAGCCAGCACATTTCCGTACCTCCTTGCTCATCGGGCGCCGTTTCTCACGGTCGTAAAACTTTTGGACCTCTTGGAGCACCTCCTTCTTGGAGTACCTCACACTGGCTTTCCCGGATTGCCCGCTCCGAGAAGGCAGTCCCATCTCATTGCAGACGCCGTAGAGCGTATTGCCTTTGTGGTGTGCTCGAAGCCAACCGCACCAAGCCCCCATCTCTTCAGTAGTGGGGCGCCGTCCGTGCTCGTCGAAAAATGCTTGAAGCACCTCGCGGAGCCGTGCCATTGAACGACGCTTTCTGTGGCCTTCGGGAAGCCCCATCTTGTCGCAGAGTTTGGATAGAGTCGTGTTTTTTCTTCTCAAGAAATTGAGCCACCCAAGCAGCTCCTTATTGGTCGGACGACGCCCTTCACGGGCATAGAACTCCCGGATCTCTTTGCGGACTCGTGTAATCGTGCGAAGGACCTTCTCTGTGGGAAGCCCCATTTCGTCACATAGATCATGGAGAGACATCTTGTGGTGGTAGGCAAGCCACCGGCTTTCGTCCACCATCTCCCTGTTCTTGGGCCGCCTACCCTCCCGGTCGTAGAACTTCCTGATTTTTCGTTCGATGCTTCCCTTCGTGCGCCCAAAATCCCGGCCACCAGGAAGACCCAGCTTCTCGCAGATCTTGTGGATCGAACTCCCACGCCGCATCAACCACGCGTCCACGTTGCGGAACCCATCTTTGTCTCTTGGGCGTCGCCCGTGCTTCTTGAAGAAAGCGAGGATCTCGCCCTCCACCCCCTTCATCGTTCTGTTCACGCTCTTTTTGCGAGATGTACGAGGCTCCACGACCCCGATGAGACAAGCAAGCTGGTAGCAGTTGTGAGCCTCTTGCCTCACCGCCCCGGCGCCTCCATGTTCCTCTGGCGCCACGCCTCGACGGCGCCCTTGGATAGCGGGTGACCCCGGAGGTAAGCGTTGACGGACTTCCAAGTCGCTTCGTACCCAACGTAGGGCGTGGCATCCCCCGATGAGTCCGTGGGGGGCTTACTATGCTCCTCGATGTACTTCACGGTGCCGGCCATGATGTCGTCGGTGCGGTGCAAGATGCCGATGACCTTCCGCATGCTCTGATCGATCTCCTTGGGGTCCCGACCAGTCAGGCGCGAAAGCATCCGCCAGTTCTTCTTCGTCATCGGCGGGTCGAATTTGATGAGTCCCCTGTGCTCTCGCACGACGTACTCGTCGAACAGCTCATTGAAAACTCCCGGCAACAGATCGATGGGGCTCGACACCGAGGACTTGCGTTTGTCACCCTTCGTACTCTTGGCTTTCTTGAACATCTTGCGGCACGCATGGTGAAGCGCCTCGAACATCGCCGCGCGCGTCTTCGGGTCCTTGACCGCCGCAGCTACCCGGAGCCGCAGCAGCATCTTGCACCGGTCGTCGAACCCATGGCGCTCGGCGACACGGTCCACTTCCGCAAGGCTGAGCCCCTTCTCGGCGGGTCGCAGATACTTGAACGCGACAGAGACGGCCTGCATCTCCTCATCCGTGGGCTGCAGCCGCGCCTCGATCTCGTCGAGGTCCACGTTGACTGGGACCGAGGGCGTGTTCATCTTGACCACGTCCCGGATCACAGACACGAGCATCTGGCCAGCCTCGTGGTCCTCGAGGTGGCCGGCCATCAGAAGCGCCATACGAAGGTGGAGCCGCTCAAACGCGGGCACCGCCATCTGGTCGCGCATCTCCTTCGTCAACTCCGGCACGAAGAAACAGATCTGCGCCACATCCGGGTGCGGATGTCCCTTGATCCCGGCCTTGCTACGGAAAGAACGACCCCACCGCTGATTGGTGCGCCGGATCGTCTTCGGAAACCCGACGTGGTAGATGTGACTGCACAAGGGCCAGTCGGTCCCTTCATCGAAACGCGCGCAGGCGACGATCACATCCGCCTGGGACTGGTCGATGTGCGTCACTTCGCGCTCACGGGCGAGGAGTGCCAGGAGCTTGTCTTGGCACTCCTTACCAGTACCGACTGCGTTGTGGACCTGCGCCGCGGTACCGCCTCGGTACGGAACCTTCTCACGCTCGAACGCCTCGACTACTTGATAACTCCACGAGCCAGACTCCCCGGCCGGGACGATGATAACGGTCTTGGGACACCCCGCACCCTTCCACTCCCGGACCATCTTTCTGATGGCAGTGGGGGTGATGTGGCGCGGCGCCTTTTCCCCGTAGAGCTCGTCCTTCGTTCGGACCTGGTAGCCCGTGAGACCCACCGCGCGAATCTCGAAATGTTTCGGCGCGTACCGCTTGCCGTCCTCGTCAGGCAGCGAATGCTCCGCGATGGAGCGACGCACTTGGACAAAGGTGTCGTCGTAGACTTGGAGACCGTCGCCGCGGTAGGGCGTCGCCGAGATCACGACGAGGCGCCCCCCTCGATCGGTCCACTCTTTGCGCTTCATCCCCATGAGCGGCGCATCATCTCCCGTCTCGATCGTGCTGCCGTGGGCCTCGTCAATGACGAGGGTCCAACCGGTGAGATCTTGAGGCAACGAAACGTGCACGAAGGACTGCCGGCAGATCACCGAGGCGAACGACCGGTCCTGCCAGTGCTTGCGCATCCACTTCGCGAACCTCCGTTTCGTGCTCGGTTCGCCGTTGTAGATCTCGAGATCGAACAAGTCAGGCGAACCCGCGCCGTTGTACATGAAACTGTCCCGGATGGTGTGCATCGGAACGACCACCACGACACCGTTCCAGTCCCCCCGGCTGAGATCGTCGATGACCGAGGTTCCCACCGTGCCCTTCCCCGCACCTGTCGGGGCGTTGTAGAGCACATCCCGGTCCTCGTGGAGGGCCTGGAGGATCGCGCGCTTGTGCTTGGCTTGGTACTTGCGGAGCTTGCGGAATTTCATGATTTTTTGTCCTTGTCAGTCGTGTGCTTTTTCCTGTCGGTGCTCGATGCCCCAAGAGAAGTTCCGTTCCGGCGCAACCACGCATCCACCGCTCGCCACGTAGTCCTGTAGGTCACATAAGAGGTCGCGTCCCCGTCACGTTGACGAGGAGGGCGCCCGTGCTCCTTCTCAAAAAGTGCGACGCCAACACGGATAGCCTCCAGCGAATGGCTCACCGAAGACGCAACCCCCATCCTCTGACATAGCTGAGCGAGAGAGCCGTGCCCGTGTGTACGGAGCCAGTTGTTCACGTTCACCCAGCTCGTCCTGTACCCCACGTCCTCCGTGGCGTCTCCCGTCAAAACACTAGGGATTTTCCCGTGCTCCGCCTTGAACTTCCGAATGCCCTTCTTGATCTTTGCAAGGCCATGATCGGCATGGGGCCCTGAGATCCCCAGATCCTGAGAGACCTGAGCAACAGACCCGTAGTCGTTTTTGCGGAGCCACTGATCCACCCCATTCCAGTTCAGGCCCTCCCCGGAGCTCCGACTCGTCGGGCGTTTTCCATGCTCCTTGTAGAACTCCCGGATGCTGCGTTGAATCTCTTTTAGAGAATGCTGTGGCATGTCTCTCCCGTTCTAGGAGAACGCAGAACAAAAGTCAAGTCGTTTCGTCGCGGACGCCCATGTCTCTCCTTCTACCCCTTCTCCTGCGGAGGGCGCCCCTACGGCTTGCGGAACACCAGGACAGGCTCCCGCTGATGATCCCTCACCACACATCCAGAACCGGCGCATCAACGCCTAACTTGTCGGCAAGCTCGGTCCAGGCTTCAAACAGCCGAGGCCGAATCTGTGACCAAAGACGATCGGAAACTGGATTCGACCCCTTCTCCGACAACGTCGTGACCGCCACCACCACGGCATGCCACACCACCGTCTTACGCCACAACCCTGCGCAGTCCTCCGGCACGAAACACGTCACCATGTCCTCTTGAAGGTCTACAGGGGACACCCCATCCGCAAGGACCCCACAACGGTTCAGCTCCACAGCGGCCATCCGCACAATCGTTCGCAGACCTCCCTTCTCCAGCGTGCCGCCCACCAGCCAGGCCCACTCTTTCAACTCACCAAGACGGTCCGCAAGAGACCACAGAATTTCACGAACTTCCCGCTCCAGACCATCCAGCCGGTACTCAACCCCGTCGAACAAAGGCAGCCCCTCATCCGGGACCGGAAACAGTGGGAAGTCTTTGTTGCTCATGGGGTCCTGTGGCGCGGGTTCCCTTTGGTTCTCGCGTGCTCGATGCCATGCTTCTTGAGATGTCGGTCGATGGTCGCGCCCCCGACCCCGAACAACTTGGCCATGCGTCGGATCGGAATCCCCTCGGCCGCCAGCTCGCGCAAGACCTCGGGGTCGAGCTTGCCCTTGATGATGTTGTTGCGCCCGCTGTTGTAACCGAAGCTCTTGACCTTGTAGGCCATGCAGGCCGGGACGTGCGGGCGCACGATCTCAAGAAAACGCTCGGCTGTGTCCTCGCGCTCCATGTGGAACTTGCCAGTTTCACGTCCCTCCATCTCTTTGACGAATTGCCACCGAGGTTTGAGCCCGAACTTCTCAAAGATCGCCCATGCCACTTTGCGGCTCTCGGCTGTCGAACCGAAAAGGTACTCGGGCCACCACCCCGCGTAGCCGTCATCGAGGTACCAGATGGCGAGCGCGAATTCATCGACGTGATCCACGAGTTCGGGCACAAGGATCTTCCACCCTCGATCACGGTTCTCGTAGAACAACGCTTGCCAGTCGTTCAGGGCCTCATGGGCGACCGTGTGGAACCGCCAAGACCGGTATGTCTTGCCGTCCTTCGTCTTGTCTACGTGCTTGGGCTCCACGCGGACCCAGGAGCCCCACTGAGCCATTTTCCACTCAAGATAGGGTTTCTGGTCGTCCTCGTGGTTCTCCGTGTAGTGGGTCGCGTGCGTCCTGTGGACGAGCCTCCCGTCACCGAGCATCGATCCCACGAGCAGCGACTTGAGACGCCCCTCGATCGGAGGCACGTCGTACCGTTCCCACCGCTGGAGCGTGCGAATGCCCAGACGCTTCCTCCATGAGCGCACACGCTTGGCTGTCGCCTCCTTGCCGATACGGACTGCGACCTCGTCGTCGGTGAGTTTCTCGCCGAGATAGAGCTGCTCGAGTTCGGCTTTGGTGATGGGACACGGGATGGCACGCATAGGTACTAAGGTCTTTTACTACGCTCCAGTATGCTCCGCAACCAAAGGAAAAGCCCCCACTCCGAAGAGTGAGGGCTTCCCTTGTTTGGCCGTTCTGCCGCTACTAGCGGGTCACGGTGAGGCGAGTCAACCCACGCGGGTTATACGCACCAATACCCAAGTTTTCGAACACACTGAAGCCAATGGTCCGAGCCTTGGGATCGTCCGCAGAGAGGACGGTCAGCTCGGTGCGGACCGGAATCCTACCGAACATTTCAGGTTCGCAACATACATAGACGGTGCCAGCAGGAACGATGCGACTCGTGATGACCTGGGCACCCCAAAGGGTAGCCTGGAGGCCGGTCTTGAGCAGCGTGGCCTGACTCTCGATGTCGAGAATATCGCGGCCAAACTTCCTGATGTCGGCGTAGTCCCGCGCGTTCATGTACACGCGCGCGACCCGGAGGTCGTGGCGCTCGATGAGAGCGAAGGCGTCGGCCAGCACCGCACCAGAGATCGGAGCGACCACTGGAATGTCGGGGTTGGTACCACCGGGGATCGAGTCGAACCCGTTGGTGGCGATGGCATCAAGGACAGCGAAGACGCGCTCGTCTTCGGCAGCCTGGATCTGCGCACGCGCAAGATCCTGAGCACGCTCGATCAGATCGAAACGACGCTCCTTGATTTGGGTGAGTGGAATCTCCGGGTTCGAGGCGATCTCGAACAACGGAAAAATCACACGACGTGGCTTGGTGACGGCGATGATGTTCTCGCCTTCCTCGCCGACCACGTACGCTGTCACGTCCGGGTCTTTGTCGTAGATGGGCAGGGCACCATCGGGGAGCTGCTCGACCAAAAAGGTCTTGCGGCCTACCGAGGTGTAGTCTCGCCGAGTACGGAGCGGCTGCGTCAGAGAGGCAGCGAGCTTGGCACGACCCGCGGGGGTCTTGATGTACTCGGAGATGAGTTTTTGCTTCACAGCGTTGGATACACCGGTCATTTTCTCTCTCCTTTCCTAGACGCGCTGGTCGTAGACGAGCTCGAATTGCTCGCTGTCGGGCGGCATCTTGAGGACGCCCAGCAGGGTTGAGGCAGTATTGCCGTTGGCGACCTCGGAAGTGGTGGAAGCCACGTCCAGGGAAATCGCCGCACCAGTCTGCGTGGTGACGCGCATCATGAGGTACCCGTTGCGAGAAGCGACGAGCTCTTGGCCGGCCTGGTAGATCAGGTCGTCACCGACGGTGACGGCACCGACCGTGGCAAGGGCCTGCGTCTCGAACAGTTGGTTCCCGTAGGTTCCTTGTGCAGACACGTAGGTGTTCTTGCCGGATGCAGGTCCGGGTTGGTTCTCAAACGCATTGCCGACGGCCGTGTTCACGAACACGCCGAGGGGGCGGATGAGAATGTTGTCGGGGGCGCCGGGTTCAACCGGACCTCCGATGAAGTTCGACCCTTGATCGGGTCGGGTGAAGGCCACGGAACCGCTCAGGACGCCGGCAACGCCGGTGTTGGTCTGAGTGGAAATCGTGCCCGCTGTAGTGACGATGGGAGGGTTGGTCTGGGTGAAGCCATCTGCGGTCAGAACGCCCGTTGCGTTCCTAATTCCTACGTGCAAAAGCCGTAGGGCTGCAGAGCTCTCCGTGAACCCGCCACTCGCCTGTCCAAGCATTGGCATATCGCTGTGCTCCTTGTTTACTGGCTGAGTGTGATGGGGTTCGTGTCGGCTGATCTCGGAATAAGATCAATTCACGCTACCGACCCGAAACCTCGTCATTCACATATATGGTCCCCAGATAGGGGCTTTACCGAGGTCGAAAGGGCTTATAGGGAAACTAAAAGCCCCTTCGACCTGGAGAACTCTCTGATCAGCTTCCGCTGGGGAGTCCGAACACAGACGCAACGTCGGGAGCGGTGTCCCAGATCTTGCCGAGCTCGGCGATCTCGTCGTGTGCAGCCTTGGGCATCCCGGCAACATTGCCGAGCGTGCGAGCGCCGGCCGAAGCCGCCTTGGGCTGCGGACGTTGCTTGACGGGTGCGGCCTTCTTGCCACCCTTCTTCTCGTCGTCGGCACCGAACTCGATGTCGTCCTCTTCGGCCTTCTCATCGGTTCCGGCTTCGTCGTCGACCGGGGCTTCCTCGGCCTCTTCCATTTCCTCACCGGCCGTCTTGGGCAGGTCGAGATCGGCGTAGAGAGCAAGCAGCTCGTCGTCGGCCGAAGCGGTGAGGTCCATCAGACCCATCGGGTCAGCACCAGAGGCGCTGATCTCGATGTCGTTGTCGGTGGGGTCCTCGTTGGCCTTCTTCTCGGCACCGTCGCTCTGAGCGACGACGGGAGTGTGGGGAGCGGGATCGGGATTGACGTTGCCGCCCTCACCCGATTGGATGTCCGCACCCTTGGCGAGAGGCTCGGTGGTCTCGGTCGCGGCCGAAGCCATGACAGCCATTTCCTCGTCCATCTCCTCGAGCATGGCGCGAAGCATGGCCTCTTCCTCTTCCACTTCCTCTTCCATGGAGGACTTCTCGCCGCCACCGCCGTAGCCGTAGTCGGGCTCGTTCTGGTCGACGCCGTCGCCGTCCATGTCCTCGGCCATGAGGTAGGCCATGAGCTCCTTGTCGCTCATGCCCTCGTCGCCCTCTTCCATCCCGAAGAAGTGGCCCATGGCCTTGACGATGCGACCAAGCGCACCCTCAATCTTCGCGATGCGTGCCGAGTGCGCGGTGAGTTCGTGAGCAGCCTTCTTGCCGCCTTCCTTCTCTTCGTCGAACTCCTTGGTCCCTTCGGACTCTTCGCCCTCTTCGAACTCGTCGGGCTCTTCGCCGGCGAGGACGTTGAAGGTCTCCATTGCGGCCTTGAGCTTTGCGTCGTCAAGGTCCATGAGCCTGACAGCGCGCTCCTCGATCTCGAGGGCCGAGGACTTGGGCAGCATTGCAGAAGCGAGACGGACGCACAGGGTAGCGCGCTGCTCGGCGAGCTCCTTGAGGGACGCCGACTTGCCACCGCCGCCACCTTCGGCAGCAGCTTGCTCCGGGGTTTCGGGCTTCTTGCTGAACTCGGAGGTGCCGGGGTGATCCAGCTTCTCCGTGGTCAGGTTACCGGGCATGGCCGGGGGCGGGCTCTCGGGCTCCATCGGCTTGTGGGGATCTTCTGCCCACGAGCTGGTGTCGCCGTTCTGATACTTGTCCGCGTCGGGATCGGGGTAGTAGGCCGGATTGCTCGGGCCCTCAGTGCGATCGACCGCGGGGATCTGTGGGGGAGGGGAGGCCTTTTTGCTTTGCTCGGCCAGCTTACGGGTGAGTCGTTGACGTGCCATGATTTTTTTCTCCTGAGACTTGGTGTTCTGGCTAGAACCGGGTCTTCTTTCGCATTGAAAGGATTCGCCCAAGACGCACCAAGGTCTTGGATTCTCCCGTGTTTGGGTTGTGACCAAGCACCTCGGCACATTGCACGAGGTACTTTTCGAGAGAGGGGTGCCCGTCGGTAGACCCGACCCGGAGGGCGGTCCTGTACAGTTCTCTCGAAACTTTGATGCCGTGGCTTTGCTGGAGACGGGCCATCCCGTCGAGCAACTCCACGTCAGAGCGAGCGATGCGAAGAAGGGTCTTCGTACCGTTCGTCAGTGCAGCGACTTTGGCTGCTTGGTGGTTGATGTTCTCGTTGGACGACGTGGCAAGTTCCTCTTCGGAAACCTGGTCCTCGTCCTCCTCCGAAACCATCTTGTCCCGAATCTTCTTCTTGATCTTGTCGAGGACGTACTTCTCGATCTCGTCCTCGAGATCCTTCATCGGGTCAGCTTCTTCACCGCCTGGTGCGCCACCTTCGCCCGGAGCACCCATTGGGGGCATCTCAGGCATGGCGGGCATCTCAGCAATACGCTGGAGGCGACGGCGCTCGGCGAGCTGCACAGCATCGAGGGAGTTCTCATCGAACGTCACTTCGAGTGTGCGAGCGGCCTTGGCCATTTGATCATCGTCGGCAGTCCACTGCGAAGGGGGCTCTGAGAGCACCTTCTGCATCTGACTCCGCGTATCCAAGTTGATGGAGCCTGGCGCAAGGATGTTGCGCATCACGGCACCCTGGAAAGCAGGGACCGCGACCCATGACGCTTCGATGAACGTCACGCCGCCTGTGGGGTCGATGTCACTATGGCCGCAGAGTTCGGCCACTCGGTACTTGCGTCCCAACGAGTCGTACTCGTACTGCCCCTTGGCGTACTTGACGTGCTCGCACATCTCCGTCTCGTCGGCGGCCACGTTCCCGCACTTCGTGCAGATCGTTTCCGTGACGGAGCAGCCCATGCTCATCGTGTTCATGCGGCCAGCTTCGATGTCCCGAATCAGGCTCGAGTGACGGCGGTTGGTCGCGATGAGGATGTCCACGTAGACCGAGTCGCCGATGTCGCGGGCAGCAGCATCGATGATGCGGCCCTTCGACTGGTCCTCGATCTGAACGTGCTCCACGAAGTTGTGGGCGCCGACGAAGGTTCGGTAGCTCTTGAGGAGCACCGGTCGGTCCCACGCGTCGTGGTTGTTGTTGATGTAGATGTCGCAGCCCGGCTTGATGCGGTAGTTCGCCCACCGGCGATTCACCTTGCGACCGAGCTCGTTGATGTTCCCGAGCTTGACGTTCTGCACGTCATCGGTATCCACCGACGCCACGATGGTCGCGTGCGTCAGGAGGTACTTCTCGGGAGAGAAGTTCTCTTGGAGGATCTCCGATGCCTGGGACACCAGGTTCGGGGAACCTGAAGCAGTACGAACGCGCCCACGCGCTTGCTGCACGAAGTTGCCCCAATGGTCCATCGACCACGAAGGCTGCGTCACGTCTGCTCGAGCGGTCTTAGAGAACGCCATATCAGGCAGCTCCCTTCGACGAAGCGCAATGGTCGTCCATGATGTCCGAAGCTCGGATCATGAACAGGCACTCGGGGCAGGCGTGGAGTTTGACCATGCGGCCGTCCTCCATCTTGTAGTTCGCGCGACGCAGGTGGCCTGTGCAGGACTTGGCCGGGCACTTGTAGTGACCGTTCGCGTGCTCTTCACGGCTCACCCGATATTTGCGATCGGTGGCGTGCCAGTAGAGCGACTTCTTCACAAAAGCTTGAGCAACGCGGCTCGTCATTTCCTCGGCGGTCTTGCCGACCTCGTGGACGAGTTCGATGCGGGGCACTTCGCCCTCGATGACGTTGGTGGCAGGAGCGCCTTCGGACACGTCGCCTTCGGAGCCGGGGCCACCCGGAACGTCCTCGTGCATGGGAGCGATGAAGGGGTCGTCCCCTTGATTGATGATCTGGAGGTCTTCGACGGGGAAGCGGTAGCTCGTGTGTGGGAACTGCACGTCACACATGCCGATGCCCGGCCAGACCGCAACGACGCGCCCCACATCCGTCTCGCCCCCGTTGACGAGCTGCACGGTCTGACCCACGCGGAACTCTTGTCCACGGGCTTGCCAGTTACCTTCGTCTGCTCGTCGCTCCATCAAGATCCTCCTACGCAGTAAGCGTGTAGCCGTGGGCCTTCTTGTCCTTGCCATCGGTGCGATGACCCGGAACCCAACCCTCGTCTTCTTCGCCCTCGTCCTTGGGGCCTTTGGATTCATTGCCGGGGGTCAAGGAGTCGGCGGTGAGGGTGTAGCCGTGGGCTTTCTTGCCCGCGTCTTTCTCGTCCTCTTTGTCGTCGTCCTTCTTGCCCTTGGCTTCGTCCTTTTTCTTCTGGATGTTCTCCAGGAACTCAGGAGGAAGGCCCGCCGTCAGGTATTGGACTTGGACGTAGGCTTTCTTGCCCGCGTCTTTCTCGTCCTCTTTGTCGTCGTCCTTCTTGCCCTTGGCTTCATCCTTTTTCTTCTGGATATTCTCCAAGAACTCGGGAGGAAGGCCTGCTGTCAGGTTGTAACCATGTGCTGCCATTTTTTCGGTCTCCTCGTCGAGTTCGACTTCGACTTCAACTTCGACCTCAGGAGCAGGTGCCGGAGCAGCTTTGCGCTCCTTGACCCCTTCTCGAATGGCCTTCTCAGCAGCGTCACAGATCTTGTCGAGTGCTTTGGCACTCCCCTTGGCGGACGCGTCGCCCTCGGTACCAGCCTTCGCATCGCGCATGTCCTTGATGGAGCCGGCGACTCTGCGAAGGGCGTCGATGGCACCGCTGACGATGGCTTCGACGTGACTTTCCATGGAGCGCCCCAGTTTGGAGCCCACCTCGTTCATGAACGAGACCATGTGTGGTCGATCGAGCGACTCACGGATGGTCTGGCTTTGCGCATGCAGGAACCCATCGAACTCGAGCAGGCGTGTCTTCGCCTCCGCGACGTACTTGAGGTGCTCCCGCGCCGAGTCGCAGGCGTCTTTCAGACGACCGCCCGCGGCCGCCTGATCTTTGTCGGCGCCTTTGGACATGACCTCTGCGACACGACAGGATCGGGTGAGCTCGTTTTCGAGATCACCGAGCCTGTCGATGTACGTTCTGGTCTGCTGTAGGGAGAGACTGGGCATGAGGCGTCCCATGAAGGCGGCTTGACGACGCTCCGAGAACCGGAACGTGAAAAGCCGCCAGGGGTGTTAGCCGACGGCGACAGGGAACTTGATGTTGTTGTCGCTGAGCAGCTTGGCCATTTTGGCGATGACGGCGGCTGCCGACTTCGCGTTCGAGAACATGCCGTTCTGCTGAACTTCACGAAGCTGGTCGAACTCGTCCTGCTTGAAGACGTCCATGTAGGGCTCGTCTTGATTGCGCAGAAGGGCCTTGGACTGCTCCTCACCGATCTCGGCGGGGTTGAAACCGCTGCCGTGGTCGATGGAGATGTTCTTCGTGGGGTCCATCTGGGCCCGCTTGGAGAGTGCAGAGGCGTACTTGTTGAGGTCGGGGTCCTTGATGGTGCCGTCCTCGTCGCGCTCGACTCCAGCCTTCTTCTCGACATGATCGGCCAGGATGTCGCAACGAAGGGCGAAGTCCTTGGCGATCTTCTCGGTTACCCCAAGAGTGTCGGTTTCAGATTGGAAGAGGGTGGCGAGGCGGTCGAGGTCGCTCGAGACCTGCAAGGCGCCTTGTTTCGTGAGCTGATCCGGCATTGAATTTCTCCTGGCGAAAATGGGCGCACAGAGACCCTCCGAGAGGAGGGGCAGCCCTTCGTCTATTTGGGTCGCGCTATAAGGTGAAAAACGGAATAATCCGCACTTTTCAGTTCACAAACCTTCCCCGACACCCTCGGTCAGACCTCGACCAAGGTTCTCAGGGAAGGTCTGAGCACCTAGACCCCTCCAAGGAAGTTCAACCGCACCTTCTGAGGACGGAAAACCTACTTAGGGCCTGCTAGGGATGGTTTGCTTCCTTAGAAACCTTGACCGAGGGCCAAAGGAGGTTTCTAAGGAAGGTTTTTCGACCTTCAAGCCGCGTCGAGCACGACAATCGGACGTTTTGGGTCGTCTGGATGGAACGAACGGACGTGTGCCAACCAGTCATTCGCCATGCGAACGGGACGTTCCTTCTCGAGCCACGCTTGGGCCACGCGGCTCCCCATCTTGCGCTGTTGGCCATTGCGCTTCCGGTACTCGTCGACGTAGTGCTGCACCAAGTCGCCCATCTCCTCATGCGTGTCCTGCATGAGCTTCTGGACCTCAGGGTCGTACTTGGCTTGGACTTCCTTGTCACCGAGCTGTTGGAAGTACTGCCGGATCTTCCAATCCTTACCCACTCCCTTGTGAGCCTCTTCTAATTTGTCGATGTCGACCTCCCCCTCATCGGGGTGGTCCTGAGCGTAACGCCACGCGAATTCCTTCGCGTGGGCCCGCATCTCCCCCGGGTCCGAGATGTATCGGATGTGGCGCACCTTCTTGTCCTCATCGTCAAACTCATCGGGGTTGGTCCCATGATGCCCGTAAATGTGGGTCATCTCATGCACCATCGTGCCCATGACCCGCGCAGTCGCATTCTTGATCTCCTCGGGCGTCTTGGCCTCAAGCAGGTCCTTCACACCGAGCCCCAGATGGCCGCCCTTACCCGACGCCTCGCCACCCGTGCTGTTGGGCTGCAAGCGAATCTTCTGCCGGGAGGTCACGCCGGGAGCTCGGTGTTCCTCGGGCACCGTGATGCTGATGGGAGCGTTAGAACCGGCCCCAGGCACTTGGATCGCTCGAGCACCAGGAATGGCCTCCTTGAGCGTCTCTCCGAGACGCGTGTATCGCTCTTGCGGGCTCATCTTGAGGAAAGCAGGGTCGTCCGCCAGCTTCGTAAAGCTCTCCTGGATGGGTGCTCCTACGGAGTCCACAGCATCCTGCGTGCGGTCGAAGTGCTCGTCCTTGACGGCCCGGCGCTGCTGTTTGGGCTTCTCAGAGGCGCCCTCAGACGCTCCCTCAGACGCTCCCTCAGCCGTTTCGTCCTTCTCGGCTTGGCCTTTCCCCTCAGCCTCGTCGGGCGCTCCCTTGGGCTTCTCAGCGCTCCCCTCGGACTCCTTCTCGTCTGGGCCCTTGGCGTAGATCTCAGCCTTGTCCTTGTCCTTGAATGATTTGGGGACGCCGTCCGGGTTCTTGGCGCGCCAGTTGCCCTGCTCGGTCTCCCAAACGTCGCCGGGGCCGTGCTCCTCGTCGTCCTGAGACTCGACGTTTTCGTCCCACTTTTCACGATCAGCGTCGGAGACCTGCTCAAGATCTTCAAGATCGGCGGGCTCCAGAATCCGAGCCTTCAACGGCTGCTTCGTCTCGCGTGCCTTCCAAGCTCGATGGGAGCCATCCACGATCTCGAGGGAGCCGTCTTCCTGTCGCATGAGAACGACGGGATACTTGAGGTCGGCCTTGTCAGCTCGCTCTTTGAACTCGGGCGAACCCACCGGCTCGTCTGCCGAGATATTCTTGAGGCTCTCCTCGATGTCCGCGATCGGAACCTCTTCGACCTCCTTGGACTCAGCCTTATGGATGAGATCCCCGACGTGGTACTCGGTGCCCGCGTCGTCGTCACCCCACGTCGAGCCATCGAACTTCGCTCGGTAATCCTCGCGGGATTTGGGCTGCTCGCTCTCGGACTCGTCGCTCTCAGGCTCTTTCGACAGGCCCTCGATCTTCCCATCGAGGTCCTTGATCTTCTCGTCGTACTTGCCCTTCTCGTCGCCCTTCACCTTGTCGCGCTGTGCCTTGAGCTTGACCCTCTCAGCCTTGAGACGCACACGTTCGATCATGCGCTCGCGCTTCGACTTCGGTGCCGTGCTCTCGCCTCCACGAGCCTCATCACGCTCTTCCTTGGGACGAGGTGCTTTGGCCTTCTCATCAGGATGTGGCAGCGTCTCTTGCTCGAGCACTTTTCGGTCACCCGTGTTGACGAAGTGCTGGAGCACCGCGCTCGCCGGGGAGATGACGACCTTCTTGAACTTGTCCTTGATCGTATCGAGAACAGCCTTCGCCTTCTCACGTAGACCGGTACCCTTTTCCTTGTCCAAGACGCCTGCAACAATGGCCTCGTCTTCGGGATCCGGTTTTTTGCCTTCTTTCTCGGCTTGAGCAATACGCTCCCGCGCCTCAAGCATCTGCTCCATCCGAGGCTTCATGCGCTCGTTAGCTTCACCCACCACTCCTGCGCGTACCTCGGGGTCATCAGCATCCACAAGACCCGCAGCCTGCATCGTGTCGCGGATGGCTCGGTCGCCCCACTGATCGTTGAGGATGTCTTGGATAAGATAGTCTTTCATCATGGCTCTCATGACATCAGGCGTAGACTCCTCCTCAATCAATTTGACCATCCCCGCGTAGCCGTGATTGGAATCCCCTTGTGTGGCCAACTGAGCCACCTCAAGTGGCGTCATGTCATCAAGACTCTTCTCCATCTTCCCGCGAGCTTGCTCTGCAAAGTAGTCCTCCGAAGTAGTGAAGAGGGCATCAACATCGCCCTTTTCAGCCATCGCTTGGATGACTGACGCCATCCCTTTGCTCGGTTGAGGGCGCCCTGGGAGGGAGTCCCCCGTCGCCGCCACCTGAGCAAGGTTCATGCCCGTCAAAATGGCATTGAGTTCCTGTGAGCGGTGCGTCTCAGGGTCCAGACCCTCGAGCGCCTCCGTCACTTGCCTCGCAGCCTGCGTACGCAAAGAGGACGGCAGGTTCTGAAACTGGTCGTAGGATGCGCGAGCACGTTCGGCGTACTTGTCACTGTCCATCTCCGTGACGCCGACCGGCTTTCCCCCGATGTTCATCGGATTGGCGACGACGTTCTGCGCATAGCTGAGCTGAGCCATTCGCACGGCCAACTCCCCCGGATCAGTAAGGCCATGGAGGTCACCAAACTTGGCGGCTTGAGACGCCAACTCAAGTGCCTCATCCGAACTCGAGTCCATCCCCATCAACTTTTGGAGCGTGTCCTGAAAATCAATCGAAAAGGACTCCACCTCAGACTCATCGAGGTTGTTGAGTGCCTTGGCAATCTGCTTGGCAAGGACCCCTGGGATCTGGGTATCCTCGTTACCGAGGAGTTTCTGCATGTCTCCTTGCGCCTTGAGGACAGCACGGCTCACCCGTTCGGCTCGCTGCTTGCGAGCCTGCTCCTTGCGCTTGGCTTGAGCGAAGCCGGGGTCCTTTCGCTCAGCCCTGAGCTCTTTGACCTTCTCCTTCGCTTCGTCGAACTCTTCCTTCTTGTCCTCAAGTTCATCCTTCTTGCGGCCAATGGCACGTTGGGTGTCCCGAACATGCTCGTCTATCTGCTTCTTGGCATCGCCTGAGAGATTTTCGTACTGCTTGAACCCTTTAAGTTTGGCCTCGAGGTCTTTGATCTCGTTCTCGATGTCGCCCATCTGGGACTCTAGGTCCCGCATCTCGTCGCGCGCGTTATTGAGGTCGACCTGCACGTCTTCTTTGGTGCGCTTCGCATCCTCATCACCCTTCCCCTTGTCCTTGCCGCTCTCATCCTCAGGCTGTTGCTGACCCTTCCACTTCTCGCGGATCTTGGCCTGCTCGTCAGAGGGGAGCGATGAGAACCCAACATCGTTGCTGGTCTCAGGGTGCTTGAATTTCTGGTTCTTGACCCACTCCTCGAAGCTCGGACCGCTCTTGGGCTGGGCTTTGTCCTTTGGGGGCGCCTCCGCCAAGAACAGTCGAGCAACGCGTTCAGGTCGTGGGACTCGAGGCCCAATCGCTGTCCAACGGAAAGCCACGCGGCTCGCCACCTTGTTCCACTTCATGGACATGTCGCGGTCGCCGTCATCGCCACCGCCAAGATCGTCCTCAGGGTCGTCGTCGTCGAGAGTACGGTTGTCACGAAGGTCGTAGCGCGGAGGCTTGAGTTTGGGCTCCTTGCGGAGCATCTTCGCCACCGCCTCATCTTCGTTCTCCGCATCGGATTTCGTGGCCGTTTTGGCCTGCGGCTCGCGGAGCATCGCGTCTGTGAACCGGAAGTCTTTGTTGCGCCCCTTGTTCGGCACGAAGCCCATGCTGCGATACCACTTCTCAAGGCGCTTCTTGGAGGCACCGAACTCAGAAGTTGGCGACAACGTGACCGTGACGCCGTTGGAGTCAGCCCACGCCAGCGTCTCTTTCATGGCCTTTGAAGCACTGCCTTGACCCTTGTTCTCCTTGGGAACGGAGATGAGGTCAATCGTCATGTGCTTCTCGTCAGGACGGTACGACGAATGGAACTTGTCGAGGCCGTGCTCCTCCATGAGAGCATTGCGACGGGCCTCCCAGTCTTCACGGGTAGCCTCAGGGGTCTCGTCAGCGTCATCTTCGACGCCCATGACCTTGGCTTCCCATTCATCACGGGACAGCACAGGGCCGCCTTCTCTGCGCTTGCGCTGGACGTAACTGTCGTAGCTCGGAGACGCATAGCGGGGCTGTCGGACCACCCGCTCGTTGGTGTTGTCGACGTGCCCACACATGGCGCATCGGGTCCCGCACTGCCAATACTCTTCCGAGTCGTAGGGGTAGCCTTCCTCCGGGCCCAAGTAGCGATTGCACAAGACGTTCATGCAGCGCTCGCAGCTCGTGCCGCCGACCATGATGGCGTCGCCCACGTCCCACTCGCCGCTGCGCACCATGGAGGTCACAAGGTCCTCAGGGAACCCTCGCTGACCGCTCATGATCTCCGTAGAGGTGCCATCCTCGTTGAGCTGCAACATGCTGTCGTGCAGGTAGTTCGGGAACTGGCTGAGTTGGTACTTGGCGCCTTCGGGATGCTCGGGACCATCCTCGGGCATCTCATAGCGATTGCCGTCGTCGTCCTCGTACCAGAGCACTGTGAAGACCTCTGGCGGGAAACGAACACCCTCGATATGGGGGCGCGGCCTCTCGTCTTCACGCGCGATTCGGTACAGGTTCGGAGCTTTTTGAATCCACCAACGTCGGTTGGCGGTTACCAGGACCGGAGCGAGTTGGGCATGGGCAAGGATGTGGCGCTCTGTTGGGGTTCCGTCCAACGCCGCGGTGTGGAGGGTAGAGCCCTTTTTGGTGTGACTCTCATTGACGGTCCCGTCTCTCATGTAGTCATCCTCCAGGCCTGGGACGAGGTATTGGCTGCGCAAGGTTGATGCCTCGTGGCCTACCGCGTCAGCAGTGGCCTCGAGGGCACTCTTGAACTCGTCCTTGAGCTTCTTCTCTTTCTCCTTGGGGTCTTCGGGGAGCTTCCCCTTGCGGACCTTTCGGAGTTCCTCTTTCATCTTCTGGTTCGCGTGGAACCCTCGGATGTCCTTGGCGGTGATGTCGAGCGGCTTGAGGTATTCGTTGACTTCGGAAGCCGTGACGCTCAGGACGCAAGCGTTGGGCTCCTTGTCTTTGCAGGCGTCCTTGAGACCCGAAACGATGCGCGGGTTCGTGACCTTCTTCTTCTGGTCAACCCCCGACTTGCCGACGTACGTGATCGTGACGCCGCCCTTACCGAAGGTCATGTGCTTCACCCGCCAGGTGGTGACGCCGAAGTGGCCTTCCTTGGCGCTCCCGTCGTTGCCAACACGCTCAAAGGTCTCGTCCATCAAGCCGACTGCCAGCGCGAGGTCACGAGTCTTCTCGTCCTTGGAGTTCACGTCCTTGCGGACCTTGGTCTGGAGCTTCTTCATCTGCTTGCGCAGTTTCTCGATGCGTTCTGCTTTGCCCCGGTTCCGATCAGCGATTTGACGGTCGCTGTACTCGTAGACCGTCATCTCGTCGCCGTCCTTGGTCTTGACCTTCTTCTTGGACTTGTAGCGGGCGCCGTGCTTCTCGATGGTCTCAAGCTTGTCGTAGTACTTCGGGTCCTCAGTGAGATGATCCATCGCCACTTCACGGGCCACTGCACGGTCATCCGTATGCTCAAGCTCGACCTTAGTGCCCTTGGCGATCTGTTCGGGATCGAAATCCTCAGGCTTCTTCTCATCGGCCAACCCACCGGGGAGCTTGTCCAATGATCGGGCTGCGACGCGTTCGATCAAGGCGGCGTCTTTGTTGACCGGCTTCTTCCGGTCTTCCATCTTGTTGCGGTATTTGAAGACACGGACAGGGATCTTGGGCTTGCGCCCATCCGGCAGCGTGTTGCGACGCTTGACGACCTTGGCGTGGCCAGGGATCAGATAGAGCAGCAACCTCGGGTTGGTCGTGTCGATGGTAAGCTGGCTCGTCGTTCGCATCTTGTCCGTGGTGCGGACCGGATTGAACGGGCTGTCAGCCTCATCGATCGCCTCAATGAGGGCCACGGCTGCCGCCTCAGGACGCTTGATGTCCTGCAGACGTTTCTGTGCCTCCCACCGACGCACGACGGAACTAACGTAGTCCTCGCCGTGCGTGTACCCGGCATCGGGGTACGAGACGCCGTGGTTCGTTCGAGTGTTGACGCGGTCTGGGTCGAGTTCCGTTACGCGAGCTGGGTGCGTCTTGCTGCACTCAATGGAGAACAACTTGTTGCCGTCGGCCACGAAGGTATGGCCCCGAATACCGTTGTCGTCCGTGCGCAAGGACTCAAGGGCATCCTCAATGTTGTCACACGCCAGGGCGCGGTAGATCTTGGGGCCGTCCTTGGACGTGAGGGGCTTCTTGCCCTTGTCTCCGTTGGGGGACTTCTTCTTGCCCTCGGCTTCGTCGCGCACAACCATCAGAGTTGTGTTGACGACCGCGATCCCGTGCTCGTTGACGCCCTCCATGTACCCGGTCACGGTATCGAGGATGACAGCCATCTCGGTGCCGTCCTTCTCCAGGTGCACGATCTCGAGCTCTGCGTCGTAGGCACGGTCGCGGTTCTTGATGAGACACAGACTGTCTCCGAACCGACGGCCGGCGATGATGCACGCTTCACGATGGAAGGAAGCCATTTTCTTGCCGGCCATTTCAAAGATCTTCTTCACAGGGTTGTCATCGATAGTCAGGTCCACCTTCACGCTGTCGCGGCCCATGCGCTGGGCCGTCACGTACCGATGGTGGCCGTCCTCGATGTGGAACTCCCCATCCTTGAAACGGACCTCAATAGGCTCATCAAGGTGTTCCTTCCAGCGGTCGGGCTCTCGAGACACCGCATGCTCAGCCTGCTCAAGATCCGCGTCGTACTTGACCTTGAGCTGGTCGATGCGAAGGTCTTGGACCCCCTGCTTCACGCCAAACGCCACACTATCAAGTTCATCGTTGTCGAGCTGCGCCGCCGCCTCGTACCCCATGCCCGCGATCTCTTGTGCCCTGCGCTTACGGTCGTCGCCCTTCTGCACAGACTTTTCGGAGTCGAGCACAACAATCTCGGACGTGTAGGGCTTTCCACGAACTTGGGTGACGGTCACGATGCCGTCGTATCCGTCAGCTTGGAGGGCCTTGGTGAGGGCCTTTCCACGCTTGCCGTACTGACGCTCGAGTTGCGCCTTCCAAGAGTTCTCGTCGTAGATCGGGCCATCAGGGTTGGTGTTGACCGCGAGCACGAGCGGGTTCTGAAAACTGATGGTGCCCGTGTCGTAGCCCGGGAGTGGGTCCCCGTCCGTGTCCTTGTGGGTCACATAGAACCCTGCGGGCTCGATCTTCTGCTGGTACGGGTCCGAATCCGAAGGGGCCTTGGGAGCCTTCTCAGTGTTGCGGAGGAACTCAAACGCAACGGGCTTGCCTGTCTCGAAGGTACGGCCGCGCTCTGTCACCGTGGGCCCCGACGCGTCTTGGCTACGATGACGGGCCTCCCATCGCTCGTGGATCTTCCGTTGCTCTGCTTCGGAGAGCGACTTGAAAACGACCTTGTTGCCTGTGTCGGGGTTGCGGAACCGCTGCCCCTGCACAGAGTCCAAAAACTCCTTGGAGTACGCGGCCTGTTTGCGGCGGTCGCCCTTGTTCTCGCGTCGCACGCTCTTATGCCACGCATCCTCGTCTTCGTCGGACATCTCGATGGTGATCTTGGTCGCGAGCTTCATCTTCTCGGGGTCGTACCGGCCCGCTCCGTATCCCGCATCCAGTGAAGGCAGCGTGCGCCCTTCAAGTTCCCCAATGCCCCCCACAATGAACTCGACCTCTCGGTAGCCCTCCTTGATTTTCGGAGTTGCAGGCCCGAGCTGTGGGATTGCGGCTGGGGACAAAACAATCCGGTCAACAGGAACCCGGTACGCCACTGCTCCGCGAAGGGAATTCCCCGCCCGACTCTCGTAGCTCTCGTCACTCTCTCCCGGACTCCGATTTCGATGAGTGAAGTTGTAGGCAACGTAAGGGTCCATCGTGAAACTCGAGAGTTCCTGGCGACTCTGCAACGTGACCGGAATCCCTTGAGGAAGATATTTCTGCTGTTTGTCGGTTGGGTGGGGCTCCTGTTGACGTGCCACCTCGTCACCGAGACTGGCTCCCCGGAAAAGCATCACATCCTCAACACCCATCGCAGCGAAGTAGGCGCGTTGCCATGCCATCGCCTTCGTCAACGCACTCTTGAGTAGGTCGTTCGATGCCCCTTCGTCACGCCATTTTGCATGGTCTTCGATGCCTCGAGACGGCAGGTGTGTCTCGATACCCAACTCTCGGAGAGCTCCTTGCAGACGTTGGGCTCCAGGGCTGTGGGTCGAGTCGATCCAGCCTTCTCCGGGGGACCCCAGCGACCCTCCTTCTCCCGAAGGCTTCATGGTCTCTAAAAGGGAAAGACGTTCACCATCCCCAAGCACCTCGTCCATGAACTTGACACCGGCGTCCCATGAAGTCAGCGCGATGCGCCGATCTTCGTCGCTCATAGCCTCCAAAGTGGAAGAGGGGGGCAACCGCACGTACCCAGGGATGTGACGGTCCCACTCGCGGAGCATAACCGCCTCGCCCGCGAATTCGGCCCCTCGATAGCGCTCGTCCTCCACGGACACTTGTCGCATTCCGTCAAAGAAATCCTCGTACTCCGTCGCGTACTCTTCCGCGAGTTTCTCTACCTTACGTGCCATGTCCGAGTCACGGTTCCACGCAGGCGGGAGCCTTCCGGGCTCGTGGCGCTCTCGGCCCTCAGGCTTCTCTTCTTGGGCGTTCTGTGCGGCACCCCACTGCTGGTAAATCTTGACCTGCTCAGGAACCTCAAGGCTCTGGAACAAGACTTGGTTGCCGGTGTCGGGGTTTTGGAAACGGCGTCCCTGAACGAACTCCAAAAACTCCTTGGAGTACGCGGCCTGCTTGCGATGGTCGCCCTTCCAGATCTTGTAGAGGCCGATCACACGGTTCTGTTTGCGACCCTTGGGGATGGGCTCAATCTCGACGGATGGGATGCCGCGTTCATCCTCAAACAGACGCACGATCTTGCCGCGCTTGTTCTTGTACTTGCCAAACAGCACCTCGTCGCCCACGGAGAAATCATCCTGAGCAGCCATGTGGCGTGCAGCCACGCGTGCGACGAGAGCGTTCACTTCCTCAATCCCTTGATGACAGCGTCAGTGAGATGCTGTCCCTTGGACGCGAGCTCGGGATTTTGCAGGATCAGATGCCGAGCAGTCGGGGTGATGTGACGGCGATCGGGGCCCTCCAACTTGAGCACGTCGATGATGCGCTTGTTGTCCACAGGAGGCTTGATGAGATTCTCGACGAAGGCGACGGCCTCCTTCTCAGGCATCGAAACAGTCAGGTCTCGCAACCGCTGCTGGCCTGCGCGGTCGAGAAACGAGATCGGCGTCGATGCGGGGACGCCCAGCTCGAGGAGGTCGAGCAAGAACTGGACCTTGCGGTTGCGACGGAGCTGGTTGCTCATGTACGTGGCGAACGGCTTCTGCTCCTGGATCATCTCCGACACAGTGTCGAGCAACCCAAGGTCCTTCATCTGCTTGAGAGACTTGCGAGCAGTCGGCTGACTCATCACGTCGTTCACGAGAATCGACGCCACAGCCTCCCACGGCATGCGCTTGAGCTTGGAGACGTTGCGCTTGATGGAGCGCACCACATCGGGAGGAATCTTGAAGCCGTACTTGCCGGTGAACTTGATGGCCCGGAGCATCCGAGTCGGGTCATCCGAAAACACCTTGTCGGGGTCTTGCGGACAACGAACCACACGCTGATCGAGGTCACGACGACCGCAGCCAGTGAGGTCGATGATCTCGGCTTTGTCAGGACCATGGGCCAAGTCCATCATGCGCCATAGCAGCGTGTTGAACGTGAACTCGCGTCGAAGCACGTCCTCATCGATTGTGGCAGGGGCGACTGCGTGAGGCTTGTAGCCCTTGCCGCCCTGGCCCCCATAGCTTTCCTTGCGAGCGTTGGCGATCTCAAGGACTTCGCCGTTGAGGTCGTCCCCTCCGATCATCCACGTCCCCTTCACGGTCAGGATGGCGACGCCATATTGATTCGTGGTGACGTTCGTGGGAGCTGGGATGTTGCGAGCGATCTGCTTGGCGAGCCAGTCAGAGTCACGGCCAGCCTTCGTGGTATCGATGACAATGTCGATGTCCTTGATCGGCTGATCGATCAAAAAGTTCCGCACAGCACCACCCACGACGTACGTGTCCCGGCCAACCCCCAATCGACGGGTCAGTTGCGAGAGCCACTTCATGAGGGAGATGTTTTTGCGATGGACGGAAGACTGCATGTAACGAGCCGCTACCCGGAGGCTGACAGAATCGCCTTTGGGGAGGTAGTGCTCGGGTGCTCGCTCGAATCCTCCGTAGACGAAGTCGAAGACTGCCTGCATCTCCTCGGGAGTCGCAGGACGCTTCCACGCGTCAATATACTCCTGGTTCACGGCAGCGAGCGCATTGCCCATGATGTCAGCCGGCCCGTCTCCGTTGTAGCGGGCGCTATCGGGGTCTGTGCCAGGGAGTGCATTCAGTAGGCCGCCCTTGTCCACGGGAGGCGGGTTGATCCCTGGGTTGCCGGGGGAGATGGCCCACCAGCCGGCCACCTTGCCTCGGAGCCAGGATGCGGCGACCTTCTTCTCCGAGGGTCCGAGTTTGATGGTGTGGAGCTCGGGGAGCCCCCAGACCTCCATCTCATCGAAGTTCCAGGACCCTTCGGGCACCTCCCCTTCCCACTCCGAGTCCATGCCGGGCATGTACGAGAGGGTGACGTGAGGCTTGAACTCAGGGAACTTGTCACCGACCTCGATGCCTTCGTCGCTGAGTTCCTGCTTGACGCGGTGTTTGAACCCGCTCAGGTCCTTGTCGAAATCGACGGCGACGTGGGGGACACGACGGTCCTTGTCGTGGTGGTCGAAGTACTCAAGGCCATTGAGGGTGGCCTTGGCTCCGGGCCACCACTTCCGCATCGTCTCGCGGAGGACCTCGACGAGTTTTTCTTGCTGCTCCTTGTCCTTGAAATCCCCGATGTAGAGGAAGGTGACATGAGAGGGGGAAGAGTCGTTCTTCCCCAAGTCTGGGAACTGCTTGGCCAGGTCCTTCGGGAGCGGGATGAACAGCCCGACCGATTCGCCTTGGCCGGTCTTGGTCCCCGTCGCTTTGGCCACACGCACACTTCGCCGCATCCATCTCTGGACGACGCGGTTAGCGATTTTCGTGAAGTTCTGTGGCGCAGGCTGGGGCACGCGAACCCTCCGCTAGAAGGGCCGCGATAGACCGAAAACCGCTAAGACTCGTCAGAGGGCTCTCCGGGCGCCTTCCGCGTCCCCATGAGCCGTTCGACCACTGCATCAGCGATCTTGGAAACCATGTCGTCACCAATTTGGAGACCCCCCTCTGATGCGGTCTTGAGGGACGCGAATCGGCCCATGCCAGGCTCTTCGGGCTTGCTGTACTCGAGCCCGAGCTGTTCCGCGATCTTGTTGACGATGTTGGAGTTCTCGGCGAGTTGGTCGCCCGACCGGCCGTAGACCGAACGAAGGACTTCGTTGAACTGCGCATCGTTGAACGTGGCGAAGTCTCGCTCGAGGCGCTCCTTGACCATGACCGGGTCGATGTTGAGCAGGTCGAGGATCGTCTCGATGTCCAGGCTGCCCTTCTGGTAGAGCTGGAACAGGGCATCGAAGGTGTCCTGATTGTCCCGGAGCGCGAGCCTGGTGAAGCTCAGCTTCGGGTAGATGACCACCATCTCGCCGTCCTCGTCCTCCTCCACGAAGCCCATGCGTCGACACATCGGCTTGAAGAAGTACTGCTCGACGAGGCGCTGCACGTTTTCACGAAGCAGCATGTAGCGCGTGTTGATGACCTCGAGGTTGATGCGGTCACCCGAGTAGCTCGACTCACCGTTGAGCAACGTCTCAGTCACACCAAGGCCCGCGTAGAGCTGACGGCTGATGAGGTCGTACTCTCCCGTGAGCTCAAGGAGACGGCCGTTTGAGTTCATCTCCTCCCAGGTGACCTGGAAGTTCGTGACGATCGAGTAGTCGGGGTCTTGGAGCGCGAGGTCAATCTGGTCGCGCAGGTTCTCCGTGTCGGCCTCGCTCATGTCCTCGGCGTAGACGAGACGCACAGGAGTCATGTGGCGCGAAGCGATACTCGTCTGCGCCTGACGGAGTTTGTCGAAGTACACGAGCGTACGGAGGCATCGCTGGAGGATGCTGTGGCCGCGCGGCTCGTACTGCGACTTCTTGTTCGCCATGTAGTGGACGAACGAGCCCCCATCAGGGTCCGTGGACAGCGGGATGTTGTCACCGCGACGAAGAGCCTCGATGACCACAGGGTCCATAGAATCTGCCACGCGTTGTGCGTTGCGGTCCCCCTGCTCAGCCATCTCGAGGACGTGCTTCGTCTTGGAGTCAGGGATAAGCTCGATGATCACTTCATCCGTGAACGGGAACGTCTGGATGTGCACCTGCTCAGGAGGTAGGATGCGGACGTTCGTGAGCCCCTTGTAGTTCTGCTTGAGCCATTCAACAGCGAGGTCATCGGCCTCTTCGCGGTCGATCCACTGCTCTGTGAGAGTGCCGTCGTGCTCCACGCGACGGACGACCTTCTGCCGAACCTCCCGAGGCATGTCGGGGTTGGCATCCTCGCAGAAGATGTAGACCTCCCCGATGAGGAAGTAGTCGTGGACGATCTCCAGCAGCCGTTGCAGCAGTCCGATGCCCTCGACCCACTTCTCGCAGAAACGGAGTGCCCGGTCTGCAAGCGCCTTGCTTTTGGCCTTGGGGCGAGCAAGGCGGACCTTCGACAACGGCAGCTCAGTGTGCAGGTCAAGGGCCTGCCCGACGAACGGCTCGTTGTTGTAGAAGAATCGGTAGTAGTTCCACTGCTCGTTGAGAGACTGCGGAAGCTCAAGGAAGTCCGTCGACAGCTCGGGCGAATAGAAGTTGCCCGCGGATGCTTGGGCAACTGCGCCACCACCCCCGTTGCCTCCGAACCCGCCGCCACCACCACCGCCACCGCCACCGCCGTATGCGCCACCGGTCCCGCCAAAGCCACCGCTGCCGGGGCCGCAAGAAGCGGCCACCCTTGCTCGGAAGCTCGACTTGTTTTGCGAGCGCATCGATCCAACGACCACCCGGGACGGCTTGCCAATGCGAACCTGAGTCCGATGGTTCGGCACCTCAGCCACGACGCGTGCGCCCTCGTTTGTCCGAACCGTCGTTGACGCTGGTCCGGCGATTGCTTTACCTGATCCTTCCGCTGGCATGGCTGCTCATCTCCTGTAGTTCTGTGTTCTGTAGTTCTGTGGTGGTGTGGTGGTTATCCAACGTCCAAGTCAAGATCGACCTCGAAGTTGGCTTCGTCAAAATCGCCTGCGCCGACGCCACGAAGCGAGGCCATCGAGGCCTGGATCGAACGAACATCGCGCTGTTGTTGCCGTCCCTCGTCGCTGTGCCGGGACAGTTTGACCCCAGTGGCGGCTTTGAGAGCAGCCTTGAGGGATCGAGCAGCGTCCGAGAGGTGCGCCCGCGTCCGGGCATTTGACTCGTTGACGGCCCTCAGATTCTTCGCTTTGCGGTCTCGAGCCTTCTTGAGATCCGTGGTGCGTCGTTTTTGGATACGGTCTTCCCGAGCCTGTCGACGCTCCGCATGCTCACGCTCCGCTTCTTCACGGCGGCGCTCCTCAGCCTGGGCAAGAATGGCGTCCCGAATGGTCTGCCGTTCCGCCGGCACGAACCTTTCCTGCTCTTCGCTATCCTCGTGCTCGGACATCTCGACACCCTACCGAAAGGTCGGCTCCTTGGTGATGAAGCCCTTCTTGATTGCGAGCTTTAGAATACGGCGCAGGAGCACCACATCCCGGGCAGAACCCGTGAAGATGCGTTCCCAAGAACCTCCCGCACGTTTGAAAACCTTCGCCACTCTGTCGAACTCCTTCGGAAAATGAAGGCACTTCGGCTTCATGAAGTTATCGAGCGAATAGGCGATGAACCGGTGGTCGGCCCGGTTGGGATCGCCCGGCATGATCCCTTTGTCGGACATCGGCTATCGCCTCCGCTTCCTGGGGACCATCCGCTTTGGATCGGAGCCCCCGGCGAGACGTTTCCGATGGTTCAAACGACGGACCTTCGCAGACACTTGTGGCTGATTGGGGTCCGCGTTCGTCCTTGAACCCGCGATGTGCTTGAGCTTCCCGAGATGCTGACTCGCCAAGTAGATCGAACGCGCCAAGGCGTCTGCCATGTCGTCGTGTTTCCCATCCGACTGCGGGGCTTCGACGTGGATGATGTACTTGCTCTTGAAGGTGGCTTGGAGAGACCGCAGCTCCTCAAGGTACTCAAGGTGCTCAGGAGGCTTCTCTTCGCGCCGGATGTACTCCTGCTTCTCGCGGTCCGTGATGTCGTAGAACCCGAGGCGGGGCTTGCCGCCAATGCGGTCCCACATCATCGACTTGAAGTTCTGCCAGATCTGGCTCTTCTCGGGCGCCGTGAACAGCTTGCCCTCGAGCATCGTGAGCCCCTTCTTGGCGAGTGCCTGCTCAAGAGGGATCGCTCCCCATTGATCGAACAGACCCTTGTAGAAACGGAATCGACGCGAGAGAAGGTGAATCCAGTTGGCCACGTCCTCGAACTCAAGGCGGTCGTAGTCGGCGTACTCGCCCTCCCCGGCCTGCATCTTGCCGATGTAATCGAGGATGATGCGGCCATCAGGATCGATGTGCGTGATGGCGATCGAAGACGCATCGTTGACGAGACCAAGGTCGAATCCAACGAAATAGGCCAAGCGAGGTTGTCCTCGATGACGAGCTCGTAGGCTCTTGTCGACGCAGGCCCACAAGTCTTGGTCGTCCTCAAGCCAACCGAGGGTCCGGTCGGAAAACTCCGCCCCGAACTCGACCGCGAACTTACGGGGGTCGAAGGCGTACTCCTCTTTGAACGCCGCCGCGGACATGGTCGGGTTGACCTCCCACGTAGGCGCCTGCACAGCGAGCATGTTCGTGGTGGACTCGCCGCCACCCATCGCCTGTTTGAACTTCTCGTAGAACAGCCCCTGCCTGCCGAGGGGCGACGAGATCATGATGATCCGACCCTCAGATTCAGTGGCCTCTCCGTAGATGTTCTCTCCGTACTCATCCTTCGGTGTGAACGCCTTGTTTGACGGAGACAGCGCTGTGTAGACCTCCTCGGCCGAGCTGCCGCCCTGCTCGAGGAAGTGGGCAACCTCATCGAGGATGATGACGACGTTGCCAGACCCGCGGAGGCTCTTGGCGTTACAAGCTGCGAAGGAGACGCGGACGCTTGCACGAGCTCGGGGGTTCTCCGAGTAGGCGCCAAACTCATCGATGTCGTGAGGAGTCTGGAAACGCGCGTAGGACAGCGTGTTGTTCGCTGTGTAGCGCTTGAAGAAGTTGCACTTGGCGAAGTGGTGGCTGACCTCTTCGTAGAGGAGACCGGCCTGGTCCTTGCCAGTCGCAACTGAGATGAGACGGATCGGGTTGGAAGGGGCGAGCCCGTAATAGCTCTGCGGGTTGCCCTTGTTGATCAGCTTGTACGTCTCGTAGGCAGCGATGCACGCAGAGATCGTCGTCTTACCCGACCGGCGCCCAATGGGCAGAATCAGGTTGCGACGCTCATGCCCCGGGACGACCTCAGCGATGTTGCACTCGCCGCGTTCGTGCTTCCACCGCAGGTACTCCGCCTCAGTGAACCACTGCTCGTTCTCCCGCTTCCAGTCCGTGATCTTGAACTTGTTGGCAGGATTGTCGTCGAGCTCGATGCCGTAGTGCGCCTTGAGAATGACTCTCTGGACGGGCCAGAGCTTGAACTTCAGACCCCAGTCGGCTTCGATGAAGGTGATGATGTCAACAACTTCACGTCTGCCTCCCTCAATCTTGAGGCGCCCGGCGTTGAGAGCGATCCGGGCGAGGTTGCTGGAAGCTTTGCCTGCCACGGGTTCACGCTCCCCTCATCTTCTTGCGCGCTTCTTCCTCCCACGTCTCCTCCGTCATGCGCTCTGAGAGCGCGACGAAGACCGTCTCGGCTTGGTCTCGGGAGATCCCGCCATTGCGCATGGACTCGCGGAAACACTCGAGCATGAACTCAAAGAGCTGGCGAAACGCGGGGCTCTCGAGGTCGATCATGCGACCCGAAAGTTGCTCCTTGCGCTTGATCCACGTTTCACCAAGGGCCTTGAGGGCGTTGATGCGACGGATGGAAAGCTGGCTCGTCTCCTTGCCAGTTCGCTCCGCCTCGACGCGCTCAAAGTTGAGAGAGGCAGCTTCTTGAGCGAACCCCTGCATCACAAGGTGCAGGACATCTTCCGAATCGAGACCGCGCTCGAGCTGAAGCAAGAGAGGGTCGTTGTCGAAGAAATACGCCTTCGCAGCCATGAGCTGCGCAACCGTTTGGCTCGTCGGAGCAGGGGGCTTGGGCGCCGGCGCCTTCTTCCGACGACCGGGCTTCTCAGTCATGATGTGCGGACGTCCAGACACCAAGACGATCTCGTCCGAATCCAAAATGGCATCGAACCCATCGGCCTCAAGATCGCGCCAACGCTCCTGGCCTTTCTCGTCGATGACCTTGACGCGCTTTGCGTCAGTCGGAATCAAAGCGATTAACTCATCTCGTGTCTGCTCTGCTGCACTCATAAAATTCACATTCGGCTACTAGGGCGCCACACCATTGGGCGTACCCGGGGGCAAAATGTCCGGCGGCTCGATCGGGCCTCCACCGATGCCCTGGCTCAAAACGCCGTCCTCAGCCACGTAGGTGAACGTGAAGTTCAGATCGCCGCCCCGATAGGCAGCATCGAAACGAAGCCCGCTTTGTCCGTCAGGACCCTCCACGGTCACGGTGGACCCGGCTGGAGTGCCGGTGTAGCCAGGCAACGCACTGACAGCCGTTGCAATGGCTGTGGCCGTGGCTGCGGTGCCACCTCCGGTCACGAAGTCTCGGTTGGACACGAGCTCGTAGGGGCCAATGAATAGGCTTGCGGACTGCCCCACGAACACATCACTGGCCACAACCACATCCCCTGTGGGAGGAGGAGTTCCTCCGAAAGGATCGAAAGTTGCGTTGATCGTGTTCGTGACAACCGAACGCGCTGGAGAGGACGTGCCGCTGACGTGGTCTGAAGCGAACCCGAGGTTCTGGACGTGCTGGAAAATGAACCCCGTGCGCGTCTTCGTCGGTGCCATGTGAGACGTGTCAGAACCCTCAATGGAGCTCTGCGTCGGGCGCGAGAAGTTCGCGACAAGCAGTTGGTATGGCGGTTGTGCGACGGTTGGCATGGTCTACCCCTTGGATCGAAGCACCTGGCGAAGAAGGTACTGGTTGGTCTCGTGCTCACTTGCGATGGCCATCAGGAAGTCGTCCATCCCGAGGCTAAGTTCACCCAGTGCTTTGAGTTCGTTGTAGACCTTTTGGACCACGGCATGAAAATCAGCCTCAGACAAGAGACCCCGCTTGTGCAGACAACCCACCACCTGCCAGCGCCCAAGGAAACTCTCGAATCGCGGAACGAGGGCCGAACTGCACACAGCCTCAGGGCCGTACTTGCCCACCATTTTCTCAGCAAGCGTGTCCACCTGCTCCACGAGGCTCTCATAGAGACGTTGAAACAGAAGATGGTTGCCGTAGAAGCTTGCGCCCTTCACCTTCCAATGAGCTTCTTGGTAGCTCCAATACTGAGCCCGCATGAGACCCAGCAGGTGCTGGAGCAGGTCGACCGCAGTCGCCCTGCCATTTGCCGTCTTGCTCACAGCTCAAACCCTCCGAAGAAGATCCCGTCGAGAGTTCCAATCGTGGTGTCCTCTGTTTCGAGGTCATCGAGCGTAGCGTTGTGGAGCCCGAACTCGTCCACGATATTGGGGTTGTCGGCCATACGGAGATCGTTCCCATGGAACATGGATGCCGTCTCCTCGGCGTCGCTCATGTCGTGAGACGCGAGTGCCTGACGACGGAACTCTTCAAGGTTCTCCGTCGGCACTTCATCCACGAGTGTCTTGTTGTACTTCTGGCAAACACCATCCGCGTTCTTGAAGACACAGCTTCCGCACTGGCTCATAGCGAGCACGTAAGGCAGGCCGTTCGTACGATGCTTGAGTGCCCCCTCTTCACAGCCCTTGGCCGTCTTGGGAGTGGCGTAGGCTTCGGCATCCACATACAGGTGGCCTGACAGACCCTCGTGCTTCATGCGAATCTGAACGAGCTGCTCGGATGCGGCCTTCTTCACACGAGCCTCGACACGATGGTCGATGAGCTGGTCGAGGTCACGAGAAGCGAACCCTTCGCTCATTTGCTGTCGAGCCCACCGAACCGTCTTGGCGATCTCACCGGCAGAGACGATGTGCTCGGGGCGCTTGTACTCGGCTTCGTGCATCGCGTTGCCCTCGTACGCACGGGGCTTGCCTGCATTCTCGTCCTCGTAGTACCCGCCATTGACGAGCACCGGGTCGAGCGCTGCCTTGACCATCTGACGCTCGTTGGCGTCGAACAGACCGTCAACCCACTCCCGGAGTTTCGCGCCCGCCATCTTCTTGTTGACGACGACCTCAAGAACCTTGCCGACCTTCGCGCGCGCAGCCTGGTAGCGAGCCTCGAGGCGATTGAATCCCTCGAGCAGACGGTTGCGCTCCGCATCCTCAGATGCGGAGGCCGTCCGAGCGTTGTGCTGAGCAGCCTTCCCACGCTCGCCTGCGGCTGCGAACTCCTCAGCCGTGATGGAGACGCGAGCATCCCCGATCAGAGCACCGCTGAACTCGGCCTTCTTGGTACGAGCTGCCAAGAGGTTGGCCATGCGAATGCGCGTCTGAATCGGCTGGTCCGAACCCATCAACGTCTTGGCTTCCTCCATGCTGATGAGATTGGCCTTGGCCATCGCGCCGAGCTTTTTGGCGAGCTGCGTCCGCTGGATCTGCAACTCCTTGCCCGACAGGTCCAGGCGCTCACGCGTCTCTTTGTGCGACGTGATGGCCTGCACGGCTTCGTGACGAGACACTCGATCAGATGGCGTCGTGTGACGCACCCTGGAGTTCTCGATGTGAGTCTTCGGTGCCTTCTCCTCAGCGACGAACGCGTGCTTGAGAGCCAAGCGCTTGTCCATCACCGTAGCCATGCGGTCGAGGCGACCCGTGGCCGCGAGCCTGGGCGAGTAGTGATCGTAGGCGTCGTTCCAGTCGATCTGATCAGGGTGGTTGACAACCGTGAGGCCGAGGGAACACGCGCATCCCGAACAATCCTGACCACACTGAGCGATCAGGTACCGGGCGCCCTTGGCTGCCTTGATCAAGTCGTTGCGCCACTTGCCTTGCTCAAGACCAGGGTACGCGGAGGCACGGACGTAGACGTTGCCCACGAGCCCGTGCTCGGCCTCGATGGCTTTGACGGGGTTGAGAATCTTCCGAGCCGACGCGAGGTTGAGATGCGATGCAAGACGGCGCTTGATGGAAACCATCGACTCCCCCGCAGCAGACCGACGCATGGCCGACTGCACGAAAGAAGCGAGCTTCTCAGGATGCAGTATGTCGTCGTCCTCTTGGCCTTGAAACGCATCCTGGTAACGCACGGCGTCACGGTCAGTGAGGTCGATGCGAGCAATGCCATCCGTGCGGTTGCCCCATGCCTCTTGCAGTTCAGGGATGCCGTTATCGACGGGCTTGTTGGGGAGGCGAGTGGGGTCCTGGTACGCCTCGGAGAGCCACGTATAGTCCACGATGCCCGCGTCTGCACGATCAACGTCGAAGTCTTGCTCAGGGTCAACACCAGAAATCGCGGCGACAATGCCGAGCGCCTCAAGATCGAGACCGCCTTCCTCTTCTTGAGTCTCAATCTCGAGTTCGGCTTGGAGAGCCATGATCATGCCGTCGGGGAGATGGCTCATGCCAGACGTGGAGGGCTGCGGGACAGGGTTCGCGCCAGGGTTCTCTTTGAGACCATGCTCGTACTCCATGTCGTGCCAGAAGCCGTCCATCATGTAGTTGGAGCCCCAGTTTTCGTTGAGCTCGCCGGGGAGCTTGGATTCGGACTTCTTGGACATCAGTTTTGCCCTCCCTCGATCTCTTGGTTGGTAGCCCACTTTTGGGCAATGCGACCCACTGCGAGAGCGAGGCGAATGTCTCGGGCCGATTTGTGGGAAGCCATCTTGTTCCCGGAGGGTGCGGGAGGATTCATCCACGCGGCGGGGTTGGACTCGTTCTTCTTGGTGCGCTCGTCCTTACCTCCGGCCATCGACTCACCGAATCCCTCCTCCACGACGACTTCTTCTTCCTCGTCGTCTTTGTTCTCTTCGTCAGCGACCGACTCACCGGTCTCCTGCTCGGCCCATTCTTGGGGGTCCTCGCGGATGACCTGTGCTTCCTCAATGAGCTGCGACACTTCGTTCTTCCCCTCATCATCTTCTTGACGCGACATGAGGGCCCAGTGCGGAGCGTTGATCTCGTCATGCACCGTGTCGGAAAGAGCAGACAGCGCCTCAACACAGTTCATGTACTGCTTGCGCATGTCTTGGATCTTCTGAATGTAGCCACGGCCTCCGAGGTTTCCATCGGGGCTGAGACGGGAAGACTTGAGCTTGGCGAACCGGTTGTAGGCCATCAGCACGTAGCCGAGCGCGGCCAGCGTGGACCTCAAGACCTGAGCCAACGGCTTCTGATGCTTGGGCGCGTAGTTGAAGTCTCGAGGGATCTCCCGCATCGAAGGCGGGACATCGGTGTAGGCCCACGAATCAACATCCCCACTCCGGTCCTTCTTGAAAATGACCTCGCCAGCAGTTTTGATTTGCTGATGGGCCAGATACGTCGCGGCGACGCGTTTAGGGTCGGGTGTGGGCACAGCGAACTTCCTGTCAAGGGATGCCTATAAGGCGAAAACCACGCCCGTTGAGGCGATTGGAGGCGGGCGCAAGTGGCGCCCCTGTTAGACCTTGAGTGGGGAGCCCGTATCGTCAAACAAACGAGAGATCACGAAGTCCCCGCCATCGGTGCTCTCAAAGGACCACAGGTCCTTCGTGGCCTTGTGGACGAGCTCGTTGTCGTCCTCGGTGCCCCACCGCAAAAACCCGCCCAGGTCCCCCAGATTTGACACACGCCTCGCAAAACTGTTGGCGCGCTTCGTGTTCGGAGCCGCTCGACGCAGATGCTCCGGGTGGATCACCATGAACTGGCCTTCGTCAAACTTCACGAAAGCCATCCCCCCCAAACTTGTCTGGTCTCCTTCCGCCGTACGGACCATGACGATGGTGCCTTCGGCATCCGGGGCCGGAGGATCGGGATACGACAAGACACTGCCGATGTTGGTCACGAACGACACCCTCGTGCCAGCCTCTGCCGGCAACAGGAGAGCGTTTGCTGCTCGCCCCTTGTCGGTGAGGGCACGGAGCCCCGCGTTCTGTGCGTCGGCCTCACGGCCCGACAGGTAGTCATCGAGCGCAGACGCGGTGTTGCTCTGCTGCCCGAGGGTCAGTTGTGTCCAAAAGTCATCATCGTGGGACATGGCGTCTTCTCCTAGATGTCGCGCTTGACGACGAAGTTGATGGTCAATGCCTGCGGGGCTCCGAACGCAATGTCAAAGCCTGTGGCCGTCTTCGCGGGGCTCGGCACGAAAGCAAGATCCGTGATGGCTGCGGGGGGCCCCTCAGGCTCCAACAGCACCGTGTAAGCAAGGTCGGGCTGAGGCTCCGCAAAAGGCACTGTCACCACAGGAACCGCAGCGAAAACAGCCGACCCGAACACCGTCGTTTCAGCCAGGGTACCGGTGCCGCCTCCCGCAAGGGTTCCTCGAGTGCAACTGCTGAGGACCATTGCCGGGGCAACCCCGCCAACGACCATCGCACCGAAAGAGCACCGTCGAGCTGTGAAACTCTGTGCCGGGGCGCCTCCACTGTATGTCGTGGCTCCGACCACGTCACACTCCGTCAAAGTCAGACTCCCAACACCCGAATAGCCCGCAAGGAGTCCCGTGCCGCCGATCGACACGTCGTTCATCTCGTAGGCAGACGTGCCGAGGAAAGGAAGATCAGGATTGGCGCTGTCGTAGTTGAGAGCCGCTCCTTCGATCTCGACGTTGTTCAAGTTGCAGGCCGCGCAATCGGTCACGCTGAACACGGAACCGGTCGCAGCCTCAGTCCAGTTGCCACCTTCGACGTAGAGATTGTTGATGGCCGCAGCACGCAATGTGAAACTCGCGCCCACCGTAGGCACCAGATCGCAGTCGATGACCTGGATCAGATTGTTGCCAACAGTCGAACCTGCCGAGCTCGCAGCCCCACCCGTGAGAGTCGGCCCCGAAACCACGATGACCAGGGCCACCGTGCTCGAGAGCGTGATGGCGTTGCCTGCCACACCGTCCGCGAGTGCGCGAATGGTGACGACAGAACCCACCACGGTAGCCACCACGATGCCCGTGAGGCCGTTGACCGGATCGTTGAGGGCCGCAGCCAAGTTCGTCGCCGTGGTCGCCGTGTCGGTGCCCAGCTCAAATTCACCAGGAGCAGGGACCGCGCCGTTGGCCACGGCCGTAAGGTTGACGCCCCCCGTCCCAGCGATGTCCCCGATGGTCGGGACCGACGCAATCGTGATGGTTCCCGAAGCGAAGGTCGCACTCCCAATGTCGATGCACGCCTGCGCCGCAGTCGTGTTTTCAATCCGCATCGAGCGGACCATGACGCGCCGCGGAACGGTCGAAACCCCCGCACGCATCCTGAGAGTGGAAACGCCCGAAGCGTTGGTCAGGCGAACAGTGCCGAGACCTTGTAGGGTGACGCCATCCTTGAGGAAATACACATCCTCGACGTACAGGCCTGGGGCCACGAACACGGTCCAAGGATCGTCAACATCAGCGCTGTCGGGCACCGCATCCAGGCCACCTTGGATGGTGGTGATGGGATCGCCGCTAGCGTCCTTTGAGGCGCCTACGCCCGTCTGGGAGACGACGATGGTGCTGTTGAGCTGCTGGAGTCCTGCGAGCTCGGAGAGGTTGATGCCGGTCGGAATGCGCGGGTCTGTGAACCGCAACGAACCGTCGCTGAGGTCTGCCTCGAGCAGGCGGGGGCCGACGGGGGCGTCTGCGTTCTCGACTTGGAACGCGTCGCTTCTGAATGGAGGTTGGACGGCCATGGCTTGCTCCTAGACGAACACGTCGTACTGAACCGTTCCCGTGTAGGTGATGTTGAGTTCGATGTCGAAGCCGACGGTGGTCTTGTTGACGATCCTCCAGTCGAAGAAGTCCTCGAGCGTCACGTACACGCGATAGTTCGTGTTGGCGAACGGCGTGGCAAAGACGATCGACTGCGTCGTCTCGTCAGTGAAAGTCAGGGTTCCGTTTACTGCGCTCGACTGTGCCAAGATGTTCTCCACATCCGCCTTCGCGGCGTTAATCTCGTCGAGGACGCACCCGGGAATTTGCGTGTTTGAATCGCAAATGCTGCCGTTGGGTGACTTGATGCTGCTGACGCCGCAAGTGCCATCTTGGTTGACGTCAATGGTGAACATCCACGACGGGTTGCACGGATCATTGATCCGCACCATGTACGTGAAGCAACTCTTGATGCGCGTTCGAACACCCGACATCTCACCAAATCCAGTTCGTCTCCAGCCCGCGTCTCACGAACCAACGCTCCAAGGTCTTCAAGGAGTCGCGATCGGAGGACCAGACGTAAAAGCCCTCGAAGTCTTCACTGACTCCGAGGTCGGGAAGGGGTTCGACGGAAGCAAGTCTGAGCTTACCGTCACGAAAAGAACGGAGCACCGAGGGATAATCCTTCGCGTTCGGATTGAACACCCGAAAGCGGTACTCTGGCTTCGCCTGAGCAAGCAGCCACTGCCGGGCCACCTTCTTGGTCATGACGACCCGGCGCGCTGATGGTTTATCGGACATGGTGTTCCCGTAGCCTGTTGGTTGGTCGGCTAGCCCCCCTGACATTCACTCAGGTCGATGGCGACGGCAGGGACCGACACCTTTCCGTCGGGATCGGCGATCTCATCGGCGATCGGCTTGATCATTCCTCCGACGTAGTTGATGGCACCGATTGCAGCAGTGCCCTTCTTACAGTTCGCGGTCTGCAGCCTCGTGGCGTAATGCAGGACAGCCATGATGGTGATGCCACCGATGGTTTCGACGAGCATGGCGGCGTCCGGGTTCCCTTTGAGGGCTTCGGGCTCGGCCGGAGCTTCCTCCACAGGAGCCGCTTCTTCGGCCGGAGCCTCCTCCACGGGAGCCGCTTCTTCGGCCAGAGCTTCCTCGGTCGTGGTCTCTTCCGTCGGGGCCGGGTCAGCACCCTCGGGGTTGGCGTCGCTCACCGGGGCAACATAGCCCGCGACCATCGTGGAATACGTGGTCACCTTGGCCGCTTCCTCCACATCGGAGGACTCACGAAGAGCGAGACAATCCGACACGTCAATCTCAACAGCGGGGATCACAATCTGATCCGAAAGCCGGCCGGCCAAGACTTGGTTGGCACTGTCGAACGCCGAGACCAGGGACTCGGCGGCCACACATCCCTCGAAGTTCTTGGCCTTGAATGCCTCGTTTCGGCCAATCATGGCGGCCGTCTCGCCACCGGCAAGGGCCACCTGGATCAGGGGGAAGTAGTCCTCGGGATTGGCGGTGCCTTTTGTGGGCCTGCACCCGCCGAGGGCGATCGGAAGGACGATAAGCGCGCTTGCTGCTATTTTTCCGAAACGAGACATGGATGGATGGCTCCTACCTCAAGGGCTGAGATAGGACGAAAACCGGCCTCCAACGTCAGTCCACGACGAAATGGACCTTCTCGTCCCACTTCGGCCGATCCACTTCCCGCATGATGTTCAAGTTTTCCGCAATGGCTTGGAAAATCTTCGCATATTGCTGCATCTGCGGGTTTTCGAGCATCCGCTTCGTTGACCGCATGAACCGATGACGCACCTTGCCCTGAGTGATCTCCATCGCCTTGGCGACGGCACTCTGACAGGTCGTCTCGTACATCCGCATCATGATCTCCACATCCTCCTCGTCACCCAAGAAGCCGCGGAGCGCGATCTCCATCTCAGCTTCGGAGATGTCCGGCAAACTGAGAACAAACCGGATGCGAGCCGTAGCTCGCTGGAGCCGGTAGCAAACGGTCGGCTGGCTGACTCGGAAGATCTCCGCGATGTCGGTCTGCGTCTTGTGGTTGAAGAAGTAGAGTTCGACGAAGTCCGCTTCCCGAAGGGGCAGCTCCAACATGATGTCGCGAACCCGTTCCAAATTCCGAATGGATTCTTCGGTGGGCTCCTCAGACAGAATCTGTCCAAGGAACTCCATGTTGTCAGCCACGCTTACGCGGCTTTCGAGTTCGGAGGGATCTACAGAACGGCAATCAGCCCATACACTTGACATTGAATCTCACACGGTGTCCAAAAAGACCTTAGGGACCTTGGACAGGACCTTGAGGGAACGTAGCTCAAAGCGGACGATCGCATAATCGCCCTCAACGTCGAGAACAGTGCCCTCGAGCTTACTGTAAATTCCGTCAGTTACCAAAACCTCCATGCCCGGCACAATGTCAGAGGCAACCTCTTCGTTGAGCTGGCGGCGAAGTTCGGTAATTCGGGCGTCGGAGATGGTGGACAACACCCGTATCGCCTGCGACCCCTTCTTCTCAGAGAGCACCTGAGTCACGAGTTTCGAGTACTCGAGACGGAAATAGCGCACCTCATCGAGGCCGGTGGCCACGAAGGCGTAGCCCTCCATCAAATGGATGGTGACGCTGCGGCCCTTTTTCTCGTAGATGCGCGCAGGGATGAAGACGGGCCACGTCTCCTCGACATCAAGAGCCCTTCGCAGGTCTCGAGCGAGAGTGCCTTCTTCGACGAGTTTCTCGCCATTTCGCGTTAGCTCAAGAGCTACCCACGTTGTTGAGTCTCGCCGGTCTGCCACTGGATGACTGTTCTCCCGTCAGCTCAATGACCCGGCGCTGTAGAATCCTGGCGAACTCGTCTACCGCAAGAGTAGGAAGTTCTCCCATCTGCGGCCGAACTTCACGGCCTCGATGGGTGTTTTGCGCGAGCGGGTTGATGTGGACTCCCATCTTGGTCACGACCGGGTCCGCATGCACCCTACCCGGACTCGGCGTTTGAATTTCAACTACCGACGCCTTTTCTTGCGTCGGGCTCGGTGATGGTTCGATAGGCGCGGAAGGCGGCTCCGCGGCGGGAGGAGGATCCCTTCGTGAAACTTCGGATGCCGGAGCCGAGACTGGCTGACTCGCAGGCGCGGCTGGAGGGGCTACGGCCGTCGGTACGGCCACCTCACTGCGCTGTGCGACCACAACGATGCCCGCACGCTCCTGGTGAAGGGTCGAAACATCGCAGGCGAACATGGCCGCGGAGGAGTGCGCAGGGCGCTCCGCGAATCTCCTCGCAAACGTCACCAGAAATTCCCGATGGAGATCTCCTGCCGCTTTGAGTCGATCCCGTTCCCAGTACGACGGCACCGCAGCAGCCCCGAAGTTCGCAAGCCGATACGCAAGCATGCACACGTCGGCCATGCGTTCGTAACAAGTGGCTGGCGAAACTTTCTGATCGAGTTCCTCAAGCGTCTGGATCAGGCCAGGCAGGTCGAACCCGATCTTTTCGAGCACGTCGAGATAGAGCGCGTTCGCATCCATGTGGAGATACGTCGTGACGTTCTCCCGGCTGACGAGCCCGAGCATCGACACCCCCTCGACCGCTTTGATGGCATCGCGCACATGGCACTCCACCACTTCTGCGATGAGGGGGAGAACTGCCGGGTCGTGCTCGATCTTCTCATGCTCGCAGATGTACGCGAGCCTGATGGCGATCTCGTCAGGGGTGTTCTGACGAATACGGAACAAGGGCGCGCACCTGGACAGGATAGCGCTCCGCATCTTCTCAGGCTCCGTCGTACAGAAGATGCAGACGAGCTGCTTGTCCTGCGTACCCCGGAGATTGTCCTCGAGGGGCTTGAGCATCGCGTCCATGGCTTGACGCGACAGCTCATGGCACTCGTCGAACAGGTAGACCTTCCGCTTGCCTGAGAAGCTCCCGAACTGGGCCTCCTCCGTAATGCGACGGACATCGTCCTTGCCTGAGTTCGTGGCGGCGTCAACCTCTACGAAGTTCTCGGACTTGTCGGCCAGCATCGTCAAGCATGACGGGCACTCGTCGCACGGCTCCCCCTCTTTGGGGTCCGCACACAACAGAGCTCGCGCAAGGATGCGGCCGCACGTCGTCTTGCCTCCACCGTGAGCGCCTGCGAAGACGTAGGACTGCCGGAAGCCATGCCCACTGCGCACATACTCCTTGCAGACCTTGATGGTCGCATCTTGGCCGAGGACATCCGCGTAGCGGAGAGGGCGGTACTTGGTATCGAGACTCACGGGGCTCTTGTTCTACGCGAGTCTGGGGGATCGCTGAGTTTCACGATGCGCGCTAGGCGGCATCGTCGTCGTCATCCCCCTCCTCGTTATCGTTGAGGGCCTCAAGGACACCGCTCAGGCCATCCTCATCTGCCACTCGCTTGCGCACTTCGGCTGAATGCTCGTCGGCCTTCTTGCCGAACATGTCCTCGATGATGGAGAGGGTCTCGTCGTCCATCGGGCGCCACATGCCGTGACGCTCGACCTCTTCCTTGTAGCCGACGAAGTCCGGGGGTCGGATCGAGCACTTGACGCCGCCGCCCTTCTCGTCCTCTTCGACCTTCATCGCGCACATGTGATGGTCGAGCAGCGCAACACGTTGCTTGTCGTCGAGCTCGTTCCAAGCATCTGCTCCAAGCTCGATGATGAACTTGTAGTCGAACTTCTTGTCCGTCAGCACACGCATCAGCGGAGGCGCCTTCTTCGTGTTGCCCGGGATGATCAGACCGCACTTCTCCGTAGCCTTGTCCTTGAAGACGACGGTGATGTCCTTCTCGATGAGCGCGAGATGGGGATGGTGATCTGCGATGAGCTTCTGCACGATGCTCATGACTTCTTTGCCGGCTTTCCAAAAATCCACGGTGATTTCCTTTACAGGTGGGGGAATGCTTCCTGAAGAGCCTCAACGCCGCCACGATCCCAGATAGCTCCCGGGTCGTCTCCAGTACGCCCGTAGCGAAGCTCATTGCACGATACCCGCTTCATCTCCAGGTGCTTGAGCGCGTCGGCAATCCCCTTCTTGCCGGCGGCATCATTGTCGTATCCCATGTAGACATCGCTCTGAGCCCATCGCCGCAGAAACTCAGTCTGCTTGTAGGACAGGTGAGCTGGCCCTGATCCAAGCACCGCTTGGCCTCGGGTGGTGGCGTGCAGCATCGCCCACACGTCGAACCGTCCTTCGACCACGATGATGTCGGCGCCTTTCCAGATGGCGGGCATCGCCGCCGGCATGCCGATCCACACGGGATTCCAGCGGCTCTCAGGCAGCAGGTAACGGTCGTCGTCCTTGGCGTAGGGCGTGCGGCTGTCAAAACCCAGGAGTCGTCCTCGGGGGCTGTAGAGCGGGTAGATGACCTTGCCCTCGAACCGGTCGAAGTTCGTCCCGTAATGCTTGTGGAGGCGCTCGTCAGGACAGGGCTCAGGAGGCGCCTCAAAGGTCACGAGCTTCCACTGCTCGATGACCTCGGGGGTAGCTCCGCGACCCATCAGGTAGTCGCGTGCGTCCTCTGAGAGGGAGCACAACTGGAGCGCGGCAGCGAGCCACGCGGACAGGGCACTTGCTGCCACTATGCCTCGACCTCCGCGGTCTCATGTCCTGCGGACTCTGGCGGCTTCTCCGCGGAAGTCACCGAAGTTTCCTCAAGACGAGCAGCCACTGCGATGCCGCGGCTTGGGTTGTGAAGGACACAGACGGCTTTGTGTTTGCCGATGGTTCCGAGTGTTCCCACGAAGCCGCGGTCTACAGGGACGACGGCCAGAGCGTTCTGAGGCATCCACGAGGCCGTCACAACACCGACATCCTTGGGGATCTCGACACCCTCAAGGTTCGTATCCTCAGCCACGAGAATCTCCAAAGGAGCCAGCTCGTAGGACGCGACGTGCTCAAGACATTTGAGCACACCCTCGGAGGTGAGATCGTGGACGTTGCCCCACCCGGCTTGCTGCCCGGCATCGACAATGGCGGCGATGATTTCGGACTCGATGCCGTGTCGCTTGCGTATGGCGGCTCGAATGGTTCCCGTCTCCGACGTGCTGTTCACCCACTGGACCGACCTGGTACTCGAGACCAAAAACGGGGCGAGCTCGGCGTTGACTTGGAACTCCATCATGAGAGGGGCTGCGGCTCCTCGGCGAGTTTGCTTCACCGTGCTGTCGAAATTGACGATTTCAAGAAGGCTAGCGGTCATCGGAATCCTCCACGAGCGGGCGTTCAGGAACCACGTCAGGTTCCTCGAGTGATTCACCGAAGAACGCAAGGATGCCCGAGTCGCCGGGTTCCGCAGGGGCCTTCGTGTCCATCTTCTTATCCGGGCCGAGTGCCCACATGAGCGCGGCCACGTCCGGGTATTCCTTGGCGATGACCCCGATGTTGACGGGGCTCCCGTCAAGCCCAAGGTTCCGGGTGAACTCGTCCTTGAGATCCTCGGCCGAATGGCATCCCTCGAAATACGGGCACTCACGAGCCTGCACTTCCCCCGCCATCGTCGAATCGCACACCACGTCGTTGGGCTCCGTCTCAGAGACCAAGTAGGCGCACACATGGATGACGGCACGGTTGCCTGTATGCACTGGCAGACGCACAGCCCTGTTGTGCGTGCAGTTCTCTGGGATGCGCGTCATGCCTCGCTCGACATGGCTCTTCCGGTGACGGTAGATCACCTGCTTGAGCTTCTGCTTGACTTGACCCTCGCTTTTCACCGCACACCATCTTTCTTCAGATCCTCAGCCGTCACCTTACGGAAGCGGGCTCGGTCTTTGACATAGGTGACGTAGTACGCGTTGGTCGCAGCCCCCACAAGGGCTTCATCGTGCGAGATGAGCAAGATGTCGAGATCCAGGCGTTTGGAAAGCGTGGACAGGAACTTTGCAGCCCTGTCGACATAGCGATTGGCCACCGCCGCAAGTGTTTCGTCCAGCAGGAGCAATGGGCGCATACCCCGGCGGAAGATGACGGTGATACGCATCAGGACACTCTGCATCGTCAGGATGGAGCCCCCGAAGGACTGGTCGGCCACCCCCTCCACTACAGACCCATCCTTGCGTTCGCGCGCAGTGAAGAAGGTAACGGACACCTTTCCTCGAGACTCCTCGACCTCCGCACGCACCGAAAGGTTTTGGTCGTGGAAAATCTCCTGCAACCCTTCGGTCTGGAGCTTCTCCACAGCCTTGACCCCATCGGTCACCTCTGCGTCGATGAGCCGACGGATCAGACTGCCCACGAGTTCGAGCAGTTCATCCTCGTTCTCGAGGTCGCTAACCTCTGCGTCGTTCTCCGCAATCTGAGCCTCCAACGCCGAGCGGAGAGCCAAAGCCTTGGTGGCCTTGGCCCTCACTCGAGTCAAGTCTGGAAGCTCAGGAAGCGACATCGCCTCACAGGAGCCAGACGAGGAGGGTGAGGTAATCGTCGCCGTCACGGTCCTCACGGAACCGCACCCAACCACCGCCCGGCTTTTTTGTCTTCTTGTCGAGCTGCGGGTTGAGCCCGAACTTGATCGTCTCTCCTCGATGCTGGCCGAGGAGCTTGAGCAAGTACGGATACGCGATGTCGAAGCCCTTCTCGGGCATGTCGATCTTGGCGTCCTCTGCGGCGCCGTGTTCGATGGCTTCGAGATGAAGAGTGACCTTGTCTCCGGGGGCGCTCGTCATGGAAAGCCCCACGGTGCCCCCTTCAAGACTGAAGGTGAGACGCGTGTCTTCCTTTGATGCCGATGCCGACAATGCGTTGATGGCCGACTGCAAGTCATCGGCCTTGAGGGACCACCAATGCGGGTCGCCTGGCTTCTTGTCGAGCTGGATGTCAGGGAACGCGTGGTGTGGACGGCCCACGGACAAAACACCGCCGTCCTGGCGCACCAGGAACAAGCAGCGTTCGTGCTCTTTGATCTCAACAGCATCCTCTCCGCACGAGCCGAGGAAGGCCAGCACTTGCGCAAGGTCCTTGCCGTGGATGCGGAGATTGCTCTTGGCGAGTTCTTTGATGGTGACGACCGCCAAAGCCCCCTTGTCCGTGGCTTGCAAGGACCCGTTGGAGATCTCCGTCACCGCGAGCTTAGGAGTCGTGGTGTCCTTGTCGGAGATGAAGAGCTTGACATGCCGCAGGGCACTTTGAAGACGCTTGGCGTTGAGGGAGATGCCGTCGGCAGTGTCCCCCAGTGTCTCGTCCCAGTAGGGGAACTGCGCCGGGTCGAGGGATTGGAACTTGACCGAACCTTTGGGGCTCGTCGCCCTGACGGTGCCGTCTTCGAGTTCGAGGGTGAGGGATGCGTCTTCGACGGCAGAGATCCACTTGTTGAGACGAGAGGACTCTACTGTGAACGCATCGGCGCCGCCTTCTTCGACGTTGCAGCCGGCGATGGGCATCGAGCACCCAAGGCGGTTGTTGTTGGAGAGCACTTCGACCACGCCGTCACGACGGCGGAAGACAAAGTGGGTGGTGAGGTCCGACCCCGTCGAGGCGGTGCCAATAGACACCACTTGGAGGGCCGCCTCAAGATCAGGCTTCGCGACTTCGATTTTCATGGGGTTGCTTCTCCTCCGATGAACGGCGCAAGAGCCCGTTCTGCTTCTTCGGTGTCATTCTTCAGTTCTTCGATTTGCTCGCGGTACTTTCCGTCGAGCTGGGCGATGATGTCGTCGATCTTGTCCGGGTCGATGTTCTTCGCCCGGCACTCCTCTTCGACGGCTGCGAGATTGGTTTCGGCCTGCTCTTTGCGGCCCTTGAGTCGCTCGATGGCCTCGGCCACCTTTTTGCGACGCTCGACAACTTGGTCGAGCTCTTGGTCGAGGTTCTCCGACATGCTCCCTCCTTCTACTCGCTACCGAACCCGAACTGGATGACGCCGCCCTCAGCTTCGTCAATAATTGGGAGGCTCTTAACTTTACGTTGTCGTTTGGCCGAGTTCTCAGCTTTGGCCTGTTGCCTCTCCTCGCACACAGACTCGTAGTCACAGAAGCGACAGACCTTGTAGGAGGGCGTTGCCTTGAACTTCCCGGCCTCTTGACCCCGGCGTACTTTCTTGGCCCGATCCACCAGGGCGACGAGATCCCGCTTCGTGAAATCCACCCAATCGATCCCCGGCTCCCCCGCCTCGGCGTCCGTCGGATAGCGGAACCACGCAAACCCCAAACGGTCAGGAAGCTTCCTGTAGGCCAGTGAGAAGCACAGGGCGTACCACCGGAGCTGGTCGGGATCGACGTACTTGAGCTTGGTTCCGCTGTTCTTGCCATCGAGCAAAGTGATGCCCGTGTCATCCCGGCGAATCACGAAGTCAGCCCGGCCCCCGAGCGGGAGCCAGTTGGCGGCAAACCCGTAGAGCTCGACCTCACTGCGCGCATAGACCCCCAGCAGGTTGTGGGCCTTCATCGTCTTGAGATAGCCCAAGACGCCATCCATGCAGACTTCCTCCATCTCGGAGAACGAAGTCTGGTCCCAGTCGATGTAGAAACGTGGCAACGACGATGTGAGCTTCTCCTTCGTCAGTTCGATCAGGCGCTTTTTGAGCTCCTGCGGCTGCTTCCACATCTCCTTGTTGTAGAGATCCTCGAGGACGGCCTGGATGACGATGCCCATGACCGCATGGTGCATGGACTTGTCCTCGGGCTTAGGACGCCCCTTGCCGGGGCCTCGTCCTTGATCGATGTCGCCCCATCCGTATTGCCAGAAGCACTTCTGAGGGCACTCCTCGTAAGCCTGGAGATGCGACCAGTACAGGGTCCTGAGATGCTTCACCGTCACGAAATCACTCTACCTACGGGCCTTGTCGAGGTACTCAAGTGCTCGTTCCTTGACCTTGGAGGGCATGTCGAGCTCGCGAATGAGTTCGGGAAAGGGCTTGTCGGAGGAGGTCTGCAATTCCTTCTTCACGGACTCCACGAAGGCATCGACAGTCACGGCTCGGGCCTCTTCTCGGACGCGTTTTTCCATGTCAAATACCTCCTTCGCGGGCTTCACCCCGATTTTCACGAACTCCAGGGTGGGGGGCATGTTGCGATCCCTCGGCCAGAATCCCATGACGACGACACCGGGCTCGCGCTCCACGTTGTCCTCGGTCAGGGCTCCTCGAGTGAGGCTCCCGGTGTTGACCACCCACTTGTCATCGGCGATCTGCGTGATGCCTTGGTTCTTATGCCAGTGGCCAAAACACCAAACATCCACGTTTGGGTTGAGGCTCGGCAGATCGGAGTAGCGCAGAATGTCCTCGCCCTTGAACATCTCGCCACCCTGAGGCGACGCGAGGACATGAGCGTTGCAGATCAGATAGTCCTCGTCCCCGCGCTCGATGGCCTTGAACCGCTCAAGGTCGTAGCGAGGGCCGTGGTAGGGGATGCCCACCACGCGGACCTTCACGCCCTCCTTGTCGATCACACACTCGTGCTCGTCGTACAGGCGGTAGAACACTCCCGTGGCGTACAGAACCTCAAGTGGGTTCTCATGGAGGTTGCCGAGCTGTGCCAGGCGCACGTCATGGTTTCCGACGTTGGCGAACACCGGACACGGGTAGCCCTGGTGAACACGGGCCACGCGGCTCACGAGACGGTGCGTCGTCCTGATGGGGGTCTTGTCATCGAAAAAGTCGCCGCCATCGATTACGGCGTGACATTCGTGCTTACGCGCGATCTGCCCGACTTCGGTGAGCTTGCCCATCACCGTGTCGGCCCAATCGTCCGTACGAGACTCAGGGCCCGAGTCTCGGGTGTGCACGTCTGTGCGCCAGAGGAGACGAATCATCAGGGATTCTACCCGACGAGTTCCCCGGCTTCGTAAAACTACCTTCTGTGTTCGGTAAGGTTCCTTGGCGTGGCTCGATGGAAACGAAAAAAGCCCGGTCGGAAGAAGGACCAAGGGGACCCGATCGCGCTCTACGAGTGTCTTAGGTGCGGCCGCAAATGGGGAGAGAACTTGGCCGAACGGTCCCGGATGCGTGCCGACGGCAGGCTCCCTCCCACTTACTCAGGGGCGCATTGCCCATGCGGCCACCCCTACGTCAAGTGGACGAACTACGACGAGCTCGCCCCGCGCCTCAAAACAAACACAGGTCGTATTTGTGAAGAGCCCGAATGAGCTTCCGGGCTTCTTCGATGTGTGGGACTCCACACTCCGTCGTCAAGTAGCCGCACAAAGCATCGTCGTGGTCCTGTCGATACGCCTTAGGACTGTGGTACGCCCACAGAGCCCAGACTCCCTCAAGCTGTGCCTCGGTTAGTTGAGGGAACACCTCTTTGGCCACGGCCTTATGCGCCGAGACCCGGTCGTCGTGACAGGACATGCCCCATCTTACCCTGCTCAGACGGCGATCGGAGCCTTGATCGCCGGGTGATGTTCGTAGCCTTCGAGCGCGAAGTCCTCAAGGCGGAACCCGTCGATGCTGCTCACTTCATTGGGAAGGATCTTCATGGTCGGAGCCGCGAACGGAGTGCGCTCAAGCTGCATCTTGGCCTGCTCGAGGTGGTTCTCGTACAGGTGGGCTGAGCCGAATGTGTGGATGAATCGGCCAGGGGCCATGCCGCAGAGTTTGGCAAGCATCATGGTCAGCATCGCGTAGCTGGCCATGTTGAAGGGCACTCCGAGGAACCAGTCTGCACTCCGCTGGTAGAGCTTGAGGTGCAGCTCGCGTGTGGGGGCTCCCCATGCGTCCAACGACGCCTTGGAGGTGTCCGAGTTGAGACTCGACGGGTCGTACCAGCCCTGCGAAGTGGCCCACTGAGCCCGACGCTCATGCGACATGGGCTGCGAATTCGTCTGGAACATGCAGTGGCACGGAGGAAGACGCATGTTCGGGATCTCAGAGGGGTTCCAAGCCGTCACCATCATGCGGCGCGAATCCGGCTTCGTCTTGATCTCCTCAATGAGGTCCGCGATCTGATCAATGACCGGTGGCACGTCGTTGTTGTTGCCGTCATCTGGCGCTGTCGACCATGACCTCCACTGCGCACCGTAGACCGGGCCGAGGTCTCCATTCTCGTCAGCCCATTCGTCCCAGATGTGAACATCGTGGTCGTGCAGGAACTTGATGTTGGTGTCGCCACGCAGGAACCAAAGCAGCTCAACCAAAATCCCCTTCGTGAACATCTTCTTGGTCGTCAACAGCGGGAACTTGCCTGTGTTGAGATCAAACACCATCTGCGGGGCACCGAAGATCTCCCGCATCCCTGTCTTGGTGCGGTCTCCCTTGCGGATGCCCTCCGTCAGGAGAGCTTTGAGGATGTCGAGGTAAGGGTCGTCGGCGAAGTTGTCCATCGTATCGGTTCTACACCCCGCTCAGAACCGACAGAAGAAGTTCGTCAATCTTGGCCACTTCGGGAGCTTTGCGCAACGTACTCGTCTTGTAGGCTTCGGAGATCTCCGCTTGGAGATTCTCGGCCTGTTCCATCAACTCGTCGTAGCTCCAGCGCCCATCCCGGATCGCCATGAGTTCCTCGGCATCGGGGCGACGCACCTTGACCGTGTGCTCGGTCAGAATCTCAAGCCCTGTCCGCAGAAGGCGAATGAGATGCGACGCATGCTTCGTGTCGTAGCCATGTTCGGCCTCGAGTTCGGCTCGCTTCTCGTTGCGTTCCGTTTTCCACGTCTTGAACTGCTGCCAGTGCTTGAGCGCGGCCCGGTACTTCCGCTCCTGCTTGATGGCGTAGAGCATGTCCTTCGACAAACCGATGCTCGCCCCCGCGAGCTCGTACACCTTCTCATCGAGCATGCCGTCTTCGCACTGCAACATCGTCGAGTGGAAATCCCTCATGCGATTCACAAGTGAGTCGAGCGCACCGCCCACGAGCAAATCCTCAAATCCATCGGTGAGCTGCCACTGCGCAATGATCTTTTTGACGGCTTCATCGATCTGATTGCGCACGTCGGCCGGGAGTACAGACTCGTTGGGCAGTCCGTACTCTTCCCGTGTCGGGGGTGCCGAAGGCGGGTTGAGTAGCCAAGCCCGGTGCCCTTGGATGCGCTTTAGCTGCGACATCGCATACCCCGTGTAGGAGTGGCGGCACTTCTTGGAGAGGAACAGATCGCGTCCCTCGAGGATCTCTTCCCACTTCCCGGTGGCGAACAACACGTCCCGGTTGTCCATGAACAGTAGCTCAAGCACGTTGGGGTTGTTGTTCGCCGCCAACGCAATCATCTTCGTCAGCGAGTAGACGCACAGGTCCGTCTCGCCCCGGTAGCAAGGGCCCGCAGTCTCGTGGTGCTCCATCTGCTTGAGGGCGAACTCTGAGTTCGGCCCCCATGGCCCCTGCTGAGTCGCGGCCGTAAACTGGTCGAAATTCAAGTAGAAGCTATCCCGCACATCACGAGGCACAACGGCAGCGCCTCGAATGTCCACGTCGGATGTGGGTCGTGCCATCCCATAGGCATGGGAACCCGTGACGGCGAGGAAGATGGTGTGACTGTCTACGTCGAAGTGCATCGTTCTGTCTGTCTTTCCTGCCACGCCTTCACTTTCTGCCTCTCACAGAGGTTGCAAGTGCGGCGCACAGTGTCGCGTGTCGTCGTACCAGCCGAGCCCACATGCTTGGAAAAAGCCTTGCAAGGGGGCCCCTCGTAGTTGGACTTCCCTGCGAGCTCTGCCTCGAGCGCGACTCGGTTGTACTTCCTGAGGTTGATCGACGGCATGGCCGTCCCTTTTACGCCTACTGGTGAACGTGGTCGAGACCGCCGCCACACGTAGGGCACTCCTGGTAGGTGCCAAGTACCTCTGCGGCGCGTTCTGTGAGCTTCGCGAGTTCGGCCTCCATCACCTTGATCTGGTGATCCAGGGTCGTCACGGAGTCTCGATGCTCCACGTATCTCTTGCGCATCCGCTTCGCGTTGTCGAGGGCCTTCCTGAACTTCCCGATGCGGACGACTTTCTTGTCGTCGAGGGTGATGCCTTTCAGAGCTTTCTGCGCAGCCTCCGCACGGGCCAATTCGGTTTTGGCCTCCTCGTAGCGCATGGCAAGCCCAACGGTCACTCCGATGGCCTTCCTGAACTGCTGAACGTAGCCCATACGCTTTGTGGAAGGCAGCAGGCCCTCCACGTCCTCAAGCCCCGCCAGCGTGCGCACGTCGCTTCGTGCGGTGCCCAGGCGGGTGCTGAGGTGTGTCGCAGCAGCCCACTCCCGGCCGGTCTCTCGGACCCCCCTGATGCGCTCAGAGGGAGGAACTCGCTTGGCCGCCTCTTCAAGCCCATCAAGAGCCCGGACCTCGGTACGTGCGCGAGTCACACGGTCCCCGAGACGCACGAGGTTGGCGTTGGCCTTGGCGATCTTCTCTGCCTTCTTGTGGCGCGTATCGAGCGCGTCGACAGCCTCCACCGCGGCGTCCAAACCCGCAAACCCTTCCATGCGCTCTGCCAGGGTCTTGGAGTCTTTGCGGCGCACCTTGAGGTTGGCTCGGGTGCTGCGTTTGTCGGACTCACAGTCCTTGAGTGCCCGGCTGAGTTGGTTCACACGGTCAACATCGGCCACGGCTTCGGCCACCACGGACCCCGACTCGTGGAGCAGGAAGCTGACGCCCGTAATCTGCGCGGCAATCTGAGGCCACAGCTCCGAGTTGCCGGCCTTGATGGACTCGACGCCGAAGATCTGCGCCTCGGGGGGGACACCATGCCCAACCTTCGGGAGTTCCTTACCGTCGATGATGTAAGTGTTGACGCCCTTCCCTTTCTGCCAGGTGAGGGTGCGCCCTGTAGGAACGTCTTCGATATCGACGGTGCAGAACTTGGCCCCGTAGCGAACGAAGTCGTAACCCCTGGCGTTCGTCAGGGCTCCCCGAAGGGCACGGAAGAAAGCAGACTTGCCGGCATTGTTCGTGCCCGTCACCACAGTCAAGCCGTCGATGACGATGGTGGCGTCTTCGATGGACTGGAAGTCACGGACACGAACTTTGATAGGCATCAGGCGGGCTCGTCATCCGGTTCGGAACTGATGGACGACAGGATCTGCTTGAGTTCCTCATCGTTCTGGAACGAATCGCTCCCGAACAACTCCTCCTCGTCCTCCTCGTCCTCCCCGACACTGCTGCTCGAGGAACCGAGGTAGGGAAGAACCTGTTTCTCAAGGAGCTTGGCGAGCCTTGCATCCTTGGCGAACGCCCCGCGGAAGTTCTCCATACCCTGAAATTTGTAGGAGACACCCTCAGGGTCAAGCCACTCAAACCACGCCCCTGCCTTCTTGATGACCTTGTGGGCGATGCCGATTTCGATCAGGGATCGAAGGTCGTCGATGCCCTCGCCGTAGCGGATGTAGAACATGGTCTCGTTGTTCTGCTGCGCAGAGACCTTGCACTTGTCGAGCTTGACCTTGACCTTGACCCCCACGACTTGATCGGCGGTCTTGTTGACCACGGAGGAGTACTCGGAGGTCTTCTCAACCCCCATCGGCTGGAGACGAATGCGAAGCGCGGAGTAGAACTTCCATGCCTTGCCTCCCTGCACTGTGAAGTTGTCGCCGTAGCCCATCGTGTTGATGGAGTCGCGGATCTGCGAGATCCCGATGATGGTCGTGCTGGTCTTGCTGATGCGCCCCTTGAGCTTTGGCAAGAAGGCCGACCACACCGCAGCGTTCATCCCCACACGCCCTTGCTCGGCGGTCTCCTTGATCGCCTTCTCGAAGTACGCTTTCGGAACGCCGGCTCCCACAGAGTCGAGCACGATCAGGTCAACGCCTGCGGATGCCATCGTCCAGATGATCGCCACACCCTCATCGAGCGTGTCGGGCTGACACAGCATGAACTTGGAGTCGTCACCGATGGGCACCCCGAGGGCCATGGCATAGCCCGGCACGATCTCGTGCTCCCAGTCGATGTAGCAGACGGTGCCCCCGGCTTTGATCGTCTGAACCGCGGTTTGGAGTGCAATGGTGGTCTTGCCCGATCCCTCCTTGCCGTAGAGGTTCACGATGCGGCCCTTGGGGAATCCCGGACAGGGGAGCACCCCGTACTCGTTGGCCTTGCCGCTGATGAGGATGTTGATGACGGTCGAACCGGTGGAGAGAACCGGCAAGGACTTTCTCGCCTGCTTCGGGTCGAGGTCTGTTTTCCAGTCCATCGACTTGAGGGCGTCCTTGAGCATCGCCTTGCCCTGGAGAAGGGGAGACGAGGCTTTCCCTCCCTTCCCGGAGGTCTTCGTCTTCCCTGTGGTTTTCTTCGCCGTCTTTTTGGGGGCAGCAGCGGGAGCAGGAGCTTTCTTGGCTGCCTTCTTCTTGGTCGCTGCTTTCTTCTTCGTGGTCTTTTTTGTTGTCGCCATGGCTAGCCTTCTACTCCACGGACCACAGGAAAAAGCGATCGCCCTCGCGGTGCAAGAAACCTTTGGCCTCTTGCTGTCCGGCGCGTTTGCCTTTCGTGATGGTCCTGATGCTGGTGAACGTCTTCAACTCGTACGGTGTGAGCTCGTCTTCGTTCAGATTGCCCACGTAGAAATTCCAGAACCGACCCGCGAAGATCGAGACGATGTACGCATCGGCCTCGTTGTGGTCCCAGTTACCGCCGCCCGTGTGTTCGGACGCGGTCATGCACATGTCCATTTTCCCCATCTTCCAACCCTTGGGGCGGTCCATGAAATCGAACGCCCACTTCTTGATCTGCGGGGGTCCCACAAGCACCAGATTCTGGGCTTCGGTTTTGATGGCTTCCATGGTGAACAAAAACAGTCCGTACATGCCCTCGGAGTAGTCCTCATTCATGACGGGATGCTCGAGGCCCATGTTGTCGGGCTCAAGCTCTTGGATCTTCGCTCGGAGGCACTCTCGCAGGTGCATGTAGCGACCGATCTCGTCTGAGAACTGTTTCTTCTCCGTTTGAAAGCGGCCCCGATCGATACATCGGTCGGGGCCGCTTGCCTCCGTGTCATGGAGTGCCCATCCGTAGTTCCTCAGTGACGGGTCCAGACCTAAAATCCGCATCTGGAACCCTACCGAGACCTAGTCGTCCAGCATCGAGCCGAGCAGGTTGTCCACCTCGACATCGCCGCCGGCCACCGCATTGCCGACCGGTGAGGAGACCTCGTGACCGAGCTTCTCCTTGAGCTGGTCGAGCGTGTACTTTCGACCGATCTCACCCTCGAGGTTCGGGGCCAGAGCCCGGACCTGCGCGATGATGTGATTGGCGATCTCCTGCGCACGCTCGTTGTCGTTCTTGAGCATCTCCTTGAAGATGCACTGCTTGGCAGGAAGGAAGGTCAGCTTCTGGAACTGAGCCCCGCCCTTCTCCACGTCCGCTTGGACATCCCACTCGTGCATGGGGTAGCCCGAGAGGTGCATCTTCTTGAGCTTCTCGTACTTGTCGCCCGAGAAGATCCACGGCATGACCTCGGGAAGGTCCTCGAACAGCGACTCCTTGGTCGGCTGTCCTTTCTTCCCAAGCGCCCACGAGACCACGATGGTGGCGATCTTGGGCTTGGACTGCTGCCCCAAGAGCTGTCCGATTTCAGGGCCGGTGTCGATGACATAGCCGACGCCCTCCACGTAGAACTGGCGAGCTCCGATGAAGTGGGGGGTGAGCTTCTCATCGTCCTCACCCTCAGGAGGCGTCAGGGTCGCAGTCGTGACCTTCTTGCCTTCTTCCATGCCGGGCCACCAGACGAAGCCGAGACGGTAGGTCTTGCCCTCGTCCGCCTTGAACTTCTTGGTTTTGCCGCCGATACCGGCGTCGTTCTGTCCGAATCCAAAAGTTGATGCACTCATTGTCTTGTTCTCTTTCGTTGGTGAGGGGCAGTGTCGGTTAGACGTTGCCTGTTCATTTCTTCTACGCGCAAAAAACGACGGAAACTTTTCAATCATCGTCGGCGAGGCTAGCGATCAGGCTTTCAATGCCCATCACCTCGTCGGCGTCGTCTTCGTCGTCACTTTCGGAATCTTCTTCGTCACTCGAGCCAATCGAATCGAGGAACGAACTCACGTCGGATGGCGTGTTGTCGTCGTCGGGTAGATCCCCATCGTCCTTTTCGTCGGGCAAGAGTTTTTCGATGTCGTCCTCTTCGGCTTCTTCGTCCTCTTCGGCTTCTTCGTCCTCGGTCTCGGTTTCTTCGTCCTCTTCGGCTTCTTCGCCGAAGACCAGAACGGGCTCCTCTGCATGAGGAGAGGGGTCTTGGCCCGCATCGTCCACGACGACCTCTTCGTCCTCGCTCTCCTCTTCTTCGTCGTCCTCGTCCTCTTCTTCGTCCTCTTCTTCGTCGTCGCCATCCACAATACCGAGGCTGGCATCCACGTCTGCGAGCATGCTGTCGATGTCAGTGACACTCGCTGCCTCTAAAGAGGGCCCCGCGTTGGAGCCCCATCGAGCCCCCATTCCGAGGTCGTGCTCAATCATCTTCATCTGGTCTCGCATCCGTCCCTGCGCGTCCTTGAGGTCCGTGCGCTTGGACTTGATGGAGATCATCATGGTCTCAAGGTCGTGAGCGGCCCGCTCGAGCTCGGCCAAGTCCTCGAGGGTGTCTCTGAGCTGCACATCGGCCAGGGCTTCGCGCTCGGCCTGTGATCGACCCACCCGAACCCGGGTGTCGTTCACCATGAGTTCGCGCTTCTCAAAATCGTAGAGTGTGCGCTTGGCGTTGATGATGCGCTTGAAGAGATGCAGGTCCTCGGAGACTTGGAGGAAGATCTGATCGACCCGGTTGAGCATGGCCCGCACGGAAGCGATTCGGTTGTTGAACCGTTTCGGCCCGTACAGAATGGGATTGGGGTCAAGCTTGACCTGCATCCCTTTGAGTTCCGCGTAGGTCTCCCGGATACGGTCAAGATCCACAACGGGGATAGCGAGAGGCTCTGGCTTAGGCTTGGTCGCTGGCGTTCCCATTGGTCGCTCCCATCTCTCGCAGAACGAGTCGGTTGTAGGTCTCTCGAACCCCTCGGACGGAGTCTTGGAACATCTGAGGACTGATGCTGCCGTTCGCTGCGGCCGACTCAAGGGCCGCTAGGTCGCACTCCATCGACAACATGTACCGAGCGAGTTTCGCGTCCTTCATCTTGATGCCTTGTGCCGCGTAGGCCCCGTCCTCCTCAGGGGTGGCATGCGTGTCTCCCCCCATCCCTCCCTTGTCATCCTGCACCGACTGGTACGCCGCAGAGAACGCTACGAACGAATCCCCATTGCGCCCTTTCACTGCCCGGCTGCAGGTGATCTTTGTGATGCGAATCCCATCGCGGATGCGACGAAGACGCTCCTTGATCTGGCGTTTGTCTATCTCTTGCGGTCCGTCTTCGGCCATGACTGTCCTCCCTCGGTTTACCCCTTCGATCGGGGCACCAACCCCTGATCGATAAAATGCCGAAGCCGATCGGGAAAAAGCGTGTTGCGAGCATCGACCTTGTTGTTGTCGATGGCCTTTGCCATCGCCTCGGGATGCCCTACCAAAATGACCTTTTTACGGGCTCGGGTGATGGCCGTGTACAGCAAGTTCCGCTGTAACTGATGCCGGAACGAGTTCGTCCAGGGCATCAGGATCATGTCGTACTCCTGCCCCTGACTCTTATGGACAGTCGTGCAGTACGCCATCCGCAGGTGTGAGGGTGCCTCCTTGAAAGGCATCTGGACGTGCATCACCGGCGGTCCGTGGATCTTGATTTCCACGATCTTTGCCTTCGGGTCCAGACGTACGACCTTCCCCACATCACCATTGAAAATCTCGAACCGGTAGTTGTTCTTCGCCACCATGACTCGATCCCCTTCGCGAATCATCTCGGAGCCGAGACGCATTTCACGGAGACCGGGGGCCTTGGGATTGAGCAACTCTCGGATGCGGAGATTGAGACTCGTGACCCCGAGCGTCCCCCCATGGCGCGGGCTGAGTACTTGGAAGTTGACCCTGAGGTCGTAGAGCTTCTGGACCGTGGCCGTGATCGTCGCCAGGATCTTGTTCTCGTCACGGACTTCCACCACCGAAAAGTCCCGACTCTTGTGCTCAAACTCGGGCACATCCCCACGGTTGATGGCATGGGCCGCGATGACGATATCGCTGGCCTCGTGCTGCCGGAAGATCTCCCGTAGGTCGGTCACGGGGATCTTGCCGCTGTCGATCAGGTCCCGCAGGACATTGCCGGGACCGACTGAGGGGAGCTGTGCGGCATCCCCCACGAACACGATGCGACAATCCTTCGCGGTGCAGGTCAGCACTCGAAACAGCAAGTGCTGATCGACCATCGAACTCTCGTCGATGATGGCGACTTTGGCCGGGTGCGGTTGGTGCGCGGAGAACTCCCAGAACTCCCGTGAACCGTCGGTATCCACCTCCCGGTCCCCGAAGCCCACGATGCCCGCGTAGGTGGCCTCACGACCATCGTCACGGTCTTTTCCCTTGGCTCCGAAGGCTCGGTGGATGGTGGACGCCTCGGCCCCTGTGACGGCTGTGAGGCGCTTGGCGGCAATGCCCGTGGGAGCCGCCAAAAGGAAAGGGATACCGGCGTCTTGGAGCACCTTCACAACGACTCTGAGCGTCGTTGTCTTGCCGGTGCCGGGCAGCCCGGTCAGAACCGACAGGGACTCTGTGATGGCGTTGACGGCACCATCAAGCTGAGCCTCGGACAGGGAGGTAGTGCCGCCTTCGGCGAACTCTTTGATGGCAGCTTTCGCAACCGTTTTGATCTTGGCGTCTTTGCGCTTGGCAGCCTTCTCGCTTTTGGGTCCCACAGTCCCCAAGCGTTCGAGGTACTCGGCTTGGTCTTCTTCCGTGATCCTGGCCCTCACCTTTCGTTCGGCCAACAGTCGGGCTGACTCAAGCTCGAGCTGGTAGAACCATGGCTCGTAAATCGCAGTGACCCCTTCACGAGTCTTGTTGTCGATGAGCAGAAGGTTCTCGTCGTGGAGGTCTTTGAGGGTTTGGGCGATCTTGCTCTTGTCGATCTCAGGGGCGTAGTGGGTGATGCCCTTCACGAGTTCGCCTGAGCTCAAGTAGAGGTGCCCCATGCCCCGCTTGGCTTTGCAGGTGTAGAGCGCGGCGCCTCGAATACGGCTTTCGCTGGAGAGATCGAGACTGAGTTTACGGGCAACCTCATCGGCCTGGTCGAAGTTGATGCCGTCGATCTCAACGAGAGCCCAAGGGTTTTCGGACAGCATCTCTTCGGCTTCGTCTCCAAAGTGCGCGTAGATCTGTTCGATGCGCTGCTTGGGGAGTTCAAGTTCACCGAGGAACTCAAGACTCTGAAACATGGCCCGGACAGCGCGCCATCGACTGACGATGTGCTGTGCGGAGAACTCGGAGATCCCTGGCACCGTTTGGAGCTTCGTGGCGTCCGAAAGCGCGTCGAGCAAGTCGTCGCCGAACTGCTCGTGCAAGCTGTCGCAGGTGCGCGCTCCGACGCCGTGGCTCTGCAACATCTTGAGCGCCTTCTCGGAGTCCCACGAACCCTCGATGACAGGAGCGCGGTCAATGAGGAGTTGGCGCCCGTACTTGTCGTGATCGACCCAGTGCCCCTCAAACCCAAACCAACATCCGGGTTTCACATCGAGGCCTGGAACGCTGCCCCGCACGGTGGTCCCTTTGGCCTCCGTGGAATCTACGGTCGCTTGGCCATCGAGCACCATCTCGATGATGTAGAACGACTGCGCGGCGTTCTCAAAAATGACGGCCCTGACTCGGCCTGCATGATACTCAGACATCAATATCGTTCTTCAGGTGATTAATTTCGGCGAGGGTGTCGCGCAAATTCTTGATCTGCTCAGCCATCTCGTCGAGGGTCTCGGGTTGTGTTGTGGAGGGGTCGAAGGATTTCACCTTCTCTTCGAGGCCCTCGAGATCGGGAACCGTCGTGATGATGATCTGCGAGCGGTGCCCGACGAGGCAGTCGACCAAGCATTCGGTTTCGTCTTCTTCGTGTTCGAGATACCAACGGTCTTCCCTCCTTCGTAGTACGCCCTTGGAATTGAACGTGAAGGCTCTTCGTGGATCTTCGTGATGACCGAAGTGGCAGTGCCCAGAGTTTTCCAACATGCAGCACCCACCTCCCCACCGGTTGTTGTCTGCCGGCTCCAGTGGGCGATGGTGCGCCAGCAGTCGGATCTCCTGACCCTCGTATGAGGCCAGTTCAGCGTCCACGTCCCGCACGCCATCGAACTCATCTGCGAGCATCAGGCGGCGATCTTCGCGGTAGAAGACCCCAAGGAAGTCCTTCACCTTGAGTCCTGTGAATGTCTCGGCCATCAAGGAATTTACCCACCTGGGGCTTGCTAAACGTGAAAAGAGACCCAAACCGTGTAAGACTTAACTCGATCCCGTTCATTGAACATGGAACGCCGACATCTCAGACGCCTCCCCGAGCGCCAACGCCCGCAACCTCGACCTCGCCTTGAGCTTGAGATCGATCTGCCGCGTCGTCACCGTTCCGAGGATGGAGAAGATGAAGAAGCCGAGAAAGAGATCCCTGAGCGCGGGATCGCCGTCATCGACTTCTTCATCTGATCGGCGCTACCCGCACTTGCTGTCGCCACACGAGAGGCACTTGGAGCAGCCTTCCTCGTAGATGAAACTCTCCTCAGCGCCACAGCCGGGGCATACTTTCTCGGCGGTCGCAGGAGTGCCGTCGGGAATGTACTTCTTGAGCACTCGAGCGATGCACTTGGAGAACGCGAACATGTCCGCCTCCTTGTCTCGTCCGAGCTGTTCGACGATGTACTGGATCGGCGAACCGTGCCGCAGAGACAGTGAGATCATGCGCGTCGCCCACCCTTGGTCGGGATTGTCGAACTGCCGCACGATGTTCTTGATCTTCGTCGGATCGTCGCCTTCACCGTAGTAGAAGTCGTACTTGCCGCCGTTCTTGAACGTCCGCTTGACGATGACGCCCTTCTCGACCTTCTTGGGGAGCTCGATGTTCTCAGTCGTGCCACCGAAAATCTCAAAAGGCTTGCCCTCAAACAACCCTACGAAGAACAGCCAGTCCTCCATGATGGGGTTCCCTTTGGCGTCGTGGCCCACCTTGACGCTGCTGCGCTGAACTTCACATGGAAGACGGTCCGGTCGTTTTGGTGCGTCATGCTGCACGAACAGGTGGTTGTCCCCGAGGACGTTTGAGCGCGACCCATCGCGGTAAACCGTGAGCCCTTTGCAGCCAGCTTTCCACCCTGCCTCGTAGACACTCTTGACGGTCTCGATGTCCACGTCGGCCGGCAGGTTCGTCGTATTTGAGATGGCATGGCAGATCCACTTCTGCGCAGCTCCCTGCATCTTCACCTTCTGAACCCAGTCCACATCGTTGGACGTGGCTTTCCAGTAGGGGCTCTCCTCGAGGTCCTTGTCCGTTTTTCCGTTGGCTGCCTGCCACTGAGCAAAGCCGTGATGCCGAACGGTGAACTCCGTCCACCGGTCCCCCATGAGATCCGTGAAATCCACGGACACGTCTTCGTCGTTGGGGTTAATCTTCTTGCGGCGCTTGTAGACCACCAGGTAAGCGGGCTCGATGCCGCTTGTGGTCTGCGTCAGAAGTGACACGGAGCCGCACGGGGCTGTGGTGGTGTTGGCGATGTTGCGACGACCATGGGCCTCGTATCGCTCACGCATGTCCTCACCGCCGGCGTCGAGGATGCGCTGGATGAAGGGGTGGTCGTGTTCCTTGCGGAAGTTGTAGACGGGGAAACACCCGCGCTCCTGCGCCATCGTAATGGAGGAGTCGTAGGACCCCACCGCGAGCGCGCGGTACATCTTCTCCACGAACTCGATGCTTTCGTCGGAGCCGTAACGAAGATTCATCATGGCCGTGGTGTCGCCAACGGCGGTCACTCCGAGACCTGTACGACGACCACGAACGGCTGCGTCTCGGATCTTCTTCCACAGGTTGAGCTCGTGGACCTTAACGTGCTCGGGCTCCGGGTCTGCTTTGATCTTGGCGATGATCTTATCGACCTGCTCCAGCTCGAGATCGATCATGTCATCCATGAGCCGCTGCGCTTTGATGACGACGTCGTGGTACTTGATCCAATCGAAATCAGCTTCGGGAGTGAACGCGTCGGTCACGAAGTTCGCCAAGTTCACGACCATCAAACGGCACGAGTCGTTGGGACTCAGGATGATTTCGCCACAAGGGTTTGTGGAAACTGAGCCGAAGCCCTCATCCTCGTAGATGTCCGCGGGCGAGTACTTCTTCGCGTTGCCCCAGAACAGGAGTCCGGGCTCGGCGCATCCGTGAGCGCTCTCGATGATCTCGTTCCAGATCTCTCGAGCATCTTCCCACTGTTCGACGGTGTGCTTGACACCAGGCTCACATGGCCAGCGGAGGTGCACCTTCTCGCCCTTCTCGACGGCTTCCATGAACTCGTCTGAGAGGCGGATCGAGATGTTGGCTCCCGTCACGCGGGTCTTGTCACGCTTGATCTTCGCGAAGTCTCGAACTTGAGGGTGATGCACATCCAGAGACAACATGAGAGCGCCTCGGCGCCCTCCTTGTGCAACTTCCCGGCAGCTATTGCTGAACCGGTCCATGAAGATCTCGATGCCGTCAGTGGTCTGCGCGGCGTTGGCCGTCGGCAATCCCTTGGGCCGAATTGTAGAGAGGTCGAACCCGACCCCTCCACGACGTTTCATGATCTGGACCTGCTCCTGGTCCGTGGCGAGGATGCCTCCGTAGCTGTCCGCGGGGCTCTCGATCACGAAGCAGTTGGAAATGCTCTGGAATTTGTAGGGATTCCCGATGCCGCTCATCGGTGAACCCTGCGGCACGATGTACCGAAACCTGTCGAGGAGGGTGAAGATCTCATCTTCACTCATCGGGTTCGGGTACTTCGCTTCGATCCTGGCGAACTCACGCGCAAGACGCCGGTGCATGTCGGCCGGCGTCTTCTCGAGGAACTCCCCCTCGTGGTTCTTGAGTGCGTACTTGGTCGCCCACACATTCGCCGCCAACTCGTCGCCGTCGAAGTATTTGAGAGTCGCCCCGTAGAGTTCCTCGTACGAGTAGCTCTGTCGTTTCACCGATAGGTCTCCTCCCTCATCAACAGTGATGGTCGAGATTTTGGGGGTCGACTCCTTTTTCTTCTTGGAGTCGGATTGTGGAATTGTGACGGCAACGTCCTGTGGAGTCGTCTGGAGCATGAGGTGCCTCGACCTGTCCTTGCGGGGTTCGATTGTCTACGAGAAGGCGGCGTGTGGTCGTTTCGACGCAGCGCGCATAGGTGGTCGTCGTATAGGCCACCTACCGGGACGGGATTTGATCTTACCCGACACGAGACGCCTCGACGGTGAACGAGTCCAGCAAAGCACACTCAAGCTGGACCCAAGAATTAAGATGACCGCTCCTTACAGACCGCTCTACGCGGGCCAACGACTTTAGAAGGGTCACTAACCTTCCCTCGCCCCACCGTTTTGCAACGGGAAGGAGGGTTTTGCGGAGCACAAAGGGATGCAAACCAGTTCGCGAGGCGATTTCATCCTGACTTGCACCTTCGTTGAGAAGGGCTGCAATGTGCAGCCACTTCGTAGCTGACCTGCTCACGAACGCACATGCTCGCAGTGTTGCGCCGCCAAGCGCTCCCGCATGAGTTCGTCGCATGTTTGCCAATGCGTTGGACACGCCCTTCGCGTCGAAGCGCTCCAGGGCCTCCACAACGGGCTTTGGGCCCAATTCGGAGAACGCGCCAATGGTGGCCTTGAGGTGCATCACACCTACGTCCCGCGCTCCTTCGATCTTTGTGTAGCGTGCGAGCTTGTCGATCTCGAAGGTGAGAATTCCAAGGTCGAGACCTACGTTTTTCACGAGTGCGTCTGCGAACTTGTCTTCAAGCCCTACGCCGCGTTTGCGTGCCTCAGACACGCAAAACTGCACAGCTCGATCAGCTTCGTCCCACGGTTTCGGCTTCTCGAAATTGGCCACGAGGTTCTTCGGAAGCCCCGCAGCTATCTTCGACAAATTCGACTTCTTTTTGATGGCTCCCTTCTGCGAGAGAAGGATGACAACACTGCTGTTGCCAGCTTCATGGTGACGAAGAACAAGACCGTCATCCACGTTCTCAGGGTTTTCGATGACCACCAAGATGTCATCTTGGAAAAAGATCCCCGCGCTCGAGAGCACTCGCGACAGTTCTTCTCGATCGTCACCATTGACGTACTCGACGGAGCGCCCTGCCTCATCCGCCACAGCAATGGCTTCGCGGAGTTCTCGCACTCGCAAAAACTCCTCGTCCCCCGACAAGACCACCACGGGAGGTGGGCTACTCCACTGACTCATGGCTACAAGAACGCCGAGAGAGCTTCCGTCTCGGTCGGGTTGCGAAAACGAAGCGCCGCACGGACGCCTTCCCAAAGGTATTGGGTCTCTTTGTCGATCCCGCGCTCATGGAGAGCTTGTGCAGCGCCGACCAGGATATCTCGAGGGTCTCGATCGTTCAGGAGTTCCACTACGGACGCCCGGTGCCCACCCAAACTCTCGGAGACGAGCTGTCGCGCGGCCTCCATCACATCCTCATCCACGAGTCGCTCACCAGGACACCATCGTCGCAGGCATCTTGAGCGAATCGTGGAACTCACCTCGGTCTCGTCATGGGCCCACAGGACAGGGCGCACGATGTTGGGGTTGAACTCCTCGATGCTTTTGAGGAGAACATCCGTGGAGGCCGGGGCCGCTCGATCCACAGGTCCGATCACGAGGACACCCGCACGGTCGCCGACCGGGGTGTTGTTCATGATGCTGATGATCTCTCGGCTCTCCGCAATCTTGAGCCCAGCCTCCCCAAAAGGGGAATGAAGCAGCCTTCCGAGGCCGCTGGCAGCCCGCATGGCAGCAGCACGGGCACCGGGTCCATGGAAGAGAATCGCGGACGAGTACGGGGGCACCTCCCTTATACGCCCTACAAGTGAATGGAAAAGGTGCGCTTGCACGTCATGCAGACGTACTGAATCCAAGTTCCACGAAGGCCTTCGTTTTTCTTCAAAAGCACCTGCGCGCGATTGCCTTCGCACTTTGAAGAACCGCGACACTTCGTCCACACGATCTCGTCCTCAGGGCGCACGATTCCGGTGGGCTGCTTCGATGGTGGCTTCACATTGCTCGGCATCTTGTCACTCTACGTCGGCAAGGGCCCGTAGCCCGCAGCGTGGAAACTAGCCGCGAGCTCGTTGCCGATCATGTCCACCACAGAGGGGAAGTTGACCGAAGCGGTTTGAACGAAGGTCGGGTTGCTGTTTGACCACCGGGGGTCTTGGAGAACAGGCAGGACAGCGCGCTCCCACTGTCGGTCGTTCAACCAAACAGGGAGAACTATGCCCCTCCCTCCGGGCAGCCCTCGACAGGAGCTGCCCGGTTTCATGAAGATCCCCACCAGGCCCGAAGGTGCAGCCAGGGAGGTTCCCGGAAAAATAGGGACAGCCTGACCTCGCAGCACTGCGTAAACCGGCAGCGCAAGGAGCTTTTTCGCCTGCGTGGGGGTGAAGTTGCCTCCCTTACTCCCCTGCCTTGCTCTGCGTTTGTCGGACATCCTTCAAACAGGTCTCCCCATAGGCGAAGCACCGGCTCAAGAAAGATCTCAAACAGGGTCTGACTTCCCAGCAAACAGGGAAACTGCCCCCAGGTAGTGTTTTGACCCCGTTTAGGAGGTTTCCAAGACGGAAACCCGGAGTCTTCTTCGATTGTCGGTTGGTAGTAGTTGGATGACGAGGATGATGAGGATCTGGATCAGAAGCTGAAGGAGGATTTGGATTTTGATTTGTTGGACTACTACTTCAAACAACCATCTCTATTCTCTTAACTCTTAACCCCGGGAGAGGGGCGACGAGAGAAACCCTGAGCTGTTTCCATCCAGGGAAGCAGACTCAGGGTTCAGGCTCTCTCGTCGGAGCGAATAGAAAACGGAGGAGTGTCCCGACAACGACACGGAGGACAAGACCTGTTGGTCCCGTCCTGTTTGCTGTGCTGTGTGTTGAAGTCGAGTCATCCCGAAGACCCTGCGTGGCTAGGATCAGCCCGTTCGCGTGCAACCTTTTCCCTCGCCTGTTGGCCTCTTGCGTAGGCGGCATTGAGGGGCTGTCTTGGAGGCTTCGTTGTCCCTCCTGGGTTTCCCCAGCTTCCCCACTACGAGCGCGTCGATACTGAGAGTCCCCGTCGAGGTTTTCGTCGGGAGACCTGGATGCCCAGCGTTAGGCGCGCCCGAGCGTTCCGCTCGACCCCAGGGTTGACCATCTTGCGTATGGTCTCCCCACCTGCGGGGTTCGCCTCCGTCGAGGACGGAGGGAAGACAGCCGAACGAGGCTAGGGGTCGTCACCCGGGCTGTCAAGCACGCGGCCGCAGAGGCCCCCGAGAGCCCTCGGGTCGGCCCCCACCCTGAGCACGCGATGCCACCCTTCATCCACGTCTGGAGGGCACTCAGCAAGCCTGTGGTGGATACCGCGGAGGACCTCCTCAGGCACACGTCGATGCTCAGGTCGAGTGGCGTTGCGCGCAAGGCACACCGCGAGCTCCACGTCGAGGAACACGCAAGAGATCTCCCTGCCGGCGTCGGCCGCCATCCTGCACAGTTCTCGTCGGCTCTTCCTCGCGCTTCCCGTGCTGTCGAAGTAGAGAACACCGGCAACACCATGCTGCTCGAGCCACGTAGTCTTGCCAGAACCGGGCGCCCCCGCGAGGACCCGGACCTCATCCACGGTCGGCAAAAGCTCCTGAAACACGCGTGTAGCCATGCTCCAGCCAATGAGTCCCATGTCCCCTACCTGTTCGTAGATGCCCTGGTCGTCAGTTCGGAAGTCGTCAGGAGACACTACCAAGGTAGCTTTTTGCTCCCTAGAAACTCGGATGAACCGCTCTTGGAGGTTTTCAGGTCGAGAAATCATCCCTAGCAGAGGTTTTACTCTCCCTAGGCGACTTGGAGTTCGCGGACAGCGCGGTACAGGGTTCTCCACCGTCTGGCTTCATGATGGGAGCTGTAGCCCTCGGGGCGCCCGATGATCCGGCCCTCTGGATTGAAGGTTCGGCGCTCGACGACGTACCACCTGCGGTCGATCCCGAGGTGGAGCTCGATGTCTCCTCGCAGTCGCATTTTTACGAAGCTCGGAACATGGCGAGCAGGCGTCGCCGAAGATTCACATTGCCCGTGGAGTGGGCCAGCCGGACGATTTGTCGATCCTCATCGGACAACTTCGCTGTCCTCGCCTCTTCGGGGGAGTCGAAGATGGTGATGCCGCCAGCGTCTTCATCCTCACCTGCAAGGATGTCGTTCACGGTGTCATCCATCGCAAGGACGCCTTCCTCGAACGCATCTTGGACGACGCTGTGAGGTTCTTGTGGGAGACGGCCGGCTGTCTTGCCCGGAGCGTCAAACCCTTCGTCTTCCTCGGACATGATCGCGGCGTACATGGCCATGAAATCGTTGAGAGGCATACCCTGCATGCGCTCCTTCGTCTCCGGCTTGGCTTTCGCCATGAACTTGTTGAACAGTTCTTGTGGCGTGAGTTTCTTGCCTCGAGCAGGCTTGTCGCCCTTGAAAGCTGCGAGTTGGTCAGCATCTTCCGACTCAAGGTCGTGCAGGTTGGCAACCTGGAGCACGTCGGGGTGGTATTTCTTGCCGAGCGCGGGCACGAGGGCCTTGGACAGGGCCGTGTGCATGTCTCGGATGCCCTCCGGGGTGTAACCGGCCTTCTTGAGGGCCTTGGCATAGGCACCCCCAGGGCTGTCCAGAGCGTGTTGGGCGTTTTCCCGAAGGGTTGAGAGGAGTTGGAAGTTCGCGGATTTGAGCTGTTGCTTGGCCTGAGCCTTCTTCGCATCGCTCATGCTGTCGGGAATCAGAATCCCTGAGAGCTCATCACTGACTTTGACCGAATCAGCCATCTTCTTTTTCGGCTTGGCACGAAGTTCTTTGCGATCCTTGTGCTTGCCCTTGGGGGCCTCGGTCTTCTCAGGCTTCGGTGCTTCGGTTTTCTTCGGCTTGGGCTTGGCCTTGGCCTTTTCCAGCTTCTTCTTAGCCGCCTCACCTTTCTCGTCGAACTCCTCGCCAATCTGCTTGAGTTTCTCCATGACGTCGCCCGTCATGTCAACCATCGGAGGGGCCTGGGTCTTCTTCTTCTTCTTCTTCGTCTTGACATCATGCTCAAGGAAGTCGGCTCTCTTGCGAGCGATGCCGATCATCTCCTCGAGATTCGCCGCGTGCTCCTTGTTACCTTCGGCCTCCGCCTGCTTCACCTGATTCTCAAGACCATCCGCAACAGCACGCATCATTTCAACGCGCCGAGTGTCATCGAAGTTGTTGCCGAAGACCTCTTTCCCGAGCTCGTCGATTTTGTCGAAATCTGCATCGGAACCTTCCCACTCGGACACCAACGAGACGAGCCCGCTGTCGAGATCCGGCAGTTTCGAGGGACTGGTCCCCATCTGCTTGAGAAAATCCATGACGTCGGCCGTCATGTCGACCATCTCAGGGGCCTTCGTTTTCTTCGGCTTCGGCTTGTCCTTCTTCGGCTTGGGGGCTTCCTTCAGGACCTCTGCGGTCGAAGAGTCGGCCCCGGCTTGGTGCTCTTTCCACTTCTGCACGAGCCCGTTCGCCGTGTCATGCACGGAGTCCCAGCCACCGGGATTCCAGGCATCGAGCTGCGTGAGGCTGGCCAAAGCACCTTTGACCGCCTGCCCCATTTTTTCAGGATCGCTGCCGAATTTCTCTTCGAGCTGAGCCCACACACCGTCCGTCGTCAGCCCAACTGGGCCGTCCGTAACCGCCATGGCGATGTTGAAGCCGGCGCTCATGTAGCCCTTTTTCTCTTTGGAGTCGCGCCGTTTGAAAGCGTCCTTGACGCTCTTCATCTCCTTGCTCTGTTTCCAGTCGCCCGCGGGCCCCATGGGGCCCCACCGCGCCAGAATCGTCTTCCCGTCGCTCGACGCCTCCCAGAACTTCATGCCCCCCTTCGCCCCCTTCGCAATCATCGTGGTGCGCCAAGGTTTGCCCTGCTCCTGCAGCTTCATCGCCTCTTCCATAGACGAGACAGCTTGCGGCAGGTGACCGTAAATAGTTTCACGGGCCTCCGTCAGGACCTCCTGAGGCACCTGCACATTCTCAAGACCAGTAGGGGGCTGGTTCTTTTGCCTCCACTGCTCGTAGATCTGCGTCTGCATCGTGCCAGGCAGAGAGACGAACTTCACTTGATTGTTTGTGACTGGGTTGCGGAATTTCTGTTGCTTGACCGCCTCCAGAAACTCCTTCGGGTAAGCCGCAACGCGAACCGACTCGAGGATCCCTTGGCGAAGCACTTTGTCTGTCGTCGCGTAAGCGAGACGGACCATTCGCTTGGCAAATGGGGTCATGGGCACCTCACCGCCGCGCGAGAACTGGTCCAGACTCCGAGCAAGCACCTTTTCCCCAGCCCCACGGACAAGAGGGGTTCTCGGAAGGGCATCCACAAGACGCATCAACAGTCCCCGACGCCGCTCGGGGTCCGAAGTCCGGGCAGCAATCCTGACGAGTTCTCGCTGTGCGGGGGTCAAGGCCATGATCAAACCTCTTCGTCTTCCTCATCCATGATCGAGGCGTACATGATCATGAAGTCTTTCAGGTTCATGCCTTGCATGCGCTCCCGAGTTTCTGGCTTGGCCTTGGCAAGGAACTTGTCGAACAGTTGTTGGTCCGTCAGCTTCTTGCCGCGCCCCGGCTTGTCGTCTTTGAAATCGTACAGCTCGTCCGCATCCTCGGACTCAAGGTCGTACTTGTTGGCGATGTCGAGCACCGGCTGCGTGTACTTGCGACCTTCAGCCCCTCGCATGAGGGTCTTGATGGTCTTGTGCATCTCGGACAGGTCACCGGGGGAGTAGCCGCTTCCGGCGAGCGCCTTCGCGTAGGCTCCCTCGGGGTCGTCCACAGCCGCTTGGACGTTGGTAGCAAGCTGCTTGAGGCCGCCGTAGGTGAGACCCTTGAAGCCAGCCTCGGTGGCCTTCTTGGCCTCGTCGCTGAGCCCATCAGGGGTGAACCCCTGCTTGACCTTCGCGGTGAGCTTGACCTTGTCGGAATCCGGCTTGGGAACCCCACGGAGCTCCTTGCGGTCCTTGTGCTTCATGGCCTTGGGGGCCTCGGTCTTCTCGGGCTCCTTGGCCTTCTCTGGCTCCTTGACCTTCTCTGGCTTTTTGCCTTGGGTGACGAAAGCCGATCCTTTTGAGTCCTTGGGGCCATCGAGAGCCAAGATGCTCGCGGAGTCAGGGCCGTTTTTGAGCTCAAAAATGTCACCGTGAGCATTGGGGTTGGGTTTCGAGGTCAGAACTTCGTAGGGTTTGCCGTTCAGGTAGACAGTATCCCCGGGGCCGATCTCCGCACTCTTCATGGGCTTGGCACTCGAAGGAATCTTTGCGGGTTTAGGTTTCCCAGATTCATCAAATCCCTTCATCTTCTGGGGCTCATATTTACCGCCGATCGGGATGAGTGTGGTCCCTTCGACCTTTTGCCCAGGCAGAGGTGTGGCCATCATGGCGCTGCCGTTGGGTCCGACCACGAGTTTGCCAGCCTGGACCTTGTACTTGATGGGGGGATAGCCGCCCTCTTCAATTTCAATGATGTCCCCCTCCGAGAAAGGAGCATCCTCGGCACTGAAGCTAGCCCCGTACCCCGGCATTCCGGGCGCATTCATCCACGACCCTGCATTCGCGTGCATGATCTCGAGGCTCTCTTTTGCCGCGGCCGGAATCGCAGACTTTGGAGTTTCGGCCTTGGGCTCTTCCTTGGGCGCCTCAGCCTTAGCATCTTCGGTTTTGGCGGGGTCCTTGGGCTTGGCGCCTTCGGGCAGGATGTGGATGTCGTGCTTCGGGTTGCCAGCGGAGGAACGGTGCATGTATCGCTCCTCGCCTTCCTCACCCGTCTCCGGGTTCACCATGACCATCTCGAGGACGGGTTTGCCCGTCTTGGTCTTGTTGAAGCCAGTGACCTTGTGTTCGACGTGCGGGGCCCAAGAGATCCACAGACGGTCGCCGGGCTTGAGGTCATCGAACTTCTCGGGACTCAACTCCGTCTCCTCACCGAGACCGTCGGGCTTGAACTTCTGGGCCCAGTCCTTCTTGCCCGCCTTCCACTGTTCGTGGATCTTCTTCTGCTCCTTGGGAGGCAGCGAAACGAACTGGACCATGTTGCCCGTCTCGGGGTGTTTCCACTGCTGCTTCTCGACGTACTTCATGAAGCCAGGGCTGTACTTGGCCTCCTTGAGGAGTCCGAGAATCTCTCGACGACGGCCGAGATCCTTGGTGCTGTAGGCGACACGAACGAGAGTTTTGTACTCGGACGCTTCGATGGCCAGAGGGCCTTCCCAGGAGTCGTTCTCGACCAGGTTCGCCTCGATCAGCTCGTCATGACGGGCATCCGCAGTTTTGATCTGCTCGAGGATTTCTTTGCGTGCTGCGGAGTCCTTGGACTCGTAGGCCACCCGCACAAGACGCTTGCGCTCCGCAGCCGACAGGGCAGTTGTTTGAGCCACCTTCTTGGACGGCTCAGGGGCCCGGTCAGCCGCCATCACACAGCGGACGAGGAGAGTTTTGAACTCGGGATCGGTTGCTTCAAAAGCAGTTCGGATGACGGCCTGGCGCAGGTTGGCTCCTCCCGAAGCCGTTCGCACATCTTTGCCAAGCTTCACAAGGGGCAAGAGGCCTTCACGAAATTCGGGATGCTCAAGCGCCGTCTTGGTCAGTTGGTACAGCATTGCTTTTTTCCTTCTCTTCTTAGTTTGGCTCTCGTCGGCCCTGCGTTGCGCCACCCCCATGAGATGGTCGAACCCTTCATCGTCGAGCTGATCGATGAAACTCGCCCCGCGACCAAGCCACGGGTCTTTGCGATCGTACCGATCGTAAGTGTGCTCCTGAATCTTCCGCTGGAGCTTTTTGCGGTCGTAGTCTCCTCCGAGCCACCCCTTCGTACGACCACCGTCCGCAAAGTAGCGCTCCATTGCGCGAAGAGGCCCATCGCCGGGGCTCGGGTTGCCACGAACCCCGCTGAGGGTTTCCAGCGTCTTCGGGTCGTAGGAGTCGTGGTAGATGCCTCCGCGCCCCTTGAGTTGAACTCCATCCCAAGTTCCTCCACGAATCTTGGCATCGCTGATGTCACTGTCACCTCGGACACGGGCCCCCCCTCCAACCTCACAGCCGGTGACTCTGGCATTGTCTTCAACGACGCCGCTGTCGATGTCGGACCCGCGAACCTGCGCTTCCCCGCCGACACGGGCTCGAGCGCCCACTCGGGACGTCTCAACGGTTGCTGACCCGTCAATGGTGCCCACGATTTTAGAGTCTTTGACTTTCGCGTCGTCGCCGATCTCTCCTCGATGCCACATCGAGTTTCCGTTATCGACGCTCACCCACTTTTGAGGGCGATCGTTCGGGGACATTTCTTGGAGCTTTTTGCGTTTGGCGGCACCTTCTTGCTCCTTCTTTTCACCTTGAGCCTTTTCCTTTTCACGCTCCTCGGGGGTCTTGTTTTCCTCCCGTTTGCGCTGCTCTGCCATTTGTTCGGAGACGGTGGGTGTCCGATTTCGGTCTTTTTGGAAATTGCGCCAGATCTCCTTTTTCGCCGGCCGATTGCCGGGGGAACTCCAGAGAGATTCCGAGTCAGCTCCCTGTTGGCCGAGCCATTTTCCGAATGCCTTGGACTCTTCTCGCGCAAGTCCGTCCCATTTTTGACTCTTCGGTTCTTGCTGTTGCCCTTGCTCCTGCTTAGCCTGCTGCCATCGCGCACGGATCTTGGCCTGCTCCTCTACGGGGAGGCTTTTGAACTGCACATCATTCCCAGCCTGCGACCGGAACTTCTGCTTCTCGACCCACTGCGCAAACTCCGGGTCCGTGCTGACCCCGGGCTCCTTGCCCACGCGCAACAACACAGCCGCCTCGATCAAGAGGGGTCGGATCGCCGCAAGGGACTCGGGACGACGAAGTGCTACCCGATGAGAATGCGCCAAGAGTCTCACGCGTCTTGAGCCTCCATCCAAGCCGAGGCCACGCGCAGAGGAGACGGCCCTCGACCGTGCTGCGTATGGGGTCCGACTTGCGTGGACCAGTCCATGTGTTCGTTCATCTCGAATTGGTCCTGGACACCGTGATCGTCGGGGCCTTCGTGGTGGGTGGCGAAAGCGTTGCCTGAGGACAGGTTGGCTTCGCGCTCTTTGTTTTCAAGCCAGCGGCGCAAGACCGAGTGGCGCATCTTGGGCTCCTCGTCCTTCTCGGGAGAGGCTTGCGCCATGCGAGAAACACCGGGCTCGAGGATTTCGATCTGGTCCGCAAGCTCCAATATGATCTTCTGCACCCTCGAGTTCTTGCCGACCTTCTCGCGCATGAACCTGAACACGTTCTTGGCGTTGCCACCGAGCGCGTTGGTGAGCTGCTGAGCCGAAACACCAAGCTCGTCCATGATGTCCCTACGGACCAGGCCATACGCTTGGGTGAACCACTTGGCGGGGTTGAACCGAGAGACCAGGCGCTTCATCTCCGCAGTGGACCGGTACTTGGGCTGTGCAATCTTCTCGAGGAAAGCGCGGACGATGGCTCGATCCGCCTTCGTGAAGGCGCGGTCGATTTCGTGGTCGATGATGCGACGCACCTCAGCCCCGGGCCCCCCTGGGCTCTGGAGCGCCAAGAGCATCAAGTTGCTGCGCTCATCGTCGTCAAGCTCTTTTACCGAATGGGTTTGGAGGGGGCTGCGAGCATCCGGCCGCACTTGATGGTGCCTCTGCTCCTTCTGCGACAACAGCACGTCGAGCGCGGCTCGAGTCACCCACTTGTCGATGACACCCTTGACGCGCCGGTGGTCCGGGGTCATCTGGCCGGCGATCAGATCGGTCTCGTACTTTCGGAGGGCCGCCCCCACCGAGTAGAAAACCCGAGTTCGCGCAGGCCCCGAACTTGTGTTCGATCCCGACACCATGTCCTGCACGAGATCCGTGGCGTCGGTGCCCTGCGCTGACCGGAGGGCTCGGGTCGCCGTCGCCAACGCTTTGTTGTAGAGCCCCTGATCTTGAGTCGTGGTCCACGCGGCAGGGAGCTTCGGTCCGAAGTAGTCAAGGGCCGCACCAAAACCGGCCGCCTTTTTCCGAAGCCACGTTCCCGGAGAGACCCCCGCGGCCCCTTCAAGGACGCTGAGACGCGCGAGCATGTCCATGTTCCAGGCCGCCACTTTCCCGACCGAGGCCGCAAGGAATCGACCCGCCACCGCGGAGGCGATCCAGCGCAGCACAATTTCTCGTTCTGTGGTGGGCATGCGGCCGTTTCCCGAGGCTTGGCCTCACCTGAGTGGCGCCGATAGAAGGGAAAATGGGAGATCCCGACGAAGAGATCTCCCCCAGAGCTTTCCACAGAGAAAATCTCGTGGGCCGTTGCTTGCAATAGTTGAGCTATAGGCCCCCAACTCCCCGTCATGACGACGCAAACATCGTCTTGCACCCGAGTTCCTGTAAATCTTGACACCCCTCCGTACCTCACCTAGAAAAGGAGGGCTCAAGTCCATCCGACTCGCCTACACCGGCACGTCTCGGACCCCGAGCATTCCAAGCCGAGAACCCACTTAGCTGCGGCGCTGAGCGCCCAAGCAAGGACATCAAAATGACGCACACTGCTCTGGGACCACGTCCCAAGGAATCCTCCTTCTACGAACCCATGCTCTACCTCTTGGGCAAGCTGACAGGCTTCAAAGCCTACGTTGGTGTCCCCCACGAGGCAGTGCAAGACGACGTGCTACGGCTCGCCGGGATCGATCCTGCTGACTGCCCGTGGCCCCTCAAGTCGCGCTCTTCCAAAAGTCGGGACGGCCTGTATCGGGTCGTCCATTTTGCTTGGTACCACCAGACCAGGCAATACCGACCCGACAGCGACGCCCTCTGTGCGAAGCCGATGCTCCCCGAGCTCGATCGTCTTGAGGAAGCATGCTACCGGCTGTTGGGGGTCACTCAGACCGAAGCCTCGACCTTGCGCGACCCCAACGAAGCCCCCAAAGAGAAGCAGCGGGTCCGTGCCAAGATCAAGCGCAACACCGCAAACCTGAGCAAGAAACGTCGGGAACGCCTCACAGACCTCAAAGCGCAGATGAGCCAGCTCAGCGGCCGCGGCGAATGGGCCCTCACTGAACTCGGCGTCAAGAAGGCCAAGCTCCTCAAGGAGAAGTACGAAGGCAAGATCGTGCTCTCCGCAGGCCCCAACCAGACGGCCCAATTCTTCGGGGACCGTTGGGACACGATGTGGGGCCGCATCACGCTGCACCTGCGCCGCAAGATGCCCCGTTCCGAGGAATTCGGGAAGGTCGAAGACCACGCCATGAACTGGCTTGAGCGCATCATGCAGCGCGACGGTCTGCGCGGACGCATCGAAGCCGGGAAGTCGATCCCACCGTCACAGGTCCAAGCATGGGCCCGTCGCGGGGCCTACACCGACATCCGCAACGAAGGGCGCGAACCCGTCTGTCGCACCTTCCACGGCGCCCTGACGAAGAAAGAGATCGGGCAGTACGACCCCTCCAACTGGACCGAGGTCGTGATCCCGAGGAGCATCAACGAGTCCGAGAATCTCTCCGTGAACTCCTACGCGGAGCACAGCGAGGACGACTTCGTGGGGGACCCCATCGACAACCTGCGTGACGACCATGCTTTCGCGGATGTCGAAACCACCATCATGAACGAGAATTCCTTCCAAGACGTGCTTGGACGCGTGGCCGAGATCATCAGGGACGAAATCGACCCCGACCTTGACCCCGAGTTCCATCACGAACTCATGGTGGAGCGGTTCGTCAAAGAGATGACCGTGCGAGAAATCGCGGAGGCTCATGGTCTCACTGACGAACGCGAAGTCACCGTTTCCCTCAACCGTGTGCGCGACGTGATGCTGCGTGCTCGGGAAGAGGGCGACTTCGACGACGTTATTCTCCGCTAGCGTCCCACGCGAGCCACTCATTCACGGTAGTCGGGGCTTCCCCGGCTGCCGTGACTCGTTTGCGCTCTTCCAGAATCCCAGCGAGGAAGGCCCGGCGACGACGCAATTGGTCCTCACGCTGCTTCCTCGCAGCGACCCGACCCTGCGCATCCCCCAACGTGCCGCCCCACCGCTGCTCGAGCGTCACTTCACTCCCCGTGCGGGCCCTGGAGCCCTCAGCAGGAGACGCCTGCTTCTCGACGGTCGTGTGGCTCACCCGGCCAAGGATGTCCTCCTCGAAGCACTCAGGGTGCGACGGGTCGAAGGTGACTTCGTAGAGCTGGCCGGCCAAGTGCGCGAGATCGTCAAGCGGCTGGTGCTCGGTGAAGAGCACCTCGTCCTTGCCCGTCCAGCCCGTGTACGTCGAGTACCCAAGCGGGATCTTCTTCGTGGTGGCGGGGTAGTGCTCGCGGACCTTGCCCACGAAATCCGCGTTGACGTAGCGCCTTCCATCGAGATGTGCGTATTGAGCTGGCATCACTTTTTCCTCATGTAGCGCTGAGCGACGCGGCTCGCCATCTTGGCGATATGCGTAGGGTAGCGGCGGTCCACTTCGCCACGCCAGCGGTAAATGTCGGAGGCAACGACTTCGATGTCCTCCGTGAACGGGTAGTCATCGTCCCTGGGCTCAAGACCAAGCGAACGCATCTTGTTGGTAGCGACCACGACCATGTCGGCCGTCGCCTCGAGATCAGACACCGCCTGCACGTAGGCTTCAACAGCTTCCCGAGCTTCGGTTCCGTGCGACGCCACAAGCCGGCGGCAATCAGAGGCCATGACCTGCCGCCCATCGCTCGTCACCTCGCGCTCCACAGCCATCGCCGGGCGGCGCACCATGTAGTCGGGCCACTTCTCATACCACTTGTTGTAGAACTCGGATTTGGGGACCACGCGAACCGTCCGATCAGGATCGGGGATGTTCGGGTCCGCAACATGAACCGTGCCGTCATCTTCGACATCGAAGACAAGCGATGCGTGAGACCAAGGACGGCCCTCGGGGTTCCAGGCGATCATCACGGGGATGCCGCGGTCGGTCCACTCTTTGAGCTGCTTGACGGTCGAGGGCACGGTCAAAGTGCAACGCATCCCATAGTGCTGCCCGCAAGCCAAGGCATGCTCCCACGCGGCACCCTTCATCGGCCGCGCACCCATGACCTTGTTGACCTCGTCTTCCGTGCAGTCCATCCCGAGCGCACGCAAAGCCATGCACATGCTTGCGCTCATGCAGGTGTACTGCGTGCGCTGACGAACCGGATCGACATTGGCCCTGGCACTACGGTCCATCAGGTGCTCTCAGTCGGGGCCGTAAGCGAGGGAGTCGTAGACCGCATCGAGGTATTCGGCGGCGAGCTGCACCTTCGTCTCTTGCCAATCCTCGAGGTCTTCACCCTTCTCCGCGAGGAGTTCGAGAATCTGCGGAGCGCGATCCGTCAGCTTGTGGAGGGCTTGCCAGCTCATGTAGTCGTCGTGAATGGAGGCTTCACGAACGGTCCGAACCTCAGCAGCCAGCTTTTTCCGAAAGTCTGGCCGGCGCTCACAGAGCTCTCGGAGGGCCTTCTTGAAGTCGGTATGATCCATTGTCGGGTCCCCGTTGCCTACCGAAGGGGAACCCATAGACGGGATAACGGCCCGGTTTCGCGTCTATTGGAAGCCCTTTGAGAGTGGCTAAATGCTGTACGCCAAGCTCGTTGCCCGGATCGCCGAGGTCAGCCGGACTCTGGTAACGCGGGGAAGGGGTGGCAAGTTCGATCAAAGTTCCACCATCTTCGTAGCGGAGATCGATGTTCGTGAAGTTTTCGACACGCAGATCGGTTGGCTAAAAATCACCGAGGGTGACGCGCGTGGCACGTACCAAGTCGTGCGCATTTCGGGCTCCGAGATTCACGTCGCAGACTCCTTCCCGGTCAGCGATAGCGATGTAGCTTGGGAGCTCTACGATCCCGGTGTTGATGAGGAGAGCGTACGCAGAGTGCTCCGGTTCTTGCCCGACGTACTCATGGAGTGCGAAGAAGGCGAACAGGTCAAAACGTATCTCGGCGTCATCAAGATGGTTCGTCGGAAACGCAAGCGAGTGAAGGACCCGCAAGGGCGCTGGACCTTCTCACCTGAACGTCTTCAAGCTCGATTGCGACCCGGCAAACGGCTCCAGAAGCTGCTCGACGGCGACGCTAGTGGACCGGGGGCTCCTCAGGATCTGGAGCCTGAGGATGAAGATCTTTAGCCTTCACCGTGGTGGCATCAACAGCTCCCTGCATCCACCCGTGCTCAAACCCTGAGAGGTAGAGTTTGCGTTCGCGCGGTGTCATACCTGCCTTGACCGCATTGTCGAGCGCCCCACGTTTGGAGACGCGGAACTTCCGCAGGAACAGCGGACGCAGTTTCTCTCGAATGACCTCAAGCATAGAGGAGGGGTCCTCCCCTCTTCTACTCAGTTTCGTTTCGGAGTCCATGCTTCACGGTCTCGGCCGCTTCCCGCGCAAGATGCGGCAAAAGCTCCTCGAGCCCTTTCGTCATCTGTTGTAGCGTATCTTTCGACAAACTTCCGAGCAAGCCTTCGTCAATCTTGTCTCCAGACAGCAGTTTCTCTTTGAATTCAGGGTCGTTGGAGAGTTTCACTAAAAGCTGCAACATGAGCTCTGCACGGGCCGCCTCCGTGAGAAGAGCCCAAGATCCCTCCACCATTCCGTGCGATCCCTCCATGGTCTGAGCCACTTGGTGATCCTCGGGGCTCTGGAGCGCGCGGTAGCTCGAGACCTTTCCGCCCTTGTCGCGGCGCACGTAAACCTCCATCACAAAGGTCGTGTGGTCGGAGTGAACGCCCCTCGTCCAGGTGTCTGTCATGGGAACACCCTACCCCGAGGTCTGTCGGAGCATCCGCTCTACCGTAGAGGCACGAACGCGCTTGAACCCTGCCTTGCGCATCTTCTCAGCGCACGGAGGACACAAGCGTTCCATCTCTTCACGGGAGATCCAAGCCGAGGCCGCCAGCTTGGTCGGCGACTCTGTCTCTTGGTCTCCAACCGACATCGTGTCAGCACCAGGAAGAGTTGAGTGCTTCTTGTCAGGGTCTTTTTCTTCGGGAGGCAACTTCCCGTAGTCTCGGCGCGTTTTGAGCGGTTGGTTGAGGTTCGCCATGACCTCATCCAGTTCCTCGAGCGCCTTCTTCTTGCGATCCTTGGCCGCTTCTTCACGCCATCCGGGGATGACACGGTCGGCCAAGGAAGCACAGAAAGCACCGGGGTCTGTGATGTCCGTGCCCTTCATCTTCTCGATGCACTCGGTCACCTTGTGCTTGGGAGCCGCGGAAGTGAGGGAATCCCAAAACTTCTTGCGTGACGCGTCCGTCCAGCCCTTCGGCAACGGCCCTTTCCACTTGTCTCCACCGGGGTCCTTCGCCGCAGCCCAACGCTTCGGTTTCCAATCCTTCGGCGCCTTTTGGTTGGTGTTGTCTTCGCGGTCGAGCTGCTTGAGCTTCTGCTTGAGTCGGTTGCGTTTGTCCTCGTGGCTTGCGCCCGGAGGAACCTGCTTGAGCTGCCGGTGGTAGCTGTCCCGAGCTCTTTGAAGTTGCTCGCGACGGGTCTTGTGCTCGTCGCTCTTTTGCCAGTCGTCTTGTCGCTGATTTTCAAGCCCATTTTGATGCTTGGAGTCCTGCGTCTGCGCCTTCTCACGCTTCTCGTTTTCGTGTTTTTTCTCGGCCGCTTCTTCTCGCTCTTTTTTGGACTTGTCGCGGTCGTGCGTCGTCTGCTCTGGTGATCCAAGAGCATTCTCAGTCATGAACTTGTTGTGCTGGTCGTCGTCCCATTTGCCCGCGTCACGCATGGCGTCTGCGTAGTTGCGATGGGGGATAACACCCTGCTTGTGGCCGGCTTTTTCAGCGAGCGCATCGAGAGACTTGACCCGCACACCCCCTTGGGTGAGCTGGGCATCGTCGAGTTTGCCTTTCTCAGCGAGCCCCTTGAGCTTGCGTTTGAGATGGCGGCCCGAACTCCCTTGGTCCCCTACAACCGACCCAAGCCAGTCAGCGAAAGCCGACGGCGCCTTGGTGGGTTTCTGGTTGGCTTTCTCCGTGCCACCCGTCTCTTGACCCTGGTCGTACCGCTCACGGATCTTCTTCTGCTCTTTGTCGGGCAGTGACCAGAACAAGACCCGGTTCCCTGTCTCGGGGTGCTGGAACCGCTGACCCTCAACCTTGTCGTAGAACTCGTCGCTCTTGGACTTGGCGACGCGCTCCGACTCGACCATACGGGCGAGGCGATGCCGTGCCGCACCGTGGTCTGAGGCGCGCCATTTGCGGGCGCCGAGGGCTCGAGGCCCTTCTTTGCCGGCGGCACCCATCAAACGGTCCTACGCAGCTTCCGCGTTCTTGTGCATCTTCTTGAGGCGCTTGGCGAGCAGCAGAGCCGAAAGCAGGCTCTTGTTGCCGGTGCCCTTCACCTTCTCGATGGCGGAGTCGAGCTTACCTGATGCGATGTCTTCGCCCTCAGGAACCCCGAGGTACTTGCGGACACGGCCAGGACGCTCGATGGCTTCCTGAATCCACTCTTTGGCGAGGTGCTCGGAGCCCCACACCTCGGTCGCAGCCTTCGTGAAGCTCTCCACGTTGAGCCACGCATCGTCAGCGGAGGTCTTCTTGGTCATCCCTCGAAGCGCCTTGGCGAACTGGAGCGTGTAGAGGGTACCGGTGTCGCGATTGCTCGCGGCCTTGGAGATCGCTGTCTCCAACTCCTCTGCGGAAGCCTCGGCGTACTTGTGGACGTTGTCGGAGGCAGACACGATCCATTTGCGAGCCAGGGTGTCGGCAGCCGTCACGCGCTCCGCAGTTGAACCCGAAGCCACTTTGGACTCAGGGTTGGCTTTGGCGAAAGCGAGGACGTGATGCCATGCGAGCTTGTGCATCTCGGGGAACAGCACGGAGCTCGCCTTCTTTGCGATCTCTCCCTCATGCTTCTCCCACTTTTTGGCGGCGTCGGCGTAGCCGTTGTCTTTGAGCCAAGTACCGATGTCCACGGACTTGCCTTCCTCGAACCGGCTTTCCTTCTCACTGTCGTCCTTGGCCTGGACGTGGGTGCCTTCCCCCTTAGCCGACCTTGCGCTCGGGCGCAGGATGGAAAGCAGCTCACGCTTGAGCTCGGGGTCTTCGGTCGTTTTGGCCACGCGAATGGCCGCTTTGCGGATGATGTCCTCGTTCATGGTACTTGCCTCTCGCCTCTCCTGAGGCCAGTTCGCCATCTTTTGGAGGGTTTTCTCGTAAGCCTCTTCGAGACCTTGGGCTTCCTCGGCCTTTTCCTTCTCACGGTCGAGATGAGTGACCGCCTTACCAGCCTCCTGCATCTCCTTCTGCGCTTCTTCGGACTCTTCTTTGGCGTTCTCGAGCGCACGCTGATACTGGTCCCCAAACTCTTGCTCCCAACGCTGGCGGAGCTTCGTCTGCTCTTTCTTCGGGAGACTGACGAACTCGACCTGATTGCCGGTCTCAGAGTGGCGCCACTTCTGTTTGGACATGGCGCGAAGGAATGCTTCCTCCTTCGTCTTGGGGGCGTGGTCGAGCCGCTTCATACGGGACCACGAACCTTGGCCTCGAGGGACGGGCGCTTTGGCGAGGAGGCGTCGGTAATCGCGACCGTCGGGGCTCGTCATCTCGAAGATATCTGGCGCGATTTTCTTGATCGCTGTGAGCACAGTTTGAACGACAACATCGAACATCCCCTCGGTCCGAATCTCTTTGGGGATGTTCGGCTCGCCCTTGCGGATGATTTTCAAGTCTGGGGAACCGGGGGCGCCCACCACGAGCTCCCATGCGTTGCCCTTAAACGTCGCTTGAAAGCCACTTTTCTTGGCAGCTTCAACGACCCCCTCCACCACGGACAGGATGCGGCTCCATTCCTTGAGGTCGAACCCTCGGCCCCGAACGGTGAAGTAGTGCTGATCGCTTCCGGCTCTGCGCATGGTGCGACTCTCACTTGGAGGGACGCCATAGACCAGATACCGCGCTTCTGGGGCTGCTTTTCACGATGCGGGGTTAGCGGCCTGCCATCGCGTCAGGCCGTCCTCACGGCTCCTGAGGACTTCGCGGGCGTCTAGGAGGGTCAGGAGCCTCCGCCTGGCGAAAGCCGTCCTCGTCCTCTCAGGGGCTCGGAGGCGGTACCCATCGTGAGGGTTGGGCCACGGGTAGATCTCAGCCCCCACATCCTCGGCCGTACAGCCCGGGTGGGTGACCACGAAGGCCAGGGTCTCGTCGCATTGGTCTCGCCATACACGGTTGGGAGGGCAGCGGTCCATCTGGAACTTGTACCCCAAGCCCAGCTCCCCTATCTTGAAGAACTGCCCCGAGCTCGGGAGCAGCGGAAGGAGGGTGCGCCGATGACATATTAGCAATGTCACGCACCTACAACGTCAAAATCCAAAACGACTTCACCGGCCACAAGGAGTACCCCTACTGGAAGTACCGCTGGTGGCTCAAGCACGGCTCGTCCGTGACACGTCGTGAGTACAACCGCCGAGACCGACGCCGCAACAAACTCCGCGTCCGTGCCGGCAAAGACCCCATCCCGTTCCGTCGCTACCTGCCCTGGATCTGGTGGTAGGTCAGTCGCCCTCGAGGGCCTTCTGTTTAGAAGCTTCCTCGAGGGCTATTCTTCGTTCGATGGCCTTCTTGTCGATGAGCACCCACGCCATGAGATGGGCCACCAAAAGCATGGGGATGAGCCACACCGCCTTGGTGAGGACGAGGCCCATCAGACACAGGGCAGTCCCTCCCCATCGAATGGTGCGTCCGAGCATCATCTGACTTTCCATCAGGCCCACCTCGTGAGGCGGGATGAGCACAGGGCCGGGAAAGGGCGCCTTCTTGATCGCGGTGACCTTCGGCTCGAGTTTGAACTCATCGATGCGCACGAACGCAAAGTCGAGCAGGCAGACCGCGAGGTTCTGGCGGTCTTGTGGGCGGGGAGTGTGGGGGTCGAAGAACTCCTCAGCCCGCGCCAAGCATCGTCGTGCGTCTTGGTCAGCGGGGTCCGCTATTTCCAGCATCGCCATCATCAACGAGTGTTGGGCCAAGAACTCGTAACTCTCTGAGGTCCGCGCAGGTGTTTCCTCGGCCGCCTCTGCCTCCAACTCTTTCCTCTCCTCTTGTTTGTCGTACCGGAGCACATTGTCGATGCGGTTCCGCGTGTTCCATTTCACCTTCGCTGCGAGAGGCACGAGCCCGCGACCCGCCTCGGAGACCCAGCTCGGAGTCTCGGAGTCCTCGACCTTCTCGTCCGGGTTCCGAGCTTCACGCGCAGCCTTGTAGATCTTGGCCGTGAGCTCGTCACGCTCCGGGCGACCGCACACATCCGCGAGGTCGGTGCAGTACACGTCCATCGCCTGCTCGGCTTTGCGAAGGCGGGCCTGCTCGAGGACAACGGGGCTGGAAGTGTTCGATGTCATGTATCTGGAACCGAGCATCTACTCGCGGATTTTCACGATGGTTCGGTCGGGCTTCCCAGTGCCACGGCGATACATGCCTTTGTGGCGCAGGATCTTTCGCCGGTCCTCGGCTGACCCTACCCAATAGTGCTGCCAGTGTGGCGGCACGGCGTGTTCGATGGGCGTGGCATGGGTACCGCCGGAACTTCGGTTCTGTTCCCGAGTCTTCTTGTCGAGCTGCTCAAACAGGGGGCCCACGTAGACCATCTTCGTGCGCGGAAGATTGGCCAAGCGGCGCTCGAGCTTCTTGCGCTTGCCTCCTGTTTTCTTGCGCTCGATCTGTTTCTTGATTTTCTCGACCTCGTCCTTGTTGTCCACCGTTTCAAACTCAGGATCGTCGGAACCCATGTAGAGACACAGGTTCAAGATCAGTCGTACCGCATTCACGATAGTCTCTCGCTGCGTGGTCACGTCCGCCGGGTCGCCGGGCATCAAAGGCGCCGCGAACGGGTCAAGGGGATCGAGTTCGCCGTCCCACTGGCCATCGTTTTTCCGGTCCGCAGTCATGACCGCGTTCTGACGGAAAAACGTCTCGATGTCCTCGCCTTCACGGACCCACTTGTCCAAGTTGATGGCGAACCAGAGCATCGCGTCGTCAGTGGGTGCAAGGGACCGCTCGTTCGCGCCACCCCACAACAAGATCTGAATGCACTTCTCGCGCTCATCCATGAGCTTCTTCAACGAGATCGTGGAAAGGTCGCGAGGCGCAGCGTGCCCGCTGTCCACCGAATCAACGAACCCGACGTAGATGCCCTGGAGGTTGTGCCACTGCGTCCTGTCACCACCCCAGATCTTCCACGGGCAATCGGGGAGCGCGATGTAGAAACTCGTCTGCGGATCAACCACCATGTCGGGAGTGATCTTCGACAAATCCGTTCGTCGAAAAAGGTCCTGCACGCGCGGCCCCACGACGTAGCTGTTCTGACCGAAGCGGTCGTACAGCATCATCTGGTAGCTCATGTACTTGGGTGAGCCAACAATCTGTTGGGCGAGAGGCGACAAAAGACCATGCCGCAGTTCGTCGTCGGTGAGCGATTCGTGCTCCCTCATCATCATGCGATGGAACTCTTCGATCTCCGGGATCTGTCCCCGAACGAAATCGAAATGGAGTTTCGGAGTCCTGAGCATCAGTTGTTGCGCTCCTCGTCCACCACGCGTATGCCGGCGCCGGTGATCTCTACGCCATCGTCCTTGCGGATCACGAGGCCGTGCGTCGTGAGTTCGTTCAAGGCGTTTTCGTACTGGCCCTCGTCGAACATGAGAGCGTCCTGTAGCCGCTCCTCGTCCATCGGTCCTTCGTCTCGGAGTTCAGCCAGCATGGGACGCCCCACCGGGGTCAGGTGGGCGTAGCGGATCAGAGGGGACTGGGGCATCTCAAGGGAGGTACGGAGCCTCTGAACATTTTACACACGCGGGTTCTCCGCGCCCTCAATCTCCCACGCAGACGGGGGGGAGAGGACGAATTGGGCTGCGAAGGACTGATCCCTACCGAAGTTCAAACGGACGCTCATCGTTGAAGATGAACGCGTCGCCGTACTTCACGAGATCATCGTAGGTATCGAACCCAAGCCCGCTTCGGTCGTGCCACTTTCCGGTGCGCGGGTGCTTGAGCGGGACACCTTCCATGACCATGACATCGAGGAGCTGTTCTTCAATGTTGATCTTCGAGATCCACTTCTCTAGGAACGCCTGTGCTTCTTGAGTTGCCATCAGATCGGCTCCACGATTTCGTACTGGTCAGGGAGCGGTTGCTTGTGCAGTGGTCGAAGCTGGAATGCAGACCCGCGCTCAGACGGGTCCCATCCTTTGGACACAGCATGAGCGATGATCTGCTTCACCTCCGAAGGGTGCAGCGTGGCTCGGTGCCCCTCCGCGATGTCGGGATCTCCATCAGGAGGGTTGAGGGTTCTCAACGTCGCCTGCATAACACAGCCAGGGCGTTCTTCATCACGCTGACAAGTGAGCGTCAGATGGATGGGAGACAGACCGCTGACCCACTGCTTGGAGTAGGCATCTCCACGAACGCGCCACAAGAACTGCTCACCGTTGACTTCGATCTTCCGCGAGCCTTTGCGTGGCATTCCCATGCCGGGACTCTACCCAGCTCAGGCCGCAGATGCGAGGTTGAACTTCACGAGCTCTGGTCCTTCGTCTGAGGGCACCCAAAAAGGCGGCCCTCGATCCTCAGGCTGCCAGCCTTGGTCCAAGGCAAACTCCACGAGTTCGCGTACATCAGTGCTTGAGACGTTGGTCCCCGGTTTGTCACCTTCCAGGGGCATCATCTTGAACCACGGCGATCGGGACTCAAGATGGAACAGCGCAACGCTGCCCGGCCTGGTGAAGTGCTCTGTCTCTCGCTGCACCATCAAAACAAAGTGCAGGCCTTTCGATCTCCCCAGAGGAGAGAACGAGGCCGCCTTCCTGACGCGCCAGAGGTAGAGATGGTTTCCAATTTCGGCTCGACGTGATCCCTTACGGGGCATTCCCATCAAAGTTAAGCGTAACGCGGCTTCACAGAGAGTCGAGTTTCGAGAGAAAATCGTCGTCGGTTTCTTCGTCCTTCGGCGTTTCCTTCGCTCGCTTGCGCGCTTTCTTGCTCGAGGCTTCGGGTTTTGGTTTCGGCGGTGTCAGTTTGCGAGCCTGCTCAAGGCGCCGCTGGAGCTTCTTGAGCGCGGGCTCGATCGCTTTCATGTGCTTGCCGAGCGCGGACATCTTATCCGCACCTTCTTTGGCATCCATCGAGGCGCTCTGTCGCGCAGTCTGTTTGAGAGCACTGATGCGACCAAGGACATTCTCCACCGTGTCAGGCGGTGGTTTCTTGGATGCTGCCAAGTCTAGGACACCTTTCGGGTGATCTTGCCGTCGAGGCGCGCTTTGCGTCCTCGGTAACGACCTTGGAAATCGCAGAGTTCGTTGAGCTTCTTGAGCAAGGGCTTCGGCAACTCCTCAACGGAGTCGGCCCACACGGAGTCTGGGAACAACTTCTGGACGTAGCGTGCACCCCTTCCAATGCCAACTCCGATGACATGGATACCGGCGGCTTTGGCAAGGCGTACCTGGCGAGCGATGACTTGCTCGTGAGGAGAGTCGGGGATGCCGTCCGTGATGACTGCCAAGACACGATGCCCTTCACGACGTTCGTTGAGAGCAGCGATTCCGAACTGCACGCCATCAGCCATCGGGGTGCTCCCCCCGGCTTGCGTATGGGCGAATCTCCACTTGGAGTTCACGAACTTCTCCTCCCACACTTTGAATACGTCGTAGCGAACACCACAGACCCGATGCCACTTGGCTTCGTAGTCCCAGGTGCCTCTGTAGTCGCCGTTGTCTCCGTTGCGAAACCCGAAGGCCATCGTTTTGCCGCTGATGCCTTCGACAGCATCGGCCATGACCATCATGCACTGTGCCACTTCCCGAGCGATGCTCCACATGGACCCCGATTGGTCGAGACACATGGCGAGCGCGAAGCTCGTATCTGTCTGCGTGTCCGTGACTTGGAACGCTCGCGCAGGTTTCTGCTCAGATCGCAGGGAGATGGACGTGTCCACAAGCATCCGTGGGCTGAGCTTGGGACCTCGACGAATCCCGTGGACGGTGTCGGTCATCTCCTGCGCCCGTACAATCATGCGTAGGCGTGATCGTAGATAGGTGACGGTCCCCCGAACCTCACCGAGCATCTCATTGGCCGTTTTGAGGTCCGCGTCCTTGTGGCTTGAGCGAACGACGCGCGCTTCGTCGAGCATCGGGTCATAGGGGTTCCACACCATCTCTCCGCGTTGAAGGTCTCGCATCTGCAACTTCGCGTGAGCTGCAAACACTTCCTCGAGCGCCTTGATGCCATCCATGCGGCCATCGGACTCATCCCCGTCCATCACATCCGCAGCCTGCTTGAGGAAACTGTCGGGGTCTTGTCCAAGGTCGAGGTTGATGCCCCCAGCTCCCTGTTGCTCCAACCTCTCCAAGAGTTCTTCGCCGGACATCTCCCAGTCGTCGCCCTCGGCACTTTCGGTTCCCGTTTCTTCACCGTCGCTGGACGCAGCCGCATCCTCTTCTCCCTTTTCAGGAGTAGGCATCGTGGGGCGTGTTTTCGGGGACTCCGCGGACGATTCATCGCCCTCTCCGTCGGACGTACCGCTGTCATCTTGCGAGTCGGGGGAGTTCTGCGGGTCCTGTGATTCGTTCCCCTCTTCGCCGTCGCCGCCTTCGGACTCTTCCGACGGATTGTCTTCCGACGGATTGTCTTCGGAGGACTCTTGGTCGTCGCCGGCCCCCTCTTCCTCGGAGTGCTCCATCGGATCGAGGTCTTCAAGACCCAAATCTTCGTCAGGCGCATCGCCCGGAACTTCCTCATCGGAAGGGAGAGGCTCACTGCCTTGAGAAGGCTCCTCATTTTCAGTGCCTTCGTTTGAGGACTCTTGCTTCTCTTGCTTCTCTTGCTTCTCTTGCTTACGGAGCTGCTCGCGAGCCTTCTCGCGGTTGTCGTATCCGAAGCCATCGCTTCCATCCACGTCCTCTCGATAGAGGTCCTCTACCTCAGGACGTTCTTCATTTTCGTCGGGCTCGGGCTGGTTCTGATCGAAGTCCAGGCTCTGGTCAGGCAGCGGGAACTCGTGTTTGAATCCGCAGGCCTTGCACTCCATCTCAGCGCGGCCATGGATTTTCTGCCCCTTCTCGTTGCGAACCGAACGGATGATGAGGTTTTTCGCTGTTGCCCCGCACTGCGGGCATGACATCTTGGGCTGTTCTTCGTCCTGAGATTCACCTTGAGTTGCGCGCCACAAAGCGACAACGATCTTCATGGCGACCCGCAGACTCCCCATCTTGTCGTCGGCCTTGAGCACCGTGGACTCGTGGAGCATCGGAGCAAGCAACCCACCGGGCGCAAGCAAAGCAACGGCACCCGGTGCAGCCTGCTTGTAGTACGCGATCATCTCCCGAGCCTTGTGGGTGTTGTAGCCCAAGCCGAGATCCCGCATGGCGCACAGAAGGATGCTTCTCGCATTCCCCGAGACGGTGATGTTCTTGACCTTCGCACCACGGCCCCGGCCTCGAGACTCAAGGTCGAGGATGAAGTCTTGAAGGTCTCGCATCGGCTGAGCGGCACCGGGGAAATCCTCGTTGCCGCAACGCTCGATTCGGATGTCTTCGACCAGGTGATGCACCGTCATCAAAAGGCCGCGCATCTTTTCGTCAAACTTGCCACCAGCGAGCGCGACTTCATCGATCATATCCACGATGTCGTGGACCTCCGACAGGCGCATCCGATCTCGCTTGGAGTACTTCGTGTGCCACGCTTCGTGGTAACCGCCTCCGATGATGGCGAGCGCGACCCGGTGATTTACGCGCTCGGGCATCTTGGCCACTTGGATGTAAGGATCACTGCACTTGACTGAGTTGGTGCGCCGGAGGATCTCTTTGAGCTCGCTTCGGGTAGGCCCTCGAGTAGGGTGTTTCGAGAGGTCGTCACACAGAAATTCGGTAAAAGCAGTCCACGTCCAGGCGTCGTAGTTCACGAACTGCGTGCCCCTCGACACCACGCGCCTCTTGATCCCCATCGGGGCAAGGATCGCGTTTACCGACCCTTGGATGGCCTTCCAGTAGCGGTGCCCTGGGAAGGTTCCGGGTAGCTGTTTGTCCTTCTTCATCGCGGTGGGGGCTACGCCTCCATTCCTTTTACGCACAACGGGAAGCGAGAGGACGATTCGGGCACGTTTTCCAAAATGGAGTACAACAAGTGAGCCGAGTTGGGCGCTTGCCGCGCTTCGGCCCATCACCGACAGACCCACGGCAAAAACCCCAAAGGGGTAGAAGCCAGAGGCAGGACCCGATGACCAAGACAGCTACAGCCAAGGTGAAATGCGAACTCGACGGGGTTGAGGTCCACTACCTCTCGACTTACCTCGCAGAGAAGCACGGGATGACGGTTGAGGAGTACCTCAAGAAGTTCCCCAACGCATCGATCGAATCGACAGAAGTGAACGATCGGTACGAAGCCTCGATCAAAAACATCCGACGTGTCGCGCCCCCGCCCCCAGAGCAGCTCACCCTCGAAATCGGCGGCCTCAAGTTTCCTGTTAATCCCGATGTCCCCGCTGAGGCTTGTCTGCCGTTGCCGGCGCACTACCGGTTCCCAACACACGGGCCTCTTGCCGAAGATGCAAAGCGAGCTCTCCGCTATTTCCTGGCTCGACGGAGCCACTGGATTTGGGGACCCACCGGATGTGGCAAAGATGCGTTGCCCTCGGCTTTGTGTGCCTGGACGCGCACCCCATCCGCGCTGTTCCCCATCAATCCCGATGTCGACATCATGGCGTGGTTCTACGACCGCGGTATCAACAAGGACGGCACCTTCTACGTCTACGGAGAACTGTTCAACGCGCTCGTCAACGGGTACACGAGCCCCATCAGTGGAAGGCAGGTTCCGATGGCCGTTGTGCTTTCGGACTTCGACCGTGCAGGACGAGCACAGGCAGAAGCACTTCGTCTCGTGGGGGACACCATCCAAGGTCGAGTGAAAGGGCCTCGAGGAGAGACGTACCCTGTGCTCCCTGGCACGCGTCTCATCATCACCGCCAATACGATGGGAGGCGGCGATGCTTCGGGGAAATCTGTGAGCGCCAACGTGCTCGACACCTCCATCCTCAACCGCATCGAACGGAAACTTCGGTTCCACCTGATCGACTGGCGTGATGAAGAGCCCGTGATCCGAGCCAAGTTCCCCCTGTTCGCGGAACGGTACGGTCATGTTCTCGACAAGATCGGAAACGCAACCTCCGCTTTACGGAGCGCGGTCGAGGATGAAGATCTCTACGGAGAGTTTTCGCATCGAGACCTGTGCGGCTGGATCGGAGACTGCGAAGACATCATCGCGTTCCACGATAGGTTCGAGGCGGGGGCACTTCCTCGCAACATCTTGAGTCTTGCGTTCCAGTCCTACTCCGACGGTCTCGCGGATGCGGAAAACAAGGCACTCGCGGAAAGTCTTGTGGACCCTTACATCAAGGGCGGTGCGCTTCCCCGCGGCAAGACCACGGGTGTTCAGAAGGAACCCTTGAAGATCACCTGAGGCTCACTCGCACGACGCAGCCCACGGGAAACACCACGTATGAACGCTCGCAAAATGACCCCCAAGGATTTTGTTCCGCACTTGATGCAGGTTCTGGGGGACCTGTCCCAACGCACCCCCGGTGTGGCCATCCCCATGGAGGACACCTTCGAGTTCGTGTGCGCCCGCATGGGCCTCCAGGTCTCCAACTTCGGAACCGCCGAAGGGAAAAAGACCCCGTGGGTGTATCGACAAATCGGACTCGCGTTCCGTCAGATGCGTGACAACGGGCTCGGGGAATATGCTTCGCGCGGGCACTGGGCCCTGACCCAGGAGGGGGTCGAGCAGCTCAAGCCAGACCACACACCCGAAGCACCGACGGCCGCCGCCCTTGCAGCCGTCAAAGCACAAGCGGCCGAAGAGGATGCGGACGACAACGTGGTACACCTTTCCGACCCTGGAAACGAACACCCCTACAGCGACGACCCGTACATTCGTGGGCTCGCTGTTGAGCAGACTGCCTGCTTCGGAGCACACTCCGTTCGCAGCGACGTGTGCAAAGGATGCCTCCTTGCTGAGGACTGCCTCGTTGCCATCTCCGTCCGCAAAGCTGAAATCGCTTCGGAACTCGAGCGCGACGAAATGGTCGCGAGGGAGGCGGCGAAAACCAAGGCCAAGAAGAAGGACCAGCAAGACGCCTCCATCGACGAACTGATGGGTTCGATGGAGGGCACCGACAATACCTCTGCGAAGTTCGGGAAGAAGGGCAAGTTCAACCCTCTTCCTGAACAAATTGTGTCTGACGCGTTCGCTCAACAAGAGTCGGTTTGCGCGCAGTGCAACGAAAAGATTCCCGAAGGCGCTTCTTGCTTTTGGGTAGAGGGTGAGGGCATCTTTCACCCAGAGTGCATCAACGCCCCAGATGGGGTCTAACTAAGACGGAGATGAAGTCAATGTCCAAAGCAAAAAAGCAAAGCGACAAGACTCAGTCGTTCGACACCCGTGTAGCCCACGGGGCCCTTCTCGATGGGCTCGAAACGATCAAGAAGTCACTCGACGAATCCACCCTTGAGCGCAAAGTCGAAATCGGCAGCGTGCTCTGGCAGCTCGGAGACGCTGTGAAAGACGTGCTCGACCGGATCAAATCCGACGTGCGCGTCGAAGCGGTAGCTGAGCTCAAGGGTCAAGCCGGGAACACGAAGCTGGATGGGGACGACCTCGGTGAGGCAACGGTCACCATCCCTGAGGCATCCCTGCGCGTTCCGAAGGGGACCAACATCGACGACCTCAAGAAGGTGCTCGGCTCGGACTTCGGGCTGTTCTTCGAGGAGGTCACGACGGTAAAACCACGCAAGGAGTTCGAGGACCGCGTCACCGCGCTCCAAAACCCTCTGCACAAGCAGATTCTTCACAACTCAGTCGCACGGGTGGAACCTACTCCGCGAGTGAGCTTCAAACGGCATGAGTTGCCCAAAAGGAAAGACGAATAGATGGCAAGAGCGCGACAGACCCGACGCAGTGTGAGCGTCAAAGGTCTCACCTACCAACGCCTCAAGAAGCACGTCGGTGAGGACGGCAGCGTGTCTGGCTTCATCGAAACGCTACTCGCTGAGAAGCTCGGGGAGCCTGACGACGAAGATCGTCAGAAATTTGGAGAGGCGATGGAAGCACGAGAGAAGAAGTCCGAGGCCGTGAAGGCCGACGACCCAAATGACGAATTCAACGCTTCCTACATCACCCCCATCAAATTCTTCTGACGACCTCAAGCAGGCCCTCCTCGCGTTACGAGACCTGCTCGACGTAACGGCCTGGACCACAGAGGCGCCCCACGTCTCTGCGCGTCACCAGGCCGTTATCGTGCTCCGCAAGCACGGTCTCAAGCCTCGAGACGGCGGCACCGCCTGACCTGAGGGATCAACGGGGCGTCTCACGAACGAGCCTGTGAGGCGCCCTGTGGCCTCAGGCGCGGTGACGGAGAATTGCGCCGTATAACCGCTGCCACCGACTCCCAGAGCCGTTCTGGTGGAGTCTGTGACTAAAATCACGCCATGGGCACCTTGATTTAGGTAAGGACTACCCTAAATAAGGGTATAACTACTGAGAACTCGGGACGACCCATGCCAAACAAACTCACCACCGACGGATACAAGTTCAGCATGGCGCAGGCGGGCTTCCCCTTGCGCCGTGAAACATTCTACCTCTCGTTTCGGAAGGGAGGCTGGCAGTACATCCCGTTTGATCTTGAGGAGCTGCTCATGTGCACGCTCCCCGATGCGGACATTCATGTTCCAGACGAGAGCTTCGCAGCGAAACATGGCTACGGACTAAACGATGCCATGAAATCTTCTCTCGGTCGTCCGGTGAAGATCAAGGCGGCCCCTGCCGGCACTTGGGTCTACCAACGTGAGCCCATCGTCACCATCACGGGTCCGAGTTTTCTCGTGTCGTGGCTTGAGCCTCTGGCTCTCCGGTTGTTCTTCCCGATCCAGTTCGCCACCGAACTCAAAAAGCACGGCACCAACATCCCTGACGAGATGCTGCTCGCCACCTGCAATGAGCAGCGCGACATCATGTTGCGCGTCATCAAGGCGGTGTGCCCCAATGAGGAGAATGTTCTCTACGACCGCATCGTGGTCGCGGACCGTCGCTACTCCGACAGTGTGACCGCACAGGCCAAGCAGATCTTGGACGTGGTGAAGGACCCTTCTCGGCTCTTTGAAGTCGGGATGCGAGCCGCCACCTGCGAGGGGCAGCACGCTCTCGTGCTCCAGGCGCTCCGCGAACTTGGCATCATGGCCACGAGCAACGTCTCCCTCGCGCAACAGTTGGACATGAAACCCGTGGGCACCATGGGCCACGAGCACATCCAACGATGGGGCAACGATCTCGATGCCTACCGAGCGATGAGGGACATGCGAGTTGGGGCGCCCTCCTACTTGCTTGACACCTTCGACACCATCACGAGCGGCATCCCGGCCGCCATCAAAGTGATGAAAGAACGCTCCCACCCTTGTTCGATTCGCTACGACAGCGGTGACAAGTTCGGGCAGTACATCTACGCGCACGGCGAGTTCAAGCGTCAGGGATTGGAGCCCACCCACATCATCGAAGACGGGCTTGATTACGACACCATCGCCAAGTTCGAGAACCTGCGCAACCACACCGGGCTTGCCCCCGAGAAGCAGGTCTACGGTGCGGGCGGCCTGTGGGTGAGTGCCCACTGGACCAACCCCCTCACCCGTGACCGTGTCAGCGCTGTCTACAAACTGACCGAAACGAGCAGTGAGCCTCGCATGAAGTTCGGCAATGAAGCCGGGCTCGGCAAGGTCAGCATTCCGGGCCGTCCCGTCATCTGGCGACGCCTTCGTGGCGAGGGCCCTCTTTCAGTCATCGCCCAAGACGGCGAGCGAGTTGCTGAGAACCACGTTGTCCTCAGCGGGAATCCTGAGGCTCTTCAACAGCTTCGCATCTGCAACGTCCGATGCGAAGGGGAGCAACCCTACACCCTTTCGCCTGAGACTCAGCGTCTCGTGACCACCTTCAACCGCTAGAGAGACACGAAGATGCCCGTACTCAACACAGACGCCCTGATCACCAACCGAGTCGAGACCATCCGCAAGTACCACTCGGACGCGGGAATAGCTCGCGCCGAACTGGACGTGTCTGGTGGCATCGACTCGGCCGTCATGCTCATGCTCCTGGTCAAGGCCCTCGGTCCCGACAATGTGACCGCGGCGTACCAAGGCATCAACTCCTCCACCGAGTCCCGCGACCGAGCGCGTCTCGTCGCAAAAGCGGCCGGCGTCAAGCTCCTTGAACTGGAACTCGGGGACATTTTTGAGGCCATCGGTCTCGAGGCCATGCGCGCGTTCGGAGCAGCCGGTTTCGACACCGACAAGATCGTGAAGTTCATGGAGGGTGACGCCTCCGTGGACGGCTCTCTCCGCTCGACCCTCCGCGCCCCTGTCGGCCGCTACGTGAACCGCATGAGCGGTGGCGGCATCCGTCACGGCACCGGTAACGAGTGCGAAGACCGGTGGCTCCGCTTCTACCAGAAGGGCGGTGACGGCGAGGTCGACACGAACCCTCTGGCCATGCTCAGCAAGGGCGAGGTCTACCAGCTCGCAGTCGCACTCAAGGTCCCCACGGAGATCATCACCGCGCTTCCCACCCCCGACCTGTGGGGCGTCGGTGAAGAGCACAACGACGAATCTGAGTTGCTCAAGAGTTCGGGGGTGCCATGGACTTACAGCCGGGTGAACCCGGAGACGGGCGAGTACATGCGCGTCGGGACCATCGAGCGCATGAGCCGGCTTCTCGATGAGCCGGTCGCCACCCACGTCATCATCGGTGACTACCCCACGATCGGGGACTGGCTCTTCGGCCCCCTCTTCCTCGGGAACATGAACCTGCGCCTCGTTGAACTCTTTGAGAAGTTCGGTGTCACGGTCGAGCACCTGGATTCCGCGCGCAAGTGGGAGCGCATCACTCGTCACAAAATGAACCCCAACTGTCCGTCACTCGGGAGCCGTCAAGAGCTTCTCGACGCCGGCATCATCACCAACGAGTTGCCGGCACTCTGAGCCGGAAGGAGAACAGACAGATGCAGAAAATTCACGCAGTGTTTATCGATCCGCAGAACGACTTCTGCAACCCCAACGGCAGCCTGTTCGTGCCCGGCGCAGACGAGGACATGAAGCGCCTCGCCGGCATGGTCACGCGGCTCAAGGACAAGATCGCGGACATCCACGTCACCCTCGACTCCCACCGCAAGGTCGACATCAGCCATCCCATGTGGTGGAAGGACTCCTCGGGCAAGAGCCCCGATCCTTTCTCGGTCGTCACGGCGCAGGACCTCAAGGACGGCAAGTGGAACACGGCTCAGCCCGGCATGTTCTCGCGTTCGCTCGAGTACTTGCAGACGCTCGAGAAGGCCGGCCGCTACCCGCACGTCATCTGGCCGTACCACTGCCTGATCGGTGACGAAGGGCACAACGTCGTGCCCGAGCTGTCGGCGGCCATCCACGACTGGGAGGACCGCTTCGCACAGGCCGACTTCATCACGAAGGGGAGCAACCCCTGGACCGAGCACTTCTCCGGCGTCAAGGCCGAGGTGCCCGATCCCGAGGACCCCTCCACGCAGGTCAACACGAGCTTCATCCAGACCCTCGAGGACGCCGACGTGATCCTCATGGCCGGGCAGGCCCTGAGCCACTGCCTCGCCAACACCGTGCGCGACATCGCGGCCGAGTTCTCGGACCCGAAGTACGTGCAGAAAATCTACCTGCTCAAGGACGCCACCGGGAACGTCCCCGGCTTCGATCAGTACGGCGAGGACTTCATCAAGGAACTCACCGCCAAGGGCATGAAGGTCACCACGACCAAGGACTTCCTCGCCGCCTAGCGCGAGAATAAAGGACAAATACAATGCCAGTTTTCACAGACAACATGGACAGCCACGCCATCGGTGGCTCCAACTACGGCTTCTCGGCCAAGCGCATCGATGACCTCGGCGCCACCGAGTACACCCTCGTGGGCATCGCCTGCGACGGCTCCAGCTCCGTCACGTACTTCCGCGACGAGATGGAGAAGTGCGTCAAGGAGATCGTCAAGGCGTGCCGCCACAGCCCGCGCTCCGACAACCTCCTGATGCGCATGACCCTGTTCAACAGTCGTCTCGCCGAGACTCACGGGTTCCGCCCGCTCTCGGAGTGCGACGTGGACAAGTACACCGGCTCTGTCCATACCGGAGGCAGCACTGCCCTGTACGACGCTGCCGTCAACATGATGGACTCCGTGAGCCAGTACGGCGCCGATCTCGTGAAGAACGACTTCGACGTGAACGGCATCGTCTTCGTGATCACGGACGGGGACGATAACGCCTCGGCCATGACCCCCGGAGAGGTTCGTAAGAGCCTGGAACGCGCCGTGCAAAGTGAGTCGCTTGAGTCGATCGTGACCATCTTGGTCGGGGTCAACGTGCAGGACCCAGGGCTCAGTCAACGCCTCAACGACTTTTCACAGTCGGCCGGGTTCACCCAGTACGTCGAACTCGGCAATGCGGACGCGAGCACTCTCGCCAAACTTGCGGACTTCGTGAGTCGGTCGATCAGCGCGCAGAGCCAAGCGCTCGGTACAGGCGGCCCGAGTCAGAGCCTGTCCTTCTGAGAGAGAGATGCCTCGAGTAGTCAAAAAAGAGCCACACCCTTCCGTGAAGAAAGAGATTGTCTGCGGAGGGTGTGGCGCCACCGTTGAATACGTCCCCAACGACGTGAAGCTGCTCTGGTCAGGCACGGACTACGGTGGAGGGGCGGATGGGGCCAAAGGCTTCACCTGCCCCAACCGCGGGTGCACGCACAAGATCATCACGGAGAGGTGGTAAGCCATGAGCACTCCCGCCAAGTTCGCTGTCGCTGTCATCGTCCTCCGCCGTAACAATGCGGTGGAGGGGGGATGGGAGTGCATCTTGGTCGCCCGCAAAGACGACCACACACGCTGGAGCCTCCCAGGCGGAAAAGTCGATCCTCCGCCCCCTCCGCCTGAACCCGGCACGATCTGTATTGGGGAAGGCAAGCCTCGCGGGGAGACCACGATCGAGGCCGCCTACCGGGAACTCCGCGAAGAGACGGGCCTCGACATCCCCCACGGCGAATACCTCGGGAACCTCAACCGGTTCATCCCGCAAGGAACCGTCCTCGACAGCGGGGGCTACTTCACCACCTTCTACCTACTCGACACGACGGGCATGGAACTGCCCGACACGTTCACGGTCGCAGAGCACGAGGCCCCTGTTGAATGGGGGCCACTCCACCGACTCACCTGTGGCCCCTACGGACCCGAAAACGCTGAGCGCCTCAGGAAGATGGGACTTCTCACATGAAATGGAACGCAGACGCTTTCTTCGCACAAGGGAAGACCCACCCTGTCTGTGAAGACTATGCCGTCGCTCGAGCGCCCAAGGACGGCAACGACGCGCTCACCTACGCCATCGTGTGTGACGGCTGCTCGTCGTCTCCGAGCACTGACGTAGGAGCGCGGCTGCTTGCCCACTCCGCCGCCCTCCACATGGGATGGCTGCACACCATTGAGCCCCGATTCGCGGACCGCGAGAAGATGATCATCGACGCGGCCGCCAATGCGGCCAACGAGATCGACGTGGACATGCGATGTTTGGACTCCACGCTCCTCGCCGCGTACCGCAGCATGGACGAGGACGGCAACAAGGGCGTCCGTGTCTCCCTCCGAGGAGACGGTGTCATCGTGGCCAGGAGCCGCACTCACGGGACTTGGTACATGTTCGTCATTGAGCACGAACACAACGCCCCACGCTATCTGAGCTACGACCTTCAATCAGACCGGCTAAGCGGCTACATGGCCAAGTTCGGAGACCGAGCGCGTGTACGCATCTACAACGAAGGCATCGGCTGGACCTCTGAAGAAGGCATTGAATTCAATGGCCATCACGACGACTGGTTTTTCCCGGCCTACGACCACGACCTTGTCATCGTCATGTCGGATGGCGTCATGGATTTTCAACGCCTTGTCAGGACCGGGACAAGCAAGATGCTCGACAGGGTTCCCACCGAGCTCGTGGTCGAGCAGCTCCTCAAAATCAAAGGCACCACGGGCGCCTTCCTTCAACGCCGGTGCCACAAGTTCATCTCCAAGTACTGTGCCCTCAACGAGTGGCAGCATTCCGATGACTTCTCGGCCGCAGCCATCTGGATGGGAGAGCCCGAACCGTGAAGGTCTACGTTAAGGGGCAACCCGAGGTCAGCCTCACCAAGAGCCACTTCGTCGCAGAAGGCGGCGAAGGCAAGGTCTTCGTACGCGGCACCACCGGCTACAAGGTCTTCCACGATCCCAAGAAGGCCATCCCGCTCGGGAAAATCCAAGACCTGTCCCGCATCAAGGACTACCGGGTTATCGCACCAGTGGATGCTCTCTACAACGGCAAGAAAGCGATCCACGTCGGTCACACTTTCAAATTCGTCCCCGATACCTGGACGCTCTGCCAGCTCTTTCCCCGAGCCTTCCGCGATCGTGAGGGCTTCGACCACAAGAAGGCACTCGAGCTCGTGCAGCAGATCCAAGCCGGCGTCCGGGCGGTCCACAAGGGTGGCATCCTGATCGTGGACCTGAACGAGATGAACTTCCTCGTCAGCAAGGATTTCACCACGCCGTACTTCATCGACGTGGACAGTTACCAGACCCCGCGTTACCCGGCGACGGCCATCATGCCGTCCGTCCGTGACCCTCAAGTGCAGGGTCTCGACTTCACGGAGAACAGCGATTGGTTCTCCTTCGCCGTGGTGAGCTTCCAACTTTTCGTCGGCATCCATCCCTTCAAAGGCAAGCACCCGAGCATCAAGGGGCTCGAAGAGCGCATGAAGGCCGGTGTCTCTGTCTTCGACAAGGACGTGAGGATGCCGAAGACTGCCTACGGGCTCGACGCCATCCCCTCGAGCTACCGCGACTGGTACGAGGACATGTTTGCTCGTGGTGGCCGTGGCGCACCTCCCGATGGGACCCATCACGTCATCGTCTTGCGACCCACCATTCGCAAGATCACTGGCACGGACAACTTCGAGATCACCGAAGTCGCGGAGTACGCCGAAGCCATCCGAGACCTGTTTGTGGGTGCGGGCCACACCGTGGCTTGGGACGGGGAACAGGTCCTCATAGACCGCCGGCATGCCGGCTATTGGCCTACCCCCATCGCCGTCGGGTTCACCCCGAAGCACGGGCACCCGATGGTGGCTCTGACTGCCAAGCACCTCGGCACCAGGTTGATGGATGCCACGACCAAGCAGATGCTCGATGGGTTCACCCTTCCCGAGGGCGAAACGATGTCTGCCAACGACACCATCTACGTCCGCAGCCGGGACAAGATCCTTGAGGTCACGTTTGCGGAGGCCGGCAACAAGGTGCTCGCGTCCACCAGGGTCGCAGCCAACGTGCTCGAGCACGCGTGCAAGCTCTACGAAGGCGTCGCCATCCAGAGCCTTCTCGGAGAGCCCCACGTCAGCATCTTCCCAAGGCAGGGCGTGTGCTACCAGCTCACCATCCCCGAGCTCAAGGGCCACAAGGTCGTTCAAGCCAAACACGAGGGCGGTGTCCTGATGGTCCTCGCGGCCGAGAAGGGCACGTACCACAGGTTCGTGTTCCGCTTCGACACGGACTACACGAGCTACGATCTGCGCAAGGTCGAGGACGTGTCTCCGACCGACCTGAACTTCGTGGTCCTCGACTCGGGCGTCTGCGCCTGCGTCAACGAGGACGAGGAGATGGAGTTGTTCTCCGTGAAGAAGGGCTCCAAGACCATCAAGACGATCAGTGACCCGGTGCTCGGAGGCGACATGCGCCTCGCCAAGGATGGGGGCACCGTCCTGTTCTACCGCGGCAACAAAGTCTACAAGATGAGGATGAAGTGATGACGAATCTCCAACAAGAACTCGATCGACTCACCAAGAGCCTCGGACGTTTGGCCGACGACCACCACATGAAGCTCGTACGCAAGTTCGCTGGTGCCGTCAAAGTGAACGACCACCTTATCTACGAGGTGCAGGAGGTCGAAGGGCCTGAGGATGACCGCAAGATCGTCAAGAGGACGCGTTGCGGCCGTGTCGTTGCGACCGGAGGCGAACAAGGCTCGGGCCCCCGCCCGGGTCAGAACTGGATCGCAGTTGAAGGGAGCGACCGCATCTTGAAGTACGGGGACAGCCGAGAGGACTACGTGATTGTGCTCGAGCAGGACCCGCAAGGCATCCCCGAAGGACGCCTGACTGCGGTGGAAGGGACTGGCTGATATGGGACGACGCATCGCAGTTTACGGAGGCTCCTTCAACCCCTTCTGTGATCACCACGCGGACATCGTCCGCTGGCTCGTGACGGAAGGGGATTTCAATGTCGTCATCGTGGTGCCCTCTGCCGCCCACGCGCTCAAGGACGACCTTCCCGAGTACTTGCACCGCTACAACATGGCGAAGCTCGGGGTGAATCACCTACGGTACAACGGGGTGCCGAGCCTCCCCTTTGAGTCCACGGTGATGGTGAGCCAGATTGAAATGCACATGCTGACGAAGCAGCCTGCTCCGATCCGCACCTACGAGCTTCTCCAAGAGCTGGCGCAGGGCTACTCCAAAGAGGACGAAATCAAGTTCGCCATCGGTCCCGACATCCCCGACGAGCTTCACAAGTGGGCTCGAGTCGAGGACATCGAGCGCGACTTCGGGTTCGCCCATCTCCCCGTCCAGTCGATGCGCGCCACCAAACTGCGCCAGATGATCCACGACGGCGTGGATGCCTGGAAGCACCACGTCCCCCTTCCCGTGCGTCGCTACATCGAGATGCACGGGCTCTATCGAGAATCCGAGGCCGCATGAGCAACTGTCGCTACTGTCGGGACTCCTACAAGATGCCCGTCGTCGATGACGGGTTCTGTTCCCAGCTCTGTCGCGCCAAGTCAGAACACGAGAACATGATGCGAGCCAAGGAACGCTTGAGCATCCACTTGTCCGAGCTTGACGATGGTGCCTACTCCGTGGAACTCAAAGCACGCAACACCGGCGAGTTCTCTGAGATGACCAAGATCTTCGACAGCTTCCCCTCTGCGGTGCGTGGAATTGCCACGCTCTGTACGAAGGTGGCTGACGACCTGGAGTCCGAAACATGAAGAAGAAGTTCAGTTACGCGTATCCCCTTCCGGCCAACACGGTCGACATGGTGATCTTCACTATCCGCCGTGACACCCTCAAACTGCTCCTGATCAAGCGACGCGATGACCCCTTCCAAGACCACTGGGCCATCCCAGGCGGCTTCGTCGAGGTCGGTGTCGGCCACGCCCCCGAGGGGGACCAAGGAGAGGACCTGGATGCAGCCGCAGAGCGCGAACTCCTCGAGGAGACAGGGTTGCGCCGTGATCGAGACGAAGTGTTCCTCGAGCAGCTCTACACGTTCGGAACACCAGGGCGTGACCCCCGGGGTCGTGTCATCACCATCGCTTACTACGCGCTGATCTCCCCCGAGGCGTACCACCGCGTCGAAGCTGGAGACGATGCCAAAGAAGCCGCATGGTTCGACGTGTCCGATGTCGTCGGAGAGACAGGCGGGGTCGAGCTCGCGTTCGATCACGGCAAGATCCTGCACACGGCCGTTGACAGGGTTCGGGGCAAGATCGACTACGACCCCCGACTTGTGCGGGCGCTACTCCCTGAGGAGTTCACCGCTAAAGAATTCCGACGTGTCCACGAGATCGTCAAGGGCATCACCTACGACAAATCGAACTTCTCCAAGAGGTTCCGACGGATGGTCGAGGATGGTCGTTTCGTCGAACTCGATGAGACGAAAGAACACCGTGGCGCCGGCCGACCCGCACGCCTCTACAAGTTCTCCGAGTGAAACGACCATGAACACACTTGCGCTGTCACTTCTGCTTTCCTTCGCCCCTCCCGAAGCCCCTGTCGCTCCTGAGCCGGTCTCCACGGAGAGCGAGCCGAAGTTCTTCGTCAACCTGACTCCGGGGGTGCTCGAGTCCTTCTCGCCCGCGACCGGGGATCACTACGGGCTCTACCTCATGCTCAGTTCGGACTTCTTGGTCCCCGTAGGCAAACGAGGGACGACGCTGATCTTCTCTCCGGGGTTCGAGGTGGGCGAGCTCGGCAGCGATGGGCTCCAGTGGGGACCCGTTGCGGGCTTCATCGTTGACCAAGTGATCGCAGAACGACCCAAGGTCACCGTCGCCATCGAACCTCAAATCGGCTACCTCCTCAACGCGGTTAGCTTGTTCGACCAACGAGGTGTGGACAGCGTCTCTCACTACCTCTACACAGGGGTCGGTTTCGCATTCATTTTGCCGAAAGGCGTCGCCCTCATTCCGACGGTGGTGGCATCCATCGACCATACCTTCAACCCGGACTCTGTCGCGCTCAACCCGATGTTCCTGGTATCCGTGCCTGTCTTTCCTCGATGAGGACCTGTCTGCACTGCCCCCATGAAGGGCCCGACGACACCTTTGCGCACTACAAGGACGCGAAGGGTAAATTACGTCCACGGAATGTCTGTTCCGAGTGCCATCGTCGGCTCGCAGCACACCGCCAGGCTGAGTACAAAGAACGGAACTTGGAGCATGTCCGTGAGGCACAACGCCTCCGCAAGTACCTCAAGTATCACAACGACCCCGAGTTCCGAGCACGCTGCCTCGAAGACGCCAAAAGGAAACCATGAGCCTACGTGAAATTGCTACCCGCAGCGGTGACGTGCCGCCCTCCGATCGCCCTCAACTCCCTCGCATCGAACAGTTCAAAGGGGCCATCCTTGGATGTGCCATCGGAGACTGCGTTGGGGCATGGGCTGAGGCCCGGCCCTCCCATGAAGCCCGCAAGTTCGCTGAAACGAACCTACGTGACTGCGACTTCTCCGAGACGGGCAAACACCATCACGGCATGACGTTCGGTCAGTACACCGACGACACTCAGCTCACCCGCGAACTCATGCTCTCCCTCATCGACGAAGGTGATTGGAACCCCGAAGACTTCGCCGATCGAATCGCCCGGATCTTCGCTCGAGAGGGCGTCGTGGGCTACGGAGGCGCCACCATGCAGGCTGCCGTGAAGCTCATCGACGGCGGCTCCTGGAAGGAGTCTGGGACGCCTCCTCCGCGCGCCGGGAACGGAGCAGCCATGCGGGCCTCCCCGATGGGCCTGCTGTTCTGGAACGACGTGGACGGCCTTGTGGTGTCCACGATGGAACAGGCGGTCATCACCCACAAAGCTCCGATGTCCGTGGCCGCTGCAGTGGCTGTTGCAGCAGCTACCGCCATGTGCCTCAATGCGAGCAAATCCACCAGCGGGCCTCACGAGCCTGGGTGGTGGCAATGGCTCGCCAGGTTCGTAGAGCGTTGCGACAAGGACTACGCCGAGGACATCCGCACGCTGACCGACATGGTGTTCAACGGTCGCAAGGGGGAGGACCGGTGCGCACCCGGAGATGCCGCTGAACGACGCACGGTCGCCAAGTGGGTTCTCAAGGATGATGACCCCCGTTGGAGCGGGGTGAGTCCGTGGGCACGCACGAGCGTTCTGTGGAGTCTCTACTGCCTCATGGCCTACCCCAAGGACTTCTGGCAGGCCATCGAATTGGCGGTGTGGGTCGGAGGAGATTCGGACACCATCGCGGCGATGGCCGGAGCAATGGTGGGGGCTCACGTCGGCATCGACAAGTTCCCTGAGAAGGTGATGGAGGAGGTCGTGCCCCTCATCCACGATGCCAAGGCCGAGCAGTATGACTGGCCGGGGCTCGAGAAGCTCGTAGAGCACCTGTACGGCGTCGTGGAGCGTCGGTACGAGGAAGACGCCAAGGTGGTGCCTCTGTTCCTCAGCGAGGCCAGCGAGGTTCCTGAGGACGTACAGAGCCTCATACAGCACGAGCCCGATCCGCCTGCTGTGGAGTCGGAACCCGAGCCCGTCGAGCTGGATGAAGAAGACGAAGAGAACGTCTCCGACATCCTCAGCATGTTTGGGAGGGACTAGATGGGGCCAGGGCCGTTCTATCCCTTTGCGTACGAGGTGACGGAAACGGAGGCAGAGCGTCTCCTTTTCGTGCTTGCGGCACTCGGGGTAGGGCTCGTCCTGCTGGCTGTTTGGGAGTGGCGCTCCAGGAGACTAGGAAAACGCTAGTCGAGTTCCAAAGTCTTCCCACGGTCACGCCACGCGAACCGCTGCTCCTCGGTGGCACGCAGCATCATCAGGTACGCAGCCCGAGTTGCTTTGGCGTCCTCGAGGGCCCCATGACGCTCGCTGCGATCCAACTTGATGCCGAGGAAGTGACAGATGGCATCGAGGTTGAGTCGGTTGAGGCCGCAAGGGACCAAGTGTTCCCACGCAAGGGTGGTCGTGTCGATGACGTGACGCGACAAGATGCGGTATGCCTTCTCCACCTTGGCTGTCTCAAGCCCGCGAAGGAGGAAGCTTCGGTCGAAGTTCGGATTCTGTCCGATGATGACTTTGTGCTGAAAGATCTCGACAATCTGCGGCACGAGCTCCGCGAAGGTCGGGGCGTCCTTCCAAGCCTCCTCCGTGTATCCGTTGATCTCGAGCGCGCGCTTGGTGCCTTCTTCGTTGAAGGCCATGGCGGCATCAAGGTTGACGGGCTTGATCTTCGTGTCGAGCAGAGTGTCCCCCTCGATGCCGACAATGCCGATCTCGATCACTTCGGCATGAGGGTTGTCGAGCAAACCAGTGGTCTCCGTGTCGGGGAACACAACGGGCTTGAGGCGCAGGGGTGGGATGTCCTTCTTTTCGTCGGCCATGCACCACTTGTACCCACGCAGCGTAGTCCGACACGGGCCACGAGTTTCACCGTTGGGCTACGCGCGTTGGAGCCACGACGAGTCGTGGTTGACTTGGGTGTCGTAAACGGAAAACTCCACGATCACCTTGTCCACGTCAAAGCTCATCTCTGTGAGGGTGGCTTCGATGTCCTCCACACGCTTCTTGAATTGCGTGGCCGTTCCTTCGTAGCTCCGGGCCGTCAACATGATCTTGAAACTGTCGCCATCGAGCTTCTTGAAGATGTTCCGCGACAGGTGGGCATCCAGCAGCTTTGCGATCCCATGCAGCTCCCCTCGTCG
>Ga0307380_10000080_pt1 | contig 160010 bp, 129 predicted proteins | sample UN3MG_FD_202239 | JGI IMG/M metagenome (GOLD analysis project Ga0307380, IMG submission 202239) | Soil microbial communities from Risofladan, Vaasa, Finland - UN-3 | ecosystem: Environmental > Terrestrial > Soil > Coastal area > Acid sulfate soil | place: Finland: Risofladan, Vaasa... | reverse complement strand
TAGGTGTGCTATCTCCTCGTACCACAATAAACGAAGAGAGACCAGGTTTAATTGCTTTAGCCATATTTATCTTTGCACCAACTAGTATTATATCTCAATATTCCACACCAATGTTCTATTTGTTGAGCTTAGGTAATGATATGTTAGCTACTGCAGATTTTGGTTTCTATATAGGTCTTATTGGATTAGCTTTGCTTTTAGTAGCTTTATTTGCTTATGCTTGGATATTCCTATGGAAAAGTCGATCTGGTTCAACAAGTGGATTAAATCTTGGTGGTGGTTCTTCTGAGATTGGATTTGTTAAAGTTTTAAGAGTTATTACTAGCCTGTCCATAATAATCGCAGGAATTGGTATAGTATTAGCCATGTGTATACCTACTTACGTAGGTCCTCAAGATGCAGGAGGTTTGCTAATGACTGATACTCGCTTAAAACTTGATCTTACAGCAATTGCTTTCTTTGTTGAAATTGCTGGGATAATAATAACCGCTTTTCTTGTTATGATAGGTAATTTTGGAGCAAGTAAAGTTCCAAAGAGTGAGGTACCTTTATTAGCTTTCACAGGTTTTCTAGCAATTTATCCTGGATACAAACCATTTAGTGCTTCAGCATCCTTGTGGAGTTCCCCTATCTATGAAATACTAAATTTCGTACATGCAACAATTGTTGATCCAACAAAAACGATAAATATTTGGGGTTGGATTTTATTAATTAGTGTATTATTACTAGTATTCTCATTATTCTTAGGAGTCATAACATACTTCTTCAATAAAAGTGCTGTAAGTTCTGGAGTTCCAGCAAGTACTGTAAGTGGTTTAGAACCTAAGAAGAAAAAGAAGAAAGAAAAATTCCCAACAGGACCTCCTTCAGCAACAAGTGGTCCACCAGTAGGTGGTTTAGCTGCACAGTTATCCGGTCCACCATCAGCTTCATCGGGTCCAAGCTTTATGGCCTCCTCACCACCAAGCACAAGTGGTCCTCCCGCAGCTGCATCAGCAGATGTACCAACATGTCCATTCTGTGGAAAACCATTAAGATTCATTAATGAATATCAAAGATGGTATTGCGATAGTTGCGCCCAATATGTTTAAGAAAGAAAGGATTTCTCTTTTCTTACTATCTCTTTTTTTAATAATCAGCATCTAGTTCGTCTTTTTCGTTAAGTTTCATTTCTCGTCCAATTTTGTATTCTTTTCCTTTGAATAGATCGATCACAGGTACAATATACTTTGGTATTGTAACTAAGATTAATCCAACGAAAACTAACCCTAAGATAAAAGGACTATTTAATCCTTGATTAGCTACCCAAGGAGGAAACAATGGTAAGAGAAATGCTGCTGGTAAAGCTAAAAAGAAAGCTAAAAATGTTGAAGGCCTTGCATATTTTGTTAATACAACCAAAATTGCTAAACATACTAGATAAATCAATAATATTAATGGATTCAAAACAACCAATACTCCTGCTGAAGTTGCTAATCCTCTTCCTCCTTTAAATTTTAAAAAGATAGAGAAATTATGACCTAAAACTACTGCAGTAGCAACTAAAATGAAAATAATTCCATCCCAATCCATTTGATAATATTCTATTGGTAAAATATTATTATAAGTAGGATCAAATTCTATAACCATTACAATTGTAACACAAATTGTTCCTTTTATAAAATCAAAAAATCCTGCCAAAAAACCTACATTAAATCCTGAAGTTATCATTGTGTTCAAACCCCCAACATTCTTTGTTCCCACTTCACGAAGATCTTTTCCCGTACGCCATTTAGTTACTATAAAAGAAAATGGGATTGAACCAATTAAATATGCTAATACAGGGCATATTATTGCCCATATCCATGGAAGAGCCATTTTAATTACACCTTATAGCTGTTATTGTTATTATTATAGAGTTGATATACTTGTTTTTTAATATTTTTTTTGCATTATCAATTAATTTCTATTACTATTGATTCGTACATCATGGAAAAGTATTTAGCATTTATTATCAAGAAACATTTATGAAAAGTGAGATAAAGAAATGGTTATTTTTTTCATTCATAACATTATGTACATTGATTTGGATAATTTGGACTATTATTTTCCCATTATTTATTGATGAAAGATTGTTCTTAATGGGGGATTTAAGAGGAATTCCTATATTAAATCCTTTTTATGGTTTATCAATACCTATAGCAGTGTTTCTCATTGTTTATCTTATAAAACAATTTAAAAAAATTAAAAAAGGCGACAATGGTGAAATCCAAGGATAAAATATTTTTAATCATAATTATAATATTATTTTTTTCTCAAACATTAGTTTTTTTTGATGATAATAAAATACATAGATATACTAATCATACAATAATGCAAAATTCAAAAATGACAGATTATCATCTTGGAGAAGTAGAATTATTTGATGAAGAAGATATTAAGTATTTAGTTAACCCAGGGCAATATTCCGATGTAAATACTTTTGATCTAACTAACATTGCAATGAGAGGATCTTTTTTTTATTATGATTATCTGAGAACAAACAATACAAAATATGCTCAATTAATATTATATTATGCTAATTTTCTATTGTCAGATGGAAATTTTTACGATTATGATGAGTATATTTTATTTCCTAGTCATTTAGGTCATTTAATATTTAAAATGTTAACGCTGAGAAAAAATTATGAAGATGCGATGGGTGCGTCATTTGCAGCTATTCTTTTCATAAATGTTGATGAATTATTGACTAATTTAAACATCACTAATAACTATTATTTAGAATGCTCAACAAAAATAATTAAAGGAATAACTTTATCTGAAAAAAAAGGTGGAGGAAAGATTGTTTTATCCAAAGATGAAATTTGGTTTATACATCATAATAAAAATAATAGAGTTTTAAATGGGCACATGTTTACTATTGCGAATCTATATAGATATATGAACTATACATCGGATTTTACAGTTAAAGATGATATAGATAAAGGAATTACTTCATTAAAAAATAATCTATATTTATATTTACGGGATAATAAGCAATTATATGATTTGAAAATATACTTACAAGATATTGATTATAGCGAATTTTACTCACCCTATTATATAGTTCATCCAATGCTTTTATACTATCTTTATGAGAATTCAAATGATACTGATCTACTTGATTTATATTTCATATTTATGGAATCCTCACTTATTGAGTGTAACTTTATATTAGATGCAAATCCATATCTATCAAATGATATGCTTTATCTGAATTATACAATGATATCCAATGTTGATAACATATTAACAAGTAGTAAATATCCGTATGAGTTAATACCATCCCCAGATTACTATTTTAGAGAACCTATTGCTAACTATAATCTTTTGAATTCATTAAATTTAACCTATTCTATAAGTATAAATGATGAAGCTAAAATCTGGTATGAAAATAAAAATACAAATTTTACATCCGATATTTCCTGTAAAATAAATTCATCAGATTCATTGGAAATAACTATAATGCTTTCCACTTATGGTTATACTTTGAATATCTTATGTAATGTAAATAATAATCAAACTAGTATTAAAGAAAAATCATTGATTCAACTAGATTTATCTAAAAAACTACCATATAAAAAAATGTACAATATATCAATAATTTATGAAGCATTAATCATCATACTAACTATTGTAATTATAGTCATAATAAAAAAATTAAGTAAATAGTTTTAACCTAAATTTTATTTGTTAATTATAATTAATCTTAACATATCATCATTCTTTCCTAGTAAATTTTATAAGCAAAACCAATCCAAAAGATAATATTTTGAGGTTTAAAGTTGGCTTGGTACAAGGATATCCCCATTCTAATTATATGGTTAACAATTCTAGTTTTAATTATTTTTAGATATGGCAAGAGAATATTAAAAGAATTAAAAATGTTTTTTCGCCCTATTTTGCAAAATAAACTTGTTCTATTTGTTATTATTTTGAATTTAATGATATTGTGCTTTCAAATTACCCTATATGCAACAAAACCATCATATTATGGCAATGCTGCCTTTGAACCAGATCAATGTATGATTATTGATGGTACTTTGAAAATGGTTAAAGCTAAAGTTCTAAGACCTTATTTATTATCAAATCCAGCTTTTGTTTTTTATTTAATATATCCTTTATTTGCATTAATTTATTTCATCAATCCAGAAACACCATTTAGTGTGTATTTAATTACAGAAAGAATAGTATCAATATTCACAGGAATATTAATCTTATGTGTTTTGTTTAACATAAATAGTTTTATTTTTAAAAATAAAAAAATGAATTTACTTTCATTAGTATTTATTTCTATTAATGGTTTAATTAGCAATATAATTCAAGGTTATGGGCGATATATTGATGTTATGATGGTATTTTGGCTAACATTAGCAATGTATTATTGCATAAAAAGTTTTAATGAAAAGAATATGAAATATTTCTATCTAGCCAGCATTTTTTGTGTTTTTTCTATTTCTTCAAAATTACCAGGAATATTGTCTTTAGCTTTTATATTATTTGTATTTCTACCAATCTATATTTATCTAAATAAGATAGGCTTAAAAGAAACAATAATAACTTATGCAATTTCCATTGGGATATCGTTAGTTACTTTTATTGTGATAAATCCATACAATATAATTGAACCAAAATATACATTTGAAGGACTTTTTTACCAATTTTCACTTGTAGCTGAAGGTTATTTACAAGAGAATCAATCAGTATCACTTTACTTTAGACATTATTTTATTTATCAAGGGATTTTTGCGACAATTCTGGATTTTCTAGGATATATTTTTGCAGCTATATTAATTGCATATAATATTGTATTTATCTTCAAAAAGAAGAAGATAGAGATTGGTATATTTATTATTGCTTCAATGGCATTAGAGTATTTTGTGGTATTTCCAATTTTATTTTCCGTTTATATGGTTAGATATTCTCTACCATCCGTTCAATTTACTATAATTGTATTTTTCATATTTATAGAGAAAATTACTGAATTTATTTATTTTAAATGGTTCAATAATAAATCAGAGATTTTAAACATAGATAAAGAAAATGAGGAAAATCTAGAGATAAACAAAAAACAAAAAAATCGATGGAAAATATACAAAGGCATTAGTTATGGTGCTGTTTCATTAATTACTTTCATTATTTTATCCTTTACAGTAACTAGAATAACATACCTAAATGTATCATATCAAAACGATACAAGACAAATAGCAGGAGATTGGATGACAAACAACATTGCTGATGATGCAATTATACTTGCTTCAGCTTATGTCTACATTCCAGAAAATTTTGGTAATACTACTGTTCAATGGGGTATAAATGAGGAGATTTTTTATGAAATTAATCCTGAATATTTAATTATATCAAGTATACAATACAGTAGAAATATTACTGAATTACAATCTGAATTTTATAGAAATCTGTTTAGCGAAAAATACAATGTAACCATGATAAAAAGCTTTCAACCAGACAATTCACCCAATTACTCTGCTTATGATCCATTAGTTCAATTTAGATTGCTAGATTTTATTCTTAGAAATCCAAATACCTTGTATGGACCAATTGTATTGATATATCAAATCAATAATATTTGATAAACAGGTGTAATTTAATAATGGAAAATGGAATTTTAAAAAATACCAAAAAGGAGAAGGTAAAAAAATTCTTTAGTAAAACATGGAAATATATTCTTAGTTTCATAGTTTCGATAGTAATAATTACACTGATATTTATTTACCAAGTGGATTTCAATCTTTTAAAAACAACATTCAATGAGGCTAATATCCTATTTATATTATTAGCAGCATTATTTTACATTATAGGTCTGGTAATTGGGGCAATAAAATTACAATATTTATTATATATTAATGGATTCAAAATTAATTTTTTCAAAACACTTCTTTATCACACCTATGGCATGCTTTTTTCAAGTTTTACTCCAGCTAAATCTGGATATACATTGATTGCTTATCCATTAAAAGTAAATGATTTTCCCGTCACAAAAACCTTTTCAATATTTTTTATAGGACAATTATATGATTTTGCTTTAAGAATACCAGTAACAATAATTGGTATTATATTTTTGTTTATAGATACAAATTCAACAAATTATGTTTGGCTTGGAGTTATTGGTCTGTCGATACTAGTAGTTCTTTCGCTAGGATCGTATGTATTTGCTTCTGGGAAGCTATTTAATATTGAAAAGATTTTCTCTAAAAGGTTGAAAAAAATTGGTAATTTTATACGAAAATATAAAGAACAATTTAAAAAAATCAGTTTAAAACAATCAATTTTCCTTACAATTATAACTTCGTTAGGATGGATCGCTTTTGCATTTAAATGGTATTTCATATCCTTTTCAATAAATTATAGAATAAGCTTTATTGATTCAGCCTTTTTATTACCATTAATATTTGTTATTAGCTTCCTTCCAATATCTCTCGCAGGATTGGGGTTTGTTGAAAGCGGTATAATATTTCTTTATATAATAAGATACCCCAGTCTTGACAGAGATTTAGTGGTATCTATTGGATTAACTTTTATGATAATTGAAAGAATAATAAATTTAGTAACAACAGTACCTGGTTTATTAACGTATATCGAATTACCAAGAATTAAGAAGCTAAAAGAAAAAGAGAGAGATGTGCTTGAAAGCAAGACTGAGAAAGTAGAAAGCGTTGAACCATTAGAAGAAAAACCAGTTGAGAATAAGATTACTGTGTCTATTGATACCAACGAAGAAGTGATTGATCATAATGAAGAATGAAAAAATTTCAATAATAATTCCAGCTTATAATGCTGAAATATTTATTGAAGATACAATAATGAAAATAATAACTAGAATGAATGAGCTACAGATTACTAATTATGAGATTAATTTAATTGAAAATGGAAGTACTGATAAAACGAGTGATATTGTTAATAATTTAGCTAAGGAATATAAGCAAATTAACTTAATTATATTGGATGAAGCGGATTTAGGAAAAGCAGTAAAGAAAGGTATAGAATTTAGTAATGGAAGCTTTTCTATATATATGCCTGCAGATTTGAGTTATGAAATTAATTTTATTAATTCAGCATTAGAATATAAAAAGAAGGGATATGAGGTAATTTTTGGTTCAAAAAAAATGAAACAATCTTCTGTAGAAATCACAAGAAGTCGGAAATTTTTGAGCAGCGGTTTTTCAATGTTAGTAAAGATACTATTCAGATTTAAAATTAAAGATACACAAGGTGTAAAAGCATTTCAAACAGATTTATTTAGGGATTATACAAAAACGTTTCCGAATGGATTTTTATGGGATATTGGATTCGTATATATTACAAGTAGAAAGAATTATAAGTGGGTTGAAATACCTTGCAAAGTCGTCGATTTACACAAATCATCCACTATAAAAAAACTGAGAATTTCAATTAAAATGTTAATAGGCTTAATAAAATTCAGATTGATAGCATCTGCAAAAGCAAAGAAGGCTGATAAATTTTTGATTAGAGATAACACTTAGGGATTGAAATGTTAAGAAGTAAAGGTTTTAGTTTTATATTATTAATAATTATTATTGGTATAGCTATACCAAAAATCAAAACTTTTACTTATGAAGTATCAAACTCAAATTATACACCTATAATCGATAGTATTAAGTGGAAATTCTGGACAAGGGATTCAATAGAGTCTTCACCAATTTTTGCTGATTTGGATTTTGATGGAAAACGAGAAATAGTATTTGGTTCAAATGATAATAAATTATACTGTATCGATTCTAATGGAATAATAAAATGGAAATATACAACAAATGCTGCCATTAGAAGCTCTCCAGCATTGGCAAACCTCTACAAAAACAATTCATTAGAAGTAATTTTTGGTTCTGACGATTCCAAAATATATTGTTTGGATAAAGATGGTAGTTTACTGTGGGAATATAAAACATCAGGAGCTATTTCTTCTTCACCAGCGATTTGTGATATTAACAAAGATTCATGCTTGGATATAATTGTTGGGTCTTGGGATGGAAATTTATATTGTCTAGATAATAATGGTTCGTTACAATGGAAATATAAAACAGCAAATTGGATTCGATCTTCCCCTGCAATAGGAGATATCGATAAAGATGGAAAAAATGAAGTAATAATTGGTTCAGGAGATAAAAATGTTTACTGTATAGACTCTAATGGAAATTTGAATTGGAAATACCTTACTAAAGATAGTATAGTATCTTCTGCATGTATTGCCAATTTAGATGGTGATAATAAAGAAGAAATTATAATTTGTTCTCTTAATGGAGATGTTCTATGCTTATATTATTCTGGGAATATAAAATGGAAATATACTTGTAATAGTGGAATAGTCTCATCACCTGCTATAAGTGATATAAATTGTGATAATAAATTAGAAATTGTGTTTAGTAGTTGGGATGAATCAGTTTATTGTCTAAATTCAAATGGAAACGAAATCTGGGAATATAAAACTAGTACCAGTGTTTATTCCTCACCAATTTTCTGTGATTTAAATAATGATAATAATCAAGAAATTGTTTTTTGTTCTGATATTATATATGTAATTGATGCAAATGGGTATCTAATTGATAAATTCGATGAATATAGAGGAATCACTTTCTTTGATTCTACACCATATTTAGGGAATTTAAACGAAGACGATAATTGGGAGCTTGTTATTGGCACAAGTAGTGGAAGTTTGATTTGTTTCAAATTACTCTATGAACCTGAAGAAAATTTTTGCACTTGGAATTCATTCCGAGGTAATATATTCAACACAGGTAGAATGGATTCAGATTCCGATATGATTGATGATTTTTCAGAAAATTATTTTCAAACAGATTATACCAATAATGACTCTGATATAGATGGCATTTTGGACGGAGTTGAAATATTCTACTATAATACAGATGTTCTAAATAACGATACAGATTACGATTATATGGCTGATGGATATGAAATTGAATATGGCTTTAATCCTCATAATGTTACAGATAGTTTACTCGATGCTGATAATGATAACTTAACAAATGCTCAAGAATTTTCATTTGGAACTAATCCATTAAAAGCTGATACAGATTTGGATGGATTGGATGATTTTGATGAAATATTCAATCATCTTACAAATCCATTAATTTTTGATACTGATATGGATGGAATGAAAGATGGATTTGAAATTCAATATGGATTTGATCCATTAGATGAAATAGATGGCACTTTTGATAATGATAGTGACCTTGTTTTAAACAGTGTAGAGTCGTTTTTTAACTCTAATCCATTTAATAATGATACCGATTCAGATACACTTACTGATTTCTCAGAGATATTCCTATATGAAACTAGCCCAATAAAGGGAGATACTGATTCTGATAGCTTAACTGACTATGAAGAGGTATTTGTTTATCCAACTTCACCTATTAATCCTGACTCAGATTACGATTCGCTTTTAGATGGGGAAGAAATCTTTTCAACTTTTACAGATCCATTAAATAATGATTCTGATTTTGATGGTATGGATGATGGATTTGAAAACTTTTATTCTTTAAACCCATTGAGTAATTCTGATGCAAATCTTGATAATGACTTAGATAATTTAGTAAATTTACAAGAGTTCAATTATAATACTAATCCCTTATCCAGCGATACTGACTCTGATAGCATAAATGATTTTGATGAAATTTTTATCTATCTTACAAATCCGAATTTATTCGATACAGATAATGATACTCTAAGTGATTCATTAGAAATATTAGTTTATTACACGAATCCGTTAGAATCAGATACAGATTTTGATGGTTTAACTGATGGCACAGAAATATTGAGTACTTTAACAGATCCTAACATATATGATACAGATCAAGATGGTTATAGTGATGGACAAGAGATATTATTAGGAACTAACCCTTTAGATAAAAATGATAAGCCAAATTTAAATGACTCCATCGAAGAAACAAGTTGTTCTGTTAATTCGAATGTTAAACTTTATGCGGTAATAATTTTATGTAGTATTAGTATCGCTTTAGTAATAGCAATCTTGAGAACCGTATTAAAAAAGACCGTAAAAAAGAGTGATAATAATAATGAAATTTAAACAGTCTTTTTTAATAATTTTAATAATCAATTTATTGATAAGAATACCAAGAATGCTAACTTCTCAAGGTCTTGATGGATTCGTAGTTATATGGGAAGCAAAACTTATTCTAAATGGAAATTATTTCCAAAATGGTTTTAATATTTTAACTTTATTAGGTTTTACTCAATATTCAGGATATCCAATTGGTATATTATTGGTAGCAAGTTTTTTGCTATTAATAACAGGCAGAAATGTAATGATCGCTATTCTTCTTTATGATTTAATTTTTACCGTAATATTTGTAGCAAGTGTTTACTATCTATCATCAACTTTGGAATTGAAGCAATCTACAAAAATATATTTTATGGCAATATTGACAACACTGCCTAATCTCTTAGCATTCAGTTATTATACAATGTCTGCGAGATTTGTATTTTTTGCTGTGCTACCTTTAATTTTAGCTTTATTATTGAAATTTAATAAAGAGAAAAAAGCAAAATATTTTATTTTCGCGCTAATCTTGACATTAATTTTAAATTTCTTCCATAGAATGGCTCTCATAATATTTTTGCCAATATTCCTATCTTTATTATTCTTCATTATTGATAAAATAATTAGAAATGACTTTTTAATGAAATTACATACTAATGAGTTTAAAATTAATACCGAAAACTATTCTGAAAAAAGAATTTTACTCAAAGCTAAATTTTTCGTATTTCTTAACTACATTAAAAAAAGGATTTGGATTTTTAGTTTTTTAGGATTACTTCTTATAGGTTTTATTTTATTTGGATTGAATTTTAATACTGTTTTTTATAGTGCAAGGTTTAATATTTTCTGTTATTTGCAAGAAATCTGTGATTGCAATACTTTGTATTTAATTGTACAACCATTAATTGATCAATGGTTTCATTATGGTATTCCTTTCATTCTAATCATCGTTTCTATAGTAATGATGTTGATACCAAAATTCAAGAATTCATTAGAAATCGTAAATACAAATCCATCGAATTTAAAACTTGTATATCTAATTTTACCATTTATTCTTATTTACAATATTATCTACTCTCTTTACTTTTTATGCTTCCTAATAGCTCTCATAGGTGCTATACTAATACAACAATTCGAAATGAAAACATATCGTCATTATTTATGGGCAATAGAAGGAATATTCATTGGTTTGTTCATTTCAGCAAACCACTTTTTAACTGAGACCAAAGTATTACCATATTTGATTATTGGATTATTTATAACCTGTGTATCGGTAATAGCAATAATTTTATTGTTAATACAAAAAACAAGAAAATATCTTTCACTTAAATTTGGTTCATTTTATAATAAAGCAAAATTATCTATGGTCTTTTTTATTTCCATATTCATTTTTAATAGCCTGTTTATTGTCGATAGAATAGCTATATTTAGTATTAGGGATAAATCAATTTACGAGCACATAACACAAGAAGAAAAAGATATAGCAGAATTCTTTTTACAAGATGGATATGCAACTTTTGATTCCTTTGATAACACTTTAAGTGTTCATATCGCAGCTTTGTGTGGTTGGTATTTCATTCAAGATCAACACAACTTAGGAGTATTTTTATTAGAAAATAGAACTACCGTAGAGATTGGATGCACAGTAACCAATTTTACAAGTTGGATTAGTTTGCAATTTTTCGATTGTGATAGTACAGACGGTAGGCAAATACTATATCGCCAACTATTTGTTATGACTTGTGTCAGTTATAGAGCTTTGAAAATTTTGAAGACATATAATCTAAAATATTTCATTTCGTCAAGATATACCAATACTTCAAATGCTTGGCAATATACAATTGAATCGGAATTCATCGAATCGCTCTATAATTATGTGCCAATCGTTAAAACAACTGAGAACTATTATGTTTGGAATACCTCTACTTTATATTCTTAAAATAATCATGCTAGAATCTCAATAATTTTTTATAAATACTAATAATATTATCCATATTTTTCTCTAAAGATAATTTTTCATCAGCTATTTTTAATGAGTTTTCGCTAAAAACACGAACTTTATCTCTATTTAACAATAAATAGTCCATTTTTTCTGCCAATTGTATAGCGTTTTCAGGATCAAGAAGTAATCCATTAAAATCATTAATAACAATTTCATTTGTTCCCCCAACATTTGTAGCAATAATTGCTTTTCCAAAAAAAACCGCTTCTTGGATGAAAATTGATAATCCTTCTGATAATGAAGGTTGAATAGCTATATCAGATTTACTTATCATGTTTAGTACTTCACTATGAGATTTAAAACCATGAAAATTTACAAATGGTTCTAAATGATTACTCTCAACATATGCTTTGTATTCTAACAATCTTTCTCCACCACCAACAATATCCAAAATGAAGTTTGTCCTTTTTTTAGAGAGAATTGAAATGCTTTCCAGTAAAAATTCAATGCCTTTTATTGGATAGAGAGAACCTACAAAAATAAAATTAATTATTTTTTTATTTGAAATTTGACCAATTTGTTTTTTGGAAATTTCTCTTAAGGAATGATAATTTGGTATACCAATAAATATTGTTTTACTTGCGATATTTTTCCTGCAAATTTGATTTGCTATAATTCTTAATTTATCAGAAACACATATCAAAATCGGCGTTCTTGATAGGATAAAACACACGAATCTCTTTAAGATTTTATCAGTACCACAATATGTAAGATCAGATCCATTTGTAGTTATTACAAATTTCTTTCGGGTAATAATTGAAGCTAAGTATGTAGAAAAACCAGATGGTAGAATCCAATGAGCATGAATTAAATCTATTTTTTCCTTTCTCGATATTTTGATAATTGACAATGTTTGAAAAAGAATGAAAAAGAGTAATGCTAATAGACCAGTAATTCCTTTAAACAAATTCCTCAACAACGGATCAGAAGTAGGTTTAGTAAAAGTTCGAAATCTGAATAATTTTATGTCCTTATAAATCGTTGATTTTTCTTCGCGACCATAATTTGGTGCAAGAACGACTATGCTGGCTATCTTTTTTTGAAGATTTTCTGCTTGTGTAAATATAAAACTACCTTTGTAAGGATATTTTTTTGAAGGAAATTGATTTGTTACGATTAGAATCTTCATCATTATCACAAAGGAATTTGATTATTAAGTTAGTAATTATTAATTAATTAAATTCGTTGATACTTTATGAGAGATTTAAGGATTTGTTTTTTTACCATCACTGATAAATTTCTCATTTGTACTCTTTGTTTTTTATAATTGATCAAGTTATATCATAATTTTGGTTATAATTGCTAATGTATTTTTACTCTCTTCTTTATCTTGTTTTTTGAAATGTTGTTGTTATCTTTGAGAAAATAGTTTTTACTAATTGTTTTAGATTGACAATTTTCAGTAATGAAAGACCTAAAATAAATAGCCCTATATGTGAAATCAAAATTAAAGCACGATAGATTAAATCTCCTATGTAGAAATTTGTTACTATTATTAGAATAAAACTAAGAAAAATTATTGCAAACCAAAGTAACGTTTTTCTTATATCATTAGTATTAACAATATCTATTTTTTTTATCATTGAAAAGAAGTAAAAAGATAACAAAGCTATTTTTGATATAAGATATGCCATAGGTATTGCCATAGTATTTTCCATTAAGAAGAGAAACAAAGGTCCAAAAAGAACAAATAATAGGAGTGAGATTATTCTACCAATTCCAAATAAATTTTCATGATCAGTATTTCTTAGATATAAACCAATAGGGTAAGATATCGAATCAACAATTATCGCAAATAGGAATCCATAAAAAAGGGAAAATGTACCTACAACATATTCATTTCCATAAAGTACTTTTATCAAAGGATTGCCGAAATATGCGAATATGAATATCGTTATTCCTTGCAAGAAATAAATAATTGTCATTGATGTACTAAATGAATTGTGCATTTTTTCATATTTTTCATCTATAAATTCTTCAGATATTAAGGGTCCCATGGAGATTGTAATAATTTGTGGTAGAATTATCACAATTGACATTATTGAAAAAACTATACTCACATAACCTGCATAAATATCTCCTAGAAAAATTTGAGGTAATTTAAATAATAGATATAATATCAAACTTTCAACAATATCAACACTAAATAGATATAGTCGCTTCTTTGAGAAAGAAAATATTTTCAAATCTTTTATGGTTATTTCTTTAAATGAGAACTTATATCTTATGAAAGTATAAATTAGTAAGGAAATTGATGCTAAAGCAATACTCCCAGCTGTTGTATATACTAGATTAACTATGGATAATTGATTTCTTATTAGAACAATTAATATCAAGAGAGTTAAATTTTGTATTAGATTTAAAAGAAACACACCAAAGAAATCCTTCAACCCAATAAGAATGAATTGATTGAGTAAAAATAAAACATAAAATATCGATATTATCAATGAAAATGTATAGGTGCTTTTTAATTTGATCAAGTTGAAAATTAACGCTAGTGTACCAATTACAACACAAACTAATAATGAATATATTACAGATGAATGAAAGGTATAATTTTTCTCATTATTATTCATTCTTGGTAAATTGATTGTAAGTTGTTGACCTAACCCTATTAAAGCAATTAAAGAAACAAGGGTCATTTCATTCCAAATTACACTGAAAACACCATATATATCGGGAGTTGCGTATCTTGCTATAATTACTTTTGCAATTAAGCGAAATGCTTGTGCAACTATTTGAGACAAAATCAGGAATAAAATGCTAAGTGAAAAATACTTTAATTTATTATCTCCTGAATTCACTGTTTTCAGCTCATAAGAAATCATTTTTACTGATATAAGTTTTTTTAGATAAACTCATTCAAATAGTTTCCTTAAAATATAAATTAACTCTAACTAGGTATAGTGATAATAAAACAATCTGTAGTAAAGCACTCAACGAACTTCAGCTCATTGAATTTTTTTAAAATAATTTATAAATGTAATTCAAAGTGATAATCAATATTTAATTTATACTTTGATAAATACAAAAATTTAAAGTAAATAGTCAATGTAAGTCAAATTAAGAAGCTGGGGTGCACGATTTTGAAAAATATTTGTTATGTTATTTGGAAGTTTAAATCGCCAAATAATTTTATAAATATGGGTGGTGCGGAAACTCAGCTTTTAAAAATAATTAAGCATTTAAAAAATACCGATAAAAAAATAACAATAATAGCTAGAAAAACTGATGATGATAAAAGATTAGAAGAAGTTTCAGAAAATATAACTATTTATAGAATTAACACAACAAATATTCGATTCATATCAATGATTATTTTTTGTATTGCCACTTTTTTTTTAATCTATAAAATTAATCGAGTGAATAAATTTGATATAATTCACCTACCATTACCAGATATATACATAATAATGATTTTTATTTTAAGAAGAATTTTGAAAATTCCTATCACATCGATGGTTGCAGGTGATGAAGTAAATCCACAGGGTTATATAGGTCTGTGGTATATCGATCGGAAAATTGTAAAAAACTTAATCCTAAAATCAGATGGAATACAAACTCTGAATACTCAAACGTTTGAATTTTGTGAAAAAATAGTAAAGGATAAGGAAAAAATATATTTGGTACCAATGGGTGTTGAAATTCCTCTGATAAAAAGAGATTATAAGAATTTTTCAAATAATATTGTATATATTGGTGCAATGCGATTTTTCCCTGAAAAGCAAGAAAGAGAGATAAAAAATCTAAATTTCCTAATTGACTCTTTTAGTGAACTCATAAAAATCAAACCTGAATTGAAGTTATATATGGTTGGTGATGGAAATTATAGAAGTAATTTAGAAAAAAGAGTTGAAGAATTAAAATTACAAGATCAAGTAATTTTTACTGGTTATCAAACCAATGTTCAAAAATATCTCGAGATTGCAGACATCTTTGTTAATCCTTCCTTATCAGAAGGTATGCCAAATACAGTTATTGAAGCTATGGCTTCAAATGTTTTCGTTTTATGTAGTGATATCCACCCACATAGATATATTATTAGAAATAATGTATCCGGTGTATTATTCAATAATACCAGCAGAAGTGATTTTATAGAAAAAGTGCTATCATTCTATAATAATAGAAAAAGAAGTTCTGAAATCGCAAAAGCTGGAAATGTGTATGCTATAAATCACTTTTCAATGAATGCTATAGTTAATCAAAATTTGGAGATGTATAAAAAAAGTAGATATCAATATTTGAGTAATCTCCAAAAATGCTAATTATATATTTTATAAATTACTATTTTGCTATTATATTTTGAACCTAGAATAATTTCCCAAGGTTTTTTTATTTTATATAATAAAGTCGATATTTTGTAAAAAAATGATATTTCCTCAAGTAGGTAAAATTAATTTTTGGAATATAAAAAAATAAGCTAAATTTCATTTTTTTCTTAAGCTTAATATTTGTTCAAATAATTTCAAATACAAAATGGCTACTTTTTTTATCGTATAATTTTGGGCAACAATGTTAACATTTTCTTTTTTCATTTGTAAAAGGATATCATGATTTTTTATGAGAAAAGTTATTTTTTCAGCAAAATCCTCAGGAATAGGTTTAACTAAAAAACCGTTTTTTTTGCTAACAACTTTTGCAATATCGCCTACATCTGTTGAGACGATGGCTAAACCATTTGCCATTCCTTCAAGAATAACATTTGGTAACCCTTCACAAACAGGATAATTTCTATCATCTGTAGAGAATAATAGAACATCATGAGTTTGTAATAATTCAAATAAAAGTTTATTTTCTATTTCATTATGAACTGTTATAAAATCCACTAATTGGTATTTATCAATTAATGCTGAGAGTTTATTCCAATATTTGGGATGATGAGAAGTCTGTCCAACAATTGAAAAGTGGAAATTTAAGTTATCTCTCTTTAGTATTTTAAGAGATTCTATGATTAATTCAATAGTCTTTCGAGGGTGGATACGTCCAACATAAATTAATTTTATTGGTTGATTTATTTTTAATTTCAGATTTGTAGTTATTTCTACTCCATTAGGTATCACTATTGAGTTTGTAGAACCAGACAGCTTTTGATTTAAATAAGAGTTAAAAACAGTATAATTTATTTTCTTAAATATGATAGTAGATACTTTTTCTAAAATAAAATTAATAAAATAATAAAGAGAGACATAGATATTATTTGGTGAAATCATCTCAATAATTCTGCTCGCATAAAAAGAATGCGTCAGAGTACCAACAAAAGAAATGATTGGTATTTGATTCTTTTTTGCTAATAAAGAGAATATTGTTGTGATAAATAAATCTGCAGTAAAAATTACATCAGGATTGAAAATCGTTATATGATTCTTTAGATTACGATTAATATTAATCAAGTTCAGAAAAATGTTTTTGCTTTTTGTTATTGAATCAAATGAAAAAACAGATACTTCATGGCCAAACTGCTCAAATTGCTTTGCTATTTTAAGTAATAGTATAACCACTCCTCCTTTCTTCTGTATTTTATGAAATATTATCAATATTTTCATAATTATCCCATTTTTTAATTTCGCTTAAATCGCTTTAAAAGGTAATTTTTCTTCAATTTATATTTAGCCTATTTTAATTTTCCATTTTAATTAATGCAAACATCATATCAACTACTTCTTGATTATTTAGCTTTTCATGATTAAGAGCAAAATCTTCTACATTATCCTTAAAGCTGCTAAGATTTTTATTCATATTAGAATTACATATAAATATTCTTCTGTGATTCGAATGAATTAAATTTTCAAAATTATGAAATAATTCTTCACTTATTTTTTCACCTTTTCGTTTACCAATTATTTTTATTGGTATTGAGTTTATGTCAAATCCCAATAATTCAATTAATCGATGAACAATATCTATTATTTTATAAGGATCACCCATATCTAATACAAATAATTCTCCACCTTCCCCCAAAATTGAAGCTTGAATTACAAGTTGTGCTGCTTCTGTAATGGTCATAAAATATCTTTCCATATTTAAATCAGTAATAGTAACAGGACCTCCTTTTAAAATCTGATCTTTGAAAATCTTCACTGCACTACCATTACTTTCCAAAACGTTCCCAAAACGTACAATCATAAATTTAGTACTATTAGATTCTAAAGTTAGAAGATATTTTTCAATGATTCTCTTTGATAATCCCATAACACAAGTAGGATTGACGGCTTTATCAGTAGACACAAAAACAAATCTTGAAACGTGATTTTCAATAGACTCTTTTATTACATTTATCGAGCCTAATATATTATTGTTCACACATTCATTTGGATATGATTCCATTAAACCTACATGCTTGAATGCTGCACAATGGTAGATTATTTGAGGTTGAAATTTCTTAAATATCATTTTTATTTTATTTTTATCTTGAATGTTTGCTAAAATTGGTATAAATTTAATTTTTGGAAATTCTTCATTGATTTTATTTGTAATTTCAAATAAAGGGGTTTCAGCAAAATCTATACCTATAATACTTCTAGGTGAACAGCTTGCCAATTGTAAGCAAATTTCGGAACCTATTGAACCTGCAACGCCTGTTATTAAAATCGTAGAATTTTTTAAATGTTTCATTGATTCTTCTGTTAGAACATTCTCTATTGGCCTGCGTAACAAGTCGTTTATATCAACATTTCTTGGATAAGCAATTTGGTTTATTCTCAAATTTTGAAAAATAGGTGGAACAATCATGAAATCTTTAGATGTTGTTTTTATACTATCTACGATTCTTTGAATTGTTTGACCTGAAACACTAGGCATAGCAATTATAAAAAGATCGATTTCATATTTTTTAATTAATTGTGATATTTTATATGTTGAATCAAGAACTTCAATACCTTTGATGGTAGTTCCAATCTTATTTGGATCATCATCTATAAAACCAATAATATTATATTTTTGATATCTAGGATGTTTTAATTCTTTTACTAGATATTCTCCAGCAATTCCTGCTCCTATTATTGCAATATTTGTTTTTGCTACCATTTTATATCCCTTTAATTTAATCTATGCCCAAGCACCATTTAATAGAATCCTCTATACCATATTGCCTTTCCCAATTCAAATAAGAAGAGATTTTTTTATTTAACAAAGAAATTTCAGAATTACTTGCTTTAAATTTTTCTTTTATGTTTACCTTCTTATTTGAATTTTTAGCAAATAAATGAACTAATTGTTCATTTGAAATCAATTCAGAACTAGAGATATTAAAAACTTCGCCAACAGATTTATTATTTTTGGCTAATAAAATTAGAGCGGATGCAACATCCCTTACATCGATATAATCCCTTTTATCATTTTTTGATGAAATTTCAATATTAATCAAATCATCATTTTTAGTGAATGATTTTGTTAAAAAACCAGGTAATAAGGTCTCTGCTATACCCTTCCCAATCAAATTTGAAGGTCGTGTACATATTGTTTTTATTCCATAACTCATAAAATAATGAATTGCCATTTCTTCCTGCCATTTTTTAGTAAGACCATAAAAAGATATTGGTTTTTGAATGGTATTTTCTTCTACAGGTAAATTCTGTTTATCTATAAGTCCATATTGTGCGGCTGAACCTATTATAACTATAATCGGATTTAGACTTGTCTTTCTTATTTCTTCAAAAAAAGATAATAACTGTAATACATTTATTTTCATCATTGTATAGTTATCAATGTTAAGGAATACCCCTGCGATATGATATATCAAATTAATATTATTTTCTTCGATAATTCTTTTCCATGATACTTTTTTTGATAAATCGTATTTGAGAAAATTTATTCCCTGATTATCTTTAGATTTAATATCCACTCCTATTAAATTCCAAGTTTTATCTTCTTGTTTTATTTTTTCAATTAAAGTATTACCCAAAAATCCGCTTGAACCAGTTATTAATACATTCATGAAAGCATATTACACCTTAATCTATATATTATATTCTCCTCGTATTATTTTTCTGTTAAAGAAATTTTTAGATAGAATAAAAATAGAAAAGTAATAATAATAATAATTGGAATCAAACATTATTCGTACAATTTAAATGTTTTAACAATAAAATAATAGTTCTAGGATTTCATCGACAATCTTTCAAGACTCTAAAGATGTTTTCCCAAGCTCTCTTGGCATATTCAAGAGGATTTCTCATTAATCGACTTTCACCGTCTTTTCTCTTAGCAAAATAGATTGGTATTTCTTTAATTGAAAATCTCTTTTTGGAGACTCGAATAATTTGCTCTTGAGTATAAGTATGATTGGAGATTATTGGTATGTCTCGAGCAATCTTCTTATTAAAAGCTCTAAAACCTGTTTGACCATCAGATACTCTTCTCAAACTTAAACCTGAGATTACCATGGAAAATGCCTTGTTACCAAATCGTTTAAGCCAAGACATAGATTCTATTGTTCCCTTAAATCTACTACCTAATACTAAATCAAAACCTTTCTCTACTTCGTTTATTAGAAGAGGAATCTCTTCTGCTTTGTATTGACCATCTGCATCTGTATGAACAATAATATCAGCATCTATCTCTAAACATAATTTCATTTCAGTTCGGAAAGTTTGAGCTAATCCATAATTACGAGTATGTGAATACACAAATGCACCTGATTCTGAAGCTCTTTCAGCTGTTTTATCATGACTTCCATCGTTAACTACAAGAATAAAATAATTGTAACAATACTTTGTTTGATCCATAATATTTCTAATATTTTGAACTACTTTTCCAATTGTTTTTTCTTCATTATATGCAGGAATTGTTATGATTACTTTTTTAATTATTTCATCACTTACTAGATGTTTAGATGTTGTTTCAATATCGATTTCTTTATCATTGAATTGAAAATTATTATTGGTAATTGTTTCTCTTTGAGAGAGAATCATTTCACGGAATGAGGAAATATCTGATATACTAAAATTAGCTATTTGATCATCCATCTATCTCATTCCTGTTTCATAATTTTCTTTCTTTAATAAATATTCAATAAGTTGCTTATCATCCTAGTTTATATAATATTTGGAATAACTTATTAACTATTAGAAAAATTGAACTTTTTTATATTTTATGTTAAAGAAGAGAAATGTTGTTATCTAAACGATAGAAATATTCCATAAATTCACAAATGAATTGTTTAATATAAAGAGCTATTTTCTCTCTAAAGTTATTGACTTATTTTTTATAATAACTAATTTAATATTAGTGTTCAATAATTTATGATAAGTGATGATTTTAAAGATGAATAACCATATACTAGCGACTAATAAATTTGAGACAAATCTTTTAGAGAGAGCCAAAGGTTCTTTTGTTTGGGATACAAATAATAAGAAATACCTTGATATGGTTTCAGGTTGTTGGAGCGTAAATTTAGGGCACAATCATCCGAAGGTTGTCAAAACTATAAGAGATCAAACTGAAAGACTGATTCATCGTAGTATGTGGTTTTTAACTCCGGAAACTATTGCTGCTGCAGATAAATTGGTTAAATTTTTACCTTATGATCATGACAGGGTAACTTTTCTAAGTAGTGGTTCAGAAGCAATGGAATTTGCTTTGAATTTTGCTCTTAAAGTTTCTAAAAAGGAAAAAATATTGTCTTTAAAAGATGGTTTTTATGGTTCATTTGGTTTAGGACGGGAAACATCCTATTATTCCCCCAAAGGGTCAAAACTTAAAATTGATTACCCAAGATGTTCTGATGAAAAATGCAATTGCTTAGATACCTATAGTGAACTTATTGATTTAATTATGAAAGAATTTGCCAATGATCTAGCCTGTTTTGCTTTAGAACCAATAATGGTAAGTGGTGGTATTCATAAACCTTGTACTAGTTTTATCAATGAACTTTGTCGTAGGTTACAAGAAGAAAATATCTTAGTGGTAGCAAATGAGGTAACTTCCGGTTTTGGACGAACTGGAAAACGATTTGCTCATGAACACTTTAACATACGACCAGACATTGTTGCTTTAGGTAAAGCAATGGGTAATGGTTTCCCAGTAAGTGCTGTTGTAACTGACTCTGAATTTGAAGCTAAACTCTCCGCAGCAGAATTATATTATGCTCAATCTCATCAATTGGATCCTTTAGGAGCAGCTGTTGCTCGAACAGTTATTGAGATATTTGAACAAGAAAAACCAGTTGAAAAAAGTCAAGCAAAAATTAGTAGATTAACTCAATTCATAAATTCATTAGATTATCCTTTCATAAAGGAAATTAGAGCACAGGGAATGCTATTTGCTATTGAGATACAAGATTATAATGATCATTCTAGCCACGAACTGATTCAAAAACTAAAAAATGGATTACTTGAAGAAGGAATTATTGTTGGTTATAGTTTAAGAAAAGAATTAATCCGTTTATTACCAACTTTAACAATACAAGTGGATGAGATTAACTTCTTCGAAGAAAAATTAATACTAGTATTAAATGGCATTAAATAATCATCCTTTTTACTATCTAACCAAACAAAATAAATAAGCTAAGAATATATCATATTAAAATTAAATTTTCAAGGAGCTTTAAAAAATGGAAAATAAATCAAAGAAAGAGCTAGTCAAACACGGATTACATCTTATTGATAAATGGCTTGATTATCAAACATATATTAAGGAAATTCCAGGAGTAGCAGTAGGGATTTTTGTTGAAGATGAAATAATTTTTCAAAAGGAATATGGGTATGCCGATTTAGAAAATAAGGTCAAACTTAATAGCACACATCTCTTCCGGATAGCTTCTCATTCTAAGCTTTTCACAGCAACAGCTATTATGAAATTATATCATCAAGGTAAATTATCAATCGATGATAAAGTCTCGAAATATCTACCATGGTTTACCTCAGAAAAAGACCCTAACTTAGAACATATAAGAATTCATCATCTTTTAACCCATTCTAGTGGGATATCTCGAGATGGTATTACAGCTCATTGGTATAACTTTAATTTCCCCGAATTGGATGCAATAATTGCTCAAGTTAAAGAAGGAGTTACTTTCTTTGATACAAGTGAAATTTTGAAATACTCCAATTTTGGATTTACCCTTCTCGGATTAATTATTGAAGAAATTACAGGTCAATCTTATCATGAATTTATTCATAAGGAAATTTTAGAACCTTTAGGAATGAATCATACTGTAACAGATATTAATGATTCAAATATTGAGCAACATGCTATTGGTTATAAAATTAAATATCCTAAAAAAGAAAGAAAACCTTTCCCCCACGTTTCTGCAAAAGTAATGAACGCTGCAACAGGATTAAGTAGTACAGTCGAAGATATGATCAAATTTTATCAAGCCCATATGTATGGAAATGATGTTCTTTTTCCAGATTATATAAAACGAGAGATGCAAAGAATACAATTCAAAAGTAAAACAGCAGACAGGGGATTAGGATTTAGTATAACATATTCAGGGGATAAAATGATCGTAGGACATAGTGGTGGTTATCCAGGTTTCATTACTCGTTCTGGATTAAATCAAGATGACAAAATAATCATTGTCGTTTTAACAAATGCAATAAATGGTCCAGCATTAACTCTTTTAATGGGTATTTACAAAATTATGGATCGAATTTGCAAAGACAAGGATAAATTCGAATTGAAAAATGTTGAAGAATATCTAGACATGAAAGAAATTATAGGATTCTATGAATCTGATTGGGGAACATCATTATTTAGTCAAATAGGTTCTAAATTAGTTTCAATAGGTCCTGGTGATGAAAATCCCGGAGAATCCTTGCAGATTTTTGAACATAAAGAAAATAACAAATTTACTATTCCCATAGATGCCCCCTTCGATTCTCCAGGTGAAGACATAGATTTTATTGATGATGCTGATGGCGAAAAAGTTTTCATAGATAGTCATAAAGGTAAAAATACCCGATTTTATTTCGATTATTGATCTTCTAAAGTATATTTTTACCTTTTTTCTTTTTATTCAAAAACTTAAAACCAATAAATATAGTAATAATTGCTGAGATAATGCTTGAGATAGATTGTGAATAAGATTCAGTATTTGTCAAAGTCAAAGGATAAATGTCTACAGAATTAGAAGGTCCATCTATTGCATAATCTCCTCTACCTTTATAATCAGACCAATGATTGCCATATTTCCCCTCGGCATCATACCAAATATTATTTGTTCCCTCATCATATCCTTGACTACCAATAGTGCCTGTTCTTTCTCCATCAATAGTATATTCCTCTGCTTTTGAATTATTTATGAAGAAATTGTGATGAACGATATTATTGTACGAAGAAACAATAAGGGCAAGACCATGCTCTTCAGAATCAAAGATTAAATTATATGTTATATTATTTGAATCAGAATTACGTATATTTATACCTTGATAGTGATTATTCAAAATAATATTACTATCAATGATATTTGAGCCAGCATTATTCAAATGAATACCAGCCATAAAATTAGCACATTCATTACCTGTAATATTACAACCATTTGTACTAGACAAGAGAATACCACCACCATCTTCGGTACTTGAGATACAAATATTGTCGATTATCTTTCCTGTTCCAAATGCAACTTGATTCAAGAGAATTCCTATATATTCACTTAAAATAAGGCAATTCTTTATCTCGAAATAAGCTGTTGTTGTTGTTACTTTAATACCTGAAATCGTTGCTCCTATAGCAGTAATATTCAATTCTTGAATAATGTATGGATTATCTATTGTTCCATTTCCTGTGCAACCATATGCTATAAAATCAGCATTTGAATCTATCATAATAGGTGCATGTTCAGTATAAGTCTTAATTTTATAAGACTTACCTATATGATCTAAATTATGTGGAATTTCATTATTTTTATGAATAGTATTATCCCCATTAACAAAAGGGACAAAACAATTTCCTATTAATAGTGATAAAAATAAGATTAAGAAATAATTTTTCTTATTCATTTTACTATCTCCGCTTTTTCCAATATAAATTTATTATTTGCAATATAAAAAAACTATAGTAAAATCTTGAATAATAGCGTAAATTGTAATAGGACTATAGATAAAAAGATAGATTATAGTAGTATCACATTTACTATTTATATCATAAACATTCCAATTTTTTTTAATTCCAATCGAATAATCTCATTAACTAACAGCAATTATAAGTATAACATCAATTGTTTTAGTAGTTGTTTTTATAAAGAAAAGAAGAGAAGGGAATCACTAAGTATTCCTTTCTATTATTTATTAATTAACTACTGACAGTGAATTTATACATTAAGACTTTACCATTATTATAAGTAATTCTTAATTGTAATATTTGACCATGTTCAAGTCCTTCAACATGGAATTGATACATAATGTTCTTACCTGCTTGTACTCGGTGTCTCCATTGATTTTGCATTTGTTCTTGGTACATTGTTTCATTGGTTGCGGAATTGTTAAATTGGATTTGATGCATGAATGCGAAGTTTCTTTTCCATTGATTTTGATGTTGATTACCGGTAGTATTTTCTTCACAACGTAATACTACTGTTACTTCATCTGTAGTGGATTGAGTTGTAACACTAACTATTTCTAATTCACTATCTGAGCTTGGTGAGAAAGCATAGATTAATCCCACTGAAGCTCCTGCAGCTACTGCAAGAAGGCTAATTGCCAAGATTGGTATAAGGATTGATTTTTTCATTTTTTAAATCACAAGATTATATGGATCAAAAAAGTACTTAAGCAATCTCTGAGTATGGTTACTTCATTGTATTAAAGGTTCAAAATAGGTTTCATTAAGGTTTAATTTTGATTATGAACCATCAGTTTTACCAAAAAATAGCTATTTTTGCTGCTTTTTGGTATAATTTTTACTGGAATACATTTAATCTATTAGAAATTTTGGTTCATTTTTGGATTCTAATTGCTTCTAGTATAACAATATACCTTCTTGGTATATTGTTATAAGATAAAGAAAAGATATTGAAAGCTGTTCCTTTTTGCGGAGTAATTTTACTCCATTCAATAGTATTTTCTTATAAAAATGATATTCATTTATGAGGTCAGTATTCTTTTTAGTACGTTTTTAGAAATTTGTTTTATTTTTTCAAAATCATGAATTGTATCCATATAATTAAAATGAAAATGCATTTTATTACGTAAAGTATATACTACTACTGTCATACCATCAAGTGTGTTTGAAATTGCAGCATTAAAAGATTCGACTGAGAATTTATCGGATTCAAAAGTTATACCTAATTTATCTAAAGAACGCAAATTGGTTAATGCGAAGGGGGTTGTTTTGCTTACAATATCTGTAAATAAAATTCCTAGGTTTTGCATTAATGGCAGAGGGAGAGCTTTATTCAATAATCTGTTGATACTGTAGATTTTCCGATCTCGCAAATTCCATATTAACTTTCTTTGAAATCTTCTTGCATTGTACCAGAAATTCTTTCTATTTCTATATTTTAAACTAAAAACGGTTCCTCCTGCGTATAAACCAAATGACTCACCAATAGGGTAATTTAATCTTCTTCGTAAATCTACGGGATTTAAAATAATGTTAATATCTGGAAGAAAAGCTGTGCATATAGCACTATGAACTGAAATCCCTTTTTCTTTGCATTTTAATAAGAATTCTTCTGTTTGTTTTTCTGATAATGTCCATGAATAGACTTCCAGATCAGTATGTTTCGATTCTTTTTGTTTAACAAGGATTTTTTTTCTCTTTCCAAATCCAAAAGCAAAAAAATGATAAATCTTTAACAATCGTAATATTATTTTTGCCCTAATAGCAGTTTTTGCAATACTCCTACGAACTTTTGGTGAAAATATATCATCATCTTTTGCTGGTGCATCTAAGATTTCTACTTTCATATTTGGATTATTTAGATAAGTAATAAGGTCTCTAATCAAGAAAGCCATTGATAAACCATCAGTAATTGTGTGCTGTGAGCATAAAATAAGATTAGAATCAATATCCGATTTTATTAGTGTAACTCGAAATAATGGTGATTTTATCAATGAATAATCAAAAGGTGTTATCAATTGTTTATGAAATTCTTCTTTAGTATCAAATTCAGATTTTCTAATAATAGTTTTTATAGGTATCTCTTCTACTCCTTCAGAACTAAACCATGGAATATCCTTTTCTATTTCTTTTAATCTCACACTTAGAAGGGGGTGGCGGTATTGCATTTTCATTAAAGCTTCTTTAAGTAGCTTCTCAGTGAGATCGCCTTTGATATGTAATGACACAACTAGATTATATGGTTGTCCTATTGAATAATTCAAATACTCTAAATCGTTTAGTTCGCGTTGCATGATGGTATTACTTTAGAATTATTGATTAAATAATATACTCATAACAAATTTTACCTTTAATTTCTATTTGATAATAATACTAAAGGCTATTATCAAAGTATTTTTGCTACTTATTGGTTTTTTTATTATTTTTCAGCGCAAATTGTGTTTAGAATTTTTAAGAAATTGCTTACTTCTTCTTTAGTATTATAATGAACCAAACTAATTCTAATAATATTCATTTGATTATAGACTTCTTGTGCATAGGAATAGAAATTTCCAGCTCGTAATGCTATCCCGCCTTCTTTCCACAGTCGTTCGACCACCTTTTCGTGAGGAACATTACCTACTGCAAATGAGAAGGTTGGATCGCGTTCATCAATTCGGTTTATATCTGTTAAACCATACACCTTCACGTTAGGTATATTTAACAAACCAGGGATATTATCAACACCATTTAAAACAATTTTAGATAGTCCTTGTAAGTATTCTTCTATGGCGTACATAGCAATTTTTAGATCTCGATTTTTATCTTTATACTCAATCAATTTACCCTCAAATTTTGGTTTAATCTCTTCAGCTAACCAATGAAAATGATCCATAACACCACAAATTGCTGCAAACATAGCTTGATCTCTTGTGCCACTTTCCCATTTAAATGGGCCATAATTTTTTGAAGGTTTTACTTTGAAAGGCGTTAAATTTTCTATATGTTCTTCTTTAGCAAACATAAAACTTCCATGAGGACCAAAGAGCTTATACATGGAGAAATTAAGAAAATCACAATCTATAGCTTGAACATCAATAGGACCATGAGCAATGTGATGAACTGCATCAATAACATAATAAGCATCAGCATCATGAGCCATTTTACTAATAGCTTTTAGAGGTAATTTTGTACCAACCATATTTGATGCTGCTGTAACTGTTATAACCTTAGTATTTGAATCAATCAATTCTTGCATATGTTCAAGATCGAGTGTTCCATCCTCTTTATTCATTCGAGCAAAACGAACTTCTTTGATTTTTCCCCTTCTTTCTAACTCTAACCATTGACTAACATTTGCATAATGCTCGAGTTCAGTTGTAACAATGTTTTCTGTTCCTTTGAATTCTTTTCCCATAGCATAACTAACATCAAAGAATAATTTTGTTGCAGATTCCCCTGAAATAATAGCTTCCGGAGAAGGAGCATTAAGAAAAGAAGCTACTGCTTGTCTTCCGGTTTCTATAGTCTTAAGAGCAATAATTGATTCATCAAATATACCACCAATATTAGCACTACAGTTTACTCGAGAGATTGATTCATTTCTCGAAGCTCTTTCCAAAACAAGTGATCCAGTTCCATTATCAAAAAAAGCTCTTTCTCTACCATTAAGATCTTTAGCTGCTCTTGGAAATTCAGCTCTGATTTTTTCGATGAGTTCTTGATCAAACATAATTTGTAACAACCAAATAATAATACTATTTGAGAATATCTTTCAATACTTTAAAAGAATTCTTTTAACTATTCAATCACAAAAACAGCAGCAATAATCTGTGTGTATAATCATCCTTATATTTGAAAATATTGCTAAAATACCTATGAAGAATAAAAGAAAAGCAGAACAAAATGGATCACTATACAAGGAATTTGTTCGAATTCATCCATTTATAACAATAGCAATAATCCTAATTCAACTTATATTAATTACTACTATAGTAACAACTTCAATTTATGTCTCAGAAAGTATAGCCTTTACAATTCCATTTTGTAGTATTCTATTAGTGTTGTTTGTTTTCATAGGTATAAATTTCAGGGGTATACAAATTAGTGTTTTCAAAGATTTTATTGAAGTAAAATTTGGCATCTTGAACAAGAAGATCATTCCGTTTAGAGAAATTATAAAATGTGAAATGATAAAGGTGTTATTCAAAACTTATATGGGATTAGGTGTTAGAATAGGTTTTGATGGTTCATTAGCATATACAACTGATTTTAAGAAAGCCATAAGATTAACCTATAATAACGATAAAATGTTCGTCTTTTCAACCAATAAAAGTCAAGAATTATTTGAATTATTAAGTAGTCTAATGAAAAATGTAGAAAATTAAATTTAAGATTCGTTTGAGTTTCATTCTATGTAAAATTATTTTATCTCACTAGAAAAGGTAATTCAATTGTTAAAGCCTTTTCAGGACAATCCTCTTCACAAACACCACAATACCAGCATTCATCATATTTCATATATGGAAACCCGTTTTCATCCAATCTAATAATATCCATTGGACAGCGTTCTATGCAAACTTCACAGCTATTACAGAGATTAGTGTCAACAATTAGTGGCATTTTTCATTCTCCTTTAGTTTTTATTGGAACTAGTGAAATTTTAACTTCACCTAGTTTCTCTCCCTTTTCAAGAACAATATGTTTTATCCAATTATTATCATCTTTTAGAGGATAGTCTGTTCTATAATGAAACCAGCCCCAACGGCTTTCTTTCCGTTCTAGGGAAGCATATGTTGAAAGTTCAGTACAATCCAGAATAAATTGGATCTCTATGAGTCGACTTAGTTCATGATAATCCTTTGCTTGTAAATTCTCTATTTCATCTCTGAATCTTGGAATCCACCATAATGCTTGAAGTAATTTCTGCTCGTTCTTTGGGGGAACAACATAATCGCTTATAATTCGTCGTACTTTATACTCAAATTCTCTAGGAGTTATTGTATTATCATTATTTTTCTGACTCATAAAGCTAAACAATCTTTGTTCTTCAGCTTGAACAATTACTTCATCGATTTTATTGGGTTCATTTTTACTTGCAAAATCTACAGCAGTTTCACCAGCGATTTCACCAAAAACAAAAGCTCCAGTTAAATGTTGTAATGGTACACATGCTACATCACCAGCAGCAAAGAGTCCTTTAAGAGAGGTTTCCGTTTTCTCATTAATTACTACACCTGTAAGGCCATGTCCACCACAAAGCTGATACTCAGTAATCCCTAATTCAATTAATCCCTCTCTAAAATCAATTCCCCTGTTTTCCCAGAATCTTTTCTGAATAGGTCGTTCAGTTGAAAAAAGAATTCGTTCAATTTCTTGAATTCTTTCTTCTGGAAGATGACTTAATTTAATGAAAATTGGTCCTCGACCTTCGCGTAGCTCTTTTAACATCGTTTGTGTAGATAAATACTCAAGTTCTATTTCTTTTCCAAAAGCGTTTATTACTTTTCCACCACGTGTTAGTGTTATATATAACAGTGGGCAATTAATGTCTTTTATAAGTGGTGAACAACTAGTGTATTCAAAACCAGTTAATTGTGCACCAGCTCGATAAGCTAATGCATAACCATCACCAGCATTTCCAGGATAATCGAATGTACCATAGAGATAACCAGAATTTGGAAGTGAAAATCGAGCGCAACCACCATTAGCAAGAATTGTTGCTTTAGATTTGCAAACAACTAATTCTCCGGTTCTGAGATTGAATCCCATAGCACCATAAACTAAGCCATTATTAACAAGTAATCGAGTAATCATAGTTCTATTCAGAACACGAACATTCATTTCCTTGAGTTTTTTAGCTAAAATAATTTTAAGGTCTGGAGAATCCATTTCTAAAAGGAATTTGCCTTTTGCATGCACTTGTAATGAGATATACTCATTGTCATTATTTTTAGGAAAGCGAATCCCCCAACCTTCAAGACGTTTTAAAATTGAATAGCTTCGTTCAGCCATTACTTGGCTAGGTTTGTAATCAAGTATACCTTCAGTTGCTGTACGTGCAGATTCAAGATAGAGTTCTGGAGTTGTTTTACCAGGTTGTACTACAATATTTAGTGCATCCATTCCTAAAGCAATAGATCCACTTCTAGTGATCTCTCCTTTTTCAATAACAAGAACATCCATATCAGGATTTTGCTCTTTAGCAACAATTGCGGCCATTGTTCCTGCACTACCACCGCCAATAATAAGAATGTCCGTTTCCATCCAGTTCACAACTATATACGACATATATGTAGTATGTATTAGTAATTCTTTCGAGTTTTTTTATAAGTGATTTGCGTATATACTGTAAGAATTATTTCACCTAAGTTTTAAGTACATAACAAGAATTGAGGTCTTATTTTTATAAGACTAAACTGAATACTAATCAATCCTTCTGCTTAGATTTCAATTTTGATTCAATCAAGTTAATAAGTGGAATTGATAAAGTAATAATCTCAAACCCCTCAGTTTTCTCTTGCTTATTTTCTTGATGTATTTTTTCAAATTTCTCATAGAAAATCGGAATTTCATTTGTTATCTTAGAAAATCCCTCTTTTGTTGTAGAGAATGATGTTATACCTGATTTTAATTCATGGATTTCGGAATGTAAGTTTTCTAATAATTCATCAGTAAGATTTTGCTTTGAACAATCTTCTATTAGACTCAAACTTTTCACTATAGCTTCTTCTGCAAAAGATATTTGATTTTTGATATCTTTTAATCCTGCTTGTAAACTTTGCAAGTAAATTGTATATGCTTGTAATCGTTGACCCTTATCCTTTATTTTCTTAATGTCATTGAAGCTAGCTCTATATCTATCAAGACTAAATTTCAGTTGATAATATTTGGTTGGAATTGATCCTCGAGAATCTTCTTGACTCTCTCGAGAAACAAAAATAATTTCTTTATCACGTAAAAGCTTCAAATGATATTGAATGGTAGTTTTATTCATACTCATTATTTCGCTTAACTGTGCTAAACTTAATTCAGTGTAAATTTGTAGTAACCTAACTGTCATGGTTCTAATTTCATTATTGAAGATTACAGATAATTGCTCTTGTGAGTATGTTTTTGCCATAATTATTGCTTCCAATTAATCTATTATTACTTTAATATAGATCTTTCTTTTAATTAAGTTTTTTCAAAATATTTATATGTTCAAATTTAATATTATTATTTGTTCGTTCAAATATAATCGCTATTATTGAACATAATTTCGGATGTTTTGAAAAATGAATGATAGAAGTAAGGTAGAGAATGAGTTAGATACAAAGAAGAAGCAATTAATAATTGAAGATGTTTGTAATGCCATCGTTGAAAAATATATCGATCCAGAAGTAGCAAAAAAAATACCGAAAGTATTATTGGAAAAGTATAAAGAAGGCTATTTTGATAAAATCACTGATAAACCAATTTTTGCATTAGAAGTTAATAAAATCATTAAGGATGTTTGTCAAGATAAACATCTACATTTCTTTTATAATCTGGAAATGCTTGAAACAGAATCCATATTGCTGGGTAAGAATGAGAAAAAGAAACAAGTCTTACAAAATTCATTGATTGAAAAAGCTAAAGAAACTAATTTTGGATTTAAAAAGCTAGAAATTCTTGATGGAAATATAGGGTACTTAAATTTGATAATGTTTCACAATTCAGATGAATCATTTGAAACAGCAATAGCTGCAATGAATTTCTTGCAAAATACAAATGCTATTATCATTGATCTTCGAGACAATGGTGGAGGATCTCCAGAGATGGTTCAACTTCTCTCAAGTTATTTTCTTGAGGGATTCTCTCAATTAAATTACATAAAGCGTCGATATGGAGAAGCTGTTGAACAATATAGATCAATGCCATATGTTCCTGGTAAAAGATTGCTTGATACAAGACTTTTCTTATTAACAAGTCGTAATACTTTTTCTGCAGCAGAGGATTTTATTTACGCTTTGAAATGTCAGAAAAAAGCAACAATTATAGGGGAACAAACGAAAGGCGGTGGTCATCCGGTAGATTTTATACCAATTCAAGGGATATTTTTACTTATGCTCCCAACAGGAGAATCCTATAATCCAATCTGTCAAGATAACTGGGAAGAAATTGGTATTAAACCAGATATTTCAATATCAGCTGAACTAGCGTTCACTACTGCTTATTCAGAAGCACTTAAAGAATTAATCTCAAAAGAAAAGAATAAAACAAAGAAACTTTTCTTGGAATTAGCTAATGAGGAACTATTTGCAAAAACCAATGAACTGAAAACTGGTAAGATCAATCTTAAAGACTTAGCAGGAGAATATGCTAATATCGATTATGGTTTGAGTAAATTTATCTTTGAAAACGATAAACTCTATTGGAAAACAAATAATGCTGGACTTATTCAATTAATTCCAATTACAGAAAAAACGTTCATTGTAAATGAACCTGGTTTTGCAGACGTAAGTATAATATTTGAGAAAAATGAAAATGAAATTTTGCTTCATATCTTTTATAAACGTGAAAGAGATATCATAACGAAACGAAAAGTTTGATACAAAAAATTGATGATCTAAAGAATAGCAATAAGAAGGTTGGAATTATTGGTTTTCCAATATTCATTTTTGTGATAAATATGTTTCATAATATTTTGTATTTTTTTATGAAAAATTTTCTTTTCATAGTGAAGAAAAAAGCAGCTGGTTAATATCTTTACAGCGAGATCTTTTTAGTGAAATATTGAAAGAACAGGAATAATCAATATTACATCAATTAGTGAATTATGAATGTTCTTTAATATATTTGTCTCGAGCAGCTCGAATTCTTTTCAGATAGTGTGCTTTTAAATACTCAGGTAAAGCTTTTTCATCTAATTCTTTATCACACCATTCTATAGGATGATTATTAGCAAGAAAGAGTTCTCTTAATTTCATACATCTTCTTAGAGGTGAAATATCTATTGGTCCCAAAGGATTTTCGAAGAGATATATTTCTTCAATATTAGACATCATACTTACTGGTTGTAAATCGATTATTGTTAATTTATTATAAGCTACACCTATATGTTTGAGATTTTTACATTGTATTAATGGTTCGAGATCAATATACACTAACTGATTAGCTTCTAATTCAAAATAACTTAATGATTCACAGTGAGCTAGTGGTTTTAAGCTAATCGCAGATAATTTATTACCTTTCAAAAGTAACATTGCTAGATTTTTACATTCACTTAGTGGTTTCAGAAAAATAGACATTAACTGATTTGACTCCAAATATAAATGTGTGAGATTCTCGCATAATGCTAATGGTGATAAATCAATATCTGTAAGCTTATTTCCATTTAACGATAATTGACTAAGTTTTTTGCATCTTCGTATTGGTATTAAATCAATTTTTTCCAGATCATTTGAATAAAGATTTAAAATTTCCAAATCTTTACATTCACCTAGAGGAGATAAATCAACGGATTTAAGTGATAAATCATTTAAATTAACTTGTGTAGCAGTAATTTCTATTTCTTTACTAAATTTCTCACCTGAAGTTTTCACACCGTGAATTGTAATTGACATATTCTTTCCTCAAATTACATAACTAATTTAAAATAATATTTTTTATTACTCTTATTTCTTTTCTATACAGGATTTATTCTCTTCGTTGTTAAATTATAGAATATAGAAAAAATACTAGAAAAGAGTTTTTTATTATCCTCTTTTCCCTTTGATTTTTGTTAACGTAATTAAAACAGTAGATATTAAAATGAAGGAACCAATCATTGTTCCTATAGAAGGACCAATATTCACTGAAGTAGTTAAACTCGAGGGAGGTGGTGGTGTATAGGAGCCTGATTCTGTTGCTGTTAGGAACCAATATTTCTCAGATGTCTGTTTATTTAGCGATAGATCAAAAACTTGAACATAGTAAGTATAGTTTGCTAAGGTGGTTTCTAAATGAACTATTGGTATGGTTGCAATCCATGTTGTACTACCAGTAGAGTATTGTTCCATAGGAATTACCTGAGCAACATCTTGGCTTTTCCAATAGAAAAGAGAAACAGTCAAATTATTTTTTTTCCAGTAATTATCATTTATACCTGCTGTGATTTCAATGAATGAATAATCTGGTGGAACAATTCCATTGGTAAATCTCTCACTAATATTTACTACCCCTAGAATATATGGTGCCTTTGCATCAAATATATCAACCCAAGTTGTTTTAACAATAGGTTCTTCATATAAGGGATCTAACACAACTTCAATTGTTTGATTTCCTAAAGGCATATCAGTTGGGTTGTAAAAGAATTGATAGCTCCAATAACCAGTAATTTCGTTTATTAAAGCAACTCTCCAATCACCACCACCTAATCGTAATATGATATTATGAGGGGTGTAATCATCATATAGTTGACCTGAAACCAAAAGCGAATCATTAGCACTATTATTTATTTGGTTTAAGCTAAGCTCAGCAGGTTCATTATCAATCGCTACTTTGAATCCCGAAATAGGTATTTGCATATCAGCTGTACTATCATTGTTTTTAGAACCAATATAGAATGTTAAGTCCTGAATATTAAAGTCTAGACTAATGTCATCTAATTCTGCAGTATCAAGTAATCTTTTTACTTCAATTGTATAATGATTCAGTTTGGTAACATTCCAATCCCATGAAATTTGAGTATTAGCCTGACTGCCTGTTGGGATTAAGTCATTGAAATCATGCCATGCATTAAGTACTGTTCCAGTAGGTAAGGTTACTTCATCAATTAAATTCCAATCATTGTCATAGAGTGGTTTTACTCCTTCAAAATTTAATTTATTGATATCATTGGTGTTCATAAGGTAATGAGGATCTCCAGTATCAGGAACACCAGCAGCATTACATTCATACATATAACCAGGCTGGGTTCTATTTGATGCGGACCAAATCATGTAATCAAAATTTGTTCCTTCTTTAAAACCAAATTGTAGAGTATCATCTTTTCCATCTAAGAATTGCCATTCTGCTTCAGAAGGAGATATCATCCCAGTTTTATTCCACTTTCCAACTTCGTAATTATAACTAGTATCTAACCATTGAGCAGCAAGATAAAAATAAGTATTATCAAAAACAATTGACATATTTATCCCATTTAAGATTCACCAAGGGAGTCCAGACCAATCAGCAATACCCCCACCAAGTGTTAATGAAGTACTTGGAAAATTATCAAGGTCAACAACCCAAACTCCTTTATTACCCAAGGGATCACCCAAGGTATTAGGGACAAAATAAGTTTGAGTGGAAATGGTAGCTTTTAAATTAATACCACAAAAAATTGTTGGTAGAAAAAATAATAACAAAATTATCTTATTAATTTGCACTTTATTATATCCCATTAAAACACCCTAATTTAATCAAATAGACAATTGATATAAAAATTTTATTTCATCGTAGAAAATTTTGTAATTTTAATTATTTTACCATTTTTAGAGTAATTAAATGGAAAATTATCGTGTTAACCTCAATACACAATTAATTCTTTAAGAATTTAAAGAACATAATGTGGTATTTTTAGATATCATATATAATACAAAAAATTATAGCTGTTTAGAAAAAATAACAATTATAATAGAAGGTGTAAATTTTCAGACTTAAAAGATATGAAAATAGTAGACAATATAAAAAAAATAATATTTGGAATTCTACTTAGTTAAGCTAAATGCTTGGTTTTTACTTTTCATCGACATCTACAATATCGTTTTCTTGAGCATTTTTGCTAAACCAATTCTTAATTCCAACTATCGCTTTTGAACTATGACTTGCTATACCAACTACTGCAGCAAGTAAGATCATACCTATGATAATAAAGAATAAAAGCCCTAAGCTTGCAGCAATCCAAATAGGAGAAAATACCCAATACCATTTCCAATCAATTACATGGGTTAATTTTAAAATAAGGAAAATTATCCAAAGAATTGTGACTAAACTCATCCCGCCACCGGTGCTTCTTCGTCTATTATTGTTTTTATAAGTCATTTTTATCAATTACATTTTGTAATTTATACATAAATAGTTTTTTGAAAAAGTTTTTTAGCTAAAAAAATAAACTTCTAATAAACTTAGAATAAAAAAAACTTTTTTTTCTTTTTTATTGACAATTTTTTTTGTCAAAGAAAATTTAGCTCTTGAAAAGAAAATTATTCAAAATGTCTTATATAGGACAAAGTGATAAGTTCATTCAGTTGGAAAGATTGACTTTTTGGTGAGTTATAATGACAATAAATATTGTAGATGTAAAAAATGTTGTGAAAACATTTGGAGAAGTACAAGCTGTTGATGGGTTATCTTTTGAAGTAAAACCAGGAGAAATTTTTGGGCTTTTGGGACCTAATGGTGCAGGTAAAACAACTACAATTAAACTAATATTAGGTCTACTCGAGTTGGACTCAGGTGAGATAACTGTTTTTGATTTATTACCAAGTAAAGATGAAATGCTTATTAAAAAAGATGTAGGATATGTTTCTGAAGAACCATTGATTTACAAATCAATGACACCAAAAGAGCTTTTTAATTTTATAGCCTCAATACGTAAACTCGATTCTGAAGAAATGACAACAAAACTCCAGAAATACTTGGCAAGTTTAGAAGCTGATCAGTATTATGATAAGCTTATAGCAACTTTATCTCGAGGCAATAAACAAAAGATGCAAATTATTGCTGCTTTGTTACATGAGCCAAAATTATTGATACTTGATGAACCTCTTACAGGTTTAGATGCAAAATCTGTTAAAGTTTTCAAAGAGATACTAGATCTTCATATAGAAAATGGTGGTTCTGTTATCTTTTCAACTCATATACTTGAAGTTGCTCAAGAAGTGTGTGATAGAATTTGTATAATAAATAAGGGTAAAGCAGTAGCAACTGGTACAATGGATGAATTATCAAAATTGGCTGATAAAGTGGGAGCTGATTTAGAAGAGATATTTCTAAAATTCACTGAACAAGATGAATCAGTTGAGAAAATCATTAGCAACTTAAGAAAATTATCTAACAATACGAGAGGGTGAAATATAAGGATGGGTTTTACAAATAAAGAACTTTATAAAATTTCCAAATCAGTATTTAAAGAAGCAACATTACACCAACAAATACAAGCAGCAGGTAGTAATAAAACAAAATATCTAGAGAAAGTAGATAGAAATAGAGGTAGTGTTGGTGCACAATCAATTGTTATGAAAATCCTTGTAGCATTTTATATTGTTATTTTTACAATTATTCCAGTTAATTCCTTTATGCAAATCAATATTGTTTCAGAAATCCCTGAAGTAGAGAATATTAGTAGTTTATTTGTTGGAGGTCTTTCACTTAGTGCTTTTATGCTTCTCCAGTTAATAATCTTAATTATTTTCACTGTAACCTTTACATGGGGATTCCTATCAAAAGAACCATATACTTGGGTAAGCACTTTACCTTTCTCAAGAAATGAAATAAGTAAAATAGGTTTCTTTTCATTCTCACGAGGGATTGATGTTCAATTAATAGTGATGGCTTTAGTTCTACCAATTGGTGCTATGATAGGAATTAACTTTCCAATAGGAAAAGGTGCTAATCTTGGAACAAATCTACTGATGATTTTTGTTTGTCTTATTATTAATCTAGCTAACACTATTTTCAATATAAGCGTCGCTATTTTATTGGGTAGGAAAATGGCAAGAGTTATGGAGGATCAAGAAGAAAATAATAAAATGGCTAATTTTATTCGAATTGGAACAATATTATTCTATTTGATTTTCTCTATGTTAGCTTCTTACGGGATTCAATTGGTCATTCAATATTTACCTCTATTATATAATCCTGCAAATCCATTTATCACTGCTAATAACGCAGAAATTATCAGTATAATTCTAAGTCTAATACCTTTTCCATTTTCCGGAGGATTCCTTTTATCAAGTATAGCAATAGGTTTTACAAATGTACCAATATTTGTTGTAATTGGTTCGATAATAGGTTCTTCACTTCAAATAGTATTTGCTATTTTACTTTTCAAAAAAGTCTTGTTTATACTTCAAGGATTAACATCTATGGATATTACAGCTAAAAAAGAAACAACTAAAAAGAAACCATCTATAATAAAAATAAGAGTAATTAGTCCAACCAGAGCTTATTTGAAACGAGATTTAGCTATTATTACTCGAGAATTACAAACAATAACATTTATGATCATGCCAATAATGATTCCAATATCAGCTGCTCTTGCATTTCCTTTGACCATGATAATTGGCACTACTGGGATACCAGCAATGGTAATATACATATTTGCCTTTGCTGTTTTCTCAACATTTTTCATCTTAATAGGGATAACAAGTATAGAAAGTGGAGGAGAAACTATTACCTCTTCTCTACCAATAAATATTCGTGATCAAATTAAAGCGAAAATTCCTTTGTTATTTTCAACAGTACCATTAATGGTTCTAGTAGCAGTTATTATTCAAATAAAGAAACCTATTTTCATTGATATCCTAATATTCATTGCAGTACTTTTCCCAGCAATATTCATCATAGGAATGATTGGACTCTTATTGAAAGTGATATTTTTTGGCAAGATGAGATACAAATACGTTATTGATGAAGTGAATACCAAGAATAGAGAGCTAAAATATATTGGTATACTAGTAATTATGTTTCTTTTTGCAGGAGGTATTATAGCTTCATTAATGGTAGAATATTGGGTAACTCTAATAATAGAAGGAGTGTTCTTAATTTTACTACTAATTGCCTTTAATTTAATGTTCCCGAAAAAGAATATGAAGTTGGTAAAATCTGCAAATTAAAAAAGTAAGAAAAGATCTACAAAATAAAATTTATTTGTAGATTAAATCCCCTTTTTCCTAAATAATTGCTTTTAATCACTTGAAACAACCATAGTAATAGCCATCGGAATAACAATATACATCTTTATACGAAAGAAAAAGGTAGCATAAAAAAGTGCTATCTTTTTGATTTTTTTATTTTTTTTCAAAAAAATTTTTTTGACTTGTTTTTTATTTTGGAACTTTTGAATCAGGTCGAGCTTCGGTTGCTGGTTTTCCTTCAATTCCCCAATGACTCTTAGGGATCATATGAATTATCACTTCCACTGCTTGTGCTGGTATACCCATGTTGGTAAAAACATCTGTAATACCTTTTATTACATCTCTAATTCTTGGTTCTGGAAATCCTTCCCATAGGTGAACATGAACAACTGGCATAATATCAAACTCAAAATAATTAATAGCTAATTAATAATTAAATTATTCCCAAGAAGTATGATCTCTTTAAATAATTCATTCTTAAAAAAACAATGTTTAGAATTATTTTTCTCTTTAAAAAAATAATTAATAGTTTAAAAAAGTAAAATTGGAGTTTTTTACAATTTTGGAATAGATGAAAAACTCCAAATGCTTGCCAAATTGTTTGGATCAAATATAATTGGCATTTGAATAATACCTAAAGGTGTTACTCTACCAAAAGGGGTGAAATGGAAAGCAACAATAAAAGCATCCAGAATACAAGTATCTTGGGATAAGTGGTCCCAGAATTGGTTGAAAAACCATGATCCTGCAAAGCCATCGCCATTATTATTATTTATCCAATACCACGAGAATACATTTGTAGATGCGCTAATCAGAATTGCATTTGGTATATCATAGAACACTCCTGGATTACTTTGAATGAAGTTTCCACTGAAACAGCAATCTACACAAATGAGCATGCGGGAACAATCAATTTCTTTAACTAGATCATAAAACTCGAATTCAGTAATGTTACTATTATCAGCCTCAAAATGGAATGTAACATTTCCATCTCCCAACAGAACATTTGACCCATGATCTATTATAGAGATGATCAATTGGTCATGTGGTTCTATAGTGGATGCAAAAGAATTTTCTTTAGAGATATCTAATTCTTGCTTAAATCGTGAAGCATTTACTGCGTTATTTTCCACATCTATAACTGCTTCTAATAAATCATTAGCTATTCCATCGTTTGCATAGATATCGATTACAACATCATTTGTGTGATATAACATTAGGAAGATATTTTCATCAGTATAACCTTTATCTTTCAAAATCCAATACTCTTGTAATGCTTGTGCTGGAAAACCATCTGAGTCAATAAATGGTGGTGGAGGAGGATTTGATGGGTCAAAAGGAATGTTAATATTAACTACAAATCGTTTGCTAATTTGAACACCATAGAGTACTATTATATTATTAGCCTCTGTTGAGCCATCTATATCAATTATTAATTTAAGGTTTGTAATTTGATTTTGTGTATCGTTGTTACATATACCAGTTATACTTAATTCTTTCAAGGTTGGTGTAGCTGTTGTAATACCTTCAGACCAATCTGTGCGAACCAAATTATCGGTTGAATTGAACCATTGTAAACCAATTCGTACACCATTACCTATGATATCTAAAAACGTGGCTATTTCAACTGTCATGTTATATTCAGCATACTGATCCAATGAATAAGAATTTCCAAGCCAATCGTAGGTTAGGTTCGCATGACCGTATCCTGCGCCGCCTACTTTATCAAAACAGAAAGCCCCTGGAAAATTATCAAATGTGTAACCTAATTGTTGAATTTTCCAATTTTCGGTGTAACTATCAAAAGTTCCATCTGGTCCTGCATTAAATGTTTCTTCAAATTCATCTCCATAAAAATCATTAGTACTACATAGTATCAAAGCTTTTCTTGTGCCAGTATACATTTCATAATAATTTGAATTATTATTATTGATACTCCATTGGTTAATAGTATCGTTAGCATATATCTTATAATAAATATACATTTCAATATCTTGTCCAGGAATATCACTCGCACCTAACCAAGTAGTTGTACCTGTACCTTCCATTGTAATATTATTCCATATAAGAAGATCTGTGGTATAACTTAAAATCACTGTATCTACACCCTTGTCATCTGATACCACAACATTTACTTCTATATCGGTATCAGCATATGCATAAGCATTCGTTGGATTATTTATAATGGGCGGATTATCAATTATTTGTTCATCCCATGGTTTAAGTACAAATAAAACTGCAACTGTACTAACAGACAATATCATAATTAAACTAAAAATTATTAAAAAATTTCTAACCTTATTTTGTTTGTGCATGCCCAAAAATTTTTGCCCTCAATAAAATAATTTAGTTATTAAATCAGCTAATTAGTAATGCATTGATTAAAATAAAAAAGTTATGCAATAAAAATCAACCAAAAGATAAAATAATTACTTCGTAAAAGAAGTAATTTCATTTCAAAAAAAGTGTTTTTTTATTTAAATTTCAGAAGATTTTTATGAAGAAAAATAAAAAAAGAAAGTATTTTAAGGTGATAATGCACCGCTGACTTTCTTATTACCAATAGGTATCATAAACAATCCAATGATTGGTGGGAATATTACCAAAATAAGGAAATGGTTAACCAAATCCATTTTGAAATATCTTTGTATGTTTGAAATAATTGTCTTATTTGTTGACTTGTATTAACCTCAAGTTCTATATTCTTAATTGATATCAAGAAATAATTATAGAATTATCATAATTTTTATTAATTTTGCAGATATAGTATAATTATGAAAAGGTCGTTAGTTTATGTTTTGGTATTTTCACTGGGAGTAATTGTACTTTTTCCAGTTGGAATTGGTTTATTTCCAGGTTTTATGCTTAGGGATTTCAATTTTGGGATTTTTGAGTATGAGGAAGTCGATTTCGATTATAACATTGATTTCGATTATTGTGAAACTGGATGTGAGGAACCTTCAAGTATTGAAATAGAAATTATCAATAATAAAATCTATTTCGTACAAATCTACCGTACTTATTGTAATGCAGATGATGATATTTTCTGGTTGGAATGTACTAGAAATTCAACAACAGTTAGTGTTCAACAAATTTTTGAACCAAATGGTTTGGTTGCTAGATGCATTTGTCCAATACTAATTACTGGTGTTTTAGGGAATCTAGGAAATTATTCATTCACACTAGCATTCATTTCTGTAAATAGATATGTTGATCAAACTCACATTATTCAAACATTCACAATTGATTTGTAGAGTTCTATTGAGATAAGAAAAAATTACTAAAGCTATCACAAAAAAGGGTATTATTTTCTGTATACAAAGAAGTAATGAAAAAAAAAAATAAAGAAAAGTACTCTTCTAAGGTGATAAAGCATCACCGACTTTTCTGTAGCCAATAGGCACCATTATCATACCAATAATTAATGGTATTACTAACCAAAATAGGAATAATGATAATAATATTCCAGTTCTAATTTGCCCATATCCTTCTGCTGCTAAGGGAACGTTTCTATTCATTGCCCATGTTTTCTGTTCGCCCAATTGAATAATTTGTAAGATCAAAGCAATTAAACCTGTAACACCAACTACCATACTAGCCAAATCAAGGATAATAATTAGTAGTTCTCTATCACCAAAAGCAACTAGTTGTTGATCATTGTTTGCTTGACCCGCAGCTTTCAATTCACTAGCAAGTTGAAATTCCTTAACGAGTAAAACTATTGGTGGGAATATTAACCAAAATAAGAAAATGGTTAACCAAGTCCATGTTGAAATATCTTTATATGTTTGACCTAATTGTCTTATTTGTTGACTCATAAATTTTAACCCCTAATTCCATCTAGAGGATAAATTAGATTAGGTTTTATTTATAATTAAATATTATCATTAAATAACCACGAGAGATATTCTATTTTATAGCCTAGCTTCAAATTAATGGTTATTATGAATAGTTCTTCTCTTCTTAGTTTTTTTTATTTTTGAAATTGTATTTTAGATTTCATATTCTCTTATATTATGATATATTACACTATTTTAGTGATTTTATCAAGTGTTTGATGTATACTCTTATACAACTCTGCATTTTCTAGTTGTAATGTTTTAAGTATAATGCTTGATCTAAATCATTAATCTGTTCTTGTGATTGAATTACTTTAATAGAAATAAAACCATCTTCTATAGTTTGCTTTTAATGGATTTTTACTTTCTAAGACAGTAGATTAAAAAACGGTATACAAGCTTTGGTTAATTAGTATCTTTTTATGGTGATAATAAATGAATAGAATTAGTAAATTTATTGGTTGGCTGTTCTTTTTTGCAATGCAAGCAGCTTTTGATACGTTCGTGATTTGGGGTTTAGTTACCTATAATTTAGCTGATACATTCGTTAGTGATAAAACAACAATAATCCTAATTGCAGTCCCCACACTAATAGTCGTTAATATTGTGTTAATGATACCTGCAGCTATTTTTAGTTCTGGTATATTTAAGAAGAAGGAAAGAAAACCAGACTTTGGAATGGGTCGACGCTTTTCTGGTTTGTTCCAAAAAGAAAGAAAAGAAGAAGATGTTGAACGATGGTTCAAAGAGAACATCACTGAGGAAAAAATTGAGCGTTGGTTTAAAGAGAAATTCAATAAAGAAGAAGAATAATTGTTACAATTTTCTTCCTTTTTTCTATCAAAATCAACTTCCGAAGCGATATTTAACTTTTAAATTCTATCTTTAAAATTTGGGCTAACAAATACACCTACAATATTGGTTACTTCTTTATAATTTATATTTTTAAATTTTATTTGTATATACTTTATACGAAGAATTTTAATTTCATTATCGTGAATATTATCTACTATTAGCTTGTGGGATGACTTGTAAATGCTATTTATAAAATTTAAACTTCTTATTGTATTAACAATAATGACTTCTTTTGTTATAATCTCAGAAAAATCTACAGCCAATTCATTTTTTGATAATAATTTAATAGAAGTCAAACCAAATGTAACAAAAAAATGGACTTATATGATTTATTTCTGTGCTGATACAAGAGATGAATATGTGACAGCAAATTTAGATAATTCAAATAATAAATTACATGCAAGTATGCTGGAATCGCTAACTGATATGATAAATGATATACTTGCTGAATCAGAAACCGATATCAATATTATCGCTTTATATGATTATCCTTATTCAGTTTCAGATCCAAATGGTCATGCTTTTATCTATGATATAAAAGCTGTAGCAGCAGGTGGGAAATCTGTTGTAGCGGATTGGGGGGTAACTAATATGGGGGATGTTGAAACCCTTAGTGATTTTGTAACCTATTGTAAAACCAATTATCCTGCTGATTATTATGCTCTATCTCTTGTTGATCATGGACGAGGATACGCGGGGTATTGTTTTGATTATCATGCTCATCACCCAAGTTTTCAATATGCTATTGGTGATTGCTTAACACTTAACGAAATTGAAGCTGCATTGAGTGGTCCTAATACTATTGATGTAATTCTCTTTGGCACTTGTCTTGGAGGTTCTTTTGAAACAGCCTGGCAATTGATGGGCGAAGTAGATTATATGATTGGTGGTGAGACTACTCTTGGAACAAATCAAATTTACACCCCAAGAGATTATGTATATAATTTAAGTAGAAATCCAAATATGTCTCCAAGGGAATTTGCTGAAATGGCTTTTTATGTTAGTCTCCATCCTGTTGTTTTACCTAATTGGCGTGATTGGCCTAACATCGCACTTTATGATCTAACCCAATTTCCAGTTGCAGGGTTGGGATCATCATTTATTGATACTTTCGATCTATTTGTGGATAGCTTGCATGATGAACTTGATTATAACATCACACAGAGAAATTTCTTCAAATGGATAAGAAGTGGGATGGGAACAAATGGTATGGCACAATCTGAAGCAATGATGGTCGATTTGAAAGATTGTATCGAAAAAATAGTCGACAATCAAACAGGATTTCATTATGCAGAAATAGGAATCTATGGTACTCAATTACTAAATATGTTAGATCCAGATCCGAATGGTATCCTTTTTAACTATTATAATTTATGGGATGAAAATCATACCTATCCTGCACCTTATTTACAAGGCTTTAACTTTTGTTTTCCAGATAGCTACGATATGTACAAAGGGTTCTTGTATGGAGATATGTATTCTAATTTGAAACTCAATACTGATACTCGTTGGGGTGAATTTCTTGATCGATTATTCCCACATTTGAATCCTGATGCTTTTAAATTAAAAGACTTTTATGAGATACAACTGTTTAACATTGATCCTACAGTAAGATTAGATTTATACTATGAAATCTCACCAACAGAAATTTATCACATTGGTTTAAATGAAGCCTTTATAGATACTAACAAAGGTATTGAAGTTGGTATAGAAGGAGCAGAATATATGGATGATTTTTATGGAAACTTTATGATTCGTATACCTACAAGTGGATTTTTACAATCGAAAGCTGTTGGTGATAAGAGCTTCAAGGTAGTTGTAAATGCTACTTTTGCTGCAAGTGCTACTCAAGATGTCAATCTGACGATCAGGCATGTAACTGAAAATGTTGTTATTTGGCAAGAATCGCAAACATCTGATATTAAAATAGGTCAAGCACTAGTAACTATTATTTCAACAGATGATACAATGACTGATTTTGAAATTATTGATAGTAATACCGCAACAAACGAATTTGGCAAGACAAAAATTATACTATCACTGGTCATTGTTTATAGTGCTATATTAGTACCTATACAAATAATTAAGAGAAAAAAAATTATGACCTGAAAAGAATTGGAATAGTTTTTACCACCAATTCCAATTTAATTCAAGATTATCAGTCATAGCTGATAATTGAGATATTTCATCCTTCGTCAATTTCCATTCAGTAGCATGAATATTGCTTTCTATATGACTTCTCTTCTTCGCACCAGGAATTGGTATTATATCATCATCTTTTAATAACCAATTAATTGCTACTTCGGATGGAGATACATCATGATTTTTGGCTATTTGTTTTAGTGTTTCAAATAGCTCTTTTGAAAGTGTGAAATTCTCTTTATTTTTGAAAAGTTCATAAAAATTACGAAAATCTTTTTCTGGAAATTGAGCATTTTCATCATAATTAGTTGTTAGAAAACCGCTCAATAATGGATAATATGTCAATGCAACAATTTTTTGTTTTCTTAAAAATGGAAGCATTTCTTTTTCCACATCTCTTTTAATTAGATTGTATTCTATTTCATTTGCTATTACTTGGCCATTCTGTAAGTTATCCATTAATTCCTGCACTAATGCATTATTATAATTCGACACACCTACGTATCGTATTTTTCCTTCAGCTAATAATTGATCCATTGCTTTTGCTGTTTCAGAAATAGGTGAATAAGCCCAAGGCCAATGAATTAAATATAAGTCTATATAATTTGTTTGTAATCGTTCTAAACTATTATTAGCTGCTCTTATTACGTTCTTATAACTCAAATGATTATGTGAAACTTTGGTAACTATTACCATATCTTCACGATCACCACGTTCTTTTAGCACTTCACCTATGAATTTCTCCGTCATACCTCGAGAATACTCCTCAGCAGTATCAATCAAATTAATACCTCTGTCAAGTGCGAAATTAAGGCAATCATAAATCGTTTCTTTATCTTGAATTCCTTTTGATGGATGACCAAAAGCAAGTGTTCCTAAACCAATTCGAGAAACTTTTAGATTGGTTTTTCCAAAATTAATTTTTTCCATTTTTCATCGCCCAATAAACACTATTTCTTTATTTGTATTATTTAATTTTATTATTGCTCTTGGTTTACGTGATACTTTTTTAGATTATTAGTTAAAGAAATGAATTGATATTTTTGTATCACCTATTCAATTACTTTACAATATCCTTTCTATTATAATTAGGCATTTTTAGATTAATATTCTGATATTATCACAAAAACAAAGCAATCCCCAAATACTAAAAGATTCTTTAACAGTGAAAATTTCAAGAATATTTATTAGATTTCATACATATTTATCACATATAGTAGGTGAAGAATTTGACTTTAGAAGTATATAGAGAATTACAAAAGCACTTTGATAGCTTTCCTTTACGTTTTCCAGCAACTAAATCTGGAATAGAAATACGATTACTAAAGAGATTATTTACACCTGAAGAAGCTAAAATCGCTTCAAATGTCAAATGCGGTTATCCTGGTTCGTTTGAAACATATGAAACCTTAGATGAAATTTTTGATCGCGTAAAACATCTGGGGTATTCTAAAGATAAAGTGGAAAAGCTCTTAGACAATATGGCAAAGAATGGTGCAATAATGGGTAGTACAAGAGATAGTGAGAAAGTCTATGCCAATGCTTTGCTTATTGTTGGGATATATGAATTTCAAGTAGACAAATTGACTAAGGAATTTCAAGATGATTTTGATCAATATTTAAGTGAAGCTTGGGGACCTGCAAATAGTGGTATTAGAGTACGTCAACTTCGAACAATACCTGTTGGGATAAAAATCAAACATGAAAATCCTATTGCTAAATATGATGATATTAAAGTTCTATTTGAACAATCAAATGGCCCTTTTTCAATTAATAACTGTGTTTGCCGACAAACAAAGGATCTTCAAAATTCTCCCTGTCAAGTAACTGACCGTCGAGAAGTATGTATGGGTATAGGTGATATGGGTCAATTATATATTGACCAAGGTTATGGTCGAGAAATAACCAAAGAGGAAGCTCTGAATTATCTAAAACAAAATGAAGAAGAAGGATTGATTTTCCAACTTAGTAACTCTCAAGAAATGATTTTTGTGTGTAGTTGTTGTGCTTGTTGTTGCGATGGATTAGGTGCATTAAAGCGAATTCCTAATCCCGCTGATTATACTTCAAGTAACTATCTAGCAGTTATTAATGAAGATTTATGTAGTGGTTGTGGTAATTGTGTTGACCGTTGTCAAATGGAAGCAATTACACTGGAAAATGATTTTGCTGTATTAAATCAGAAGAGATGCATCGGTTGTGGGAATTGTATTATTGGTTGCCCTGAAGAAGCAATATCCCTTATTTCCAAAGAAAATCCAACAATTCCACCATTAGCTACTATTGATTTATTCACAATTATAGAAGAAGCAAGGAGAAAAGTTGAGCAAAAATCTGATGATAACTAAATTTGTTGGTTGATTAATTCAATTACAATAACTTCTCTTTTTTGATAGCAACTCTTAAAATGGTCTCCAATCTAAATAACTAAGTAGTTATAATTTTATATAATTGATAGTGAGATAATAATAGATTATAGGTAGTGTAAATGGTGAGTATCTCCTTAAAAAAACGAATATCAAAATTAGAAGGATTGTCCGTTAGTGAATCTATGAAACTTCAAGCTAGCTTGATTGATGATTTAGTACAAACCTATTATGAATCACTCCGGAGAAAATATCCTAATGCAACTTTTGAGGAAATAATACTGTTAGGACATAAAGAAACACATTATAAGAAAAGGAGGAGAGAATACATTGTCTGATTATAGACGATTTCAAGAACTTGCAGAAATAGCTGTAACATGCTTAGATGAAAGTTTTATTGATTATGTGCTGGTAGGTGGTGCAACAATAGGTGTATATGGTGCTATTCGTTCAACTGAAGATTTGGATTTTATGATAATGCTTGAAAGCTCAGAAGAGAAGAAAATAACTACTTTTATTGAATGTCTTCAAAATAATCAATTGTCAATAACAAAAGACGAGTTAGTACAGGGTTTAGAGGAACATTCTCATATTACTGTTTTTGATTTGAAAAGTCCTTTACTACGTTTAGATTTAAAGCAAATTAGAACAAAATTAGATTATTCAACTTACAATCTTCGGAAAAAAGTTGATTTATTTGGATCAGGTAAAGATTTTTGGATTTCATCACCTGAATCACTTATAGTAGTAAAACTCTTACCAGGATTTCAGTCTGAGAAGGATTTGGAAGATGTTAGAGGGATTCTCTTACGATCAGCTGACACATTAGATTGGACTTTACTTGAAGAATTATCAACAACCTTTGGAACAGAAAAATTACTAAAGAAGATAAAGGATGAGCTATGATACCCCTTTCAACTTTATATTATTCAATTCCCTTACAATATCCTTTCTGTTTCTGATAGCAACCTTGACATTCGTTACCATTCCATATTTGTTGGAGTTGATATTCGATGGCATCGATTGCTTTCTGATCAATGGTTATCGTTCCAACCTCGAAATTATTCTTCCCTTTTCGAGATCTTGAACCAATCCCTGCTCCTGTGAGATTAGCTGAACCAAAGTACATCCAAGTACCATCCACTAAAATAACTTTCATATGCATATCATAACAAAATTCGAATTCAATATTCTCTACACCCTCAAGTTTCTGATAAAAGGTTTGGGTATTTTTGTAAGCTTTAGTTTTTTCATGCGGTGCTAAAAGGAATTTAAATTTCACTCCTCTTTTAGCCATTTGATAAATTTTATTTGATAATTGTTCCCCTTCTTTTGTGTGATCATTCACCACGATGAAATCACCTACTTTTGCACTGGAAATCCAAACATATTTTCGAGCTTTCAATAAACCATTGTTTATTATTTCATCTATTGTATCTCCATCATTTCCATATAACAAATAACCAATGTACTCTATTGCCAAAGTTGTTCACCAGTAAAAATTAACTATGTTTAACACTATTAGTAATAATAAATCAACTATTTTGATGTTTTGAATTAAAATGAAGATTTTTTTGTGTTATAATTTTGATTAATAATCAAGGTTATTTGCATAAATAAGCTACTTTTAAAGTATTTGTGAATAAGAAATTATTGTCTCGGGACAAAACTTGTAACAACAACAAAATAATATAGACTAACCAATTTTTTTCGTAAGGAGGGTGAAAATTGGTGAAAATACGAGAAATTGGACTAAGTATACTAGTATTATTAACACTAAATCCATTTGGAAGCTTAATTGGTATAATTACTTTTGTTAGTTTGTCATTTATTGTCATTGTTTTATCCCAGCGAAAGAGAAAACTATAACTAGTTTTTTCTCTTTTTTTCTTCTTTTTTTGATTATTTCTTGGATATCCTTTTCAGCAACTTCCTTTTTGTGGCTGCCAATCCTTAAGTAGTACTTTTTATTATTATCCATTACAGTTTTTACATTCGTTTCCAATCCAAATGTCTTGTAATAGAAGTTCAACAGGTTCTATTGCTTTTTGATCTATTGTAATTGTACCAATCTCAAAGTTATTACGTCCTTCTCTAGTTCTTGACCCTAATCCTGCCCCCATTAGATTTGCAGAACCGAAATAAAGCCAAGTTGAGTCTATAAGAACAACTTTCATGTGCATATTATAACAAAAAGCAAATTCAATATTTTCAGCATCTTTTAATTTTTGATAAAAATCCTTTTCTTTCTCTTTGGGTGCTAGTATGAAATTTATTTTAATTCCTTGTTTTGCTAATTGATAAAGTCGTTGCGAAAATTGAAATGCTTCTTTTGTTTTTGGATTAGGAATCACAAAATCAGTTACTTTTGCACTTGTAAACCATATTCGTTTTTTTGCTTTCATAAATCAATTATGTACTATATGTTCAAATTAATCTCCTTCATTACCTGATAATAGATAGCCTTCAAATTCAGATATCAAATCGGTTTCACCATTATCAGATATATGTTTTATTCTCTTATATATAATTATAAAATGAGTTAAGATTTGAAAAACAAAAGAATTTATCAAATGAGATTAGAAGATAAAGAACATCCCCAAATTCTACATTAGTTCTTGACATATTATTATGTAATTCTTCACTTACAAAAGCTACATTATTTAAATCAAAGTGTAGCATTTGAATATTCTGGCTACAGAGAAACATTACTCCTTCATTTCTATAATTCTTTTTCCCACCTCTAGGAGTAATTCCTGATCCAATTTTATAGGTTATTTGATCAATTGTAGCCCAATTCCAACCTTTTGGGATTTCAAATAAATTTTCAATGTCAAGTTTATTTGGTTTTTCTATTTCTTTATTATTAGATAATTTTTCATTTCTTTTCTTAAATATAAATTCAAGATAATGGTTTGATAAATTCTTCTTATTTTTGTTGTTCATTTAGCGGTTTTTGTTGTAGGTTTTTTCATTGTTTTTGGTTTTGCTTTTCCTCGTTTGACCAAAGCAACACTTGTGGGTATAATGATCGCTAGACCAAGAACTCCACCACCAACACCAGTAAGCCACTCCCAGTTATTTACGAAGAAAAGATTGATCTTAGCGGGATAATAAGGTATAGCACCTTCAACGTAATAATTAATCACTTGATAGGTAAAACCATCTGAGTGTGTTGCATAATAGATAAAGATACCAAAAGAATATTGGAGTTCTTCAAATCTTGCTTCATTTAGTATATCTCCAACACTACCCTCATAAATACACGATGTACCTATAGAAATTTCATAGCATTTAGATTCCGAGGTTCCTCGACTACAGCTAAATCCCAGTCCACAAACAGCAGCCCCTATCGAATAGTCAGAAAATGTTGTTGCTGTGATACCATATTCGCTTAATTCTCCGATTTCAATTGTCACGACATTATTTCCTGTACCTTGTCCAACAGAGATTGGCTCTCCAGAAGTCAAGCATTCTGATGCTATACTCGAAGTTTCATTTCTGGCAGGATACGTCCACGGACAACCGATTGTATGATTGAATGTTTCTAAACGAACTGTTTGATTATAGTGTGAGTCAAAATAATTAGTGGTGGTTTTCAAAATAGTGGGTGTAAATGGTATATCTAGAGTTATGAACTGACCTATGAGAGTAGTATTAAAAGGATGATGCGTTATTTCATATTTATAAGATTGATAATCAGTTAAGTGATAAATAACTGAATCTATCCAACATCCAGAGGAATAACTAATTTCTTGAACTGCTGTTTTTATTTTCGTATTTGTAAGGGTCATTTCTCTTCCAACAGTTCGACACCACGAAAAACTAAAAAGTTCAAAAAAATAAAAATCAAATGTTTGTTCAAATGATATTGTTGAACTTACTGTTGTACCGATTTCTGTAGTATCTTCTGTGCTAATACTTGTTGCTTTTCCAAAAGCTGACCAGCTAAAGTCATCATTTTGCATTATGCCAGCATAAACTGGAGGAGCAGCTAATGCAATAATTACTCCTGGTGGGGCAGTATTCGTCCAGGTTTCACCAGTATACTTCAACCGCATACCATCACCATCAAAATCACCACAAGCTAGTAATGCTATATTTACTGTGGTATCATTCATAATATGAGTAAATCCTGTATTTGCATCATCAATAACATAATTACCATATCGTCCTGAAAAAACCAGTTCAGCTAACCCATCGCAATCTACATCACCCATTGTAAAAATGTAATCAAGAAAATCCCAATCAAAAGAGTTTCTTAACGTGTAATTACCTTGGGAAAATTCGTAGATAAACATATCACTTGGATAACCTTGTTTGAAAGATCTCACTAGTCCTATCTCGTCTCTACCGTCACCATCTATATCTCCACATGCAACAGGTACTCGTTGTTCCCAACAAATCCCAGGATTTTCAATTCTAAACTCAGCTACTTCACCATATTGTCCAAGTATACCCATAACTGAATCATCAATTATTAGTAATGCACCTTCAACTACATAATTATTATAAGGACATACAGCAATTGCAATCTCATCTTTTTTATCTCCGTCAAAATCTCCACAAACTATGTCGATGTCATGGATATAACCACCTGGTTGGTAATCAAGTTCAAGATTCTTATCCCAAATCCTTGTAAATCCATGGTTAAAATCATCAAAAATATGAATATCACTTTTTTCCGTATCATCCATACCAAAAGAGAATCCTATAATAATTTCATCTAACCCATCCCCATCCACATCACCCATAGCAACTTCTGGTTCCATTGAAACAGAACTAAAAACTGATTTGCTAACTTCAATACATTCTCCAATAAAATCCCATTCTACTACATCAAAGACCCAAAAAAGAATTGTTATCTTACAATCATTGTAGGTAGGAATCCATAAACCCCATGAAGAAATATATTGATATTCAATAGACCCAGTAAAGAAAGAACGTACATAGGCAATTTCATCTATGCCATCCCCATCCACATCACCCGTAGCTATGGTTTTCAAAAAATCAATGTGCCAATCTGAAGGTATGTATGTAAAAGGAGTTATGCTTAGAGGTTCTGGAAGATTTTCAAATAGAAATGATCGTTTATTGTAATTATGGTTTGCGTCATCATAAATTTCAAGATAATTATCATCTGTAGCAACTATCACTTCGTCTAGACCATCTCCATCTACATCACCAGTTGCTATATCACTTGTAAATCCCCCAAAACCAAATAAATTAGGATATAAAGAAAATCCAGGTGGACCTGGCAAATTAATAGCATATCCCCATAAGTTATCATCATAGAGTTGATGTCCGCTAAAAAGGTCATTAACTGCAGAGAAATTCGTCCCAACATCATCATAAACCCATCCTTGTTCTAAATTGTTTGGAAGAGCAGCTATTTCCTCCAATTTTATAAGCAAGCTTTCATCTTTTGTGAGCGGATGCGAATTAGTACTTGTTTCAGTAGGAAATGGATTTGTGCTACTCCCCCTATTCACTGCTTCACCATTCGCATAATAATCAGTAATTGTTCCGTTAAGAATTATAGGTTCTTCAACCACTTTATCACCTACAAATCCAGTGCTAGTTGATTTCTCTTTATTACTTATAATAATACATTTGCCAATACTCATACACAAACTACTACAAAATAGATTTAGTAATAACCCAACTATAACAACCTTAGTTTTTATATTCATTCAATCTCACTCATTAGATTTAGTTAATTTTCCCAATAGAAAATTTCAAAAATAAAATGCCTAATGTAGTCGTTACATTCCTTATAAAGATTTTTTGTTATTATAAAATGCTTTTTATTAACTAAATTAGTTTTTTTTCTATTAATTTAAACGCTAATTGTTTAATTGATAATTTTATTCTTTTATTTTTTATTTATTAGTTTTTTGAGAATAATTAAATAATAGAATGATATTAGTATCTGTTCTATTATCAAAACCATCTTTCACACCAATTTAAAAAAAATTATTTTGATATCATAAATTTAGTATTATAATTGATGATATTTAACAAAAATATCAAAAATTATCATATGAATCAATATAAATTAGATATTTATATCTAATACTTATTTTTGGTCAAATCTATTCAGTCTACTAAGGTATTCGAGTAATTTACAATAATTAACAACATACAGATAATTAGTTATTAATTGAATTGATTAATATAATGAACATTTTCAAAAGAATTTTTGAAAGCATTGAAAAAACCAGCAGGGAATTGGGTAACATCTTCATAAATCAATACTACACCATTTTCCTTAATTTTTAAATTCTATACACTAATTGGCGTAAATTAATTCATACGATTAATACCAAATCTATTTTTCTATTGCCAAAGTTGTTCACCAGTAAAAATTAACGATGTTTAACACTATTAGTAATAATAAATCGACTATTTTGATGTTTTGAATTAAAACAAATTATACTAGAAAAAATAATTCCTTGAACAAATATTAATTTTAAAAAGTAAAAAAATATTTGGTAAAGAAATAACTTCATTATATTATCTTCTTTTTATTTATAAAAGTACTTGGTTATAGTATCTGGAAAAAACTTATATATAATTTTAGATATTAAAATATAACCAATTTTGTCGATTGGAGGGTGATAATATATGAAATTGAAAAAAATTGGTAATATATCATTGATCCTATTTTTAATCGTTTTAATTGGATCTTTAACACTAGGAATTACAGGAGAAGCAAAATCAAAGGAAACTCTGTACTTCGAATTCGAAGCTGGTATAACAGGTCAAAGTTACTTTATCGCTTGGACTGACGACGAAGGAATTACACACATTAGAGCAGAGCAATTCTCAACAATTATCACAGAAGATTGTCTTTTACAAGGTGATTTCGTTGCTGTTGTAAACACCCAAATTGACTTAGCAATATTTTGTGGAAGCAGTCTCACACATCAAATCTTTGAAGGTACTTATGATGGTGAAGCTGTTGGCTATACAGCTATTATCCAAGTTCAGGTTCGATATGGAATAGCTAATGGAATTTTAGTTGGTCATGGTACCGGTGCTTGGGAAGGCTGTCAGATCAGAGGAACATCCTATGGAAACATTTTTACAAATGAAGCTATAGCAACTTTAACTGTCTATCTTTAATAATTCCTCCCTTTCTTTTTTTTTATATTCTATTTTATCCTTCCCCTTTTCTTTAGACAAAGATACTTTTATTTCAATTGTGCAGAAGATAGACTATTCTGCGATGTGGTAGTAAGAAGAACCTTTGCTTACGTAATTGATTTGAGCTATGTGAAGAAATACAGCAACAAAATATTCCTTTTTGGATCGTTGGTACACTTTTTGCTGGTATGTCAACATACCATATTACATCGTTACCTGAAATTTAATTTGGTATCGGTAAAGCAATTAGCATTCTAGCTACTGGTGGTTATCACCACACAGCAGTTTAGTTTATTCTAGAATGCTTTTTCACTTCTTTTAGAAAGAAAAAAAAGAAAAGAGAAGTAGATTCTCTTTAATCTTATTTAGCTTTGGTTTTTTTATAAAATTGAAGAACAATTAATGTAAGCATCGAAAAACCATAAGTTTCTATCTCGTTGTAATCAGATAATCCATCCGTATCTGAGTTTAGTGGATTAGTTGAAAAATCATTCACTTATGCTCCTGAAATCCAAACATACTTTCTTGCTTTCAATAAACCATTGTTTATTATTTCATCTATATTGTATCTCCATCATTTCCATATAACAAATAACCATTATATTCTATAGCTAAATTACTCACCTGTAATATTTATTCTAAAGGAATTTGTTTGTTCAGTAATATTATTGTTATGTATTAGATAATTTCAAAGATACTTTAAAAAAATTACAACAACTTATATCCTTGTACATAACCAAATTCTAGTTGATAGTGATTTTAATAATATTAACTAGTCAATCCCCTTGAGCATAGTATTTAAGTATAGTAAATTCAATCTATTTTATTATTGATTATATGAGGTTTTTATATTGTTAGGGAAAGAAAATAAAATGACTATAATTAATCGATTCATAAAGAGAAATAAATTGCTTTTATTTTTATTTTTTGTTCTATTATTAGTTTCTCCCATTTACAAAGGATCAGCTAATAATAAAAATATAGTTAAAGATCAATCGACACAGCCAACTGAAACTAACTACAGTTTGAATGCCTTGCCATTTCCAGATTCGCGATTAATACGGGTGGCGATTTATGCTCAACCAAATGCAACAAACCCCTCCTATACTGGAGTATTGTCTGCAGGAATGTCAACCAATAATGTTTCACAAGTTGAAACCATTTTATTAGCTGAATCTAGAATACAAGCAACCGTTATTTTTGATAATGATATTATCAATCATTACTTAACTACAGCGAACTTTGATGTATTACTTATTCCCGATGCTCATCCAAGAGAATCAGTTTTAAATTTAATTCATGAATTCTGGTTAGGTGGTGGAGGAATTCTCGCATTAGATGGCGCAGCTTTATTCCTAAATTATCTAGGAATATTACCTCCAGAAGCAGTTGGTACCGATGGGTATGGTGTTTATTGGAACTACGATGCACTAGGTTTTAATTTTACAATAAGACATCCAACCACACAATGGTATGCTGTTGATGCATTCATTGAACTTCCAGCAGGCTATAATTACTTCGGATGGGATTGGAGTGCTTTATCTGGTTCTTCCATTGCTTCGGATTTAATTCCTTTAGCTCATGATTTTGATGATGCAAATATCATTACAGCTCTAGCAATGGATAGACATAATATAGGTGGTAAAGTAGTTACCATTAGCAATGATTTAACAAATAGATATTCTACTGAAATTGATCAACTCATTATTGATTCTCTAGATTGGTTAACACCACGACCAAAAGGAAAGATACTTGTTGATATGTCTCACAATCCCTACTATGGCGTTGATCCGTGGGATGATATGGCGAACTTTGCAGGTAAATATGAAACATTCAGAAATAGATTAGTAGCTCGTGATTTCACAATTGATAAATTATATGAAGATATTTCTGGTGAAAATATCACCTTGGAAAAGTTAGCACCATATGATATGTTAATTGTTATAACACCACAAATTGGAAATGCTTATTCAGTGAGTGAAATAAATGATATAGAAACATGGGTGGCCGATGGTGGTTCACTTTTTGTTGCAGGCGAAAATCCAAATGCATTATCAACAGAAGTTGCATACATAAATGAATTGATAGCTCCATACGATTTAGCTATAAACGATGGTAATTTTGCAACAACTAGTTTTACTGATTATATAGCTCATCCCACAACAGAAGAATGTAGTGGTGGTATCGAACTTGTAAGCTATGGTTATATCAATATAACAGGTTCTGCTTTTGGAATTTGGTATGATTCTACATTTTCAAATATTGTTGCAGCAGGCAATGAATATGGCAATGGTCGTGTAATTCTAATTGCAGATATCAATTGGTTTGATGATACTTACATTCCTGATGATGATAATATTTTTTATGCTACAAATGTAGCAAATTGGTTAACAGCTGCAACTGCTAATGTTTTAGTATATGGTGACTGGATCGGAGCTCCAAATCCCTATGTCCAACCAGTTACTTTAGCTTTGAATGATCTTGGGATAAAATACCATTTTACTAGGGAATTCTTTTACCTCAATTTATCGCTACATGCTAAACCTTGGGATTTTGTTATAATTACTAATCCATCAAATACTGGATTGAATTTATACTTCGATGATATTATTGATTACATTGATTCAGGTGGTCACCTGCTACTCTCAACATACATTATGGATGATTATAGTACAGATCCAATTTGGGCTAAATTAGGTACTGCATTCAATACTGATTACACTAGCAATCCAGATCTATATATATGGGATACCGGACATCAAATTTTCACTCAACCTCATTTGTATAGTGAAAGCAAGTTTGTGATAGGAACCCCTTATACTGATGATGGCGATACTGTTACTGTTTTCTCAAATGCAACTGCTCTTGCTGGCTTTACAGCATCTGAAACCGCAGATGAATCCTTTATTACACTACGAAATGATGAACAGACATTATTCAATAGTTTCTTAATTGATGAATTTACAAACGATTACGATGATTCAACGTATGCTGATAACTTTGAACTTTGGAAGAATGAGATAGCTTTTATGATGCGACCTAAACTTGATTTTCTAATTTATGTTCCATTGGAAGCATATGCTAATGTAGGAGTATCTTTTACCGCTAATATTACAAATGTTGGGTTAAGTATTTGTCCAATAGGTTACTTAGAATTAACATTAACTCCTGGTTTAAGTACCCTTGATGATCTCGAACAATCTTATGTTGTAGAAAAAGGTGAAACTGTAATATTAGCTTGGGCTGTCTCAAGTAACCAGATACAAAACACAACTGTATCCTTTGAAGGTATTTATACAGGATTCTTAGGAACAGAATTTGGCACTGGAGTATTGAATTTTGACATCCATTTTACTGAGCGACCCGTAGTTAACTTGCCATGGTACTATTATGTTGCTGTTGGTGGAGGACTATTATTGATCATTCTAATAATAGTGATTGCAACCAGAGTAAGTAAGAAAAAGAAAAATGTACCAACACGTTAAATTTTCAGGAGGTTAATCCTCCTATCTATTCTTTTTTCATTGATTTTACTATTAACATAATGATTGCACTAATACCAATTAAGGAGGAAATAATAATCAAAGTTATTCGATATTCAGAAGAGCTTGTATTAGATAAATAAAGAGCTAGTACTAAAATAAATATAAAAGCAGATCCGCTAAAAAACCATCTTACTCTCACCCAAAAGGATTCATCTTTTTTATACCATGGTTTTTCATTTGGATTTTCATTCATAAAATCACTCCTTGTAATGAACTATTTAAACTATTTATTTTGATTTTTAATGTTGATTATTTCTATATCCAATTAAAAAATTAATTTTTTCCTCTTTTGAAACTGAACTGAAGGAACTTTTTAAATAATCTATAGAATATGTTTCTGCTATGTCTGAAAACATCATGGAAGAGGTCTTCACAACAGAAGAGGATGGACAACCTTTTGATAAAAAAATCTCTAAGAGAAATAATTGGTTGCATTTTGAGCGCAATGAAATTTTACTTTTGTTCAGCTTCTTATTCTTCGGTATGGCTTTTTCTAATTATGAGCCATATGCTCCAGCTTGGTTAAATCAAATATTTCAAGGTGATTCTTTATTAGTAATTGGTTTTGTAGTAATAATTCCTAGTATGATTGGTACCATTGGAGCTATTTTCTGGGGTGTCATGGCAGATAGATTTGGTTCAAAGAAATTTGTACTTATAGGTTTAGGTGCTTTCGTTCTTATGTTTTTCAGTTTGATTTTCACATTTTCCTCAGTTTATTTTTTAGCGATGATCTTTTTGGGGTATTTGCTTGGCTCCGCTCATACAACTAATGTTTATGCGCTTGCTACAAAAACAATTTCTAAACCTAAAGAGATTATTTTCGCAAAGCTTACTATAACTATTAGTGCTTCTTACGCTGCTCTCAGTCCACTTGCTGGTTGGATCTATGATAATTTCACAAATTCAATGAAAATTCAATTAGCAATTGCAGCTATCGCATGTTCGATTGCATTATTATTTGCAGCCTTTATTAAAAAAGATGAACCAATATTAAAGACTAAAATCGAAAGTAAAGTTGAATCTAATATTACTGACAATAAAGAAGCCAAAATTTCAAAATTAACTACAGTCCCCTTGATGCTTACTTTAGTTATGATTTTAACATTCTTCTTCCAATCAGGCGCTGGTTTTTGGGCTTACTCATCCATTTATTTTCTTGATACCTTGTTTGTTCCTGGAAGATATTTTTCAATATTTATTATGGTTAAAACAACTTTAGCTGTTCCTTTATCATTTCTCCTTGGTCTCGTTAAGAAGAAGAAGAGTAAAGGGATTATTATTATGTTGTTCACCGGGTATTTCATATTGGTTTATAGTCTAATGACCATCTTACCTACTGAATGGCGATTATTAATTATCGTATATGGTATGCCAATGTATCCATTATACAATGTTTTTCTCTACAGTTTTACTGCTGCTTATTCAAATGAATCAAAACGAGCAACTGCTTTTGGTCTATTCAATACCATTGGAACGTTAGGTTATATAGCTGGGATTATTTCTCTTGGAGCTATAGCTGATACTTGGAAAAATGGTGTTTATGCAGGTATTTTCTCTATGTTCCCAATGTCAATTATCTTTGCAAGTATAGCTTTTATTACTGCTGTGATTTTCTATACTTTTAAACTGCGGAAAGAAATTGAACATGATATTGATAACCCTAAAACCAAATTAGCTAAAGAAATTGACTGAGAAATCGTGATGGGATGACTTTACAAGAAGCAACAATTTATTTCAAGTATACCAGCTATCATCGCCCCAACCATATTTTTCCCATAAAGGATCAAAGATGTTTTTTGCTTCTTCGGTATAATAATGATATGCACAAACAGATTCGCCTAGATCATACATACCAAAATGAATGTGGGTTCCACTGCCATGATTTAATAATAAACCTAAAACTTCACCTTGTTGAATAGTTTGTCCTTCTACAACATTAATAGCATCTCGTTGATAATTGGCAAAAGTTTCATTCAGTGCCCATGATTCAAAAGCACAATCAAAAGTGAAGCGATCATTAAACTCAAGAAAAACATTTGTTTGCCAATGACCACCCATTTCATTGTAGAATGTTGTGATATGTAATACAGTCATATTACACCAAGCAATAATATTTACTGAAGCATTACAACCAAAATCAATACCATTATGGAAAGCACCATTTTGCATACCATAACCCCAAATTATGTGGATAATGTCTGTATTCTCTACTGGAAAATCAATAAGAGGGGGATCAAGTGTTAAAATTCTATTATCTCTAAAATGCAGTATTATTGCTGTACTTCCTAAACCTGTACCAATAATAATTATTGTGATAAAGATACCTAAAAGGACTTTACCACTTTTTTTCATTGATATCACTCTTCAGTAATTGGTGCAGCACAGTAAGGACATTGTGAGAGATATTCTTCAGGTAGCTTAACATTACAGAATGGACATTTGTCCCTTTTTCTACCATATCTAGGTAACGCATATCCTTTTTCTCGTGCTTCTGCAACTCTTGCTTGATGTTTTTTAATTCCTCTCGAGGTAAGAATAATTATTAGTGAAATAGATAAGATCATGAATCCACCTAATGCTCCAAGTGTAATCCAAAGCCATCGCAAACTAAAGATGTAACTTAATTCTTCTACAGTCATATAATTACTAGTACCATCTTCCCAAACAGTGATTATAACAAAACCGGAATCTCCTTCATTCATCCAAACAGCAAGAAAATAATCACCATCAGCTGATGGAGTGAAAATTTGTTCTTCATCTAGATCTCCTGGAGTATCTTGTGTAAGAAGTTTATCTTGTTCACGGAAACGGTTATTATCATAAATGGCAAAGCCAATATCATTATCATTGGTAAAGAAGTCAGATTCAACTCTGAATCTATAGGTGATACCACCAACTAGTTCTTTAACGGTATATTTTTCCATATCAGATAATGAAGAGATAAAATCTGATAAAGCAGAACTTGGTTGAATTGATAAACAAGTAATAAAAAGCGTTGTAAAAACTAACAAACTTAGAAATAATGTTTGCTTCTTTATTTTGGATTTAGATATTTTCATCATGTTTATCCCCAGGAAATAATATAATTGATATGTTAATTTTATATATATAACAATTCCTAGTTAATTAAATGATATTAATTTATCTTGAAAATAAGATAATTTAAGAAAAAATTATTGAAATCATTTCTTTTGATTAAATTAATAAAAATCAAATTAGCTGCATTAATATCAGAATTTAAAAGTATTGAATGAATAATCAGACTTACTGTGATATAAATGATTGAAGATGAAAATGTTTTCAAAAATGCTTCTTTTGAAGAAAAAATTAAACTTATGGATAAAATGACTGAAAAAGAAAAAAACGATGGAATAGAGCAAATCAAGTTTATGTGTAGAGATAATTGTGGAAAGTGTCCAAGCTATAAAGGATCAGGGGAAACAAATTTTGGTTTTTGTTCGACTGGTAGAAGTTCTCTAATAAAAGAAAATAAGGGTTGTTTATGCAATCAATGTCCTATTTATAAAATGATGGGTTTTAGATGGGTTAATTATTGTATAAAAGGAAGTGCATTGGAGCTCTCGAATATCGAGAAATAATTAAACTATCACTTTTTCAGTAGAATTATTAACCGATTCTCGAAATCTCCATTCATTTACCTATAAAATTTATGATTCAAAAACAAACTTCTCAGAAAAGATTCATTTCTAAATTTAAAAAAGAAAAGATAATTGTATATTGATTACTGACTTTCTGACTCATCAAGAGTAACAATTACCTCATTATTGACTACAAATGCAATAAAGTCTTCCTGGTACATTAACCACTCATCTAATTGGTCTGCATTTTTAAAATCTAATGCTTGCAAGACTTCATTGAGTGATAATTTATAATCACCGGAATTATCTGGTTTATTTATCTCAAGTAATTTTTTAAAAGCACTTGCTCTTGATTCCCTTTTTTCACTTTCCTGTTTTTGATCTACCCGTATTTTATCCAATGACTTACTGACAAAGATCGCATTTGGGGAACAAATTTCTTCACAAGCTTTGCATCCAGAACAATTTTCTTCATTAACCACAAGGATCTTTTGTTCTTCATCATCTAATACAAGGATATTCTCATTACAAGCTTCAATGCAATCTTCACATATGATGCATAAATCATAATTCACAAATACATTGTATTCTTGCATGGTTTCATTACCCAAATTTTACAATCTGTTTTAATAAATAAATTATTCCTTATGTCATTTCTAAATGGAAAATTGATTTAGATATCTATTCTAAATTCGTTAATCTATTTAGGAAGATAATTTAATTAATCTTATAATCTAATTTATTCCTCAATGCGTTCTAGATAGAAAACTACTGGTTTCAATCCATCTGAACAACAAGAATATTTGATACCAGCAAGATCTCCTCCTGCAAAATCACCCTTCATTGTTAAAATTGCTATATCTCGATATATATCAACCCAAGCCCAACGGCAGAAACCTTCAGGCATAGTTAATTCATTATCAACAATAAATTCTTGTCCTTCCTTTACAACTTCACAATCTTTAACAACAAAACCATTTGGAAACACAAAATCGTGTCCTAAAACATCTTTTGAAGTAAATTTTTTCAATACTGTTATTTTCACTTTTGGTCTCATTTTTCTATTCCTCATTATTGTATTTGTTCTAATTTGAAGCATACTGGTCTTATACCATCATTACATGCACTATAGATGATACCTTCTCCAGTCCAATCTGAATATCCTGTTCCTCCCAACCTTAAAACATCTAAATTCCTATAAATAGCATGATATGCATGTTGGCAAAAATCTTCTGGCATTTTACCTGATTCTGGCACAATAAATTCATTTCCTTCCTCAAAGAAAGGACACTTTGGTATTGATTTTCCTGATTCACGAATGAAATCTTTACCTATCACATCTTTTGGTTCGAAAATTTTAACAACAGTAATTTTGACTTTTTTCTCTGTCAATTTATCACCTTATTTTTGATCTTTTAAAATAATTTTTCTCTGTTTATTCTTTCTTATCAAGTTTATTTGTAAATTCAAGTGTTGGTTGTTCTGGATTTTCATGATATCTTGAATCCCAATAAAGCTCATCACAGAAATCTCCATGATGTAATGTTTGAGTTCGTCTCATTTTGATTATTTTTCCTTTATTCCAAGCTGGAATATCACCTATGAAACAAGATGCATAATAAGCAATATCAGGATCATTTAGTTCCTTTAAAGCTTCATGAGTTATACAAGTATCAAAACGGTAGAGATCCATATGTTCATCTAATACACAAACAGTAAATTCACCAAGTCCAATTTTGGACCAATACTTTATAGCTCCTTCTCGATGTTCAGTAATATTCACATCATTTTTTGGAGGATTCTTTTTGCGCATATCTTGAACAATTCGTGTTAGAATTTTTGTGTATAATTCTATTCCTTTATCTTTTCCTAACATCTCTGTTAAGGTTTTCAATCTGTAGTAAGAAGCTCTCTCGAGAGCTTTTGCCTTATTAAGTGAATGAACAATGAATTCCTCTGGATTCTCTGAACACTGATGAATGGGATTTAGATGCTTAAGAATAAATTCTCGAATTATTGCTTTTAGTTGGGGATTCTTATCTAGAAAAGTATATGACTCATCAATTGGTGGAAAGTCATATATTCCATCTTTCTTTTCAATTGTTGATGTCACAGTAATAAATTTGCTTACTAGATCATTTACATATTTATCAACTAATTCTGGTTTATATTCTATAAGATATTTAATTATTGAATTAGTATTATCAAATTGTTCCTTAATCCAATTATTGGGATTTCCTTTTATCTCAGCATTGGGATTATACTTTTTGTATGTAGTAACTTCCATTATTTTCACCTTTATTATTTCAATTTCATTTATACTTTAACCATATCTTATCTAGGAATTCTTTTGTGAATGATTTAGTCTTTCTTTTTTCTCTTGTATCATAATAGATATATGAACAATACTTGTCACCAAGCGCTAATGATTGTTCTAAATCTAATATAAAATGATCGTTCCAAACTTTAGCTAATGGTTTATGCATATAACACATGATAGTGTAAAGTATTTCCTTATCTTGTCCATATTTTGTTTGGATCATACTATTGTATTTCTCACAGGTTACGCATAATTTTAGAAATTGACCGTTTGTACCATCATTTATTATTTGATGTCGTCCATAAGGGTTTACAGGCAACCAATTTGCTTGTTCGATGCTAAAATCAACTAGTTCTTTGAATCTATTTTTTTGATAAATTGCATTTACTTCTTCATTGTAAGCATCTAGAAATTCTCGAAAGAATTGCAGTGCTTCTTCTCTCCCAAGTAAGAAAATTAACGCACTAACTTGAATAAAGAATAAACCAAAGGATGAAGGTATAAAATCTGTTGTTAGGAAAGCTGTTTTTTTATTTGCCCATAGATCTTCTGGAGTTATTCCTAGTTTTTCAATTATAAAGCTTAAGTGCAATTTAACGAATTTACTCTCTTCAGATAGCTTATCATATTGTACTAACTCTCTGTCAAGTTTATCGTTTTGTTCATCAAAGTAATCTTGCTTAATTTCTTGTAGTAGTATATTAGATACTTTCTCTTTGAATCCTTGATAAATCTTAGGTCGCTCATTTCTAATTTTTCTCAATATCAATGTTAATGTCCAAAAAACATCACTTTTAGCGAAATCCAGTGGATGTATTGTTACTTTTGGTTCTGCTACTTGATTACCATATTTTTTAAACATCTATTTCACCTCAGAAAATTCTTCTATAACTTCATCGAAGAACTTTTGTGATGGCACTTTTATTGTATCTACAACACGCGTATCATGATATACATAGGTACAGTAAGGGTCACCTTTAGCTATCGTTTTATTCAGTGTAAGAATGAAATTCTCATTCCATAATCTAACTAAACCCTCATGACAATAACAACCCGTTACATCAAGTAATTCCCTGTCTTCTTGTGAAGCATCCAGGTAATTTTTCATTTTATCACAAGTTAGACATATCTCAACATAACGTCCGTCTTCAACGTTACTCATTAATCGAACTCTTCCCAATGAGTTGTTTTCGATGAATTTCATGTGATGAAAACGCATCTCTTCAAGATCTATGTACCAGTTTTTTTGATTAGGGTTATATTTGATCACATACTCATCAGCAATTTTTTTGTACAGATCAATGCCTTCCTCTTTTCCAAAAACATCAATTAATGATTTAATGTCCATTAAGTGAATATCTCTAATAGAATGAAAAAAGTTCCAATCAGGAAACTCTTGCTCCTTATTTTCCCAATATTGTTCTTCAGTAACACCAAGCGTACTAATGAAATTGCTAAGTAATAATCGCATAATGTTGGATTGGTCTGTTAAGTGTTTGTATTGTTGTAGAATTTCAGATAATTTTCCATTGATATCATGGAAGAATTCTTGTTTCGTTACTGCTAGTAACTTTTCAGTTAATTTTCTGATGTATTCTTCTAATTTGCTTGGTTTATGTTCATTGATATACCCAAAGGTATTATTGTAGTGCTTCAAGATATTACTTTCACTAAAATTAAATGGTTCAGTTCTAACTGTTACATTCTCTTTTTCTTTTCCTAGTTTTTCAAATTTCACAGAGATTGCTCCTTTCGATCTTTATTTATTCTTTTAAAATCTCTATTCCATTCAATTGATTTCAAACTTCTGATAACCTCGTTGGTCATCCTTTGACAACATATGTCATCAATAGACACAGTTATATATTAGTTTTCCCCTAAATCTATAATAATCAAAAGAATTTAAGATGCTAGAAGAGAAAGTGACTGTTGTGTGTCTAAATGGCTAAAAAAACAAAAACAAATTTTAAAGATTTCATTGAATATAAACCTCAGATTATGAAATTTCTTGATAAAGAAGAAACCGAATTAGCGTTAAAATATCATCCGATAATTAAAGAAATGAGGAATAAGCATCTAACAGTAAAAGAAATTCATGATCTTTATATTGATGAAGAAACGAAGAAATACACACTAACAATTAAAACAATTTATCGTTATCTTGAAAAATTAGAAGAGAAGAACTTAGTGATTGTTTCAGGACATCGAATAACTCAAAATAAAACTCAAGCAGAAAAATTGTACACTCGAACAGCAAATATTTTCTTTAAATCTTATGCAGAAAAACAAACTCCTCAAGCGATTAAAAAACGAAAAGCTACTTCTAAAAATCTTTATGTAATAATAAGTGAAATGGGTAATGGTTCTATCATAACTTACGAGAAATTTGAGAAATTAATTTTGAATCTCCAAGATTTTGAACAACAATTAATTGAGGAAATTTCTCGAAAAGTTCCTTCTAGTAAGGTTCTCTCTGAAATCTATAGTGAAGTAGATATTGATCATGTTAATTATCTGAATGAATTTTCAGCAAAATTATTATTTATAATCAAATATCCTGAACTTATAAAAGAGCTTCAAAATATTTACAACTAAATAAAATGAGATTTTTTTCAAACAATTTTAAAGTTTTGAAAAGAAGAAAAAATCTTTTTAGATTTATTAATTAATACAAAATCCTTTTTTCTATAAAGGTAATTTTCTTAACTATGAAGAAAATAAGCAAAATATTAGTTATAATTACTAGTATTATCATAGTAACTGGAACTTCAAGTTTCTTAGTCTATTATTATATTTTCAAAGATAATGCTTCTTTTTCACCCTGCATTGATAAACCATTTACTAGTTATCCAGTAGATTTGGATAGATTACAAAATATTGTACCACTTGGTAACCTTAATCCACCAGGTCATACTTACCCAACTGATCATATGTATTTTTTTACTGATACAATGATTTATCCTGATGGTTTTGAAATTTATGCTCCGGGAAATATCACAATGACTAGAATATCTAAAATAACTTATAATCCTCCTCAAGGAACAACCTCGGAAGATTATACAATAGATTTTTCTGTTTGTAAACATGTCACTGGAAGATTTGGTCATATAAACAATCTAAGTATTGCACTGTTAGACCTTACTGGAGAATTTGGTGAAGAATATGGCGATCAAGTAGAATCCTATGAAATAGACGGAAGAATCTTTACTTCCTATAAAAAAAGCATTACCCTCAATCTACTTTCGGGTCAACTCTTAGGCAGGGCAGGTCAAGGTGGCGGATATGACTTCTGGTTGAAAGATGATCGCGTTGAGCTAATCTGGGTTAATAACGATATTAGTAGAAATTTCCAACATACAGTTTGTCCTTTGGATTATTTTACTGATGCTCTTAAAACAAATCTAGTAGCTAAATTAGGTGGTTGGATGGGTCTTGATCCTCCAGGTTATTGTGGTAGAATTGATTTTGATGTACCAAATACTGCTCAAGGTATCTGGACTACTGTTGGATATACAGGTCAAAATCCCGAAGAGTTTGGTCTCGCATTAGTGTACAATAATTTCAACGCTTCTATGGCTGCTATCTCAATTGGTAATGCTGGAAATTCAACTTGGGATTCTCGAGTATATGATTTTTCACCTAGAAATAGTGGAAATTTAAATAGAAATTTCAGTCAAGTTACGAATGATGGTGCAATTTATTATTATCTCTGTAATGGTTTTGAGTTTGGACTAATTTATACAAAAGCTATTTTAATAAAAATGACTGGTGATCGAAGTTTGTTATTACAATTTGTAGATAGAAATGGTTTAGAAATACCATCAGATCCAACAACTTTGTTTGATGAAGAATTAGCGGTTGCTTATTATCGCTAATATTTATTTCTTCTTAGAAAATAGTTTTCTACAGCTTTAAATTTTATTTTTTTTAATGAGATATCATTTCTTTTAATTATAAGGATAAAATAAGCAGAGCTTTTCAACGCCTGATGCTTTTCCTAATTTTTATACTTTTAGAAGGAATGTTATGACATTTTATTGCAGAGAATTTTTAAAACAATCCCTCTATAGTTACTTATTATAGTAACAGGGATGATGTTTTATGAATAAAAGAATATCTCTTTTAGTATTATTTGTAACGATGCTTTTTACACTAACATTAGTGTTTCAACCTGTTCAAAGCAAAGTTAGCTTTGTTGATGATTCAGTTCAATCACTACAAGCAATAGTGAACCCAATAACTGAAACATATTCAGCTACTGCTGTTGGTGGGACTGAAAAAATACTTTCAAACGTCTTCTATGGAGGCGATTGTGAAGAAGAAAAACCTAATGGTGAACCTGTTGGTTTTTATGGCTATGGTTCTGGTAACAATTATGCTAATCACTCCTATCAAGATGAAGTCCATGCTGGAAACTATGGTGCTATTTTAAGTTCCCGTGGATCAGCCCAATATTATGCAAGTCATTATAGTAGTTGGTATTTTACTAATTATATTTCAGAACTTGGATATCTTGATCAAGATATCAACATGGATCTCTGGGTTAATGCTAAAGCAAATCCTGATTTTACTAGCGGTGCTGAAATTTACTTACGAGTACGATTCTTAACAGATCTTGGAAATTATTATATTAATTATTATCTTTCAAGAGTAAGTGGTCTACCATTTAATAGCACAACATCAGCTTTCTTTGATCTCCGTGATTCCTTAGATACTTGGAGACAAATTGATAGAAATATAACAGAAGATTTCGAATCAGTGTTTCCAACTCCGACATTATCATTAAGCTATATTTATTCATTTTTCCTCTATACTACCTCTGTTAGTAATCCAGTAGGTGATACCGTTCTGCTTTTCGATGATGTAGAATTTACTAATAGTACTGGGTTTAATTTCATACATCAAAATGGTGACTTTGAAGAGGGTAATTCTCATTTTTGGTATGATACATCTAGTGGTGCAGCATCAGTATATCGTACTGAAGATGATTTTACGCAAGGTACAAGCGCGATGAATTGTACAATTTTTCAACCTAAATCTAATGGGTACTCCTACCTTTATGCAGAACAGGATATTTATGATGGTTGGCAGGTGATGCCAAAAGGTTGGTATGCAGAACAACCAGGTGATCTAATGATAAATTTTGATTGGAAATATTCAGATACACCATTACTTGGATCACAAAAAGCTTCCTTCTATATATACTGTTCAAATTCGACTTATGATACTTATTTCTATTTTATTCTAGGTGATGAGAATGATAATTTAGCTAGTTATTCAAACTATACCTATTCATCATATAGCCAAATATATCTTCCAGCAGAAGGGTTCGGTTCTCGAGATACTTGGAATCATTTCTCTATTGATTTTATTGAAATACTAATGAGTTTAGGATTTACTAATACTATTCCTTATTATGTTGGGTATTATTGTGATATTAGTTCTACTGTGAGTAAAATTCAATTGCTTATTGATGACTTTTCTATTATTACTTGTCCCACTGGTGATGCATCATTTGAAGGAAATTTTGTTACATCACCTACTGATCCACTAAACTACTGGCAAACAAATTATGATGATAGATATGTGAATATAACATCAGACGCTTACGATGGAAACTTCGCAGCGAATCTAACTTCATATGTTGGTATTACTTCTGCCTATTGCTATAAGACTGAAATGTATTTACCAGTAACAAACAATCAATTTACTGACTTTTATTGGCGTTTAGATAAGCGGACTGATCTAGGTTCTACGGCTTATTCTTATATTAGACTTGAATTAGATCATTCTAAATACATCTATTATGTAGTAGGAAATAATAGCTTGTATACTCCAATAAATAATTCAATTAATTGTTTTTATTTTGTTGATGGATATAACCAGATGGGTTCGTGGAATAATATCTTCAGAAATTTCACTGATGATGTTATTACTGCTTTCGGACCTAGTGATTATACTGTTACACAAATTTATCTACACAATTATGCTAATGGTGTTGAAGTGATCTCTACAATTTTTGATCACCTGTATTTTGTTCGTGATAATGAAGCACCGATCTTTACTGATGTTACTATAAATCCTACACCCGCTGAATATTTTGACAGTGTAGAAATTAGTGCAGATGTAGCTGACAATATCCAAATGGATTCAGTTATACTTCATTATAAGATAGATGCTGGTTCGTGGATAACAGAAGAGATGATCTTTAATTCAATGGTCTACTTAAAATCAATTCCTGCACAAGATTATGGTACTGTTGTATCATTTTACATTGAAGCTGTAGACATTTACGGACAAACCACCGAAGAAGGAACAGCATTAATTCCTCACACGTACACAGTTGAAGATAATACAAATCCAATACTAATGATCGATGGACCTTCTACTGCGGATATAGTAAATAGCTCAGTAACCTTTACCGTCTTAGATGTTTCTGATGAAGGTAGCGGTATTGCTAATTTCCAAATGATAGTTAACGGAACTGCAACAGATTTTTCTGTAATTCCCTCTACAATTGTGTGGGAAACCGCTGAATTAGAGAACGGTATCTATACAATTATCTTCAGAGCAACTGATAATGCTGGAAATATTGAACAGAAAGTTTACGAATATGAAGTCTATTACCCACCTACTATTTGGGAATCCTTCGTTGCTTTCATGACTAAATGGTGGCCTTATCTTACCGCTGGAGCGGGAGGATTACTCATTGGAATTCTAGTAATAGTCATTGTAGTTAAAAGAAAGAAGAGATTAGCAGCATAAGCTAGCTTTTCTTTTTTTCTTATTTTGCTATTTTTTTCTTTCAGTATTTATTCTATTTTTAACTATAAATTCTTTTAATTACTGATTATACTATAGCTATAAGTTGACTTTTTAAGACTACCAATTGGTCATCTTCTGATTTTTCATTTGACTAAAATAGAATATACAAACTATTCGTAATGAAAAATAAAAAGGAAGATGATGCCTTAGGAAGACATCAAACTAATTTTTAGCAATGAATTGTATAAAACGGCTATGATAGATAGCTATGCGGTTCAATAGGTGGAGAGACAAAGTAAGTAAGAAGAAACCTATGAATGGTGTGATTACATATAAGAAAATCCAAAATCCTGTTGGTAATACTGAATACCAAGCTTCAGTAAAAACAGATCCATGAATAGCATATTCAACAATTAAATTGACCCAAGAGAACATTAAACCGATTGAGGTAGAAATAAACGTTACTGCAAATGTAAATGTAATAATACCTATTGGCATTGCAAAAATCAAGCAATAGAAGAATGATTTGTAAATTGATTTATTCTTTAGTGAATTCAATACTTTATCTTTTTTAGTTCCATCATTGTTGAATCGTATTCTATCTGGTTTTATCTTTACTCCCGTTAAAAACGATGATAGCCATGTTTGAATTTCAAGCAAATACGGTAAGCTTAGTAAGAAGAGGAAGAGAAGAACCAATCCTATTCCAATTGGAATTAATCCAGCAAACGTCGAGAAACAGGTAACTGCATAAGTGAAGTAGAAAATGCCTAATGGAAGTAGTAAAATTAAGTATAATATATTCAAGTACGTTCTTCCATTAGTGTACACACCAAAAAATCCTACATTTAATAAGGGATGTTCTTGAATTACTACTCTTGATTGTATAGTTGTACCATTACTTCTTTTTAGTGTAATCTTAGATCCACATTTACTGCAAAATACATCATCAGTATCTAAATTATTCCCACACTCTGTACAAAATATTTCACTCATTTTTTTATCACCACAATATACTAGTAACCACTCAAGTAGTTACCACCCGCGTAGTAAGTACTTATTATTCCTTCAACTATTTAAACAGAACCATTAGAAACAAGAGTAAATTATATTCAATACAATAGATACTAATTTTAAAAAACTGAAAAAAAAAATGAAGATGCAAGCTATTTAGTTTTTAATTCTTTTCTCTTTCAAGTTCAATTTAAAATCTATAGAAATAAAAAAACAGAGGTTTTTACTATAATTTCTTATAATTGCTAATTATGCTAAAGCTGTAAGTTTGCTTTTTAAGACCACCTTCAGGCCAATAACCTTTTGGCAAATCAGGTTGTAACATGATTTCTTCTTCAAGTATGTTCAATTGCTTATATTTCTGTAAAACTGAAAGCAGTTCTTCGAAGAATATTCTTATTTGTTTAACATAATTTGTATCAACTACTCTTCCATGGCCAGGAATAAATGCTTGTAAATTAGATTCTTCCCAAAACTTCAATTCATTGATCCATTTAACCAAATCATTATCTGGTTCACCAAAGTAGGGAGAAGCATCTATCTGAAGGAGATCTCCAGTTAACATTATTTTTTCAGGTTTAAAGAAAATAGTAGAAGAGCAACCGGAATGTCCCCCAACTAATTTAATGAAAATTTCATTATTTTTTCCAAGAGTTAAATTCTCTTTAAACCAAACGTTTGGCATAAAAAGTTTCGCTACTTTTGCAGCTTCACCAAAACCTGGAAATAATTTTTCTAAATTATCAATTATTTGTTCAGTGAATTCTGCTTTAACATATCTCTCAATTCCAGCTCTTGCTGCTTCTGCTGCAATTACTTTCAAGTCTGAAAATGCTCCCATACCAAAGAAATGATCAACATGTCCATGGGTTATTATTAACGCACTAGCTTTTCTAATGAATTTCTCTTCCATGGCTTTTCTAAATTCTATTGCTTTTGTTGTATTTAATCCTGCATCAACAAAAACTAATTCATTTTGCAAAACAATACAAGCCGAATTCGAACCACCATCATTTTTTGCGAAAACTACTGAAGGAGTAATTTCTTGATATGACATAAGGAAACTTTACTAACATTATCTTATTAAGTTTTAGAGTAGTCTTGATGATTTTAAAATTATTTTTCTAATTACTCAAAAAAAAAGAAATGGTGGAATTATTTTCTTTTACGTTTCAGTAGTAGTATACTAGTTATGAAAACAAATCCACTTAATGCTACGAATGTAGCAAAACTACTCTTTATAATTTCTTCTAATTCACCTAATATACATTTATACTCAGCAGTTACTGTGTATATTTCAATTGGATCAGATGGATATTTTATTACATAGAATAATTTGGAATAATATGAATTTAATACCCCACCTTCTGAATATTGAAGTTCTGAAAGGATAGTAAAAATCTAAACTTACTTTGTAACATCAATTTCTATTTCTTATGGAAGGGTATACCCTAAAAAAACTTCACTTTCTTAAAAAGAAAAATAAAAGAAAGAATTCATTGTTTCTTTCTTATAGTTACTAATAATCCAAATATTATAAGTGAAGGTATTAAAATCTGTATTGATGATTTTTCAGTTGGTGTTTGTATAATGAAACTATAATATTGTGATGAGTTATTGTTAGTAACTGAATTAGCATTAGGTGAGTTGTCAGTTGCAACAATATAGTACTCTATTTTATCTCCTGAATCAAAAAGTCCTATGCTTACTTTATAGGTGCTACTTGAGAGGAATATTATATTGGTAGAATTCCATTCTCCTTCATTAACCCTAAAATAGAGCTTTACGGATTGGATGCCATTAGCGTCTGTAACTGAACAAGTTATATTGATGTAATCTGTTTTTGATGGCAACATTGGAGTATGTGCTATATTTGATATTGTTGGCCCAGTAAAATCACCTGAACTCACAGTTAAACTATAATAAGAACCACTATTATTATTAGTTACTGTATTAGGATTTTGTGAAGTATCATTTGCTGTAATGAAATATTCTAAGAAATCTTCGCAGGTCAGTATACCTATATTTTTACTATAAGTTTCTCCTACAACTAAATTCATTGTAACATTAATCCAAAAACCATTATTAATTCTATAATGAAGAAGAGCATTAATAATGCCATTTATATCCATAATATTTGCACTGATTGTAATAGATTCCGTATCCATTGGATTTGTTGGATTAGTTATTACTCCTGTTATAATTGGCGAAGTTGTATCAATAATAAAAATACCAATATCACTCCATTCACCCCAGTTATCTACAATATCTTTAGCACATACTCGCCAATAGTAAGTATCATCTAGTAAGCTAGATGCTATGGTGTGAAAACTATCAGTAGTGTATGAATCAACAAAAGCTGTAGAGGAATCGGAAGCGGTATCAACTTGAATTCTATATTGAATAAAATCTGTAATATCAGACCAATCAAGAAAAGGTGTTAATTCTGAATTAATAGAATTATTATTAGGTAAAACTAATGTTGGTGCAATTGGAGAAATGGTATCTATTTTGAAATTCCAAACATCGCTCCATGTTCCAGTATTTAAATAATCATCTTGAGCTTGAACACGCCAATAATAAATATCATCTAATGGAGGAGTAAACTCATAACTGGTAACAACTGTTTGTTGAATTAATGGGCTTGTAAAATCTGCATTATCATCTATTTGGATTTTATAGGAGGTTGCATTAGCAACACTTGACCATACTAATTCAGGAGAATTATCATTTGTAATTGTTTCATTTGGAAGAGAAATTAAGGTAGAAGTGCCAAGATATGTATAAATTTGAAAATTCCAAACATCGCTCCAATTACCAATATTTTCAGCTAAATCAGTGCTTCTTACTCGCCAGTATTTCACACCATCAGCCAATTCGGGACAAGTATAATTTTCAGTTGTTTCTATATCTAAGATAGAATTAGTAAAAGAATTTGTAGTATCTACTTGTAATTGGTAGATAGCATCATCTGGATCAGCTTTCCAAGTCAAAGTAGTGGTATTATCTCGAGTAGTTGATGAGTTGCTCGGAGTTAAAAGGGTAGGTGGTAAAGGATCAATTTGATCTATGGTGAAACACCAAGTAGTACTCCAATAAGTAAATTGTCCTGTTTTATCAAATCCTCGAATATGCCAATAGTACTTACCATCAGGTAATATAACTGTGTAAGTAGTATCTACAGTAGAATCATAAGCCCATTCAGTGCCAGAAAAATCTATTTTATCATTTATTTGGTAAACATAGAATCCAATATTTACATTGTATTCCCAAGATAAAACTACTGAAGATTCAGTAGTATAAGTATTATTAGCAGGACTAATTAAATTAGGACCAGGAATAGTTTTGATAGTATAAATCTCTCTAGAACTAATTTTTTGATTATTTACAGTAAAATTAAACGTATTAACTATTAAAGTAGAAGATATTAATCCAAAAATAACTATTAAGAAATAAAATCTATTTTTTATAAATTTATTAATCATTTAATATAGACCTCAGATATGCCGTTTAAAAGCTTGATTTTGTATAAAAAGGTACTTTTCAGTGGAAAAAGGAATTATTACTTTAGAGGTTATTTACGAACTGGCAATTATACTTACAATTAGAAAACAAGTTGAAAATAATATCCTCTTTCTTTTAATCAATTTTTTCACCACAAAAGAATCTAATAAGGTAAATAATAAGATAATTATATTTGAGAATTTTTGATAAATAAAGAAGTTAAATTAATTTTTGCAGATATTTGTTTAAATACAACAATTTATAATTTATTTAATGCTAAATAGATTCGAATGAAAAATGTTTGTACTTGAACGAGCTGAATTAATACATATTAAAGAGCTTATTATAAGAGGTCAATATCAAGATGCTCGTTTTTTATTAAAAACAATTAAAAAGATGGACCAGAAATTAACAATTGATGAGAAAAATTTTACCTTTTTATTAGAAGGTATTACTTTATTATATTTGGGGGAATACAAGAAAAGTTCTAAAATTGCTAAGCAACTATTATCAAAAAGTCAAAGAAAAAATGACTCCATTCTTTTTTTGGAATCAATAAATTTATTATTAAAAATTCTAGCTGTTCAAGGAAAATTTGAGGAAGGATTAAGCTGGATAGATATTGGGTATATCCATTATAAGCAATTAGCTGAACAAGAAAGAGAGGAATTAAAATTACTATTAGCAGAATTTTCTATGAATAAAGGTATTTTCTCTTTTCATAATGGTAATTTCGTTGATTCCTGGGTTAATCTAAATGAAGCTTTATCTTTAACAGAAACTTATCAAATCAATCCTTTGAAAGGAGAAATACTAAACAATATTGCATTACATTATACTGCTCGAGGTAAATTGGACCTAGCAGTTGAAGCTAATCATCAAAGTTTAGCCATTTGGGAAAAAATTGAAAATAATCTAGCTATTGCCAAAATCAAAAATGATCTAGCAGAAATATTAATTCAACAAGGTGATATTCATCTTGCTTTAGAAACATTTGAACAAGAAATCATTGTTGTGGAAAATAGTCAAGATAAAAATTTGTTAGCAACGTATCAATTCAATATAGGTATTATTAACTTAGAAAAAGGATTATTTAAACAATCATTAGAATATTTTTTAGAAAGTTTAAAAAATTACCAAATTGTAGAAAACAACCGAAAAATTGCTTATACTATCTATTATATCATAGAGGTTTATATGAAACAAAATGAGGAAAAAGAAGCTAATCTTTATCTTCATCAATTAGAAGAACTTATGAAAAAACATTCTGATCCTATGCTCCAACAATGGTTTTTATTGGCAAAAATAACGATTTTAAATCAAAATTATCGATTAATGGATTTAGGCAAAATAGAAGAAATTTTAATTGATTTAACCAAACAACATGAATATGATCAAAAAATAACAATTATTACTTTATTGAAGCTTAGTAAATTACAGCTTGATTATTTAATGAAAAATGAAAATAAGGATGTTTTCGAGGAAGTAGAGCAAAATCTCAAAAAATTAGAAGAAATAGCTGAACTTCAAGATTCATATAAAATTTTTATTGAAACATATATTTTACAAGCTCAATTGGCAATCTTAGCTAAAGATATCCAAAAAGCCCAAGAATTATTAACACAAGCAAGGTCCTTAGCTCAATTAAAGGAATTAGATCTACTTGCCATTGAAGTACAAAACATCTATAATGTAATGATTACCAAGATAGAACTCTGGGAGAAAATTAGTAGATATAATTCTTCTCTTACTGAATTACTTGAAGTTACACCCTATGAAGAAGGATTGAAACAAATTGCTCGTGAAAGGATTACCAAAAAGGCAATTGAACAAACAGAAAATCCGATTTTAATATTGATTCAAGATCCTGGGGGAACTTCGATGTATTCAAAGAAATTCCTACCAAATAGCGAATTTGATGAACAATTAATTAGTGCATTTCTTTTTGCTATAAATGAATTTATGAAAGAAACATTTGCTGGTAAAGGTGCAATAGAACGAATTAATTATCTGGATTATACACTACTATTCAAACCAGTGAGTCCTTTTTTAGTTTGTTATGCTTATAAAGGTCAATCTTATTCTTCCCAGCAAAATCTTGATCGATTTACTGAGTACCTATTAAATTCAAATACAATCTGGGAATCACTAATTAACTATACAGTAACTGGTCTTGTACCTGATATTGAATATCTTGTTTCTTTAGAAGAGTTAGTAGATGAAATTTTCAGTCCACAAACACAAGATTTAACGAATGTATTAGATGAAGACTATATTAGAGAAAATTTGGATGATATATTAAATTCCAAACTTTGACCTTTTGATTTATTTTTTATCATTCTTATCTATTAATACCAAATTTTTCCATTAAATCTTGTAATTGAAATTTATAGCATTTTTCAGTTAAATGTTTCTTATAACCCATTCGTTCATTTATAGATAACATTGGGGCATTTGTATCTGCATTTCCAGTATTAATTATTGTTACTTTCGGAAATTTGTCTTGAATATAAAATAACATAGCTGCTTTAAGCCATTTGCCCAATCCTCGACCACGGTATTTTGGTAAAACACCAGTTACATCTTGTTCAATCAGATAAGGTTTAGATTGAGAATACTGTATATCTGTAATACCACTTATTGATCCATCATTTTCTTTAGTAATCATTGTTATCCATTTAATACCTAACTTCTTAAATTGCTCTTCTCTTATTCTCCTCGATTCAGGTGTTTCCGCTCTTATATCATCTAATTCACCTAAAGGAACCAAATTAGCTATATCTGTAAAGAATTTCGTAAACTCATCAATAATAGTGTCAGGTATATGATCAAAAATCTCTAAAGAACAATTATCTTTTTGTGCTAGATTTTCACCATCCTTCACCCAATTAGCCATTTCTTGCCAATCAACATCAGCTAATTTTAATCTATTATAAACTCCAACTAATGCTAATACAGCACCATTTTTCTCACAAAATCGCCAACCTGAATCTAATAAAGAATATGTTTGAACGATTGTGATCTCTTTTAATTCCACTATTTTTTTAATCATAACTTGGAATAATTTCGTACCCCACCCCTGACGACGATACTGCTTATCAATAAATAATTGAAACCAGGTAGTATGCTTATTTTCTTCATAGTTTGGATTTTTCTTATTTGATATGTAAAAAGAACATTTACCGATAACAGTTTGTTTTGAGTTCTCTTCCAAAATAAGAATCCAAAAATAATAATCCAATAATTCAAAGATATTGAGAATTTCTTGTCTAATTGTTTCACGTTCATATGAAGGATCATCATCAGGATATAATTCAATAAAGATTCTTTCAGAAAAATCAATGTACGATTCTAGTAGTTCTTTTGAACTTTCTTTAGGTTTAAATTCTTCAATCCTAATGTTTTGTTTTTTCACGTGAATCGCCTTTGGTTATCTTCGTTTTTTCAAGATTAATGATAATATTCTGAAACTTCTTTTTTTTCTCCTAAAATTGCATGAACTTTCTTCAATTCTTCAGGAATATTGATTTCTTGAGGACATTTCTCAATACATTCCAAACACTCTGTACAGATAGTAGCATTGCCATTTTGTTTTTCTAAATTAACATTCTTTTCCTTACTAGCTAATTTTTTATATTTTCTTCTTGTTAACCATTTCCGGATGCCAACATCTTGATTAAAATTATTTAATAAAGCAAAATTATCTGGAATATCAACTCCAGAAGGACAAGGCATACAATATTGGCATGTTGTACAAGGAACTAAAATTTTCTTTCGAAAAACTTCTGCAAGTTCAGTTATAATTTGCTTATCATCATCATTTAATGAATTTATACCAGATTTATCTGCGCTTTGGCAATTTTCATCAACCATCTTTTGGGAACCCATACCACTTATAACTGTGGAAACTTCAGGTAAATTCCAGAGGAATTGTAAAGCCCAATCAACGGGTGTTCTTTGACTCTTTGCTTTCCTCATAATTTCAAGTGCTTCTTCAGGGGGATTCGCTAAACGACCACCTTTCAAAGGTTCCATAATTACTGTTGCCATGCCTTTTTCATAAGCAAGCTTCAAACCTTCTGTTGTTGCTTGTAATCCAGTATCCATATAATTGTATTGAATTTGAACTATATCCCAGTTGTACATTTCTAGGATTTCTTTAAAAACAGGTAAAGTATCGTGAAATGAAAAACCAATATATTTAATCAAACCTTTTTCTCTTGCTTCTTCCAATTTCTCGAGTAAACCAAGTTCTTTGACCTTTATTAAACGGTTACGACTTAAACCATGGAGAAGATAACCATCAACAGATTCAAGTTGCAATCTATCTAATTGTTGCCTCAAGTATTTATCGAAATCTTCAGGTTTTCTTAATATAAAAATTGGACTTTTTGTTACCAAGAAAACCTTTTCTCTATAACCATCTTTTAATGCTTGTCCAATAATTTTTTCACTTGCACCTAAATGATATGGCCATGCTGTATCAATATAATTAATACCTTGATCTATTCCAGAACGAATTATCTTTATTGCTTCTTCACTTTTAACTCGACTGAGTATAGAATTTCTTCGGGTTGGCAATCGCATTGCTCCAAATCCAAGAGCTGAAACCTTAAAATCAATTGAACCAAATTTTCTATATTTCATACTAATCTTTCAATTATCTAAAGAGTATCACTATTAAATCTTACAATTTATATTTTAAATTAGAATAGTTAATAAAACTTGAATTTTTGATTAAAAATTCTTCCAAAAATCATCATCAGGATGTTTAATCTCACTAACAATTCGTTTATCATGATAAACGAAATCACAAAACGGATATCCTTCTACGAGAGTTTTTGTTCGTGTTAAAACAAAATTTGGATTAAGATAAGGCATCTTAGCAAAATCGCCATAGCATTCTAGGAGACTAGCTAATTCTAGATCAGGTAAATCTGAATAAATATCACCCCACATACATCGAGTAATTTTCAAGTAATATTTTCCATCTTCAACCATAGAAACAAAATTGTGCGTTTTAGGACAATCATTGATATAGAATGATTTTGCATATTCTTCTACTGTTTCAGCTTTTTCTATTGTATTTTTATTGTTTTTATAACTAAGGTCAATAAATTCTTTAGCTATTTCCAAGGTAACATCTCGAGAAACAATATCTAAAAGTGAAAATGCTAAATAATAAAAAGGATAAAACTCTCCTCGAATAACATCAATCATTAAAGCATAAATTTTATTGTTTTCAGATAGTTGTTTCTTATATTTATTGAAATTTAAAAAATGTAATGCTGCATTTTCGATTAAAGGTACATATTCTGAATATTTACTCAACCATTTATTTTCGGAATAATTGAGAACAAATTGTTCAATTAGTTTATTTTTTTCTGAAGGTATATTCATTTTATTGAGTTTTTCTTTATAGCTAACTAGAAGTCTTTCAATTAAATTTTTATCATATTTCGCGGTAATCCCAAGTAGTCTCTCAATGAGTTTTATTTCTCTTTTAACAAAATCAGTAATTTCAATTTGACATTGTTCATTTTCATTATAATCTAAACAAACCTTTTTTTCTAACATAGACTTATAATAGATTAGCTTTTTTTAAAAAGTATTTCATTAATTAATTAATTAATTAATTGGTAAGATTAATCTAATTTTTATTGTATTTTGATATGTATTATTTTAGCTTTACTTCTATTACAAAAGATAAAAGAAAGCATAAATTCTTTCTTTTCTCGTTTCTTTTCGTTTTCTAAAAATAAACATTTAATGTCTATTCACAATAATTATTTAATATGTTTTTTAAGCCACCGAGCGATTATTTCACCCATATCAAGATTACCATGATCCATACCTTCAAGACGATGATATTCCATTGAATACCCTTCATTCTTTAAGTTCTCAATAAATTCATCAGTGCTTTTAATACTTACAGAACGATCTGCTGTTCCATGAATTACTAAATAATCAATATTCTTTGATTTCCCAATGAAGTTTCGCATGTCATTTTCAGCTTTCCCATCAAAATGTGGAAAACCTGCAGCAATTATTGCCCCATCGAAAAGATTGGGATGTAAGAATGTCATTCGCCATGTTCCATATCCACCCATAGAGAACCCCATAATTAAAGTCTTTTTTATTTTGAACATCTTTTTTATTTCTTTAATTATATCTTCAATATCCTGTTCTGATTGACCTATCCAATTATCACTTAGATCTCTTCCTCGAGGTGCAATAAGCAATATATTGGTATATCCTAGTACTGCTAATTGCTTCCCAATAGCTTTAATAAATCCTACTTCATCTACTCCACTTCCATGCATATTAACCATTAAGATATATTCTCTTTCTAGTTCAAATCCTTCTGGCATTAAAAGTGAATAAGGTTGCAATGAATTATCAAATGGAGATTTAATTGCAGAACGCAAATAACCTGTACGATTAAAAATTGATTTATCCCTTTTACAGTCGTTGATTAATTCATAGAGTTCCTCAAATTTATCATAAATTTCTTTAGGATTTTCTCTCGGGTGAAACTTATCAATTATATTTTCTATTTGATGTAACCGGAAATTCAATGAATGGATACTATTTTGAATTAAGTTATTATTCCCTAATTTTTCTAAGGATTGAATTTTTTCATTAATTTCTAAAATAATATTAGGTTTGAAATTGTAGAATACTTGTTCCCAAGTTTCCTCTTTAAAATTAACTTTAATATTATAGAGTTCACTTTTCAGGTCTTCTGTGTTTATTTTTTCAGTAAGAATGTTTTTTCCTTTATTTAGAGAAATAGATTTCTCAATTGTTTTGATTAATTTCTGATTTTTATCAAAGATTTGAATTTTAATTGTATCCTCTGTTTTTTCAGGAGTGTAAAAATAGATTTCTAGGTTACTAAAATCAGCAGTTACTAAACGGTTATCCATTTTTCCAGCTATTCTTATTGGAGATTCATCTGAAAATAAGTATTTGACTGGAACAAATCTACGATAATTTGTCATTTCAGAATCTGCATTGCTATCTTCTATTAAATAAACAGATTTCTGATAATTTTCTTCAATTTGACTTATATATCTTATATAGAAACCACTTTTATTATCAATAAGTGGATTGAATGGCTTAAGATAATCAAAAGGAATTTTTATGTCATAATAAGCAATCATTTCTTCTGTATCAATTTTGATCTCAGGTGTTAATTCCTCTCTAAATCCAAGATAATATGTTCCATTATGATTTACTAAAACTCCTCTAGGTATTCCTTCCTCCATTGAAAAACCTAAGCCATAGAAATATTGAGTATCAATACATTCATTTTTTTCTTCATCTTCAGGCATAGTGAAATTCATAAAGAAACCATCTCCATATCTCCACGAACGATTACCATCCAAGAAATGCTTATCTTTTACCTCAGCTTTTATTTTGAAAAATTCTCTATCAAATGATAATTCAATTTTAACTTTAGGTAAATCATCATCTGGATGAGTAAGTTTGACTTCTGTCCATTGATTTTCATGTAAGGTGATAGTTTTATCTTTGTGAGTTTTCGATAATTTCTGTTTTATACTATCAACTAGCTTTTTGTTATCTTCAATGTCACGTATTTCATAAAAAACTGAATCACGTATAAAGAAAAAAAGCCAGTCATTTTTTGTGCCAATAAAATTTCTTAAAAATCTAATGAGATTATTTTCTTCCTCTGAATATATTATTGTTGTATTCAAATCAAATAGATTTTCAAGAATTCTTATATTCTCCAAGACTTTGTTTTTTAAAATCATAAAAACTTCATAATCTCGATGCTGATCCAATAATTTCAATATATTATCCATTGATATTCAACCTGCAATCATTTTCTTTAAACATTTTTTTGAACATTAATTGACCTGAAATTGATCATCATTTCTAACCTTTTATGGATTTAAAAAACACACTCACTATATGAAGTCTCTTTATGTGACTCAGGCCTAGGAAAAGAAATTTACTAAAAATCATTTTTTCTATTATTAAATCATACATAAAATTTACATAAATTATCTAAAACAACCTTTATCGAAATGGTTAAATTTATTCTTAAAGTTAGGAGATAACTATATTAAACATAATAATTAAAAAAAACTTGAAATAAATAAAAATTTCTTTTGCGCTTACCTATTGAACCTTGGATTCGATAAAAATATTGAAAAGTTATTTATTTTGTTCAAGAATACCATAATCTAGTTTATGAATATAATCAGCTCTTTTAATAAAAGATTCACTGTGAGTAACAGCTATAATAGTTAAATTTTTATTTTTTAGTTTTGAAATAATTGCCCAAATATTTTTTCTGCTTTCAAAATCTAATGATCCAGTAGGTTCATCTAGCAATAATAATTGTATATCTTTAGCTAAAATAGCTGCAAGAGCAATTCTTTGTTTCTCACCTCCGCTCAAAGTTGCAGGTCGCACCTTTGAGAATTGTTCAATACCGAAATCTGTTAAAAATTCTTTCGTACGTTCTTCAGCTGTATGATACTGAACACCTGATAATTGAGCTTGAAGTTTGATATATTCAAAAGTAGTAATATGGTCCGGTAAATAAGGAGTTTGAAATAGATAACCAATTTTCTCACGAATCCTATAAATTGCTTCCATAGAAGATAGAGAGCTTATTGGTTGATCAAAGAGTGTTCGTGTACCATTTGTTGGATGAAGAAATGTCGCTATAAGTTGCAATAAAGTTGTTTTACCAGATCCGGAAGGTCCAGTTATCACATGAAATTCACCTTTGTTAATTAATAGATTAATGTCTTTAAGAATGGAAATTGGTTTGTTATCTGTTGTAAAAGTATATTGAATGTTGTTTAATTCAACTATCGTCATTGTTGTAATATCACCTTATACTTTTCAATAAGAAATTTCGGATTTTGGTTAATTATCGATTGATCATGAGTAGAAATAAGAATTAAATCATCAGATAAATCATGAAAGTTAGTTATTACTTTAATCACCATATCACAGTTCTCTTGATCTAATTGTGCTGTTGGTTCATCCAATAATAATATTGAAGGATAGAAAATTGTATTACAAATTAAACCCAAACGGCGCATTTCACCACCAGAAAGATGTATTGTTCTTTTGTCGAGTAGGTCTTTAATACCGAAATCAGTAGTAAAATCTAAAATTCTTTTATTACGTTCTTCTCTACTAAGATGATTATGCATAGCAAGGGAAAAAGCAATATTCTTCTTAACTGGAATGTGTAATGCAAGATATTTTGCAGGGAACTGATCCATATAACCAATAGTTCTTAGATAAGCGATTTTTTCTTTTGCTTTTAATTTATAGATAGGTAAATCATTAAAAAATAATTCCCCAGCATCAATCTTTTCAATCCCAAGAATAATTCGTAATAAAGTTGTTTTTCCTGAACCTGAAGGACCAACTAAAAAATTTAGATTTGATGATGACATATTAAATGTTGCTCCAGCAAAGATGTTAATGTTGGTGTTTTCTTTATATGGATCAGGGAAGATTTTTGTTATATCTTTTGCAATTAATATTTTCGTATCACTACTCATCATTTAACACCTCATTCTGGATAGCGATATATTAAACTTAAGTTTATATTTCTGTAACTAATTATATCAGCTATCATTTGAATTACAAGCATAGCTAGATAAATCGTTATTAAGATTATGAGATTTATATATGTTTGAGCTGAGAGCATAAAGCTTATGTCAAAAAGTGCTGAAATAATTATGTAAAAAATAACGAACATGATAACTGAGATTGTGGTAAAAATTATAGTATAAATAAGGAGTTCAATTAATTTGATATTTAACATAGGTTTTTTGTAGTTATTACTCATAGCTATAATACCTAAGGTAAGCACTTCAGGTCTTGAAATAATATCATCGATTTTTGAAAAAATGAAAGATGACAACCATAAAAAGATTACTACCTCAAATAAAAGTATTACTGGATATATGATTGTTCGTTTCAAACCCTCATACACTAATGGATCGATTGTAGAAAATTCATCAAAATATATACCATCTAAATTTAATAATGAATTTGTTATAACTTCAACATTCTGTACTTTAGCATGTAAATAATATACTATATCATAATAAATAAAACTATAATCAAAGACTTGTTTTAAAGTATCAAAACTTGTAATCAAAATTAAACTGTTTATACTTCTATCACCGTTTTTATCTGTAACAGTAGGCCATTTATCGATAAATCCTACAATTATAAGTTGAGTATCATCAACAAGTTCAATAGTATCACCTAGCTTAAAACCATGATCTTCAAATTTTTTTGAAACTATTACTGTCGATTCATTTAGATCATTCAGATTTCCACTTGCCAGCCAATGCTTCTTATTCCATGAGGTAAAGTAATTAAAATAATCACTAATATTTATACCATAAGAAATAGGATCGTTTCCGCTATAATGTGTTTTAAGTATGGTTTGATTACCCCAGCTTTGTTTAATTATTTTTGTATAATCTATTATTTTAGGATTTAAATCTAAGTTATTTTCAAGAGTCGTTATATTATTATAACTTGTATTAAATCTAACTTCTGATCCCATCCACCATTCATTATCAGATTTAATAGAATCAAGAAATAAACTCGAAAACATGAATCCGGTAAGAATTAAAGATAAAATGAATGAATAATATAAAAACTTTGATGTAATGAATTTCTTCCAGAATTCAAATAGTATGAAAGTTTTTGAAACAGCTTTGTTTCTTTTCTTTTGAATTAACTTTGTTATAGCGATAATACCACGAAGAATTAAACGAATAATTATCACAACAAGAAGACAAATAATAATTGCTGCAACAAGTAATATAACTAAATATAATAAATTATAATTTCTATTAAAAACCCAGAGTAATGTAATAATTGGTAATGAAAGCAAAATTTTTCCATAAAGTGGTATGCTCATTAATGGTTTATACTTATTAGAAATTGTTTGTTTACCAATAACAATTTGTCGTAAATAAATTTCATAATCTAGAAAAACAAAAAACGTTAGTAATAATTGAATTGAAACGAGAATTGAACCACCAATTAATATATCATTATCTAAACTTAATGAAATATCCAATAATCTTTGAAATAACATTAATGGATAAAATAACAAGGAAGAAATAACTAAACTTGTTATGGTTATAAGAAAACTATCTAAAAACAGTGCTGATAGTCTTTTTTTCCAAGTCCATCCAGCTAAAATTTCTCGTAACTCTTGATCTTTATTTACCTTCTGTAATTTATTTATTGTTCGCAGTAAAATAAAAAGTGAAATACCCCATACAATTAATTGCAAACCTCGAACAAATACATATAGGTATTCTACGAGAAAAATATTTTCCTCATATAAATAATTGAAAGAAAATGATAAATCAATAGAAGAATCTATCTCTTGAAATTTCATATTAAGCTGAGATTTAAATTTTTCAATTAAAGAGACAGAATCCTGAGACCAATAAATAAATGCTTTTTGATAATCTGTAAATATGTTATAGCTCTCAAATTGATAAGGTTCTGATATACCATGTGTTTTTTGCCATAAGATTTCATAAGCAATTGTTCGAAATAATATTGCAATTTTATAGTTATCATTTTTCAAATAAACATTCAGGTATGGTTTATAGATTTGAAATTGTTCAGAGTTTACTACATATGTTATGGTAAGATTCTCAGATTCCCCGTTTAGAATTATAGGATATTGCTCAGCTGTAAAGTTCGCACTGTCTTCTAAATTAAGGAGAAGAATATCTTGATCACTTAAAGGATTAATATTAGGTGTACAATTAGTATAAATTGTTTCGAATAAAGTATCATTTATACATAACAGATAACATTCTTGAGTTAAATTTAATATTCCTTCTGTTTCAGCATGAAGACTATAAGACAGAGGATCAAACATTCCCCAAACATCTTTTGATACACCTTCTAATATTGAACTATAACTATTTATTATTTCTAATGTATTAGTTTGAAAGTTAAAAGTAAAATCATATTTAGGATGATAATCCGTTGAATTTATAGCACTATTCTCAATATCATTAATTTGCCCATTAACATAGTTATTAAGATATTTCATCAAAATTGGTGGACTAACAAGTTGGGGAAGAAATAGAAAGAAAATTGATGCTAAAGAAATCAAACTTAATATTAGTACACTTCTAACCAACATTCTTTTTCTAGTATTTAATCTAAGTAATATTACCCACATTTCTCTTTTCTCCAAACCTGTTTTTTATTTAAGTTTAATTTAATTTATTTATTTATTAAATTTTGTAGATGAAAGATAAAAATAAGTTTGTTAAAATAATCAGTGGTTTTTTTTTCATATAAATATTTCTTTTTTTTTGTCGTTAGTATAATTAATCAATTAAATATCAGAATAATTAAAATAAACATTTGAATCTATCTGATTTTTCTTTAACCCTAAATATTAAATGGTTTTTTAATGCAAATTAATCTTTTATATCAAGAATTAATTTTATTTCAAAATGAATTTTAAAATACATTAAACGAAATTGTTAAATTCATTCTATAAGTTAAAAGAAGTAATTATTTTATTTCGATGGAATGATTAGTGTTACCAATAAAAGATAATAAATATTTTTGCGACTAGCTAGTATAATAAGGTAAGATAAAAATGGCTAAAGAATTAGATAATAAACCTAAGAGTATTGATGCTCATCACATCGTTAAAAAAGTAGATGATTATTTAATAAAAGAAAAAAATAAAGGTATAGAACATTATATACAAGCAACTGAATCCGAACCAAATAACTACAATAGCTGGATGGGTCTAGGAGATGCTTATATTAATAAGCAAAATATCGAAAAAGCTATTAGCTCTTATGAAAAAGCACTTGCAATTAATTCTCGAGATACTATTGCATTAATGAATATTGGATATATTTATGAAATGCAAGGTAACTATAAAGAAGCGGTTAATTACTATGAAAAAGTAATTGATATAGACCCTGCTGTAATAGATGCTTTGATCAAAATCGCTTCATATCATTCTATTCTTGGTGATAATAATAAAGCATTAGAGTATATTGACAAAGCATTAAAGGTCGATTCTAAATTATCTTATGTTTGGTTTTACCAAGGTAATTATCTTAGACTTCAAAATAAAATTCAAGAAGCTATAGATGCGTATGAAAAAGCCATTAAACTTGATCCAGATGATTATAAAAGTTGGTCAAATGCGGGATTATGTTTTCGTGTTTTAGCAAATTATCAAAATGCGATAAGATATTATGAGAGAGCATTATTGATAGAACCAAAAGATACTATTTCATTGAATGGTTTAGGTTATGTTTACCTTGAAATGGGTGAGCATACTAAAGCTATTGATTATTTTAGTAAAGCGTTAAAAATCCTACCTGATTATAGAGATGCTCTTTACAATATTGAATTTAGTATGAGACAAACAGGAAAATTGGAAAAGGTAATTAGCTATTGGGAAAAAGCTAGAAAAATATGGCCTAAAGAACCTGAGATTCATCTCATGCTATCTGTAATCTATAAAGATTTAGGAAAATTGAAAGAAGCAATAGATATTTTAGAACAAGGATTGAAATTTAATCCGACTGACCAAAATTTGATGATTCAATTAGGTGTTTCTTGGGACCTTTTTGGTGATGCTCAAAAAGCTGAATCTATTTATCAAAAAATGTTAGAGCAAGACAAGAATTATTATCCTGCTATACATAATATAGGTCTGCTTCGCCAAAAAGAAGGTAAAATAGATGAAGCAATTAAATATTACAAACAATCTTTAGAAATAAATCCAAGATATGACCTAGCTCTTGCTAAACTTTCCTTACTATACAAAAATATGGGTGCTTTTGATGAAGCATTACATTATTTGAACAGAGAATTAGAAGTGAAGATATTTGATCCTGAAGTTCTATATGATTTAGGTTGGATTCATAGAGAAATAGGGAATTATGAAGAAGCTATTGGTTATTTTAATAGAATTATAGAAAAATTCCCAGATGATTCTATAACATTGAATGAAATTGGCAGATGTTACCATAATATGAAAAACTATGAATTAGCATTAGAATATTATCAAAAAGCATCTAAGACTGGAACTGAAGCTTTCATCTGGGCAAATATTGGTTTGTGTCTCAATGAGTTAGGTAGGTATTCTGAAGCAATACCTAATTTTCAAAAATCGCTAGAGATAGATCCAAATTATGCAAGAGCTATGATTAGCCTTGGTTTAACTTACAAAGAAATACAAGAATATGAGAAGGCTATTGAAGCATTCAAAAAAATACTGGAACAATTTCCTACTGATATTGAAACACTCAATGAATTAGGTCGATGTTATAATTTATTGAATAATCATCAGGAAGCAATAAAATATTTTGAAAAAATCGTTGAAATAGGTGGTGAACAAACACAAAATTATATTTGGTATAATTTAGGTTCCACTTATTATATTATGAAAGAATATGAGAAAGCAATTGAAAATTTGGAAAAAGCAGTAGTAATAAATCCTGATGATATAGAATCTTTGGAAAAGATATCTTCTTCATATAGAGCAATTGGTGAAAATGCTAAATCAATTGATTCATTGTTAAAAATACTTGAAATAGATAGTAAAGATAGCTTTGCTCTTAATAACTTAGCTTTATACTATCTTCTAGATAACGACTATGAAAAATCGCTTGATAATTTCAAAAAATTGTTTGAGCTTTATCCCAAGGACTATTTAGCTTGGAATAATTATGGGGTATATTATTTCAGACAAGGTGAAATTGAAAAAGCGATTGAGCAATGGAAAAAATCTATTGAAATTAATCCCGAATATCATATAGCTTGGGCTAGTTTAGGTGAAGGTTATGAAAGTCTAAGTAATTATGAGAAGGCTGCTGATTGTTATTTGAAAGCTCTTTCTCTCGATAAAAATGAGATATCCTACCAAGAAAAATTGAAGAGTATGTATATTGAGCTTGGTAAAGATTTCAACTTAGATGATATCTTAAGAGAAATTGATTAAAAGAAATAATAAATCTTCAATTTCTCACATTTCTCTTTTAGGCAATATGTCAATCTTACCAGCATTTAATAATGCATTCTGATGAATAGTAAACCTACTTATAGAAAAAGAATCCTTTCCATTCAGGAGCGCAGTTAATGGAAGTTTTACATTCTATATGGGATACTACAAATCTCCATATATGGGCTGAATCTTCAGATTTACTTCGAAATATTACCATAAATGATTTTGAGATATCACCTGAAGAACAACAACATCCATTTATAGTTCCTTTTAGTCGTTTATATCAAATTCTGAAGAATATTTCTCAAGAAACACAAGAAGAATATATTAATCCTGAATGGTTAGTGATGAAGCTCCCAAGTTCAAATTCTTTACCACAACCTTCTCCTTCTTTAGAAAATAATAATTTAAAAAATCAAACTTTCGAATTCAAACATTGGCAGATCAATACTTTAGGATTAAAACCAATTAAAGCTATAAATTTACTATTATCTGCTCCAAACAATCCTCCTTCAGGAATAATCTATAGTGATTCATTGAAATTTTGGAAAACAGTTGCTAAATTTGCAATTAAGTTAATTGAAAAGGGATCCTATCTTCCCTTCCTAACTATTATTGAAAGAAATTCTGAAACGACTAAATTTATTGGAAATTGGCAACCTGTGATTCTAGGACAAGATAAGATAAATCTCGAGAAAATTATTGAATCTATGCCTAATTATTGTCTTGCCTTTAATAATGTTAATTTACTTCAAAGAGAAATTGTTCAGACTTTTATTAGTCAAACAATTGATCAATATCTAAAAAATAAGATTAATGCTTTTATTCCAAATCAAAAAAAGGCTGATAATTTTTCATTTAAAATTGCTAAAGAGTGGTTTGAATCTCTTTACAATTCCAAAGATGAGGTAATTATCACTAAGACAAATGAATTTGATTATTTTTATGGTTTGCTGAAATCATGGTTAAGAGATTTTGAAAAATATGGTTTCTATACCAAATTTAAAACCTGTTTTCAATTAGACCCACCTAAAGAAGAAGAAAATAAGAATAATTGGTCAATTAATATCTATTTACAGAATGAAAAAGATGATAATTTAATCATACCTGCCAGTGATGTTTGGAAATATCAAACAGATACAATTGGATTTCTGGAACAACGTTTTGAAAATCCACAAGAACGATTACTGTTAGATTTGGGAAAAGCTGAACAGATATATCCAAAATTTAACGAATGTCTGCAAAGTGTTTTCCCAAATAAATTATCATTAACACAGAACGAAGCTCTTGAATTTTTAGTTTCCTATGTTCAACCACTTGAAGAACATGGATTTAAAGTCTTTTTACCTTCATGGTGGTATGAACCAGAGAAAGAATTAACAGTGGAACTTGACTTAGAAAAGGAAGATGTAGATCATAAACAAAACAATCAAAGTTTATTCAGTTTAAACAAATTAGTTGATTTTAACTGGAAATTTTCTATAGGAGATCAAATATTATCGCCAGCGGAATTTGAGCATCTTGCTTCACTAAGAATTCCTTTTGTTCAATTACGAGGAAAATGGATCAAAATAAATCAAGATGATATGGATAAAGCTGTTCAATTTTTCAAAGAAAAATATCATAGACTTTCATATAGAGATATATTAGAAATAGAAGCTCTTATGGATGAAGAAAATACTTCTCTCCCTTCTATTACTTTACCTCAAAATTATCCACCATTCAATCCTTTCAATCATATTATTAAAAAAAGTAAACTTGAAGTTCTACATCAACCAGAAACCTTTGTTGGTGAATTACGACCTTATCAATTATTAGGATATTCTTGGTTGGACTACTTAAGCAACGTAGGTTTTGGTGCTTGTCTAGCAGACGATATGGGATTAGGAAAAACCATTCAAATTATAGCTTTACTCCTCAAAAAGAAGGCAGAAAATGCTCTTGAAAATCCTGTACTACTTATCTGCCCAACATCAATTTTAGGCAATTGGTATAAAGAACTTGAAAAATTCGGTCCTAAATTGAAAGCTTTTATTCATCATGGCTCAAAAAGACCTTCAGAAGAGGATTTTGAATCGACAATAAATGATTTTGATATTATTTTAACTACTTACAATCTAGCAAATAGAGACTTTCAAGATCTATCTAAAATCAATTGGTCTATAATTATTCTTGATGAATCACAAAATATCAAGAATTCAAATACTAAGCAATCAAGAGCAATTCGAAAATTGAAAGGACAATTTAAAATAACCCTAACAGGTACGCCTATTGAAAATCGTTTAACTGAATTATGGACAATGATGGATTTCTTAAATCCAGGCTATTTAGGAACCAAAAATCAATTCAACAATACTTATGTTGAAGCAATAGAGAAAGGTAATAACACTCAGAAAGCTCGAATTCTATCAAAATTGATTCAACCCTTTATACTAAGAAGATTAAAAACTGATCCTAATATAATCAAAGATTTGCCCGAAAAAATTGAAAATAAAATCTATTGCTCTTTATCTGAAGAACAAGCTATTTTGTATGAAGCTGTTGTTCGTAACCTTCTCGAGCGAATAGAAACAGCTGATGGTATAGAGAGAAAAGGAATGATTCTTTCGTCTTTAACTAAACTTAAACAAATCTGTAATCATCCCGCACATTTCTTACATGATTATTCAGAAAATTTTGAGGACCGTTCAGGTAAAATCAATCTTATAGTAGATATGCTTGAAGAAATTTTAGCTAACAATGAAAAAGCATTGATTTTTACTCAATATGCAGAATTTGGTGGGGAACTTTGTAAATATCTTAAAAGTATCTTTAATCAAGAAATTTTATTCCTTCATGGTTCGCTGACCCAAAAAGAAAGAGATAATTTTGTACAAAAATTCCAAGAGGGAACTAGTCTTTCACCGAATTTATTCATCTTATCAATTAAAGCTGGTGGTGTAGGTTTGAATTTAACTGCAGCAAATCATGTTTTTCATATTGATAGATGGTGGAATCCATCAGTTGAAAATCAAGCTACAGATAGAGCTTATAGGATAGGTCAAAAAAAGAATGTCTTTGTTCATAAATTTATTAATATTGGAACAATGGAGGAAAATATCGATAAATTAATTGAGAGAAAAATGAATTTAGCAGACTCAATAATTAGTTCTGGAGAATCATGGATCACTGAATTATCAACAGATGATCTTAGGCAATTACTAAGCTTAAAATCAATTATGGAAAGGAGTTAACAAAAATGAATTCTGATAATATTCAATTGAAATATCTTGACACTAAGGAAAGAAAATCCAAATCAGAAGTCATACCTTTGTTAAATGAAACAAGAACTACTTATTCTAATTGGTGGACTTTAAAATGGTTAAAAGCTATTGAATATTTCAGTGATGACACTCGAATAATTCAAGGTAAAAATCTTGCAATAAAAGGTCAAGTATCCGAAATATTAATTGAACCTGGTAAAGTAGAAGCAAAAGTACAAGGAAATAAAATCAAGCCTTATTTAGTTAGATTAGAATTTGTTTTATTCTCAGAACAATTATGGGAGAGAATTTTAGAAGAACTCTCATTAAAAGCAGAATATCAAACAAAAATTCTTGTAAATGAAATTCCACCTGTTATTGAAGAAATCTGTCAGAAAGAAGATAAATCACTTTTTCCTTTATTAAAAAATGATTTAAAAGCTGGATGTAATTGTCCTGATTGGGCTATTCCATGTAAACATATTGCTGCTGTTTACTATCTTTTAGCTGATATGATTAATAGTAAACCAATGATCCTCTTTAACATTAGAGGAAAAACAAGAAATGAAGTTATTGAAATTATAAATCAAAAGAGAATTAAAAAACTAGATTTTTCAAATACAATTAAAGATGAAGCTCAAAAACAATTATCATTAATTACTGATTATACTGTTGGCTTCTGGTCATTAAAAAACTCTCAAGTAAACTTGCGAGAAGATGAACAACCAAATTCAATTGATATTTCCAAAATCCTAACAGAATCACCATTTATACTATCAAATGTTAATTTATCAACATTAATTAGAAAAAGTTATGAAACAGCTAGAACATTAGCTCTAAAAGAGTTAGAAAAATACTAAAGTAAATAATATTTAATCATGGTATATTTTCAGCAAATGTTTAATATTCATTTTGTTACTTGATATTGTTCTATGGAGATAAGAAAGTGAAATTTGGCATACATTCAGAAACAGGGAATTTACGAACAGTATTAATGCATCGTCCTGGAAAAGAGCTAAAACAAGTTTCTAAAGAGAATTTAAATGAATTAAAATTTAGGGATAAACCAAATCTTAGTAAGATCCAAGAAGAATTTGATGATTTTATAGCCATTTTAAAACAAGAAAATGTAGAAGTAATTTTACTTGAAAAATTAATTAAAGGAAAATTTAGTCCAAATACAATTTATACTCGAGATATTGCTTCAATAATTGATAATGAATTAATAATAATGAACATGGCATTAAATAGTAGAAAAGAAGAACCGGGATATGTAAAACAAGCATTAGAAAAGAAAATACCGATCCAACTTGAAATTACTCCACCAGGTATTCTTGAGGGGGGGGACTTAGTTTTTGTAAAGAAGAATACTCTTGCTATAGGGTATGGTCCCAGAACAAATCAATTGGGAATTAAACAATTACTTTCTGTATTAAATGATACCCATATTGAAGAAGTAATTGCTGTTCCTTTAGCAGATTATCGGGTTCATTTAGATGGTGCGTTTATGGTAGTTGATGAAAATCATTGCATTATACATGAAGAATCAGTTAGTACTAGTGTAGCAACAATATTTAGAGAAAATGAAATGCAAAGAATTTTCTTTAAGGATTATTTAACGGAATTAAAAATAGAAAAATTAGTTATCTCTTTAGAAGAAACAAGATACTTTGGTCCAAACGTTCTAGTATTACAAACTGGAAAAATAATTTCATATGATTGGAATCATCGAATTATTAAGGAACTTGAAAAGAAAAATGTAGAAGTTATATCTATTGAAGGATCAGAACTTGTTAAGGGTGGAGGCGGTCCACATTGCATGACTTGTCCTATCTTTAGAGAGGATTAATCAATCTTAGTAATGAAATTAATTCATTAACTTTGATCTGATAGTTCATCTCTTTCATTTGAAGTTGATAATAATTGATCAAGTACTAAACCATATCTACTTAGATATTCTTCCCTAACCACTCCACAAGGAAAACAACATTCTCCTTGTTTATTATAACAATAATCACAGAATGTTTTTTCTTGTTTCTCATTAGAAATATTTTTCTTATGAATTTCTTCACATAAAGCTCGAGTATTTTTATAAATTTCTTCAGAAAACCTGTCTTTGAAATCATTCCACTTCATTTTCTACTCCCCAGTAGTTTTTTCTTAAATATATTAAGTTCAAATACCTTTTAAAATGCTTTGAAATAAATCTTAAAATGAAATTTCCTTACTTGTATTAGATTTCTCCTATAATGTTTAAATAAAAAATAGCAGTGTACTTGTTATTATGGTAGACTATATCATAGAATTAATCAAAGAACAAGTTTGTTCAGCTGCTCGAGAAATTTATGAGCGAAAACTGGTTAATATTGGCGAGGGAAATATCAGCGCAAGAATTAATGAAGATTCGATGGTCATTACCCCTTCTGGCTTAAATTATCGAGATCCAGGGATGGAAGACATGGTTCAAATGAATTTTAAAGGTAAAATTCTATCTCATGCCAAAAAACCTTCTTCCGAATATCTTCTTCATCAACAGATTTATCTTGCCCGACCAAAAGTTCAAGCAATAATTCATACTCATTCTACTTATGCAAGTGCAATGTCTGTTTCAAGATTATCTCTACCAGTGATTTTTGAAGAAATGGCTATTTTTTTGGGAGGCGAGGTAGCATGTACAAAATTTGCTTCATCAGGAACAGAAGATTTAGGGAAAAATGCTTTACTGACCATGAAAAATCTAAACGCTGTTCTATTAGCAAACCATGGGCAACTGGTTGTAGGCAAAACACTCGAGTATTGTGTTAATTGTGCTCAATTAGTGGAAAAAATGTCAAAGATATTTCTCCATGCGCCAGTTTCTAATAGGAAAACTATACCAGAAGAAAATCAATACAATTTCTTAAAACGTTTCAAAGAAGATTTTTCTACAGATTAAAAAAGAAACTACAACTAAATTAAAGGAAATTAACGATGTTTGATAGTTGAATTTCCCTATGGTTTTTTTCATTGCTATTTTATTTTCTAAAATAAAATTCTATCATTTTAATCTTCTGTATATAGTTATACTTATTGGAGATCTTTAGATTCTATTTCTGAAGTCCTTTTTTCAATTGTTTTTTTCATTCTATATCTATTAACCAAAATTAATAATGAACCTAATACAAGAAATCCTATAATGAGTAACACAATAAAAAGAATGAATTTTCCCCATCCTAGTGCGTTAATATCTAGAAAAGGATAAAGATAGTCACCTGTAAGGGTTCCATTTACAATTGAGAAGATCAAATAAAATATTGGATAAATTAGCCAAAAAAGTAAATATTTCCATTTATAATAAATGTTAATTTCAGCAATAAACCAATCCGCTATAAAAGCAATCGGTACAACATAGTGAATAACAATATTTGTAAAAGCATCAAATCCCGTTGGATAATAAGTCCAGCTTAATGCTATAGCAAAGACGATAAAGGTGATTGTTATATAGAGAGTAACTGCTCCTTTAAACACTCCTTTGATTTTTTCTTGATAATGAGGTTTTTTATGAAAAGCTAAAGCAAAGGTTAACCAAATTGCTACTATTAAATTTGTTTGCATTGTAAAATATTTATAAGCTCCAATTGCAGACAAAAAACCTTCATAAAAAGTCTCTTCCCCTAAAATCTCTACAATAAACATTGAGACCAACACTCCCCAGGAGATTATCGTAAAGATAATTCTAAAAGCTAGTATAAATTGAGTATTAGATTTATTTATCTGCATTTTTAATCTACCAAATTTTAACAAAATTATCTAATTTCACTTCTTCATAAAAAATACTAATTTAAAATTTCCTAATAAATTAGTAAATATTCTTCACTTGATTTCATTTAGATTAAAAAAATTGATTTTTATTTTTCATCTTGAGAAGACATATATTCAAAAACAATTCTTTCTAATATATTTGGTGAATTATACTTTTGAATTAATTCTTCTGCTTCTTTAGGCAGATATTCTATTAAACTAATATATTCCTTATGATATCTGGATTTACAAGCATCGGATGTAGGATCTAGATAATCATTTCCTACTTTTACCCATGCATAAGGTTGAATATTAGGAGAAAAAACAAATCCTTCGACAAATTTACCATTCATTTTTTTAGCTATTAATAAGGCAGTGGTAAAACTATTATTAATAGTGCAAAAATCAAGCAATTCTTTTGGTGTTTTTTTGGTTATTTTTATATGTATACCTCGACCTTCATAATAAGATACCATATTTAAATTTGCATTTCTTTTAATTAAATCTTCTAAATGCTTTTTCCATCTCATACAAGAATTTTCCATTTTAAAATAAATAAATCTTACTATAACATAATTCTAGTAAGTAAAATCCACTAGAATTTTTTCAATTATTATAACGTCATTTTTCATTCCTTGGACGACTTTTTATAATACAAGTTATAACCCTATTTTTCTCTTCAATAATTTCTTTACTTACACTGATTTTGTACCCTTTGGTTATCATTTCACTTACATTTTAATGATTTCAACAGTGTTAATCGGCTTACTTAGCTTAGTTAAACCAAAAATCAGTGGTATAATAAATGTTACATGGGGAATTATCATTACGGTGACTCTTTTAATTTATAGTACTCTTGTAATTCGAAGCAGTTTTGTAGCTGGAATATCAATTGGACCAATTTTAATTACATTATGTGGAGCACTTCAAATTATAGCTAGTAGATGGTTCAAGAAAAAAGAAATTCAGATATTACCTAATTATATATTGAATCTTTAAAAATCACTCTCTAATTGAAAATACCTTGAATTTCAAGACTAAAAAATTCTTTTTAATATTTTTCAGCTCAATAAAAGAATAACAATTTATGAGATTGATTATATGGAAAAGATAATTTTTGCTTGCCCTTTTAGAGGGGAAGATGACCCAGGGACAACAATGTTGATAGCTAGTATTCGCAAATTTGGTGGTACATTAGCTAATTCACCAATATGGATTATGACCGCTCGAACAGAAAATGAGATATCAAAAGGTGTAAGAGATAAATTTCATGTAATGGGTGCTGAGATAAAACATATAGAAGATAAAGATGTTGATCTTAAATTTCCTTTCGTAAGTTTCACACTTGCAGCTGCTACTGCTGAAAAAATGGCTACTGGAAAAGCTGAATTTTTTGCATGGTTAGACTCAAATATTTTAGTAATAAACGAACCTAAAGAATTTCTACTTAAAAAGGGAATAAAACTTGGTTATCGTCCAGTACATCATACTTTGATAGGTTCTGTTTTTGATGAACCATTGGATTCATTCTGGAAAATTATCTATGAAAAATGTAAAGTTTCAGAAGAAAAAGTCTTTCCAATGAAAACACATGTAGATGGTAAAATTCTACGACCATATATTAATTCTGGTTTTCTAGTAGTCAGACCGGAAAGAGGTTTACTCCAATTATGGTGGAGTCAATATAAGAAAAACTATAATGAACCAGTTTTCCATGAATATTATGCTAAAAGTGATCTTTATAGTATTTTTACTCATCAAGCTTTTCTTATAGGAACAATACTCTCTGAACTAAAAAAAGAAGAACTTCAAGAACTTCCTTTTAGCTATAATTATCCAATACACCTCTATCTTGAGAGTCCAAGTGAGTACCAACCCAAAAGCATCAATGAGATGGTTACCATACGTTATTATTTGAAAGGTAAATTAGACAATCCCGAATGGAGAGCAAAAATACCTTTAGAAGAACCTCTAACAAGTTGGATTATTGAACAACTTGAAGCTTTTTCAGGTAATAAAAATGATCAAATAACTAAAGTAAAATTCGGTAAAATACCTTTAATTTACCCAATTCCAATTGTTCTTGCAGGTTCACTTGTAGATGGTAAACCTAATTTTGAGACTTTAGGAGATGTTTGTGTTATAGGAATTAATCCACCTATCTTATGTATTTCATCAGGTAATAATCATCATACCAATAAAGGAATTCTTGAGCATGGTACATTTAGCATAAACTTTCCACCTTCATCACTGCTTTCACTAACTGATTATTTTGGAACTGTTTCTGGACGAGATATTGATAAAGCAAAATATTTTGATGTATTTTATGGGGAATTGGAAAATGCTCCTATGATAAAAAACTGTCCGGTAAATATTGAATGTAAAGTTATCAAAGAATTTTCGATTCAACATAGACAAGTATTCATTGCAGATGTTATACAGACCTATGTTAATGAAGAATTTGTAATTGAAAAAGATGGTCAAAAATTAATTGCTGATATGCAAAAACTAGATCCAATAATTTATGCTTTAGATAATAAATATTACAAAATTGGAGAACAAATAGGTATTGGCTATCAAGAATGTAAAAAGCTAACAAAATAAGTTTGTTAGTATTTTTCTATTTTTCCTTCCAAAATGTTTCATAAGGAGTTTTTCTTATTAGTTCTACTAATGATTCTTCAGATTTGAAATATGGTTTTATCAAAGACTGGTAAATGTGAACTGCTTGAATTTTCTCTTCAATTACCTCTTGGATATTGACCTTCATTTTTTCTAAATCTGTTTCTTTATCTATAATCTTTGAATCTGGTAAGAAATTTGGGAAATCTTCATAATAGAAAATTTTGCAATCTGTGGCAACAATTCTTGCTACTGCAGCTTTTACTATTAAGTGATCAATCTGATTCCTTTGTGCTTTGGGACAATATATTTCAGAAACTTTTTCCTTATCAATCAATTTTATTATATCTTGATAAAGTTGAATTACTATTTTCTCTTCTAATTTATTGAATTCTTTATCAAAAAGTGTTTCAATTGATCTACCTCGAAGGAAAGCTGATTTATATTTAAGATAGAGAATTCTTATACCAAATAATTTTGAAAAATCCTTTTCCTCTCTTTTTTTGCGACGATAAATTATTCCTTTGAATTTTAATCTATAAAATTTCCTTTTTGGTGGAAATAAATTAACTATTAAAGTTTCTTCTTTATATAAAGCCACTAATCCACTACAGGACCAAGCAATATCTCCGTAGTGTGGTTCTAGGAATAATTTTTCAGCCATTTTTTTCGACTTTCTGTCATTTCAATATCTTGATTAACTTGATTATGACTTGTAATCTAGTATATAATCATATTCTTTAGAGAGGATTTAGATGAAGAAACAAAAAAAATACTTAATCTTCTTTTAATTTCAAATTTACTGTTTATTGGATGTTTGAATTCAATCTTTTTTACCAATGCACAAGTATCAGACACTGAAAAAGTTCCTGCACCTAGACTTCAAGAACACCATGTTTACAACACAAGTGATAAAAATGAAATCAAACACGAATATTGGTCACTTGTTTGGCGATATGATGATATGATGATGAATTTGATTGCCAGAAATGCTACCCCAAAAAATCCCAAAGGAGAATTGTTACCACAAGAAGTGGATTATCAACAAAATACTCAATATTATGTTGGCGATATCATGTATATAGCTTCATTAGCAATCAAGTCGATTTCAATTATTATTGGAACTGAAACAATAACTATGGAATTAACAAATTGTGAAAGTTTTGATTTAAAGTTTACTCCAGTTCAGTATAATGGGACTATTCCTGGGTTTAATTGCAACATCACATTTAATAAAATTCATCTATATTCGGATACGTTTCCTGATTCTACCATTGACTTGACGTTAATTCATTATGTTAATATAAATTGGACTCAATCGGATATCAAAGTAGAAGCACTCTTAGATTTTCGCAATACCAAACTATATGATGCATCCGATAACGAATTTTATTCAAATGAACCATTTACCACAGAGATCAATTATGATATGCATTTAGTGGATTGGACCCATAGTATCGAAATTAGTTCTACAAGCCATACCGATACCAGTTTGGAGTACAACATAACGCGTGATAACGGAATGCCCTTGGCTGTGGCAAAATTGGGGATGAAAAATGATTTTGCTGTATATAACGAAAGCGGGGCTTTTGATCAAGTAGGTTATTCCTCAATGAGTATTGATGAATCATCGGAAAGGGCTTATGCCACTCATGGATTTCCCAATTTGCTCTATAATAATACTCAGTCAATTAAAAGTGATCCTGAAATCAATATATACCATAACCGAGTCACCCAAAGCCTATCACTTATTTTATGGATATCCATACCTACCGGAGTCATCGTTGCAGTAAGCATAATTTTTCTTATAAAAAGGAAAAAAAGAGTAAAAAAAACAAACATCTAAGTCTTTTTGATTATAAATTTTTTTTTCCTAATTTTATCTTACTAATCTGAGATTCTTGAGTTTTCATTAGTAATGGGTTGATTAGTAATGAATTAAAAATACTATCTGTTTTTACTTCCTTAAAAGAAATCTGCTCAAAATCATTACTATCTAATTGTTATTTCTTCGGGATATAAAATAATTGACAAAAGTCAATGATAATAGTCAATAGACTATATAATAAAGAAGAATTAATTACTAATTAAAAATAGAAAATTATAGTCTAGAATTTATCAAATGAAAAATTAATAATCTAATTTAAAGTATTTTTTGAAATTATTAACAATTTGATTAATTTTAAATTCTCTGATTTGTTCATCTTGCTCTATGGAGAAAATTAATTTATCATAATCTTGTTGCTCTAAAATGGAAATTCCTAAGTTTTCAGGTAATCCATTTATCCAATTATATATTTCAGTTGTGTTATGGTAGTGTAAAAGTTCACTAAACAACTCAACTGATATGGATTTAAAATGTCGAATTATTTTTTGTAATTCGCCTAATCGAAAAATGTTTAATTGCTGATTTTCTTTTTCTAGATCTCGTTTATCCTTTTCGTCTTTCACTTTTTCTTTAATTTTATTTAATTGTTCTACTGCACTTTCTCCTACAAAATTAATTGTTGTTGCAATTTTGTTTTGAATGTTTTTTGTAGGGGCTTTTTGATAAAGATCCAATAACATGTCAATACAATAATTAGAACCGATTATTCCAACGGATTCAATAGCAATCATACGAACTTTCAAATCGGGATCTTTGTCAGCAATTTCAATTAAATCACAAGCTGCTCTTTCATCTTTTAATTCAGCCAAAGTTTTAATTATATAAAATCTAACATATTCATCTTTCTCTTTTTTCAAGGATTCTAGTAATACAGGTACTGTAATATCATTGTTATGACTTGAACCTAAAGACCAAGCAGCTCCTGATCTTACTAAACTATCTTCATCATTTTGTAATGCTTTTAATAGAGGTTGAATTTTATCATCATTGTGAATCCATTTGAGTATATTTGCAGCAGCATACCGAACATTTGCTGCTGAATCATTTAAAAGAGCATTAACTAAATTATCATAAATTTCATTAAATCCGAGAATACCCAATGATTCTACAGCATTTTGTCGCAAAAAATCATTCTTTTCATGATTTAAAATATTGACCAAAAAAGGGCTAGCAAGTTTTGATTTTGAGGATCCCAAAGCTTCAAGTATAGCACTTTTAACATCATTATCTTTTTCTTCGCTATAAGTCTCAATTAATTTCTTAACTATATCATCAGACATTGAACCAATTTTCTTAATTATTTGAGCAGTTATTTCACGCACCCTAGCATCTGTATCATCAAGAAATTTGACCAAAATATCAATAGCAAATTTAGCTTCTTCGGTAAGTTCGCTTATATGTTTGAGATTTCGTAATTTGATTCTTGAATCAGTTTCTTTTTCTATATTTTCTAATAGATGAGTAACCATTTGCTCACGCATGTTCAATTTTGTTCAACTCATTATGTTTTTCATTTTTATAAATTAAATCTGAATTTATATAGATAACCTCTTCATATCTTAAGATATTAAAAACTATATAATTTTATTATTTATGAGTCTTTATAGATTATCATTTAAATATATTTCATTGTTCTCAAAGATTTTTCATCTAAAATTATTTTTAACTTAGCTTAAAAATAACTTATTACTGTAATAAAAGGAAAACAATTATTTAGTTAAATAGTATAGTTGTTTCGATGGGAAATATGTCGAAATATATTATTCGGGCTGCTCCAGATTATTTACCTATAAGTGCTCATGAATTTGTTAAACATTTCTCTAATCTTCTTACACAAGAATCTTTCAAACATTGGATTGAATATGAATCGTATACGAAGATTTTCGGCTATGCTTGTCGTTCTTTATTTGAAACAAGTATGGAGTATTTTAGTAGAAATAAAGACATAGTTGTCGCTACGACTCCTTTACATCATACCTCATTCCATGAAATAATTGAAAAATATGTTAAACCAGAAAACATCCATATAATTGGGTTGAATGATACTTTTAATGGAATTGGTGATTTACCGGATATAGATAAATGTGATGTAGTAGTAATAACTCATCTTTTTGGCCTAGATATGGATTTATCAAAATTAGCAAAATTTAAGGAAAAGCATAATTGTTTAATTCTTGAAGACAGAGTTCAAGGTGGTACTCTAGATATTGATTTTAGTCATGAACTAGTTGATATTGCTTATTACTCCATGGCAATGGATAAAAGACCAATTGCTCTTGGTGGAGGATTTATTCATGTTAGAAATAATCATAAAAAGATAATCAAGGATTTAATTGAAATAATTGATAACTATCCTATAGAAAAAACAAGTAGAAGATTTAAAGATTTATTGAAAAAAATTCCTACCTTCCTTCTTTATAATAATCGATCTTTTCTTTTCTCGTTCATTAGTTTGATAAAATTACTAAATATTTTTAATCGCAATATAAACATACTGAAAATAGGTAAATCATATAGAAAAACTAATCCTGGTTTTGTTCGTAAAGGATATCTTGTTAAACCTTCTCCAGGATTATTGAAATCTATGTATCAAAATTATGAAAAACATAAACATGCAGAACTTAAATATACTACCAATTATCAATTCTTCATTAATTCCATGCCAGAAAAAATTGTCAAAATATTCTTTCCTTGGTACAAAGGAATTCCTTCAATAACACCTTATAATACAATTCTATTAAAAGAAAATCTAGTGGATCCTTTCCTTATATTTCTTTGTGATCATAATATCCCAGGATTGCCTAACCCAACTTATAAATTATTTAATCATTCATATACAAATGATGAGAAATATAAAAAATTCAATAATGGGATAGCTTATTTACCATCAACAACAAATATGAAAAAAGCAGATATTATTCAAATTACTAATTTAATAAAAGAATTTTATGTAAAACATCAGTCAACAATAGAAAAACGTTGAAATTTAAAACAAGTCAATAATTAAAATGTAAATCAACTAATTTATATGAATGAAAGATAATTATTTAATTTAGATTCCCAGTTTAAATGTGGTATTATAATGAATGAAGATATTATAAATAATGTAGAAACCTATTTTGCTTCAGCTGAGAGGTTGGATAATGATGATGTTTATTTACAAACCATTAAAATTCTAGGTTTAAGAACTACTATCCCCATTCTCAATGCTTTACCTAATATGATTGCTATTTTAAATACACAAAGACAAGTCATTTTTACTAATGATGCTTTTAATAAATTAATAGGCTTAAAGGAATTTGAATTAGGCTTAGGTTTGAGACCTGGTGAACTTCTCAAATGTATTCATTCACATGATCATATAAATGGTTGTGGTACTGGAAAAGAATGCCTATATTGTGGTGTTGTTCTTACAATATTAAAAAGTCAAGAAACGGGAATAAAACAAAAAAGTAAAGCTAACATTATAGTGTCAAAAGATGGACAACAGTTATCATTAGATTACCAAGTCATTGTTACACCTATTGCTGTAGATAATGAAATATTTTATGTACTTATAATTTCAGATATTTGTGTTTAGAAATAGATTATTTAGGATTTAATGCCATTTTTTCTTAATATCAGAATCTTTTTTTCTCTCTACATTTAGTAAAAAAATTAAATTGTATTTTATTTAATAAAGCACAAAACTAATTAATCCAGAAAACTTATCTCGACATAAATATTCATTAATGTAACCAAGGAATTGTTAAAATTAGTTTAGTAAAGTAGTTGAAAAAATCTTGAATGAGCTTGATACTCAATTTGCACCAATTGAAAGATTAGATGATGATAAAATATATCTTCAAACAATCAAAATTCTTGGTTTAAGAAATGCTATACAAATCTTAGATGTATTGCCAAATATGGCTGCTATTTTGAATCAATCTAGACAGGTTGTTTATGCAAACGATTCTTTTGTTAAAACAATTGGTAAAAATGAATTTGAAGATGCTTTAGGACAGAGACCAGGTGAACTATTAGATTGCATTCATGCACATGATCATGAGAATGGTTGTGGGGCAGGTCATGATTGTCGATATTGTGGTGCAGTGTTAACAGTATTAAAATGTCAAGAAACAAATACAGAAGAAGAAAATGATGCTCGAATAACTATTAAGAAAAATAACAAACAGATTCCATTAGATTTACATGTTAAAGCTAAACCTCTAGTTGTTGATAATGAAACATTCTATATTGTTGTTATTGATGATATTAGTAATCAAAAAAGAAGGGAATATCTAGAACAGATTTTTATTCATGATTTAGCCAATTCAGCTTGGATGTTATCCAGTAGGATTGAATTCTTTCCTCGAGATGGTTTAAGTGAGATTCAAGATCAATATTTCAACAGCTTAAAGGATGAAACATCCAATCTTTTAGATGAAATCCAAAGTCAAAGAGACCTCATAAAACTTGAAAATAATCAATTAAAACCTCAATTTGAAAAGATTAATTCTTTAGAACTAATTCAATCGGTTATTCATACTATTTCAGCGGATAATATTACTAAAGATAAAAGAATAGTTTTAGCTAAAGAAAGTGCTTCGATTGATTTTAAAACGGACATCCATTTAATTCGACGTGTTTTATTGAATTTATTAAAAAATGCATTAGAAGCAAGCAAAATCCACGAAGAAATAGTTTTAGGTTGCAAACTTGCAGATTCAAAAATTATTTTCAATATTAAAAATAATAACGTTTTATCTGATGCAGTAAAAAGTCAAATCTTTCAAAGATCATTTTCAACTAAAGGTAAAGGTAGAGGTTTAGGAATTTATAGCGCTAGATTAATTGTTGAAGAATATCTTCATGGTGAAATTTCTTTTGAATCATCTAGTGAAACTGGCACAATATTTAATGTATTAATTAAACTATGAAGAATTAAGAATAAAAAAAATTAGAAAAATAATTATGAGATGAAAATTCATCTCATAGTTTATCGGGTGGCTACTCTCTTTTTCTTATGTTTAACACTAGAAGCTATGATGATTATTATAATTATCAATAATAATCCACCGCCAGCACCACCAAAAATATAGTACCACATGGGATTAAATTTTACAGTATATTCTATGTTAATTCCATAGATATGAGCACTGATATCTTTAGGACCAGTAATTTCAGCTTTCCATCTAAGATCTTTTCCTTGGTTTACAAAACTAAACGCTATTCCAGGTATTACTTCTTCCCAATTAATACCATCTGCTGTCATATAGTATTTTATAGTTGTACCGGGAGGTGTGAAATCATCAGCTTCCAAAGTTCCTTCTACAATTAGGTTAAAGAAACTAGCATCTGAGATTGTTATTGATTGTGCTGTTGTTGTACCACTAATAAAGGATGCACCCATACTAGCAAAATGTCTTAAAATAACTAATGACGAAAGATTTGCTACATATGTCAAATCACCATTTGTAGTAATTTGAAATGCTCTATTAGCACCAGTATTACTGTAACGTGCGGAAATAGCATTAAGATTTCTAGCATCAACTAGTGTAACTCCATCTTGATAATTCGCAGTTAGTATATATTGGCCAAATCCCCATACTCCATAGGTGTTATTATAAAAACTATCATTAATATTTGCTGTATAGGAATTTGTTGCATTGTAAATCCAGAAACCATTTCCTAATTTATTTCCAGCTAAATATATGTAATTACCATCTATTTGTATGTCATAATTATAGGCAAATCTGGTACGTGAATAAGTTATAAAGGGATTAATCGTGTCAATGATATTTACAACATGCATACATGGTTGTGATCCACCAAGCCATTCTGTTAAATAGACATGATATCCTTGAACATCAATAGCTGTAACATTATTTAAACCAAGATTATTTATTGAATGCCAAGTTAATGCTGTAATATCTGTATAATTTAGAATAGCAAATCCAAATTCATAGGATACATAAGCAAATTTCCCGACTACACAAATGTCTGACAAACCTAATCCAAAAGCATATCCTGCATAATGTATATTGCTTAAATCGGATATATCAAAAATGTAGATACCTACAGGATTAACAAGAAAAGCAAATTGATTGTTAACATCTATTTTATAAAAATCAATTCCACCAAGGCTAGATTTAAAGATTTCAATTGGATTTGATGGATTTTTAACATTTAACACAATGAATTCATCGTTACCACCCGCGATAAAAGCTATCCCATCAATTACTCGAACATCCATTACAGTATATGAGTCATAAGGATTTGCATATGCTGAATTAGCTAAGTTAACTAATCCACCTATTCTATATGAATAAATACCATTCTCTGTTGCAACAAAAAGGAGATCACCTGAAAGTACAAGGTCATAAGTATATGGTAAAGCGAAGTCAGTAACACTTAATGGATGGAATGGATCTGAAACATCTATGATTTGTACTCCTCCAGAACCATCAGCTATAAATAGAGTATTTCCCTGTTTAGCTAATTTTTGAGCAAAACCGGGAGTATTATATGTACCAAGAATTGACGGACTTGTAGGATTTGAAACATCAATAATTTGTAAGCCAGTATTTCCATCAACTAAATAAGCAAAACGCCCATCCACTAATACATCAGTAGCATTACCTGGAGTATTTAGAAATCCAATCTCTACAGGATGTTTTGTGCTAGAGATATTCAAAATAAACAAACCTTCTACACCTGTTGCTAAATAAGCTAGATGACCAATCACATCTAAACCTAGAACAAGATCCGTCGTATCCCAATCATGCGTAATAGCAATCATGCTATCTGGATCTGTAATATCAGCAATTCCCAAAGAGAGATCAGATGGATTTTGGTACGCTGCAAAATAAGCTAAATTGCCTTCCAATTCTATGTCAGTTATTTGACCATCCCAATCAAGATAATCAAGATACATACTTGGAGCGCCTAAATTATAAGGATCGCTTATGTTATAGGAATTAAAATCTTGAACAGACACTACACCAGAACGACCGGTATAGAGGGTATCTCCATTAACTGCTATTGTTCTTGTTCCTAGAAGTGATGCACGACCACTCGTATAGAATAAATTTTCAGGATCATTAATATCTAATGAATTAATAACATAAAGTGAGCTAGTTGTGTTATAACATGAGTAATATGCATTTCTTCCTTGAACGTCTATACTTGTTACAGGATACAATGTTTCATAAAAATCTAATTGCTCAGCTACATAATCTCGAGGATTTGTTAGAGTTCCTGTTCCCCAACCAACAGCATCCGTTATTGGGTCTTGAAAAGTTGTAGTGGTAAAATCTTCAACATAATTTACCAAATTATTTGTCATATATTTATTACCAGTATTTTCCCAATAGATAAACGCTTGACTATTAGTTAAACTGATAAAAGTCAATAAAATTAAGCTGATACTTATCAGTGCAATTTTTTTCTTTTTTGTTAAAAACAAAATTATAACCTCAATCTTTTATAATTAGAAATCGTTAATAAATGATAAAAACTTTACTTAAAAAATACCATATCTGGTTTTTTATCATAAAATTAGATAAAAGAATTTTTAGACGTATTTTCTTTCGTTTTATATTAAATTCATTTTTTTTCATTTAATTTATTGTTTAATTTTGCTATTTTTTCAGGATTCATTTTCTTTACTTTACGGTCATAAGTTATAAGCCCATTATATTCAATTTCAACATCTGATGTTTGGGTATAAATAACTCCACTTAATCCCATTTTCTTTGCAGGTAAAAGTATGTTTTCAACTAAATTTCGATATGCTTGTTCAACTTCTTCTTGTGTATGAAAATTTTTGTAACCATATTTCTTCTTGGGATTCCAACTATGATTTGGTATCATTCTAGTATAACCACCAGTTTCAGATAATAAGACTCCTCGAGTTATTGATTTAGTAGGCATATTAAATTTGTCAGCATAATCATGAATACTAATGAAGTTACCACCTTTGTGATCAAACCAACCACTTGCATGGTCAACTAATCTTGTAGGATCATAATTCATCACCCATTGACTAATCCTTAAAGAATCATATTGCCCCCAAGCTTCGTTAAATGGTACCCAAAGACAAATCGATGGGACATTAAAGAGAGTATCAATCATTTCTTTTAATTCTCTTTCAAAATTAGCTCTTCGAGATTTTTTTCCTTGTCCCGATTTCCAATAACATCTAGTATCCTGTAGTTTTATTCCTACTATATGAGCAAGGAATTGTGAAATAATACCTTTTTTACCTCCTCCATTAACCATATCTTGCCAAACAAGAACACCTAATTTATCACAATAATGATACCAACGAGCTGGTTCTGTTTTAATGTGCTTTCTGATGGTATTAAAACCAAATTCCTTGGTTAATTCTATATCCCATTTCAAAGCTTCATCAGATGGTGCGGTATATAATCCATCAGGCCAATATCCTTGATCTAATAATCCTGTCATAAAATATGGTTTATTATTGAGATGAAATCTTAGATAGCCATTACTATCCTTTGCTAAACTAAATTTTCTCATAGCAAAATAAGATTTAATTTTATCAACAGGTTCTTTGTTTTCTAACAATTCTATTTCAAGTTCATATAAATGAGGTGTTTCAGGTGTCCATAATTTTGCTTTCGGTATTGGTATTTCGAAATACTGTTTATTTCTATTTGTTATTTCTTGTAGGACGATATCTTTTGTAGGAATTCTAATTTTCAATTCAAAAGAGGTATCATTTCTATTATTAATTTTCAAATGCTTATCAAATTCAGTATTAATTTCTAATCTCAAAAGCTCTCTATCAATATCAGGTATCATTCTAATATCTGAGATATAATTTTTCGGAACACTTTCTAACCATACAGTCTGCCAGATTCCTGAGATAGTTGTATAAAAAACTATCCCTGGTTTTATCCATTGTTTGCCAGATGGCTGTTTTCCTTTCTCTGATGGATCATAAACTCTTAATCGTAAATGATTTTCCCCATCGGTTATTACTATATCAGTTATATCGATACTAAAAGGAGTATATCCACCTTTGTGTATTGCTACCTCAACATCATTTACACACACTTTGCATTCCCAATCCACTGCTCCAAAATGTAATAGAATTCGATTTTTCTCCCAATGTTTTGGGATAGTAAAAACACGATGGTACCATAAAAATTGTTTTGCTCTGAGCTGTTTCTTTACACCTGATAATGCTGATTCTAGTGGATAGGGAACTAATATTTTCCCATCATAATTCTTTGTTTCTTGAATCTTATTTGATGTGATAGCATAATTCCAAAGACCATTTAGATTAATCCATGCATCTCGAACAAATTGAGGTCGCGGATAATCAGGAAAAGGATTATCAACAGATACACCTTCAAACCAAGGTGTCGTTAAGGTAGTATCCTTTTTTACCCAATTGCTTTTTTCTGACATAAAAGAAAAATACTAATTATATTTTATATTAATTACCATCGACTTTTTTAGCAAAAATTGTATTAAATCTATTTCTTGATATTAGATTTAATCCATATTTTTCATAGAAATTAATACCAGTGCTATTTTTTGTGCTAACTTCCAAATGATAACCATTAATGCCTTCACTTTTGAAATGTTCTTCTAAGGTATTCATCAATTTATGACCTAATCCTTTCCTTTGATACTCTGGAAGTATATCTATATGTAAATGAGCAGGATAGGTTTCAAGAAATGCTCTTCTTTTTTTAGTAATTCTTTGATTTAAAATATAACATGCTACAATTTTAGCTCTTATTTTATTTACTAGCAAATATTTAATATGGCTTTTTATTTCTTTTTTGAGTTTTATTTTTAAATCCTTTTTCTGTTTAATTGTATCCATAGTACTCAAGATATACCCAATTACTCTTTTATTTTCAGGATCAACAGCAACAAAACAATTCTCAGTTTCATATCTCACATAATAGCTACACCAAAAAAGACTGAATAAATAACGCTGTGGAAAGATTTTTTTCAAAAAAGGATCACCAGTGATATAACAGATGTTGATTAATTCTTTCTCATCTGTTCTCTTTGCTTTTCTTATTTCTACATCCATAAAATAAGACCTTTTTAACTTGATAGAAAACTAATAACATATATTCTAATAAAGATTAAGCTATTTTACCAATTTTTTATAATAATTTTAAAAATAAAAGAAATTGATTGTTAATTGTTACTTCTTTTCATTAATTATCTTAAGTGCATTTGTGAGATCTTCAGCAATCATTTTTCTTTTAGATTTTTCAATAAGGTAATTTTGTCCTATTGGTAAATATGAAGGAAAAACACGAATATTCTTATAATAAAATTCATCCTTTCTAATTTTATATGTTGAACCTGTTGGAATTGTTTTTTTACCGATTGATCTTTTGGAAATATAATTGAAAGATTTAATCGCAACATCACCCATTAGGAGCACAACTTCAATATTTGGAAATTGTTTAAATTCCTTTTCTAGAATGAAAGAACAATTTTCAATTGATTTTGCTGAAACGCTATAGCCAATTTTTGAGCATTTAATTGCTGTTGTTAGATAAATTCCTCGTTTCAATATATCTTCTATTGATTTTACTCGACTATTTGCATCACTAAAAGCTTGAAGTAATGTGGACATAAACGCGGGGTTTTTTTCTTGAGAATAAACATAATCCCTTTGATCAATTGGCATAGCTTCTATTATCATAAGAATTTTTACTTTATTTGGTTCAATTTCAATTTTAGTTATATTATAGCCCTTTTTTTCTATATCTGTACAGAGAAAATCTGAACACTCAATATTTGTATTAATTTTAATTTGACACCCATCCCTTACTTTGGCTTTTGTAATTTAAAATATAAGGATATTTTCTTTATTAAAATATAGTCTTAATTTAATACTAAAAATTATAAATTAACCATACTTGTATAATATAAGGATAGGAATAAGATAATGCCAGAACCTTCATTTTGGATAGCACTAGGAATTATTCTGCTTGGTTTCTTTACATTGGTTTCTATATCTTGGCCAAATAGAAGGGGTGCACCTTGGGTTCCTACTCGTCTGAAAAAAGTTCGAAAGATGTTACAATTAGCAGATGTTAAGCCTGGTGAATTAGTCTATGATTTAGGTTGTGGTGATGGTCGAGTATTGGTTATAGCTGCTAGAAAATTTAATGCTCGAGCTATTGGTATAGAAATTGATCTTATTAGATTTCTTTGGTGTCAATTTTTGATTACGTTATTATTTTTGCGAAAAAAAGTCAAGGTAATTTATGGTGATCTCTTTGATAGGAATCTTAGTGATGCTGATGTTGTTTTCTGTTATCTTCTACAAAGTACTAATAACAAATTAGAGAAAAAGCTCATACAAGAATTACGTCCTGAAGCCCGTATTGTTTCAAATACATTCTATTTTAATGGAATACCTATGACCGCTATGGATGATGAATATCCAATCTATACTTATAGTACTGGTAATTTAATAAAAGATGATCAATAATAAAAAAACAAAAGAATTTGTCAATATAGAAAAAAAGGAAAAAAATAGTTAATAATGATTTTATTTTTCGAGCAATCTGGAGAATTGATCATATAATTCATTATACTCTTCAATTCCTACAAAAGAAGTTGTAATAGCAGTTGTTCCACTAAGACTTGTTGTGCTAAGTATTACTGTACCAATATTGAATCTTCTATCAAGAGGTCGCTGTATTTTCTGAACATTTACAACCTTTTCAAAAATTACACTTCTTGTGCTAACTGTAATAAAACCACTAGTAATTATAATGGAGTTTTCTTTTAATTCATATTGAATAGAATCAAATCTTTTCTTAATAATTATATAACCAAATATAACTAATAAAAGCAAAACACCTAGTGAAGCTGTTGGTAATACTATCCAGAAAACAGGTCCGAAAATAGATAAACCACTGGGAATTAGACTCAATTCAACTAAACCAAATGAAAATAGTATCGCAATATACATTACTAAAGCATAAAGCCAAAGAAAAATTATTTGTTTCTTTAGTTGTCCTTTTGCAGGTCTAATTATTTGAGATTCTTTAGTATTCATTTGATAATCCTCAATAGAAGGAAATAATAATATTTATTATATTAAGGATTGTTATTTAGGTTCTTTCCTATATTTTTTACAAAATAATGATTTATTTCATTATTTCTTAAGTTTCTTGTGCTGAATGTTTTTTAGAATTAATAGTATAGAATAATTTAGGTGAAAAAAAATGAAAATTTATTCATATGTTCTAAGGAATGATTCTGGTTTTGCACCTAATCCTTTTTGGGATTATATTACTTTAGCTTGTGACCAAGCTCTTATTCGACAATTAGCTAATGTTGGGGATTGGATAGTCGGATTAAATGAAGGCTCTAAGAAAATAGCTGATCATAAATTAATTTTTGCCATGCAAATAACAGAAAAAATAACTTTTGAAAAATACTGGGTTGATCCTCGATTTCAAGTTAAAAAACCTGATTTCTCCATTGATGAAGAAATATTCAGAGTTGGTGATAATATCTATGAAAAAACGACAAAAGATATTATTCAACATTATTCAATGCATTCTCGAGATTATTTCACAAATGATTCTGAATGGTTGCACCAGAAGCAAGAAGATATCCAAGGAAAATTTGTTCTAATTGCAGATAAAGATCATTTCTTTTATTTTGGTTCCAAACCTGTATCCTTCCCCTCTCTTGAATTAACTGATTTATTATTTTGTGACATCGGAAACAAATGCATTGCTGATCCCAATGTACCTAATGAATTCTTAAATTTCATTGATGTATTAAAGAAAGTTGGAAAAAAAGGTTTTATTAACCCTCCTGAACTCTGGCCTATTAAAGATGATAGCTGGAAACAATGTGAAGTAAAAGAATAGGGTTATCCCCATTCTTTACATCTTGTTAAAATTAAATTTTTTTCTTAATTTAATTAATGTTGTAGTAATTGTTAACACTGCTAATACCAAATAAAACTCAAAACCAGGGAAGAATTTTCCGCTAGTCCATATTGAACTATGAATAGTATCAACATTAATTGTTACTGAAGAACTAGCTGTTATATACTTTGATCCTGCGTAATATGCTTTTATTGAATAGTTTCCTTGTGTTAAAATTGTATAAGAGTATGAAAAATCACCAATTGGATCAATTGAAACTGTATAGTATTCATAGACATCCAAATCAGTATTTTTTATTTCAAGCAAAATTGTTTTCTCAGCAGTTGTTTGTGGGAATTTAGATGATGGTAGAGTGTCCAAAAATGTTAATTGCCCTTTAATAGTTAAACCAGCAGTTCTGAAATTCACTTCTAAATCTAATTCTGAACGATATGAAACAGTAGCTGTCAGCGAACACCCACCTACCGTCTCAAGATGTATGTCACCCATGAAATCTTCTGAATCAGCACCAGTATATTCCTCACAAACAATTAAGTATCCATTGAATCGATCTGTAAAACGTATTTCATCAGCAGGTATTATTGTAATTTCAAATTCCTTAGTTTCTAATGGTTGAAATTGTGTGAATGAACCGAGTCCCTCACCTTGAACTGTCCATTTGCTTGTAGTATTGATAATATCAACAAATAGCTCTTTAGGAAAATTATATGGATTATTAACATTAATTGTAGTTGTTATTGGTTTAAAAACTGAACTTGGTATTTTATACAAGTCAGTACTATCCGCTGTTACCTCATAATAAGCAATATTTTCTTGACATTTATTATTTGCGAGATCAACTTCATCTAATTGTGCTTCTATTGTAACAAAAATGCAACCATGTAATTTCATAAGACCATCGTCATTATTACTTAAAGAAATTTCAGGAGTCCAAGGAATGGATATCTCAGCACTGCTCCCAGCATTGATATAATCAACAGTTGCTACACCAATAAAATCCCAATCTTGATCATCACCAGCACTGAGAGGTACTTTCTCATAAAAATAAACATTAACATCTTCAGCTAAACCATTTCCAATATTGTGTACTCTAGCATATAATTTGTTTACATGATTTGCCCAAGGATCATCACCACTTCCTACTGGTGTACCATCACTAGTAGTATACCTATAATTATTATAACCATTGATAATACTATCAACCCATACATCTTGACTTTCCCAAGGTCCAGGATGACCTGGTGGATTACCCCATGGACTAATCATTACATCTGGAAATCCGGAACCACTATTTACAACACGAACTTCAAACATGTCACCTATTTTATTGAGGACCGTTATGTTGACATTATATGTAGTATTAACATAGCTTTGACCTACATTCCATAAACAATCCTTCAAATCTTTTAATCCTACATCAGAATTAGGTGTGCTATCCATATCTGTGCATTGATCAGAGTTTTTTTCATTTTCATTTACTAGATAGATATATACCCCTTCATTTGTGAGTAAAGCATCTTCTGATTTTTTCTCCACAACCTCGATACGATAGTAAATCAAATTTGAAATTTTTACTAATATATATTGAGGTTCAGTCGTAGATTGTATGTATCTTGGTTTGATATATCCTTGCTTAATTTGACCCGGAAGAACAATCTCTTGTTGTGTAGTATCATCATACCAATCTGTTACCCCATTCCAAACCATATGATAACCATTTAATCCACCTGGATTTCCTCTAGCCATAACACTATAGTAACTAGCATAATTTTTCTCACCATTACTTCCCCCTCCATGTGTGTGCGGTAAACCAAATGAATGTCCTAATTCATGAGTTACAGAACCTAGAATGGAATTATATGAATAACCAGGTTTTTCAAAAATAATACTTAAAGCAACATTAATTGTTCCATCGTTTGTTTCGCGATTAGTTTGCTTACCAACATTGCTAACACATCTCCAGGTAATATTATTTAACCACACTTGAACACAATCATATTGAGTAAAATCACAATCATTGTCAGCTTTATCTATAGCAGTATGTGCAATTTGCCACTTGTCCCATTTCCCTGAATTATTATATCCTTCAAAAGAATCGTCAAGATCATACCAACCATAAATATCATAATCAATACTAATATGCCCATTACTTGCATTTATCCAAAAAATATTTACCCAATCATATAAATCAGCCATTTCCGCTGGGGTAAATCTGGTTGGAGAATCCAAAAATTTTGCAAGAACTACAGCTATTCTTTGTTGTCCAGCTAATGGTGCTTTAGTATTATAATTTTTAAAATCATAATTTTCTATAATGGTTATTTGTTCTTCAGATGTAGGTTCAATCCTATTAGAATCATTCAATATCTCATAATTAAGCGTATTTGAATTCACATTTCCAAAAAATATCAAGGATGTGCTACTACCTGTAAGAAATAAAATTGTAATAAATATTAAAACCAATCTATTTTTCATAATTTAACCCTTGTAAAATATTTACAAATTGCTTATTAATTGTATTAAGTTATAAATATTTATCAATCTCATACATTGCTCTAACCAAAACCTTAAAAATTAAAGTCTCATAAAAATAAGACTAAGTTGATTCTCATGTCTGAAAAAGAAAAAATTGTTTTCGATAAAAATAAAATAAAAACAGATATGAAATTGGAAGAAATTGTAGCATTGATATCAACTGGTGATAGGGATTCACCAGAATATGGTCTTACTTTTATGATACTTAATAGATTAATTTCAGGTAATCGACAAATGAAAAAGGATGATATGTATGATTTGTATATGCGTAATCGCGAACACATTTCAAAGGCAAGCTTTTATCGAATACTTAAAAGATTAATAACTCGTGGAATGATCCTATTTAATGAACAAGAACAAGCATACATGCCTTCAGTTTTATTCTCAAATTCATTACAGAAAATAGCAATTGCTTGGGAAAGATTGGCGATAAAAGATCTAATTGATTAAAGGTAAAAGAAAAAAAGAAAAGCAGTATTACATTATCTTTCTTTTCTCTAGTTCTTCTCTAATATCTTGTGAGGATAAATGAATATATTTCAAAACATTATTGATATTTCTATGTCGAGTTATTCTTCTAACCCATCCAACATCTAAACCTTGTTTTATTAAATTGGTAGCTCGACTATGTCTGAGAGTGTAATAACGAACATCAAAACCAGCCTCTTTCGCAATAGGTCTAAAGACATGTGTAGCAAAATTATTAGCATGATACGTTTTACCCATCTTTGTTGGGAAGAGAATATCTTCAGGTTTTTTTATGAATTTATAATTCACTAAATAATCCTTGAGAATGTTAATTAAATTATCAGATATAGGGACCGCTTGTGGTTGAGAGTGCTTCAAAGGTTTTTCAATAAAAATTTCCTTTTTAAGAAGATCTAAATGCTCTAATTTTAGATTACATAATTCATCCGTTCTTAGAGCTGCTTCATAGGCTAATAAAATCATAGCCTTTAATTTTAAACCATCAAAGTAAAAACAAACTTCCGGATAGTTTCTTTGTATTGAAGATTTATGATTTTTTGGTTGGCGATATTTTTGGCATTTTATGCAATCTGAATTCGAAATTGTTTGATGTTTAAATGTACAGTATTTTTCAGCACTGGAAGCAATTTTTTGAATATCTTGAATTGATAAAACTTCAGGATTAAAATTATCATCATATTTTGGTGTAGGTATTTTAGTCCAATTTAGCTTTTGTTCATTTACTTCTAAAAATTTCTTAATTGTTGTTAAATATTTATAGATACTTTTACCATGAAGAATTGCTGATTGTTTTTTTGAAAAGTCCTCTAATTGCTCTTTAGTAGGTTGATGATTATACTGTTTTATATAAGCTTCAATAAGTCGTTTTTCTTTTAACCATAATTGGAATTTTATTATGTCTTTCTCTTTCAAGACAGAATAATCAATATTATTTTCTGTTAGAAATTCATGAAACCAATCTATAATACTAAGATATTGTCTAATTGTATGAGATGATCGCTCCTCTATTGTTAAAAAATTCTTAAAAACTTCAATTTCAGCTTCAATCATTATCTTACCAACTCAAATATTACTTATTGATTTATCATTAAAAATAGAAGTACTATTAATATCATATATCGGTAATACGCTGATATGTCAGAATGCTTGTCAAGATAATCTTTTTGAATGAAAAAAGATACCTAATAACTGCTAAGGGCAAAAAAATCGTTGAACATCTGCTCGAGATAGAAAAGATATTAAAAGAAAAATAAAAGAAATATAAAAGAAATAGATTTGATTTGTATTCTCCGTCTTTAGTAATTACAACTACTTGAGGAGCTACTTTTTCTCGAAGATTTTCAATGATTCTGAAAGTTTAGTGAAAATATGTGTATTCTTTGCTTGCAATTTATTAATTAGATGTTCATGATGATTTTCTTCTTGTGTTTGAACCCTTCTGATATCAAATTTAAGATATTCAGCAAGAAAGTTAAATTCTGAGATTAGATTATATAATTCAATTAGCGTTTCATATTTTTCCTGAATTATAGAAAACAGACCAGAAGATACTATTGCCCTCCATGCTTCCGTTCTAAAAGGAATTATTGCTGTTCTTATGTGTAATTTATTAGGATCAGGAGGACCTTCATTTTTATCCCTTGTAGATTCATGTAATGCTTGATTTTGTTTCGTAATATTCTTTGAATATCCCAAATTACTCTTCAATTCAACATATAAGGCATCTTTTAATCCCTTTCTGAATATTGCTTCTCTTATCTCAAGCTCTGTCATTGATTCTGATTTTTTTTCGCGCCTAACATAATGGACGTGGTTAGAAGCCATATACGGAGTATTAAGGCCTTTATTTACTTCTACCAAAAGAACACCTGAATCTTTTTCTTCACCAAGAATTGATTTGATCCTGAAATTTGTAAACTTTGGTTGAATAGTATCTAATATATAGTTTTCAATTGTATGCTGGTTATCCAACAAAGGTACTGGTTTTATTTCTTTTGGTAGATGATTATCATCTTCTTCTATACCAATTATAATAAGACCACCATCCGCATTGGCAAATGCTACAATTGGTTTTGTAACACTATCAGCTTTTACAATTTTCTCTTTATATTCCAAATAATGAGATTCAGATTTTTTTGTTTTGATAAATATCCTATCAATATCATCAATTTTTTCAATTTCATCAAAACTCATTTTTCATCCCCAAAAAATAGTATACTATAAAGAATTAAAATTCTTTCTAAAAAATGAGAATATTTGGAAAGTGGTGTTACCAAATTTTAAGAAATTTAACATTCTTTGTCTTTTCCTTTCCTCATTTGATGAAATAATAAATAAAGAAAAAGATATCGGTAAAACAAGTGTGATTGGATATGACTCCAGATAGTGAGAAATTACAGAAGCTAATAGAGAAAGTGAAAGGAATCACCAAGGACAACCAATTACTTTCTCGAGTGAATTTGCCTTTTGATGAACTTAATCAATTCAATGAACAAATTCATGTACTAGCTATTCTGATCAGCCAAGACCTTGAGTTCCTTTTAAGAAGAAATTAATGAAAAATCTAAAAAAAATCCTCTAGGAAAAAATTAATAAATTTTATTAAATTAACTTAAAATAATGATTTCTTCTTAGGGAAAGGGTATTTAGTAATACAAATTATTATGATTTATATGTTCCTTTTTTTGAGGAGAGTCATTTTTATGATGAAAAGGAAGTGATTTATTAACATGAGTAAAGATGTTAATACTACAGATAAAGGTATGCTTGAAAATATCTTTAAAGAGTTTTTCAAAAAACATTTTGATGAGAGCATAAAGTCATATGCTCATATTCTTAGTAATCTAGAGAAGAAAGTCGATGATTTACCTATTGGTGAGCTATGGTATAATACTCGAGGACCTATTGGCAATACTGATATTCAAATCCCTTTAGAAGGAGTTGTTACTCAACAAATTGGTGTTCCTGAGATAGGCACCTATCTCATAATTGCCAATTATGCAATTCGTCGTTTTATGAACGTAATGACAAATAGCCGATGTTTTGCTAGGATCAGATGGTCTGATGGTGTAACAAGAAAATTCCCTCCAAAAAGACAGCTTTGTGGCAATGATAAATATTTACACCCAGATTATACTTTTATTACCTATTTAGGTGGTTCTGTTGCGTGGATCATTCATACCCAAAAAGAATGCGTTGTTCAAATTGAGTATTCATCAGATGGAGAGAATGATTGGTGGTTTAACGATGATCAGCAAGAAGCAGAAATTATAGCAATTAAGCTATCAAAAAAGCCTTAGAGAGTTTATAACTCTCTATTTTTTATCTAAAAGCATCTGTTATCAAATCTCTGGTTTAAGATTAAAACTCAAATGTTTAATTACTCATATCTTGTAAGTCAAGATTTAGAAAATCTTTTGTTAAAAAAGTTGTATGGGACCAGTCAATATTATTTAAAACAGGGGAAAGATAAGGAATTGTCTTATTCGTAATTATTATAAACAACTAAAATTATATTTGCTAACTTGTTATTCATAGGGATTCAGATGAATAATGAAAATGGAATTGAAAAGAAATAGTTGATTAAAGTGGAAAATAAGGAACACATTAAAACAATCGATCAAATGATAGATGTTAGCGATAAAAAACAAACAGTTGGTTACCTAAATATTTATCATGAAAATTCTGAAAAAATAAAAGAATATTATATTAAAATGAGAGATATTTATAATTCAATAAAAATAGGTATTTCTGCAGAAGAAGAGATAGACAAATTTTTTGAAATTGTTAAATTAGACTTCCATACCATTCCCCTAAATAAAGACAAAGGTGAGAAATATATGTTTTTGAAGGGATTCTTGAAAGGATTAGATTGGGGAAGAGATATTGTGAAGAATAGGAAACGACTGATAGAAGAACAGGCTGAGCATTCAACTGCTTTTGATTGCTTTTAGAAGGCTCGTTGAGAATATGATAAAAAATGAAATCTAAATTCTTTTCGAGATAGATAAGATACTGAAAGAGAAATAAGGCGATTATTGAACAAAAGTAAAATTTAGTAATGTATACAGAAGATTCAATGCAGATGATGCTGCCCCGACCATTGCTAATCCTCGAAAATCAATGTATATTCAGTATGAACAAAATAGAGGCTTACCAATTAGAGAAGTAGCGAAGCTTCGATCGTTTTCTGACAAATCTATATTTAAAGGCGGAAAATCATCACAGCTACAACAAGTTGCCAATGCAGTACCACCATTTTTAGCCAAAGCTATAGCTTTACAGATTAAAAACTAAATAAACAATAATGAACATTGAAAAATATATTGACCATCATCTTTTCTTTATATTTTCTATTCAGCTGTTAATTCATCTATAACTTGATTTGTGTTTTGATAAAGAGGCGCATGATCCAACTATACTGTGAGTTAGGATCTCGATATATTGCAACGAAAAATAGGGTGGTTTTTCTAATATTCAATGAATTTATTATTTCATAACTTATTTAAAGCAAGAGGATATCCATTAGTGGGATTCATTATTTCTTTGAGGATAACAACCACTACAGGAAGAGGAACCTATCCGTATAAAACCCAAGGGATTCTATCAGAATAAGTGGGTGTCTTCTAAAAAGAAATATTAGAAAAATCCCGTGAGAATGAAGTCTTCCTGGTAGGTTTCCGAAAGAAGCTTCAGACCTTTCCTCCGGAAACTGCCAGTCAATAATTTAAAGATAATTTTATGGCAATACTTATTTTAATATTTGCTTGGATTTTCTAACGCAATCCTCCCAGAAAGCAGAGAGGTTAGTCTAGGAAAACCTCTATATATCTCTTACCTTACAAATTAAAGCTAAGAGTTTAAATCAGTTTACAGTGATAGTAATTTAGTCCTGAAAGAAGTCATTATTAAAAGGAGGAGGCCTTTTTAAGGAGATGAGACTTCTCTCAGGGTTTTCCTTTTTGGAATTTGCTTGAGTTTTTTAAGGGTTGATCCAATAATTCTGACCTATAACACAATTTTGGTGGGAGAGATCTGACAGATTTTACGTTCGAATTGATTTCATAGATCGTCTATATAGGTATCCTATATTGAATCGTAACATTGTTCTTTTAGTAATTTAAAAGGATTATGAAATTACTAAATAGTTAGTTAACATAATTTTATTAGGAAAAAATGATTTTCATTGGTTAGTTATTTATCAATTCAAATGCGCCATTTTTATATTATAAATATAGTTTAGTGTTTTTCCAAAATTAAAATTTAAATGGTTAAAAAAAGAAAAACAAGTCCACTGTCAATCGAATGGACCTATTTGGTCAATGATAACTATCATAGAATAATTATAGAATTCTTCAGAGTTATCCCCTGGTAAAGCGCCACATAAGCACAATCATAGCCTATTGCTTAATAGACCGCTAGATCAAGTTCTGGTCCAGGAGATGACCCTCTTGGTTCAACTATAGAAGTTGTTTCGCAAGTAATGGTGATCACTAAAGCATCATTTCTAGGATCAACAGCAATAGCATCCAAATCATCAAGAGAGAGGGTGACTAATTCTCAGGACTCTGGTTGTAATTGAACGTTGAACCCAAAAACATAGCTTATGCTAGTTCCCTTACAAATTTTAGCGAGTGGTGTTTCACCAGCGGCTATTTTCTTAAGAGCTAAACTCTCGTCTAATGAATAATTCCCTTTAATAACCATCTTAAAAGTTGGATAAAGAGAAACATCATCATAGTCACCAAGATCTAATGCTCTAACACATTGTATTTGAAATCTGATGGTTCCTATGAATAAAACAACAAAAGTTACAGCTGCTAATTTTCGTATTTGAATGTTAATTAAACCTCCCAAGGATCCTCTCTGATCCTCGTATGATGTTTGGAACAGGACTTTCGATTTTATGTATTGGTCCGAGAATCCTAGGAGTTTAATTTATATTAGGAAAATTTATTTGTAAACGTACTGATAAATATCTTGACAAAGAAACATTATATATCGGTATTACCCATTTTCTATTTAGAATTTTAATAACATATTGAAAATGTTAAAATCCAAAAACAAATAAACAAAATGAATGTTTACTTTATTTTGAATAACTATATTTGAATATATATTATTATAAAGCAGTTGTTTAATAACTGATAAATAAAATCACTCTTAATAAGTAATTAGTAATTGAGTGTAGCTCATGACAGATAATCAAGGAAATAATATAAAAAATAAGCAAATCTCTTTAGATGAATTTGAAAATTTACTAAAAAAATTGGAAGAAGCAAAATTAGAAGTAAAAAGCTTTAATGACCAATTTGAGTCTCTTTTTGAAATGACTAATGATGCTATTATTTTAATGGATCTTGAAACACTTAATTTTGTCAAAGCAAACAAAAAAGCGATAGAGTTATTTGGTATAGATAATCAGAAATTAAATGAATATAGAGCAGATGAATTTATTATCTCTTTAGAAAAGGATTCTAGTAATAAACGTTTAATTGAAGTTAAGAAAGGAAAAATTCTCCCCATATATGAAAGGACTTTTCATAAAGAAAATGGTGAAATTTTTGTGGGAGAAATCAATTTATCTATTGTTCATGATACTGTAAATAATAAAGATTACCTTCAAAGTATAATTAGAGATGTTAGTATTAGAAAACAACTTGAAGCAACTAAAGAAAAAGAACGAAAATTGTATCTAAAAATAGCTAAAGCGGCTATTGAAACAACTGATATCCCAGAATTTTGCAATACTGTTTTAACTGATTTATTAATTCATCTTGATTTTGATTTTGGTACCTTAAGAATATATAATAAAAAAACATATATGTTAGAACCGTTAGCTATAGTAGGAGTCTCTACTATTTTAATAAAAGAGATTAAGTCTATGAAACTTACTGATAGCAATCTAATGATTTCAGAAGCAATTAGAACTAAAAAGCCACTATTTATTTCAGATATAAAAAATTCATCTCTATATGATAGATTTAGAGACAGAATACAACTTTTCAATATTAAATCAATTATTTCTTGTCCTATACTTGATAATAATAATAATATTATTGGAGCATTACAATTAATTGCTACAAAACCTAAAGAAATCTATAAAGCTGATAAAACCTTCTTTGAATCAATTACTAATATGCTAACAGCAGCTCTTGAACGGTTCATATCATCTAAAGCTCTTCAAAAAGCGTTTCAGGAACGTGAAGAATTATATTCTATTATAAACTTAAGCCCTACTATTGTTTTCCTTTGGAGAAATGAGGAAGGTTGGCCTGTGGACTATATATCGGAGAATATTAGACGTTTTGGATATTCACCTGAAGAATTTTACTCTGGTAAAATCTCTTACGATAAAATAATTTTTCCTAAAGATTTAAGGAAAGTTATGAATGAAGTTAGCAATTATAGTGAATCATCTCATAGAGAAGAATTTACTCAACAATATAGAATTGTTACAAAATCAGGTAATACTAGATGGGTTGAAGATTATACTACAATACGAAGAGACTCTAATGGAAAAATAACTAATTATAATGGAATTGTTTTAGACATTACAGATAGAGTTCTTGCTGAATCAAAAATAATCGTTGAACGTCAAGCCTTTCAAACTATAGCTGATGCTGCAGCAATTTCCAAAACTTTACCTGAATTATGTCAATATATATTGAATGGTCTAGTTGATGCTTTTCAATTTGATATTGGTTCAATTAGATTGCTAGATAAGGAAAAGAAATTATTAGTCCCATATGCTACAGTTCATGTTGAAAATACCACTAACGGTAAGATAATTGACATTTCAATAGATAGTCCAGATTATGTTAATGCTTTTGTAGCACGGACAAAGGAAAGGATTTTTGCTCCAGATATCAACAATACTAATTTGGATAAAAAATATCTTAAAAGATTACAAAAATTAAATATTTCATCTTTAATTACCTGGCCAATATTAAATTCTAATAATGAATTATTGGGTGTTCTGCAATTAGCTGCTCATGAAATTAAAGAGATAACAGAAGAAGATCAAATTGTTTTTGATACAATAGCTGATACTCTCTCAAATAATATTGAAAGAGTGTTAATTGATGAGGAAAAACGAGAAAGTGAAGCAAAATTCCGAGCTTTTGCTGAACAATCATTAGCAGGTGTATTACTCTTTAGAGCACATGGTGAAATTATTTTTTCTAATAAACAAATGGAAATTTTAACTGAATATTCTCAAAAAGAAATTTTGCAAATGTCCATTTATGATCTTTTTAAAAAGATTCATCCTGAAAATATTACTTTTCTAAAAACCTTGCTTGGTAACGAAGCTAAAGATAAATTTCCAGATACTATGATAGATGAGTTTAAATTAAAAACAAAAACAAATCAAGTGAAATGGATCTCAATTAATATTACACCTATTGATACTATAGGTAATCCAATTTTCGCTCTCTTATCATTTGATATAACAGAAGAAAAAAATTATCAACTAACACTAATCAGAGAACGTTCAATTTTAAAACGGATAACAGAAGCAACAGCTAATAGTACTAATGTTTCTGAATTATGTCAAAAAATTTTAACATCATTAATCCAAATTTTAGAATTAGAAACAGGTTCAATTAGATTATATAACAAAGAGGATAAAAAACTCTATCCTGTAGGGGATTTTGGAATATTAGAACATGAAAAATATCTTTTACGACCAATTTCAGAAAATGATGATCATCCAATATCAAAATATGCTTTCTTAAAACAGAAATTCTTTAGCTTGGATGCTTCAAAAGATGATATAATGAAACTTTGGAGTACAGTCAAAGATTTTAATTATAAAACTTATGTTTCCTGGCCAATTCTAAATGCAAATGATGAATTTCTTGGCACATTTCAAATTGGCTCCAGACTACCAAATAAATTGTTGGCTGAAGATCAAACCTTTTTCGATTCAATAACTGAAATTATCGCTACGGCAATAGAACATATTAAAGCTTTAGAAGAGATACGTGAAAATGAAGAGAAATTCAAACGAATTGTTGAAAATATCTCTGATGGTATACTAATAATCGAAGATAATAAATTGGTTTATATGAATGATCAAGTTGAAAAAATCATTGGTTATAGTTTTGATGAATTTCAAGTAATGAATACCTTTGAATTTTTTATAAATAATAATTTTAAAGAACATGATAAATTGAAAGAAAGAATCTATGCTGAAGATATGAATCAAATCTTTGAACAGGAGATGTGGTTTACTCGTAAAGATGGTGCACATCGCTGCATGAATAGTAAACTATCTCTACAAAAACGAAATGATAAATCGAATAGTTTGTATATTTTAATCCGAGATATTACAGATCGAAAATTAGCTGAAGAAACTTTATACAATCTAAATGAAGAATTAGAAAAGCGAGTAATGGAACGAACAGCTGAACTTGAAAGAGTTAACAAGGAATTGGAAGCATTTTCTTATTCAGTTAGTCATGATTTACGATCACCATTAAGAAGTATAGATGGTTTTAGTCATGTTCTCTTAGACGATTATTCTGATAGATTGGATGAAACTGGTCAAGATTATCTTAAAAGAATTAGAGCTGCAAGTCAAAGAATGAGTAATCTTATCGATGGGTTACTTTCATTGTCTAGATTATCAAGAAGAGAAATAATAAGAGAAAATATCAATTTATCCGAAATTGCCCAAGAGATTATTGAAGAATTAAAGCAAAATAATCCTGAGAGGAAAATAGAAGTAGATATAGAAAACAATATGTACGCTTCATGCGATTCTATATTAATTCGAACAATTTTAGCAAATCTATTTTCTAACGCATGGAAATTCACTTCCCAAACAGCAAAAGCTAAGATTATGTTCGGGTCAAAAATTATTAATAAAGAAACTGTTTATTATATAAAAGATAATGGTATCGGATTCGATATGAGTTATGCGAATAAATTGTTTTCACCATTTCAACGTCTACATTCAGATGATGTATATGAAGGAACAGGTATTGGTCTAACAATTGTCCATCGAATAGTTACTCAATATTATGGAAGAATTTGGACGGATGCTCAAGAAGGCAAAGGAGCAACGTTCTATTTTACATTAACAAAAAGCGAAGAAAATAGAAATATTGGTGATAACAAATGAGAAAATTGATCCTCTTAGCAGAAGATAATCCTGACGATATCTTACTCACTCAAAAAGCATTTCAAAAAAGTAATATCTTAAATGAACTTATAGTAGTAAAAAATGGAAAAGAAGCTCTTGATTTTCTATTTTGCGAAGGACAGTTTAAAGATAGAGATTGTAAACATATGCCTGAATTAATCTTACTTGATTTAAAAATGCCAAAAATAGATGGATTAGAGGTTTTGAAACAAATACGCGATAATAAAAGAACAAAACATTTACCAGTGGTAATCTTAACTACCTCGAAAGAAGAAAACGATATGATAGCGAGTTATTGTTTGGGAGCAAATTCGTATATTACAAAGCCAGTAGACTTTAATCAATTTGTAACAGCAGTAGAGCAATTGGGACTGTATTGGTTAGTTTTAAACCAAAAACCACAAATTGAAGGTTGTCAAGAATAAGTGTTTAACAAATTAAAAATCCTGTATATTGAGGACAATGAAGATGATATGATATTAATGAATCATTCATTAAAAGAAATTTGTCAAAATATCTATCATCAACGAGTAGATAACAAATATGATCTTGCTTATTTACTTGAAAGTGAAAAATGGGATGTAGTTATTATTGATAATTCTCTTCCTCAAATGACTTCATTAGAAGCTATTAATCTAATTAAAAATAGAAAAATAGACATTCCAATGATTTGTGTTTCTGGATCTGATTTTTTTGATTTGAAAGATCAATGTTTAGAAGCAGGTGCTCAAGCCTTTATTTTAAAAAAGAATTTAGAAAATATTGCTGAAACAATAACGAAAATAATACAATAATGATTTGATAAAAATACGAATGAGAAACTCAGGTATAAAGAAGAACCTAAATCATACCTGAGTTTCAATCTTTTGTCTTGAATTTTCTGAGGGATATTATTAAAGACAAGAGCTTTTCTTCTAAGTAAGTCAAATAGAAGCGCCACAGTGAGGACAGTATTGTCCATCTTTAGGTGTTAATGGAGTTCCACATGATTGACAGAATTTTCCTTCTTTTCTAACTGATCTTTCATCATCAGTTATCTCTGTTGTTTCCTGATCCTCACTTATTCCTGTTCTTCCTTTGATTTTTACTAATCCATTATAATATGCTGCACTTAGGATTTTCATAATAAAGACTAATATTGTAATAGTAAATAGGAAACCTACTATAGATATTGCAGTAATGTGCCCCCAAGGAATAACAGTAATATAAATATTCACTTTTGCAGTTATTGATTCAGTGTTATAAACAACAAAGAAATATTCACCATCAATTTCAAGTTTTAAATTATCAATTTGGATATCACTTCGATGATACAAATAAGTGGAATTTTGAATGTTCGGTTCAAGATTACCAGCTAAACCCCATGCTATAAATTGATCTTTTGTCATAATCGCCAAGGTTGTTGGTATATTCGATGGCCAATAAGTACCATTTTCATATGAATCAATTTGAATACTAACACCTGCTTTGCTACTAATTATTAAATTAACATAGGTATATGAATCTGGTAAAAGAACTTCATTATGTAAATGATAATCTTGATAATTTTTTCCAATATTTATTCCTTCTATTATTGAAGGAATAGCAAAACCAATGCTCAAGAAGATCATCCATATAGATAAGGCTGTCATAAATTTTGTTTTTCTAGTCATTTTTCTATTCATCTCTTCTTTTTAATAATTAATTAAAGATTTCTTATAGTTACTACTTTAGTGGTTACCTTTATATATCTATCTAATCTTATACTATATAAAGAATTATATTCGAATTAGAATAGTTGGTGAAAGGAAAAAATGCAGATAGAAGAGAAATTAATCGAAGGACTAACGAAAATTGGATTACAAAGATATCAAGCACAGGTCTATATTGCCAGCGTAGTTTTAGGAGAAGCATCTGCATATCTTATCGCTAAAGAATCCAATGTACCCAGAGCAAAAGTCTATGAAGTTATTGATAGTCTTGTCGAATTAGGATTTATGGCGAAAATCCCTTCAGACAAAGGAATGTTATTTAAAGCTCTACCACCTGAGGATACAATTGATAATGCTATCTCGCAAATCGTTTCTACCATCAATGGTGTAAAAAGAGAAATTGGCTTGTTACAGGATTTGCAAGAAAATAGATCCTCTGATCCACCTATTTTTATTTTTAATAATAATAATGCCTTTCTGGATATGCTAAAAGATGGTGAAATCTATGAGGGGTGGGTTGATGATAAATTAGAAATTGCTTCTGAAATTAGAGATATACTTCAAAAGAAAAAATGTCAAGTTCGACCGATATCAAGTAATACTCCTTTAGCGTTTATTTTGGGACCAATTGATTCCTATTTTATTAGAGGATTAAATGGTTCTCAATTTATGATTAAATTTTCCAATAAAATTATTCAACAAATATTAGGTTTAGTTGAAAAATCCAAACCGGAATATAAAGAAGAAATCACTCGAGAAAGTGGTGTTCGCATTCTTCGTGAAACAGCTATTATGAATGCGGAAGATCGAATAAAACTGATTGTTCCAGGATTTACTTTTGAAACTGAAAAAATGTTGTTTTGGGGTACGGTTGATAGTATCTCAGGCAGTTTTGAAAGTCACACTCCTAGTGATTGTTTCATTACAGATAATAGAATTCTTGTAAGTTCTGATGATGGTCGTGTTTGGGCTCGTGCGCTAAAATTCATTCAAAAAATTCAATTACTAAATGAACAAGTTATTTTAACTTTAACAAAAGTTAGTGGGAAGGAAACGCTCACTTTGACTTCTGTACCATATGCAACAATATTAGAGAATTTGATATCATTTATATTAAAGAAACAATAGAACCAATTTAAAGGAAAATTGTATTAATCCCTTTTTACTATTAAGTTTCAGTAAGAGGAATTCTTTATGAAACCTAAACAATCACCTAAATTAGGCTTTCTTGTAACCTATGGCACAGACACAATGTCTTGGGGTTTATCAGCTATAAGATATATGTTAAAAAATCTTCCAGCAAATGTAGCGATTACAGGTTCACAGGTACCGTTAAGTTTTCTTTATTCATCTTCTGATGTTTATCCAAATGTTGAAAATTCAATTAAATTATTGACTCAATTGACTGGTCCTGAAATATTCGTAGTTTTCAATAATGGGCAAGCAGCGTTTCAAGATGCTCTCTGGAAATTTGATAAATGGTCTCCTGACGCTTTTAAAGGTGAAGAACTAGCTAGAATCACTCTTGATGAAATTATTATTCATGGTCGAGCTTATCCCATGATCCTTAATAGAAAATTGGATAAACTCTATCTCATTCGAACTGGTGGAACAATTGATTCTGAATTTTCGGATGATGGCGTTTTGGTTCCAAGAGGTAATTTAGTGGTTGATTTCATTAAACAACGTTTTACTGATTTCTATGAAGAATTTGAACCAATTTCTGTTATGGCAGTAGACTCTTCAGAGATGGTTTTGAAGTCATGGATAGATATATCAAAATGCATTGCTCAAGAATGTAATAATGCAGGTTACACTACTTTTTGTGATGATAAATTTAATTCAAATATACAAATAGTTGCTACATCTCCTATGATGCGCGAAGAAGAGTATTATGAAATATTTACTCGAGCGGATGGAATTATATTAAATGCATATGGCAGTGGTACTATTAATGCTGACTTAAAATCAGGTTATTCACCATTACCAGCAATTGAAAAAGCGATAGCAGATGGAAAGTATATTGTTATTGCATCTCATACTCCTTTTGGTACACAAGATTTTATTTATCAAAATTCTTGGGAACCTATTAAGAAAGGAGCAATTCCTGCGGGTGATTTTAGCATTGCTCACTGTCAAATTAAACTTTCATATATTTTAGGCCATATAAAGGAAATTCAGAATCTCTCAAGCAAAACTAAAATTCCAATTGATGCTTTAGTTAAAATTGCTTTTCTTTCGGGAGTGGATTTTAGATCTAATTCTAGTAGAATGAAGTTTGAACAATTAATAGGTTATCAAATACCTATTAAGGATCCATTTTTCAATTTACCATTTGCTGTTGCATTACAAAAAATTGAACGCTTCTTAAATAAAAAAGAGAAACAAAAAATAATCATTGATTCTTTAGACAAATTTGAAGAGGTTTTTGATAAATACTTTATTGATCCAAAAATGAGGAATAAATGGGCTATTATATTAAAACCTGATACTGTTATTGGTGCAAATCAATGGGGGGAGCTAATTGATGCTTCTGAAAATTTTGCTACAATTACAGGTGAATTACTTGATTGGAATATTATAGCATTAGAATTATCTGAAATCAATTATCAAGCACTTCTTGAGAAAATTAAAAGTTTATCTAATAACGATGAAAGCATTGGGGAATTCTTTAGAACTTTCAGATATGTAATTATTGAAGGTGGTCGCCAATCGTTATATGATAGTCAGAGTTTTGATGATATCTCAAATGGTAATTTTACGAAAGCAAATTATCTTCACTTACTCCGTTCATTGATGAGTGCGAGAAATAACAGTGGTGCAAACCCTGCACTTTACTTATGTTTAGGACATCAAGGGTATGCCGAAATGCTCAGGGATTATCTTGTGACTATAATTAATGATAGTCAAACAATTGCTGATAAAATACGTCTTAAAGATGAAAAAACAGCAAACCAATTTCTCAAAATAATTTCTGATATTAAATCTAAGGATGGCAAAATAATTGTTAAAAGAAGAAATCAAGAAATTGTTGCTGAAAAATTAGCTGATCAATTTTTTGCTGTTAAACAAAATGAAATGCCTGAAATAGGATTAAAACGAGTTATTGAATATAAACCTAGAAAGGATATTGTACCTGATGAAATTTTAAAAGTGTATCAAAGGAATGCTAAATTGCACACTGGTTTATTAGAAGATTTTTATTCATTAGAATCATTGGATATTGTTATGCTTCATGGGGATGAAGTAAATGAAGAAGCGATATTATTCATGAATTGGATATTGAATTTATTTTCAAAATTCATAAGAATGAATTATACAGTTTTACAAAGTATTCAAGATCTTTCTGAATTCATTTCATTACCTGTAGGTTTAGAAATTCCAAGTTCAACTGATTACAGTATGGTAGAAAAGAGTACTTTAACTGAAATAGCTGGATTTGTTATTTACTATTACAATCCCATTCAAGAAATAATCAAACGTGATTATACTTTACAATTTCATCCGGAATTGTTTGAAGAATTAAGAATTATGCAAAAAAGAGATTTTGAAAGCAAAACACTTCTTGATCTCTCAGATGGAATTAAATTATTATTGTCTTGCCTTCAAGCTGGATTTATAGAAACTACAAAGAAATTCTAGTTATTTCACTTATCATTTCTCTTTTGGAATTTCTTCTTTTTCTTCTTTTGGTTTCTCAACGACAATCCAAAGATAACCACGAAGGTCATTGGGTCGTAATAATCGTTCATCCTTACCTACACTATGGAAAATCCATCCTTGGAAAATTTCTCGTAATTCTTCCTCATAAATGAATTTCATTGGTGGATCGGTTTCAAAATGTGGAGGGATATTTCCTGAATAAGCAAAGAAACCTCCTGGTCTTATTGCTTTAGCTATTTCTTTTATTCTTGGAATAGCTCTATCATATAAATATTGCAAACATTGTGTAGCAACAATTATATCATAACTTTCTGGTTCAAAATCCCACCCATCTATATTTCTCTTCTCAACTTTCATCGAATCAATTAAACCTAATATTTTTGCTCGTTTAATTGTTACATCAACAGCACTTTGAAGTGCGTCTATTGCTTCAACTTTGCACCCTAATTTTGCTAGAAAACAAGCATATGCACCATGCCCGCATGCTAAATCAATGGCTCGTAATCCTTTTTCTCCTTCTAAAAGTTTTGTTCCAACAACTTGAACTGGAGGTGTGATGAACATTAATTCTTTGAAGTTTTCATCAGGAGCTTCTAATAGTTTTTTATGATAATTATCCCAACCTGTCATCCATTTATCTGGTGCAGAAACATTCAACCAATTTTTTTCTGAATCCATAGTTAATAACCTATTATTATTTTGTTATTTAACTATTTTAAACAAGTTCAAAGCTCTTGATTTTTTAAATTGAGAATACTTTATAATTTAATTATTACTTCATTACATGAATTGTTAGGAGAGCAATAATTGAAATGAAGACTAAACTATCTAATTATATTAATTACTGGTCTAGTTTTGATTTTAACTCCTGTGTCTCTTCAGATTAGTGTTGATGTACGAATGAGTAATAAAGAGATCAACATTATAACTGATACTTTTGGGAATAATCTCTATACAACTTATTATCCCGGTAATTCTGATACTTATCCGATAAGCAATTTTGGAGTAATGATTTTTCATGGGATGGCTGAAGATCAAAGATCATTTGATCTATTTGCTTCAAAGTTTCAAAGATTATGGATGGATGTATTTTGCACAGATTTTTCGGGTCATGGTAGATCTACTGGTGTAATGCCTATGGGAGAAAATGGTGATAGTATTCTTGCTGATCAAGTAAATAAAGCAAAAATGAAATTCCAAGAACTCTCACATTTAAATGATTCTCAAATATTTATGATCGGACATTCGTTTGGAGCAAGGGCTATTTTGAGTTCACAATTAACTGAAAGTTCACCTGTTAATGGTTGTATTTTAATTGGTCCAGCAGTGTATTTGGATTTTGAATTTGGAGAAGATTTAGAAGATAACTTGAGTCCAGCTAATCCCAATACCAATATCTTTATTTTAGTAGGTGATTTGGAAGATATCTGCCCTCCCAACTATGCTTTAAGATTATATCAAAAATTAACTAACGATACAAGTATTGATACTCCAGAAAATGTTGTTTTTAAAACTACCTCAGGATTAACAAGGGAATTACGAATTCTCAAATGGTTGACCCATACAAATGAAGCTTTTAGCTTTAGAACGGTTCAATTATCAGCTTTATGGATCCAAGAAATAATTTTAGGTGAAAGCCATATACAATCTAATTCCAGCTATTTTGCATTTGAAGATTTTCGAGTTTATTTTTCAATTTTAGAAATTATAGGGGTTTTATTGTCACTAATTTACAGTTATAAAACGATAAACTTAAATTCGGTTGAAAATAAGAATGAGGAAATAATGAACTTAAAAATTTCTGACTCAAAAATTATCAATCCCAAAAAATATTTTTTAGTAAAAATTCCTATACTATTGGGATGTCTAGGAATTAGTGCTGTTATTGGATTCTTGTTGGTTTTGTTACCGATTGGAACACCGATTTTTTCTTTGCTATATTTTTGCCCACTAACAGGTTATGGTATTCTGTTATTAATACTTTATAAAACTAATAGAATGCCTGGGTATAAAGGCAAATGGAAAGCTCGAATCAATGAGTCTTTCAAATCAATTAATTGGATTAATGTTATAATAGGACTACTAATTTTAGGAAGTATTACATTGCTGCTTGCTTATTTTTTCAATGGATATATGTATACTTTCTTTCCAGGAAATGTAAAAGTAATATGGTTATTCATTTTACTGGTTCTATCACCCATTGGTTTTTATGTTCTTCAGATAGAGTTAGAGGAAATAAAAATAACCTACCCAGAAAATCCTAAATATCTTTTCTTAAATTACTTTATTTTTCTTTTACCTTATATAGCAGGTAGTTTGAGTGTTTTTTTGTTTGGATATTTTATTTTTATTCCTGATGCAATAAATAATATTGTTTTACTAGCAATAGTCCTCTTAATGGGCAATCTTTTACAACAGATATGGAAAAAACCATTATTTACAGCTCTAGCCCAATCATTTCTATTTTTCTTTTTATTACTCCCTAGAGGACAGTTGATGGCATTCTTTATGTAGAAATTATTTTTAATTACCTAATATTACTTTTATTATGTTAATACTTGGGGAATAAAAATGAAATTAGAATATAGATATAGATTAATACTTCTGCTTGGCCTTATTTTCATGATAGGACCAATTGTTCTTCAAGCAAGTATAGATATAGAAATGAGTGATAATCAAACTAATTATATAGTTGATTCTTATGGCAACAGATTATTTACAACATATTATCCTGGAAATGATCAAGTAGATGGTTCCGGAGAATTTGGCATCATGCTTTTTCATGGAATGGGTAATGATCAAAATTCCTTAGATATCTATACTACTAAATTTAGAGGGGCACATATTTTTTGTACTGATTTTTCGGGGCATGGAAGATCCTCGGGGGTAATCCCTTCTGGTAATAATAGTGATCTTGAGCTTGCTGATCAAGTGCTAAAAGCAAAAGCTAAATTCAAAGAACTTTCTGGTTTAAATGATTCACAAATTTTTATGTTAGGACATTCAATGGGATCTAGAGCTATTATGAAAGCTGCAACATTAGATCCTTCAATTATTAGAGGTTTTATTTTGTTAGGTCCAGCAATAAATGTTGTTGCTGCTGCTAATACTACCTCTTGGGTAAATAATCTTAACGCTACCAATCCTGACACTAATATTTTAATTATGAGTGGTGCACTAGAAGATGTTTGTCCACGTGGACAAGCATTCAGTCTCTATCGAAAATTATCTAATGATACAGCTATAACAACAGATGATATGCTTTATCATAAACAATATATCACTCCAAATGGACAAATTAAAGAATTGCGAATTTTTAAAGCACTTACACATACTCATGAAACATCAAGTTTTAGATGTGCTGAATTTGCTAAAAGATGGGTATCTGAAGTTCTTACCAGTGAAAATCCCCTTGACCCTACCTTTGATTATTCCCGCTTTGAGGATTATCGTGTTTATTATTCAATTATAGAATTAACTGGCATTATTTTACTTCTTATTTATGGTCAAAAATATATTAAGTTTAAACAAGAAGAATCTATACCTCAAACTTCAATAGTACAAGAAAACACCAATACTATGAAATTAACTAATTTTAGGAAATATGCTCTTTATAAAATACTGATTTGGTTTGGGGGCTTAGGCTTTGCATTTATCATAGGATTACTTATCGTTCTATTACCAATAGGTATACCATACTTCACATTGCTTTTTGTTTGCCCAATAACTGGTTATGGGATAATGTCTATTATTCTTTATCGAGTGGGAAAAATGCCTGGTTTTGAAGGTAAATGGAAACCTCGAGTAACAAATTATTTCAAAACGATTAGTTGGATAAATGTTATATTCGCAATTTCTTGTCTTGTTATAATTACTACTGTCTTAGCTTCTCTTGTCAATAGTTTTCTCTATCACGTTTTTCCCTTAAATAAACGTCTTATCTGGTTAATTGTTTTCACGATTTTTTCAACAATAGGATTTTATGTTCTAAGATTAGAATCTGAAACAATAAAGGAAAAATATCCTGATAGAGTAAAATATACTATTTTTCACAATCTGCTATTCTTATTTCCATTCATTATAGCAGTTATTGTAATCTTTGCTTTAGGATGGATAATTTATTTACCTGATGCTATTCATGATGTGTTAATTATAGGATTAGTGATTTTAACAGGTAATTTACTACAACAAATCTGGAAAAAACCATTGTTTACAGCAATTGCTCAAGCATTTCTGCTATTCTTTCTACTACTTCCAAGAGGTCAATTTGCAGTATTTTTCTGAAAAAGAAGAAATATTAGTGATCTGTTTACAAGATCGCTAATCCTTTCTTTTTTGCTTTTTTCTCTACATATACAAGTAGAATTCTAGCTAATACTAAATAGAAAACAAAACAGCAAGCTAATAGAATAAACTCTAGATGTATAGGTAATAGCATGATGTATTTATCACCAAACATGAAATGACGCATTAAGTCGAAATTATAGGTAAATGGAAAAGCTAAGGTGATATATTTCATTACCGTTCCAAATCCTTCGTTTAACGCCATAAATCCTTGAACGGGTAAAAATGCTCCAAAAAGGTATTGTATTAATTGATGTGTCATTGAGACAAAAATCCGTGCTTGTCTGGTAATCAATCCAAACATGCCAAAATAAATTCCAACAGAAATATTTGTTATTATTGTCAAAAATGCTATCATCAATGTATACCCTATTATTACAAAATTTGTTAATAAACCAACTGACCATAAAGTAAGTATGTATAAAGGTATGAAAAAGATAGTATTAATAATCGCTCGTGAGATTGTAGTTGAAACCATATACCCCATTCTTGAAGATGGTGTAACAAAAATTGCTTCTATCGTTCCAAAATGGATATCTTCTTCGACTCTATTTAATGGTGCCCAAGTAGCAACACTGGAAAATATTTGTAAAATTGCCCCTGTTAACATAACAACAAAAAGATCAGACTCATCTAAACCTATCATGGTTAAGACTTCAGGACTGAAGTAATATGCCCCACCAATAATCGCAAAACCTAATGTTAATGAAACCATTTCTAGAAACATTCCTGTGAAAAAAGCGCGATATCTAGAATAGGTTTTCATATCACGCCAAATACCTTTGAAGATTACTCGACTAGTATATTGTATACTCAATTTATTTCCTCCTAAAGTATAGATAAACCTGTTTTCTTAGCTTTCTTCTCGACCAGTTTTAATAGGAAATAAGCTAGAACAACAAACAGAATTGATGTTAATATTAATAGAAGAAATTCTGACCAAACAGGAAGCAAAGTAATATAATCAGGACCAAACATGTAAAACCTAAAAAGATCATAGCAATATGTATAAGGAAATATCTGTGCAAAATACTTCAATATTGGTCCACCATATTTACTCATACCAATATAAGCTTGAACTGGAACAAATGCACCACATAAAAATTGGAAGATATTATTCAAGAAAATAGCAATAGGATCAATTCTTCTAATTAAAATTGCTAGCATAGCAAAGAATAATCCAAAAGCAATCATACTACAAATCGTCATTAGAACAATTAACATGGTTGTACCGAGAATATAGAGATTTGTTAAAGCTCCATGAACGCCTAAGATTAAAACATATGCAGGGATGAAGAAGAGTAGATTCAATATTGACTCAGATAAAATAGGCGCTATAAGATAAGCTAACCTACTTGAAGGAGTTACAAAAACAGCTTCTAAGGTACCATAATGTATATCTTGATTAACTCTACTTAAAGGAGCCCAAAGTGCTGAATCACCACAAGTGCTTAAGGCAATTCCCCCTGCAAGGAAAACAAATACTTGATCACTTAAAATACCTGTTTCTGAAGTGGTAATACCATTAAAATTTAAAATGACTCCAAAAATATAGGCTGATCCTAAACCTATTATCATATTAAGAACCCAACCTATGAGTCTCATTGTATACCTTCTAATATTCACTAAATCGCGCCAAATACCTTTACCTACAACTCGCAAAGAATTTTGAAAGCTAACTTTAACAGTTTGTATAGACAATTTTAAGCCTCCAAATCAACTTTTTTGTTGCAGAATTTTAGAAAAACATCTTCTAGAGAAGCTTTTCGATAAGAAATGATAGGATTTAAATTATACTTTTCACACACTTCCATAACAGCTTGAAAGGCAAGAGAACTATCTTTAACAGGTAATCGTAAATACCCATTCTCTTTTTTCACATCGAGAACTGATTCCAAAGTGGCTATTTCTTGGATAAATTCCAGAGTAGCTATTTCAGTTGAACGCATTCTTAATTCAAGTAATTGGATATTTACTGAGTCCATGAGATTTTGTGGAGTGTCAACAGCAACGACTTTTCCTTCATAAATGATTGCCACTCTATCACACAATTCTTCGATTTCAGACATAATTTGAGATGTAATAATAACAGTTTTTCCTTTTTCTTTAGAATAATTTTTAACAAAATTTCTAATTTTCTTCGCTGCAATAGGATCTAATCCTTTACTAATTTCATCAGCGAAAACCAAATCGGGATTGTGAAGGAAGCCACGCATAACAACAATAGCCTGTTTCTGACCACCAGAAAGTTTCATAACTTCCTTATCAAAAATTTCATCATTTTCATAAGTCTTTTTGAATTGTTCAAGGCGTTCCAAAAAATCGGCCTTTTTAACATTATACAGAGTAGCAAAAAACTCCAGATTTTCCTTACCAGTTAATCGAGCGTAAGTGGATCGTTCAGAATCTTGACCAATGTAACCAATTCTCTTTCTAATTTCTCGTTCATCTTTATCCAAATCTAAACCTAAAACTTCAACATGACCTTCAGTTTTGCCAAGTAAGGTTGAGCATATTTTAATCAGAGTAGTTTTTCCAGCACCATTTGGACCAAGAATACCGAAAATTTCTCCTACATTAACTTCTAAGTCTAATCCAGTTAATGCGTGTGTTTCTTTCTTTCTACTTTTATAGATTTTTGTTACTCCTTCAACATTTAAAGCAAGCAATTTATTCACCTATATTCATTTTAATTAACAAAAATAGGATTTCTATAAAAAGCAGATTCAAATTTTGAGGTCTCTCTTGGTGCCCTCACTTTCAGAGGTCTCAATTTGTTACCTAATGTCTTATATAGGTGATTGTTCCATACTTCTTTTTTGTTCAATTTATCTTTAATGTTAAAATAAATTTAACAAGTAGAATAATTTTTTAATATAGAACTAATTCTTATAAATTTATGAAAGAATTTGCCCATAAAATACTTGATAAACTCGATTTGGGTCCGGGTGGTTTTGCAGACATCCGTTTTCAAAACTCTGATTCCATACAAATATTCATTCAGAATGGAATCACACAAGAAATGACTTCTACCCGAATGGGTGGTGCTGCAGCTCGGGCGTTGGTCGATGGTGCATGGGGTTTTAGCACAACAGCTGATGTTTCAAAAGAATCTTTGGAAAAAATACTCAAAACAGCTGTTAGTATGGCTAAAGTCGCCTCAACCAAAGTGAAAGAACCTCGAAAGGTCGATGGGAATTTTGCTACTCAAGGGGAAGCAAGATTACAAATGGATATAAACCCTAAGGATATTTCCATTGAAGAAAAAATGAAAATCACTTATGATTTTGAAAAGAATATCCGTGAAGTTGACAAACGTATTGCTAATTCAACTGCTCGCTATGGGGAAACAATTAATTCAGAAACAATAATTTCAACAAATGGCACTGATGTTTTAACAGAAAGCGGAGTATTTCGTTTAATGGGTGGTGGGGTTAGTAGAGAAGGTAATCTCCAACAAAGAGTTTCAGACGATGTAGCTTCCTCAAAAGGTATTAAAGCTATCCTTGATTTTAACGTTGTTGAAAAAGGAACTGATATTGGTAAGAAAGCTATTGACTTACTTTCAGCTGAAAAAGCTCCTGGCGGAAAAATGAATATTGTTATGGATCCAAGCTTAGTGGGAGTTTTTATTCATGAGGCTTTTGGCCACGCTTGTGAAGCTGATGCAATAATAACTAAAACATCTATTTTACATGATAAACTTAACAAAAGTGTTGGCGTTAAGGAAATTAGTGTAACCGATGATCCCACTATATCTGGTCTTCGTGGTAGTTTTACTTATGATTCTGAAGGAACCAAAGCTAAACCTCGAAAATTAGTTACCAACGGTGTTTTAACAGAATATTTCCATACTCTCGAAACTGCTACTCTCTTGGGACTTGAACCAAATGGTGCAGGACGTGCAATGGACTTTAGTTATCCACCACTAGCACGAATGGGAAATACCTATGTTGAAGCAGGGGATAAAACTATGGAAGAATTATTTGAAATAGTAGGAGAAGGAATTTTCCTTGAAAGCTCTTATGGTGGATATGTCAATCCTACTAAAGGACAATTCATGTTTTCAGCCCAAAATGGTCATATTATAAAGAATGGTCAGAAAGAAGCAATGACCCAGAATGTTGCCATGTCAGGAATGATCATGGAAGTTCTCACTAATACTATTGGTGTCGGTAAAGATCAATCTCCCGCTTTTAATGGATCTTGTGGAAAGAGTGGTCAATGGGTTCCTGTAACTGGTGGTGGTCCATCTTTAGCAGTAAGAGACCTAGTTGTTGGAGGACGTTAGGAGGAATAATCATGACTAATAATGAATTGTTAGATATTGCCAATAAAGTTGTTAAAATGGCTCAAAAATCCGGTGCAGAGCATACTGAAGTCTTCTTAATGCAAGGTGATCAATTAAGTGTTAATCTTGAAGAATCGAGTATTGTTAAAGCTAATAGTAAAAGCTTGTCTGGTATTGGTATGCGTGTTCTAATCAATAATGCTATTGGACTTGCTTCTTCAACACAATTTGATAAAAATATCTTGGAAGCAATGGTTAAAGATGCAGTTGCATTAGCCAATGCAAATACTCCAAACCCAGATAATGTTGGATTTGCTCATCCACCAGAACAATATCCTAAAGTGGAAGGTCTTTATGATAAGAATTTAGCAAACCTAGAAAGTGGTGAATTAGTTGAAATCGCTATTCGAGGATTAAATGCTAGTCTTGAAATTGAACCTGCTTTCAATGTAGCAGGAACTGTTGGTTTGACTATTGGTAGCAAAATAATAGCTAATTCAAATGGTGTTAACGTCAATAACGATCAAACATTTCTTCAGATGTACATTAATTGCAATATTACCAAAGATGATGACATAGGAGTTGCTTATGAATTCTTCCAGGGAAGATCTCTGAAAGAGATTAATCCTGAGTATGTTGGCAAAACCTCTGGCGAAAAAGCTCTTAAAATGCTTGGCAGCAAAAAGATCGAATCAGGAACTTATCCTTTAATTCTTGATGAAAGAGCAACTAGAGGAACAATTAATGGTATCATATCCCAAGGTGTTTCAGCTTATAATATAATTCAAGGAACAGCTTTCTTTAATGATCGTTTAGCAGAAGAAATAGCTAGTCCTATATTGACTGTAGTTGATAATCCTTTGGAAAAAGGTGGTACTGGCAGCCGTTATTTTGATGATGAAGGTTCACCAAGTCAGAGAACAGTTATCGTTGAAAATGGTACCTTATTATCTTACTTGAGTGATGTTTATACTGCTAAGAAATTAGATATACCAAATACTGGTAGTGCTTCTAAACAAGGCTATGATGGCATTCCTCATCCAAGAACAAGCGTAATTCAAATTGAACCAGGAACAGCAGCGAAAGATGAATTGTTTGCAGAACTAGGTACTGGATTGTATTTAGAAAATGGTTTGAATGCTCAAGGTGGTCCAAATATAAGCCAACAGGTAGATGTAGGTTTCTGGGTTGAAAAAGGAGAAATCCAATACCCAGTAAAGAATACCATGCTCGGAACTACCGTTTATGATGTTCTTAAAAATATTAAATTAATAGGAAAAGACCTTCTTGTTGAAGCAGGTATGAAATCACCAATGCTCCTCTTGAATGAAATGAAATTCTCAAGTGGCAGATAAAAAAATCAATGAAGGAATGATTATTCCTTCTTTTTTCTTTTAATAATTATTAGACATACTATTGATGTGAAAATTATAGATACAGCAGCTATTGGTGTATCGTATCCACTAAATTTCTTTGTGTTTAATGGTGGAGCTAACTCTTCCCAATCGGTCCATTCGTCATCAGTTGTAACATTAGTTCTGATAATTTGACCAACTTCAATTTCAGATGTTTTGGAAGCTTCCCATAATACACCTGTGGAATCCACATGCCTAACAGTAAGATTCACATCTTGTGTTGCACTTGCAGCAGTTGATGCATTAATTACTACCTGGATATTTTGTGAAACACTTTTTGATAAAGCAGGTATACTTGCAGCAGGAATACGAATCATTGTTGAACCAAAAATAAGAGTATCTTCAAATGAAGCCCCTTCTATGTCTATATCAATGCCCATACCAATACCTGTTCTGGGTCCACCATAACCAATATGTAATGGTTCTTCAAAAGGTGAGGTATCAATAAAAATATGCAAATTAATTGTAGGATCACATGGATGCAGGAAGAAGTGAAATTCCTCATAAAACTCAGGAATAGGAATTTTCAATAGACTTTCATTGGGTGGATAGATGTTGAAGATAAATTCATCCCAATAGGTATCATCAGAAATGTCAAAAGTGTCATAAAGATTAGCATACAAGTATTCTTGATACATGTCTCTTGTATCGGGGAAACAAATACTAAAGCCTGTTAAATTAGAATTAGCATAAAAAGGTTTCACTTCATGATCTACAATTGTCCAAGATGGAGATATCTCTAATCTTTCTAGAACTTGTCCAGCATAATATTCGATATCAGCGTGATAATGGAGTTCATCTGCATGCTCTAATAGCGTTGTGACAAAATCCCCCAAATCAACCATCATTGCTTTTGATTTAAAAGCGGAAGTAGGATAATAAAGTTGATTTCTTAGAGGAATGAAAACTTCTCGAGCATAAGTTAAATTATGTAATACTTCATTGTAGAGGTATTCAGTCATTTTATCAAAAGCATAAAAGAGACTTAATCCTCCCGATAAAGGTATTCCTTCAAATTTCGTTGTATCATAGAGAGTTACAGATGGCCATTGAGAAGAGTAATAGGGATCAGTTGGCACACGAACAGGGGAGACCGCAAAATCAAAACATACTTGTGCAAGTTCTAAAGGAGTCATTGTAGTATCTCTGCTTAAAGTATAAAGAATATCTCTTGGATGATAAAGTGCTTTTTCTGATTGCAGTGTTTCACCAGCAATAACATAACGAGCTTCACCACGTAATTGCCACATCAATTCAAATGAACCACCCAAGCAAGTATCCATTACTAAAACATCTACATCACCTGCTGAGGAAATTGCTTGTTCTATTTCCGGGAGAGAAAGACAATCACCTAAAGCATAATCCCAAGATTGATGTTGTGCGTGATAATCGTAGCAAGCGCCTGCATATCCACGACCATGATCATTAAGAACTAATGCATAATTGTTTGCTGGGTAATGGGCTTTACAATAATTAATAAAATCTTTCAGAGTATTTGGATTTCCCATGTTCTTTGGCCCATAATTTGCTAGAGTTATTAGATTATTATATTGGAGTTCGTATAATTTTGCTTGTCCACTAGGATATTCAGATGAATATGGGTGATCGAAAAGTGCAAGAACATTCAGATTTGATTCAGAACCATCTAGCAAATCATACCAATACAAAGAATTTATGGTATTAAGCATTGCACTAGCAAGCCAATTTGCTGAATTATCCAAACTGGAAGTAACATAATCGTCTCGAGTATCAGCACAGAAATAGATCATAAAGGTCCAATTTTTTGTTGTTTTGGGTTCAAGATCCAATTCAAATTCCGTTTCAGGCTTTTTAGATGATACTATTAATGGAGTTAAAGTTGATATAAAAATTATTAGTATTAGAAAATTGGAAATTATTTTTTTAGTCCAACCTCTCATAGCTCATCACTAGTTATTTTATTTTGCTTTATACAATAAATAGTTTATTCTTTTAAAATTTATTAGCAATTAAAAGACCATTCCGCTCAAGTATTAACTGTAATATACAATAGTAATTTTTATTTGTAAGTAAAAGATATTGCATATTGTGAAATTAATGGAATTAATGGAAGCAATATTGACAAGAAGGAGTATTCGTAAATTTAAGAATAAACCAATACCAAATGAAATATTGGATGAACTTTTACGTGCAGCAATGCAAGCTCCTTCAGCTGGAAATAGACAACCTTGGCATTTTGTTATCATTACTGAACGGGGGAAATTAGATAAAATATCTGATTTTCATCCATATTCTAAGATGCTCAAGGAAGCTCCTTTAGCAATATTAATTTGTGCTAAAGTTGAAACTGACAAATATTGTGATTATTGGGTTCAAGATTGTTCTGCTGCTACACAAAATCTACTATTAGCTGCTCACGGATTAGGTTTAGGAGCAGTTTGGTTAGGTATATATCCAATACAAGAACGTGTTTCAGGTATCAAGGATCTACTAAATCTTCCCCCTGATGTTGTTCCTCTCTCCTTAAATGCTATTGGGTATCCAAATGAAGTGAAAAAACCTGAAGATCGTTATAATAAAGAAAAAATCCATTATGAAAAATGGTGAATAATAAGAAATGTTCTTTTTCAATTCTCATTTTTTTATTATTTATCTTTAAGTATTTTTACTTTTATAATTTCATTAAATAGATAGTGAGAAGGTATAAAAACTCAGTTTTTAATATTATTTTGCGCACACCAAGTATTTATTAAATTATTTTCGTTAATATTATAGTAAGAACTAATTAAGAATTAGTGATAAAAATGACCATTAAATTGATACTTAACACTCCTGATTTAGCTATAGGAGGAAATTCTCCTAAAAAATCCATAAATCTCTCAGATAAGGATTATAAAAATAAATCAATTAAAGATGTTATTACCAAACATATTTTTACTGATATTTTACAAGGACAAGATGAGAGTGTTATTGAGCAAGCCATTGAATTAATTTTTGATTTTATCCAACCAAAAAATATTGATAATGTTGCTGATTGGTGGCAACAACCTTTTGAACAATTAATTACGAAAAATTCCAAGGAAATTGTTTTAGATTTGGAATTTAGCTCTGAAGGTTTAGCATTTATGCGACAGATGATGTAATAAATCCTCTTAAAAAAGCGCTTATAATTTTTTATTCTTTTATTTCTTTTAATCACAAAATATAAGAAAGACATATTTTCTACTACTAATCCAGAAACAAAATGTTGTGTTCATTATGAAAGTTTCTACTTTGCAATCTGATTTTGATAAAATCGAAGCATCTATGATTATTGTTGGTGCTCTCGAAAACTGTAAAGATGATCCTTTAGTCGGTAAAGATGCGAGTGCACTTGGTAAGCTCGTTAAAGATATTATTTCTCTTGAAGATTTTAAAGGTGAATCTGGTGAACTTCTTATCACCTATACTCAAGGAGCAATTCCCGCTAAAAGAGTTCTTTTAGTAGGATTAGGCAAAGAAGACAAGCTAACTATTGATAGTATTAGAAAAGCTATTGGTAATGCTTCAAGAAAGGCTCGAGATAGTGGTGCTAAGAAAATAGCTATTAGTGTAGATCACTTCTTGCGAAAAAGTTTTGATCTTACTAAAATCTCTGAAGCTCTTGTTCAAGGATTTCTTATGGGAAGTTTCCAAAATCTTAAATATAAAACAAAGAATTTGGATAAATTTAAGCAAGTTGATGAATTAATCCTCTTCAGTCCTAAAGCTGACCTAAAAGCAATGAAAAATGGATTACTTAGTGGTGAGATCATTGCAAAAGCAGTTAATTATTGTCGTGAATTATCCTGGGGGCCATCTAATGATATTACTCCTACTAAATTGGCTGAAGAAGCACTACGCCTTGAGAAAGAATATAAAATCAAAACAACTATTTTTGATCGCAAAAAATCTCAAGAAATCGGTTTACATAGCTTTCTAGCTGTTGCACAAGGAACAGAGGAACCACCAAAATTCATTATAATGGAATATGGTTCTGACTTGAAAGATGTCGACACTTTAGCTCTTATAGGTAAGGCAATTACTTTTGATTCTGGTGGTATTAGTCTCAAACCTGGTGAAAATATGGGTCTTATGAAGACCGATATGACAGGAGGAGCTGTGGTATTAGCTACCATGGAAGCAATCGCTCAATTAAATCCTAACGTTAGAGTTATTGGTGTAGTTCCTGCTACAGATAACATGCCTTCTGGTAAAGCCTATCATCCTGGTGATATTATCAGTAGTTACAGTGGTCAAACAATAGAGGTTATTAGTACAGATGCTGAAGGTCGAATGATAATCAATGATGCACTCACCTACGCAGCACGCAACTACAAACCAAAAGCAATGTTTGATTTTGCTACTTTAACAGGTTCAATGATGATCGCTTTAGGGAATCATACATTAGGTTTCTTCTCAAATGATGATCAACTTGCAAAAACACTTGAAGCTGCTTCTGAAACCTCTGGTGAGCCAATATGGCGTATGCCTCTCTGGGAAATTTATGACCAGCAATTAAAGAGCGATATTGCTGATTTTAAACACACTGGTGGTCGTCCTGGTGGAGCTATAACTGCAGCTAGATTTCTTAGTAAATTCGTTGAAGAAGTTCCATGGATCCATATGGATATTGCAGGTTATTCAGGACAAGAGGGCGATGATGGATACAATCCCAGTGGTAGTAAAGGACCAGCTGTTCGTTTAATGGTTGACCTAATCAGAAATTGGAAAAAGTAAATGCTAAGATGAGAATCCCTCATCAGCATTTTTTCTTTCTTTTATTTTTAAGAATACTAACACAAATGATCATTATTGAGATTATTCCAAATGAAATTATTTCACTTCCCGAGGATGAAATAGAAGGTGTTTGAGAAGGAGAATAACCTGGTAAATAATAACCAGCTTTAGCCATTAATTCGCAAGCTTTCGTAAAATTATAATCATATTTAATGATATTGGGATTACACCAAATACCTAACTTTTCATATATTGGCCAATAGATTATTCTACGCTCACCATCATATTGTATATTGTTAATTTTCTCTTTATCAATTGCATAACAAATTGCTTTTCTTATTGCTAATCCTTTAGTCATAGTATTATCATTTGGGCATAACTCTCGACTTCCTAATGGGTTCCTATTTTCTCGCATATTAAATCCTATGAAATTCATATTGTTATGAGGAATAATTTGTATCCTAAAATTAGTGTCATTGTAAAGTTGTTCACGAGTTTCAGGCATATTAATCAAAGAAAAGATATCCAAATAACCATTAAGAAATTCATTTTTTGCTGATTGTATATCAGGGATAATTCTTATTCTTAATTGATTAATTACTTCAGAAAAATCACCAAATCTTGTAGACCATTTTAAGGAAGGATCGTTTGTTATTGAATTATTCAATATCCAACAATCAGGTCTAACTGTTAATATTGTTTCTAAACCAGCAGTATAATTCTTAAAAGTAAATAAACTTGTACCAAATGGATGAGTTTTAAAAATTGACCAAGCAGTATGGTTAATATTAGGAGTAATGCCATCAGCTAATTGACTTTGATTTAAATAATGTTCTGGTAAAATTAGCAACGATAAACTTGCAAGGGATGGTGCAAAAGGCTCATTTTCAGTAGTAGTGATATTCCCATCTACATAAAGAATCATCGTTTGATCATCAATTATTTCCATATCTTTGATCCAATCATATAAGCTAGCATCATTAGAAACCTCTTTCCAACAATATAATGTAAAGTAAACATCCCTTATATCAAAATATTCATTGGTAAAATTCCCTTCAGAGTCAGTACCCCATTTAAGTCCTTCTCGTGTTTTTATTTCTATAGTGGTATCATTAAGATAGGTGAATGTCTTTGCCAAATGTGGCCATATACTCATATCATAATCAATCCAAACTAATGGATCCATAATTGCTTTACTAATAAATGATGAAGCACTATCCTCTTGAAATATTGGGTTTAAATTAGCCCATGAAGCATCATTAATTACTATTTCTTCAGTACTATTTTGACCTAAATGTAGATTATTCCATCTCATATCTCCCCATGATTGAGATATTCCTTTGCTTTGGTTATACCCCTCTAAATTAGACCAATAAGCGATATAATTATTGCTATTATACATTGGTAATAATGGACAAATTTTATCCATAAGATATTGCTCCCAAGCCCAATAATGTTGGATACGTTCTTCTGAGTTGGGGGGCATTATAAGTTTCCCTTGTTGCATATACCATTCATTAAGACCAGTACCTAAGCTTTCATTATAATCCATGCGGGTATCATACCCAAACAAATTAAGAGGACCATTTTCATTATAAATTCCGGTAAAGTCCGGGTCTAGCCTATTTGCATCAAAACCTAAATAAGCTAAATCAAAATTATGTGTACTTATAATCTGATTTACAAAATTTGACCAATCCATTACTACATTATCAAGATTGATACCTATTTTATCCAATTGCTGAGATATTTTGTAAAAATAATCTACTGCATAACCACCATTGTTAATGGTTCTTAAAGTAAAGAATGCTTGAAAAGGAGTATTTACAACTGGTTCCTGTGAAATATTACATATCAAAATAATTGTGAAGAAAATTATGGCATTTATTTTATTTCTTTTTTTTACTCTCACTTATATCCCTAGAGATAATATAGCGCTTGGTAAATAAATAATTTATGAATATTAAATTTATTTTATAAGATAAAAAAGGATTATTTAATTACTAGATTTGCTTTCTTTTCAGCAACACTTATTTTAGCAATTGTTCCAGAATTGAACTCGAGATAATCCTTCTCTATTCCATCACTAAAGATTACACCATTTTCCGGCATATTTGATTCTATTATCAATTCTTCCCCAGAATATAATGTATCAAATACTAAATTTGCTTGTGAGGTTTTACTTATGAAAGGTTCTCTAACAGCAAATTTAAGATAGCTAGCATTCCAGGGAAATCGATATTCATCTTCTCTTGCTTGTTCTATATAAGCTGAGTAACCTCTAAATTTGTTGACTATGCCAATTGCCCCTGTGATTATTGATCTAAACCATGCACTAGATCCTGCTCCTGTTGAAACGATTATACCACTTGAGCTTTGTTTCTCTGTTAATTTTTTACAGGTTATAGTATATCTTGCAGAGCCATGTGATTTATGACCGATGAAAAGATCATTAACAGCGTATAACTGTTGGTTATTATTTAGTTTAGCAACAGCCATTGTTACTTGTATCAATTTATATGAATCACTAACTACACCCTTGATTGTTTTTGGAAAGTCTTCAACAGAAAAAGGAAGCATTACTCCATCATATCTTTTGGGATCAGGATTAATAGCTATTATTCTTTGATTTTCAAGATATTTTGAAGTATTAATAACTAATCCATCTTGACCAATGACAACAATTAGATCATTAGGGCCAAAAAGGAAATTAGGTAGGAATTCTTTCTCAATGATCTGATATTTGATTTCCTTTGCTATTAATTGTTTTAATTTCTCTAATGAAATATAGTATTGCTTATGGGCAGCTTCGTAATCAGCAAAAGATCCACCCATATGTTCTATGTAGAATTTTGCTTGTGATTTAGTATTGAATCGTTCAATTAATTCCTCTAACCAAGTTTTCTTGGTTACAATAACGATCTTATCAACTCGAGTCATTTGTATGACCTTGCTTATTTCTTAGTTTCCTTTAATAATGATGCTAATATCTCAGAAGTTATGGTTAAATTACCGATTTTATTGGCATTTTCACCTATATCTTTCAATGCTAAGGCAAGGAGTGTATTTGGTGATATTTTCTTATAAGCATCCAATTCTGTTTCATTTGCTTTTGCTTTAAATTCAGCTTCTTTGATAATATTTTCACCTTCTAAAGCAATAAGTTCTTTACGTTTCTTCTCGAGTACAATTTGTGAATTTAATTCATTTTCTTTTATTTTACTTTCTTGTTCAACAGCTGCAGCTCGTCTTTCATAGATGGCTCTATCAGCAGTCATTTGTAAATTTTCACGGTATACAGCTTCAAGTGCTCGAGCGATTTCTGGTGTTGGTCTTATTGAGAGAAATGTTATTGATAAAATATCTATACCCATTTCTTTTATGATACTTTGATCTTCAACAGATTCAACAACAGTGCTAGCCAATTTTTCTGATGAAATTATTGCTTCCTCAAGTACCATTTTCTCTATAACACTACGAGTACGTACTTGAACAACATTCTTAATTCTCATATCAAGTTTTTCAGGGTCAACTGATTGATATTGTCCTGTTTTAGGATTTATTTGAAAATTAAGTATTGTAGCCATTCTTTTAGGATCTTTAATATTATATGTAAAATGTCCCTGGAGAGTTATTGCTTGATTGTTCTTTGTTATTTCATTGAAAATAAAATTTGAATCAATAGTCATAGCTGGTATAGCAGCAATGTTGGTATTCATCTTAAAGAAAAGGAAACTTATTCCAAGTCCCGATTTCTTACTTTTTCCATTTACATATTTTATGATAAATTTGGATGGGTCGCCTTTAAAATAAGCCATATTTGAATCATCTTTGGTATTTTACACATTTTTTATTTAATAATCTTCCTTGAAAAAAAAATAAAATTATTGTTAAAAAATATGAACTTTTTTTTGTCAACTTTTGCTAAAAACTATAGATATTTAAATGATAAAATAAAAATTATAAATTAAAGATAAAAAATAAGCTAATATTGACGAAATCTTGGGTTAGTACAATATTTAGTTTTTAAAAGAAACAGGTTTAATTGATACAAAATTAAAACGGGGTACACTACTAATGTCCAGTAATAAAACAAACATTGCCAGTTTGATCTATTTTACAGAAAGTAAAATAGTTTGTACAGGTGGTGTTGTTTTTGTTGGAGATGGTAATACGGGGAAAACACATACTGCAATAAATATTACTAGTTATAAAAGCAGATCCTTTTTCAATCCTGAAGATGATTCTTTGAAGAAATCTGTTAATCTTGAATTAGATTATTTTATATTTCAATCAAATATAGAAGAATATCTCATAAAGACAACTTCCCAAATTTTCATTATGCCTGGTCAAAAAGGCCGAGCTAGGTTAGGAGAAGGTTTAGCTTTTGAAGATGCTGTTGATTTATACTTTCACATATCCCCAATAAAGGTAGTTTTAGCACTTATTCTAACATTTGATTTAACTGATATGAATACCTTTCAAGAATTAGAATATTGGTTGAATAGAGCAATAGAACGCGATATTGTTCAAGATTATACTAGTATAGTTATATTGGGTACTCATCTTGACAGTGATGAAATTATCGTTACTGATGATGATATTGAGTATGCAAGAACATTTGTTCATGAGACCATATTAGACAAAATTGGTTTAGATATTGGTTTAGAAAATATTCATTCAGTTAAAGTATCAAATGTTACCAATGATGGCCTTGAAGACCTTAAAGAAGCTATAAATAATTGTTTTTTAGCAGCATTTAATATATTTGGATTTTTAGAATATAAAAAAAATAATGATTTATAATTAAATTGTTTTTTTTTCCCCCGATTTGTAAACTCTTTTTTTAAAATTTACCTTATCACTAATACTTAAATTACTAAAGATATAAGTTTAAATTATCTTTAAGTAAAATAGTTTATATTAATCTAATAAGTGCTAAGTAAAAAAGTCATGATGGAAAAACTATTTCAGGGGCTAAAAATATTGATTAGAATCTCAAAATTATATTCAACAGTTTTACTAATTTTATGTTTACAATCATTATTGTATTTAACAAATGTTGGTGGAGATTATGTTGAAGAAGAAAATATTAATAATTCAACAATCGAAGAATTGCCACCAATTTTAGATGAAGAATTAGGTACTATAGAAACCAAAGCAATTGTTAATGATACATTAACTACTGCTGGCAATAATTATCTTTTACAAGGTTATTTTACTCAAAACAATTTTGTTGATTTAGATGCGAATGGTTATGTTTTTGAATATGAAAAATATGAAAATTTAGGCCCCGTTGCAGATTATACTTATGCAAGATTTAGACAATATGACCCATCTTCTAACCCATCTGTTTTTTGGCATACAATTGGTACATATGGTCAATTAAGAAGTAATGATCATATCAATGGTGATCATATATATTCAACTATTTTCACGCCTGTTTATACAGCTAATACTTATATCCAAGGAAAAGTCTATTTTATGGTTATGGCTGATGTTTGGCCTTCAGCAACCAATGACTGGACACTAAGGATAACCTTAAGCTTATTTAATCCAGCTACTGAAGTTGCAACTACCATTATATCTACTCAAGGTGGTATAGATGATGGCAGACGTGTTTATCAAGCAAATCTCCCAAGTACTGTACTTATCCCTTCTGGTTATAGATTAAGAGCTACATATGAAGTAAAATTAAACTCAGGAACGTATGATCCTAATAGAGAAAATAATGTTGAATTTAGAACTGGAAGCTATACCTATGATTGTTCTTGGACAATCAATGATGCAAATAACACTTATGATAGATCTTATTCATTTGAAAATGATATTGAAACAATTGGTATGCAGCTTTTAATGTACCAAGATAGTTATCCAACAATTGATATAACTGGGTATACTAACAATACTATTTACTATACTGCAAAAAATGCTACAATTACAACATCCCCTGATGCAGTTTTAAATAGATATAAATGGGATTCTGCTTCTTTTACAGCTTTTACTTCACCCAAGTTAGTAGTTTTACCAGCTACAAATGGATGGCACACTTTAACTGTTGAAGCTGAAGATATTTATGGTAATATTAACAAAGCTCTATTTCGCTTGGGATACGATCCTTCAGAATACAATGTTATTTTGAATAGTCCGGCTAATAATTCTATAGTTACTGATGGACAAACTTTAGATTTTTCTGTAGTAAGTGATGTTACTTTTACTACTTATGAATGGGATAAGGATACAATTCAAATCTTATTTCTGAGCCCATATGATATTCCACTAATAAAGGGATTTACTGGAATTCATCAATTAACAATTCGTACAACTGATATTTATGGAACTGAAATGTTCGAATATTTCTTTGATTTTGATAATTCAGCTCCAACAATTACTCTTAAGGGAGTATTAAATGAAACCACTCAACCACAAGGAAAGAGTATTGATGTTCAGATAACAGATAAAAGTACACCTTTGACAGTTCAATATAAGTGGGATGACAATAGCTTTACTATTTGGGCACCATTTGAAACTAATCTTTATAGAACGTATCTTCCTATAACTGCTGGTTGGCATAACCTTACTGTAATGGCTAATGATACTTTTGGTCAATCTGCAACTCAATTATTTACGTTTAATACAAGCCTTTCTCTACTTCTTGTTCAGCTAAACAATTTACTAAATAATACCTACTATTTTGGTGGAAATGATGTTGAAATTGCCATTTATAATGATAATGGAACTGTGAAATATTTCTGGGATGGTGATGCACCAGCTGATGCATTAATAATAGACAATATTTTAACTTTGAGTGGATTAGAAGGATTACCAGAAGTAGCTGGAACTTATATATTGTATATTATTGTATTTGATTCACAAAATATAGAATGTAATTTCAAATTTATTTTTACAATAGATAGAGAAAAACCAGTTATTGCACAATTAGTTCCGATACCAGACTATAATAATACTAGATTCAAAACAAATGTAGTTTTTGCTTTTACTATTAGTGATAATTTAACTACAGTAGAAAATCTAATTGTTATGTTATCCTTGGATGGAGCAGCTAATGTTACATTCTCTTCACCTTTTGAATTTTCATTAGCACTTTTAAGTCAAGGGTCACATACTTTAACAATTTATGCTAAGGATATTGCAGGTAATTATTATGTTTATTTTATTACTTTCATTATTGATACAATAGCTCCAAGTTTGACAGTAAGTATTGTTGGTTTGGCAACTGATATTTATAGTAATAATTATATCCCAGCTAATACTGAGGTTATTTGTGATGTAAGTGATACAGATCCAATCTATCATAGCTATTATAGTTGGGATTATGCTGAGTATGTAGAGTTTACTGGATCATTTTTCTTACCTTCAACTGAAATTTATTCTCGTTTAAGAATTATGACAAATGATACTTTGGATAATACTAGATCCTCAACATATTATTTAACAATTGATAAAAGTGCACCAATAATTACTCTAAATATAGCTAATGGAACTAAAATTAACGATGATGCTATTTTACAATTTCATGTTTATGACATTAGTGATGATACTATAGATATCATTACTACCAAATGGGATGTTGAAATTAGTGAAGCGATAAGAACCCCTTCATTTACAATTAAAGTTTATTATGATATATCAAAGACTGAAGCAACATTAGACCTTTTTGCTCGAGATATTGTAGGAAATGAGATTAATACAACCTATCTTTTCTATTTAGATTTTGAAGCACCTGAATTCAATCTACTTGGTACCTTAAATAATTCCTATGTTCGAGGTGATTCAACACTTGATTTCGATGTTCTTTCTTTAGACATTAATCATTTCTATTATGTATGGGACAATGAATCATTAGATAAAAATGAGGTTTTTGCACCTTGGGATTTCAATGTTCCAATAACTGATGGAACGCATATATTATATCTCCTTTTAGAGGATGATACAAACTTAGGAATTAATCCCAATAGAGCCGAAGCTACGTATGTTTTCATTGTTGATGACATTGATCTTACTTTATTGTCACCTGATGATTTAGAGGATAATTATTATTATACGATGATTTATGGCGAAAATTTTGTTTTCTCAGTAGATATCCGTGATAGAATTAGTGGCTTAGAAATAGAAGATCTCTATGTTAATATTTCTGCTGGAAATAAACTAATTAATCTTGGTGTTAGTAAAACTCAACTTAGCAATACTTCCTATGAATTTACTATTTATGGCACCAATATTACTTTTGGTGATTTCACTGATGTAACGGTTCAATTTTACCAATTTTCAGGTAACATCCAAACTTTAACAATAAATATCAAAGTTAACAGGCAATTAGGTATTCTAAAACTTCAAAGTGTATCAGATACCGTTACTTATGAAGATAATATTACTATGACTTTCAAATTAAATGAAGATACAGATACTACTGCTCAAAATGTTACTTTTGTTACAATTAATGGTAATTATTTAGATATTTACTATACATTAATCGATTCTGGCCAATTGATCTATCAAGTAACTTTCAATACCGTTGATTTCCTATCACAAAAAGGCTCTTTTGTCTTTGAATTATATATAGAATCTAATTTCTACTATGGTGTAATGAATGGAACACAATCAATTTCAATAACAGTAAATCCAATTCCAATTAAATTAACTGTATCAGTTTCAAATCTAGAAATCATTTATGATAGTGATCTAGTTGTTTATGCAACCTTATGTAGGTTTGATGATACTCCAATCCAATTTCTATCATTAACCTTCTGTTTCTATGTTTATTATAAAGGCAACACCCCAATGCAAAATTACAATTATACAACACAAACAAATACCGTTGGAAATGCTACTATGTCCTTTAGAGTAACTGAAGGAATGGATTACATCGTAGTAAAAGTTGTATATAATGCAGAAGAATATAATGGAGGAAATTATTATGATCCATTAACTACTGAATTTGGTGAGAGTATTTTTGCTACAACAGGTGGCTTACCGCTAAATATAATTTTAATTATCGCTGCTTCCGCTTTAGTATTTATAATTGTTTTATCATTTGTTATCTATCGTGTTGTTCGAGCTAGACCTTTTGAAGAATTAATGGAGAAGGTCACTGATGAAGATATTCAAGCAAAAATTGACAAAGTATCTCCTGGTGTTATTCTTTCAATATTTGATCAAAGTAAAGGACCTATACCATTAATAGGTAAACATTCTTTAGAAACTGACATCTATAGATCTCGAATGCGTATTGGTGTTGAGAATTTCCTCTTGAAGATTTGTGATCAAGCTTACTCCTCCTTAGGATTCGAAGAACATGATGATCGACGAAGAATTGGTTCAATTAATCTACCAAATGAAGATATGGTTGGTTTCATTCATGGTGTGCAATTGCCTAATAAAACAATGCGAGGTGGCTTTGAAAACTTATCATTGATAGTATTAGCAGACACAGAAGCAGGAGGGCTATTATTAGCAAATCAGGAATTCATGTTTCCAGAAATCGACGAATTAATTGAGTCTCTCAAAGAGAAAAGACCATTAATGGAAATAGAATTACTCATAGAAAAGATACGTAGGCGTTCAGTAATAATAATGCTCGCAGCAGTTAAAAATGCTAAAAAAGACAAAGATGATTTGAAAAAATATGCCTAACCAAATCATTGCACTCATAGGAATATTGATATTTAAAAATTAAGCATTACCTTTAAAGCAAACCATAAATTATGTCGGCGAACAGTGATTATTATGTCCTACCTATTTGACGAACTAAAATCAAAAGATAAAGGAACTACCGTTGAAGATAAAATCCTTCTTATGGGTCTTCAGCAAGCTGGTAAAACAGCTATTAAAGATGTAGTGTTCTTTGGCAAATCAGCGGAAGCAGTCGAAGATTATATGGCTACAATTCATTATGAACGTCAATTTATCGATGAAGAGAAAAAAAGTTTAATCATTGATTCTGGTGGGCAAGAATCTTATTGGAATGAAGCTGTAACTCACTTTCGTCATTTAGTTTTTTCTAATGTCAAATTACTCCTTTGGATAATTGATATGACTCGTGCGGATCTTTTCGAAGAGTCAGAAAGACGTTTTAGTTTCACTATTAGACAATATAAAAAAGAAAATCCCGATGGTAGGATAGCAATCCTTTGTCATAAAGTAGATAAAATATCACCTGAAGAATTAGTTCCAATGTTGGATCATATAAAGGATTCATTTACAGATC